>Ga0182021_10000039_pt1 | contig 109560 bp, 89 predicted proteins | sample 612E3MmetaG_FD_120493 | JGI IMG/M metagenome (GOLD analysis project Ga0182021, IMG submission 120493) | Permafrost microbial communities from Stordalen Mire, Sweden - 612E3M metaG (Illumina Assembly) | ecosystem: Environmental > Terrestrial > Soil > Wetlands > Permafrost | place: Sweden... | reverse complement strand
GTCCGGTGAAAAATCCGCAATCGCATTGACAAACGACGCCTTTGCGGCGACACGCTTCGAGACAAAGGTCATGCCCGCCTCCGCTAACTCCTCTATCATCAACTCCGCGTCAGTAGGGACATCCTCAAGGATTAATATTCGTAATTTGTTACTCATGGGCAGTCCCAAGGCGTCATCGCCACATTAAAGCCTGATCTTTGGGAGTCGGACGTCGTTTTTGCTCAGTGCTAATTTAATTACTTGCACTTAGACGCTCTCCTTGTGACATCATTGATAATGGAAAACAATGGGGATTATTAAGTAGAGAAATGGTAGGTAAAAACTACCAGCAAGGACGGTATCCAGGGATTTTCAATGAAAGCATGTAACGCAACCGGCAGAAATACCGGGCCATACTGCAAATGTTTCTCCGTGAGTTAAGACAGCATAGATCATACTGTTCTTCGAACTCTGTCAGAAATGGAGTTTCTGCTCTTCGCCTCACGCCTTCATGGATGGCGGCTGTCCTGTTGTTTCAAGTACTCGCATCCATATATTGCCCTCCGGATTGACCTTTGATCCCGAGGTAACCACCTGCAGGGGGAGGTGCACATATTCGTCCTTTATCAGACCTACGAGCATGCTTGTTTTTCCAGCCATACCAGCGTGCACGGCATATTGACCGAGGGCGCCGCAATAAATGCTGTCGCTCGCATTGGCAGGTACGCTGCGAATCATGTAGCTGGGGTCTATATATTTGAGGTTAACCTCCAAACCTATCTTCTTCAAGTGCTTTTCTATCTCCGTTTTGAGAAACGTGCCTATATCAAGCAGCCTTATATTTCCCGAAGCGTCTTTCTCGATGGTTTCGTTGCCCTGCCTAATGAGATCCTGCCCGGCTCCTTCGGCTACAAGGATCACGCAATGTCCGCTTCTCTTGAGACGATACTCAAGAGCCTTAAGAAAACCGTTTTCTCCGTCCAGGTCGAAGTGAACCTCGGGTATGAGCACGAAATTGACATCACCCTGAGCCAGAGCTGCGCCGCAAGCTATGTGGCCGGACTGGCGTCCCATAATCTTGACGAGGCCGGTCCCCATTGGCGCGCCCTTCGCCTCCGCATGGGCGCACTCAATGGCTTTAACCGCCTCGGAAATGGCCGTATCAAATCCGAATGTCTTTTGAATAAGGTTAAGGTCGTTGTCGATGGTCTTCGGTATGCCTATTACACTTATGTTGAGATTTCTCTTCCTTGTCTCTTCTGTGATGGATCCGGCGCCCCTCATAGTCCCATCTCCTCCTATGCAGAAGAGTATATCGACGTTCATGCGCTTCAGGGTATTCACCATTTCGGCAGAATTCTGCATGCCGCGGGATGAAGACAGTATGCTTCCCCCGGACGTATGGATGTCTTTGACGATGTCGGGCGTCAATTCCAATACCTGATGGCCGTACTTCGGTATTAAGCCCTGGAACCCGTATTTGATGCCTACGACATTTTTCACTCCGTAACGGTGAAACAATTCCATGAATATTGCCCTGATGACGTCATTGATGCCCGGGCAGAGGCCGCCGCAGGTGACAATCGCCGCCTTCGTCTGCGCAGGGTCAAAAAAAATCCTTTCGCGCGGACCTGCCACTTCAAGTGAGAGGGGAACGCCGTCTGCAGTGGTCACATCTTTATAATGCTCAAGATAAATATTATGAAGAATGCGTTTGCTGTCGGGAGTGTAATAGCTGACATTTACCGGCGACGGTATGGCTCTCTCCCCGAGATCCTGGATTGTAAAATCCTTAAATCTATCATCCATCCCTGTCTCTCTCCTTTGATATGACTAAATTGGCGGCATTTATGCCGGATATTATTTCTCCCTGGAAACCAAGACCTGCCAGCAGCATCCCCCCGGTCATAAACACGTTACGATGCGGCGTCTTGTTGGATATGCTTGACACCCCGAAGAATGAATCCGATCGCACTTGGTATTTATGGTTTACCAGCTCCTGACACTTTCTCGAGAGCTCTATTGACATGCCGATATTGAGGAAATCGAGATTCTCCCTGAGGAAGGGAAGAAACTTTTCCAGCGCGCAAAAAACAACTTGAGAAACTTCCTTAAGTTCGTCATCTGTCAACACGAGAGGACTCTCTCTCAGAAAAATAGTTGCACTTAAAGCCCTCTTGCCGGCCGGAGCTCGGTCTTTAGAATCTCTCGCGCTAATCTCCACGAAAATGAGATTATCTTCCATGACCGATCTATTCTCATCGATTACGATGGCAACGTAACCCGCCGTTTTTTCGGGGATGCATCTTTCGAGTATGCCCATGTGCAGGGTAAACGGATAGTATGCCGATCTTACCAATTTAAGTTTTCGCTCCATGCGCTTTAATTTCCTGTCATTGAGAAGAAGCAATCTGAGTTTTTCCCATTTTGTACTCGCGATAAGATATCGTCCGCTAATTTGGGATAATGTATCGGGTATGGAAACATCGACATCAATTTCTCTCGTAATGTTAATTCTCATCACAGAACAATTCTTTATGACGTGACCTCCCGAAGACTCAAATGCAGATTCCAGTAGTCCCCGAAGCACCTCATTCCCGGCCACATGATGATACAGCCCCTTAAGTGGCAATGACAGCGCATACGCGGACGAGATACAAACGGGGCTTTTCCCATTGCCGGTCCAGTTTGAAAGAACAGCGCCATTTGCCTCGAATACCCTGGTCAAGGGAGGATTTTTTGCAATTGCCTTAAATCCTTTGGTAAGCGACAACCTTTCCTTCAGAATCAGGGGGATGCTCTTCAGCACGGAAATGAACTCGTCAAAGTTCGTTCGGGATACGTATGGTTTTTCAGTGATCCTCTGTTCGATAAGATTACTGATCTTCAGCACGGACGCGTACAGCTTGCGAATCATAACTCTGTCGCCGGAAAATTCTCTTCCCATATCATTGAGAAGTTCTTCCATACCATTGAAGCAATCTATCCTGTGATCCGAAAGGATGATTTGAAGACCGGGATTCAATAACTGCAGACCCGAGCATTCTGTGACCGGAATGCCAAGATTCGCAAGAAGGCGTGAACATGTCTCCCCCGGGCCGAAACCGGTCAGGGGCATGGGATCGATATTGAAAGTGTATCCATAATCGGAGTAAACATGTCTCGCATCACCTTCAGATAGGAGTACGGTCTTCCTGCCATGATATGAAACTATGGCTGCCGCGACCAAGGAGCTTAAATCGTTACCGATGACAACAGTATCATACATATTCTAAGAAATAGATGTTGAAATGCCAGCTATGCCTATTGTTCTCAATCCATTGGTGAAGATAGACACAGGCCATGAGAACGGGTAAGTCAAAAGGCTGTCAGGGGGGGATTATGAAGAGGCGCTTCGGGGATCCGCTCAGTGCCTCTTATTCTGACTTTTCTTCCGACCACTTCGATTCTTCCTTCCGCATAAAACTGTATCGCTTGAGGGTATATCCTGTGCTCTTCCTTCAATATTCTGGCGGCGAGGGTGTCTTCGGTGTCATCATCATAGGCCGGAACTATCGATTGAATAATGATAGGGCCGGAGTCCACTCCCTCGTCGGCAAAATGAACCGTACATCCCGAAAATCTTACGCCATAGTCGGCAGCTCTCTTCTGAGCATGAATGCCGGGAAAGGCGGGAAGGATGGCAGGGTGTATATTCATTATCTTCATGGGAAACGCATTCAGGAAGAGAGGGGTCAAGACTCTCATGAATCCGGCCATCACTACCAGATCGACGCAGAGCGAATTAAGGACATCGATCATCTTCAGGTCAAAATCTTCCCGGCTTTTAAAATCGGAATGCTTGATAATCACGCACGGGATATCATGTTTCTTCGCCCGCACAAGAGCATATGCATCGGCGTTATTGCTGATAATGACCTTAATCTCTCCATCAAGGAGACCCTTCTCTATATTGTCTATGATCGCCTGGAGATTGGATCCGCTCCCTGAGACGAGCACTCCCAATTTTATTCTTCGTTTCATGCCGTTAGATAAACGATACGGATGGTTGGTCTTCGTCTTTCCGATCTATGAACCCGATGGCATACGCCCGCATACCTAAATTTTCGAGTCGCCCCGTCACTTCGGACGCTTCTTTTTCGGTCGTAACTACCATCATGCCTACACCCATGTTAAAGACGCGGTACATTTCTGCATCATCAATGTTTCCCATTTTCTTGATAATCGTAAATACCGGCGGTATATCCCAGCTGCCTCTGAGAATAACGGCGCGACAGGCCTTAGGCAAGATCCGTGGTATATTATCGACGAATCCGCCGCCCGTTATATGGACGACACCCTTGATGCTGAAATTCTTGATGAGATTCAAGAGGGGTTTCACGTAAATCATGGTCGGACGGAGAAGTTCCATGCCTATGGAATGGGGCAGTTCCTCGAGCTTATCTTCAACACCGAGTCTGCCGTTTTCAAACAAAACCTTTCTGGCAAGGGAAAAGCCGTTGCTATGGATGCCGTTGGATGCAATGCCGATGATCCGGTCCCCTACGCGGATCTCCGACCCATCGATTATCTTTTCGGACTCTACTACGCCCACACAGAATCCGGCCAGATCATAATCACCATCCGTATAAAATGCGGGCATTTCAGCTGTCTCCCCTCCGATAAGGGCGCAACCGGCCTCCTGACAGCCTTTAACAATGCCTTCGATGATTTTAATATCTCTTTCCACATCGATCATGCCCGTAGAGATGTAGTCCAGAAAAAAAAGGGGCTCGGCTCCCTGGACTACGACATCGTTCACGGACATTGCCACGAGATCAATGCCGACTGTGTCGTGCTTTGCCATCATCTGGGCAACTCTTAGCTTCGTCCCCACGCCATCCGTGGAGGACACCAGGACAGGATTATTATATTTCCCGGCCTCAAGGCGAAATAGCCCGCCAAAACCGCCGATGGAACTCATCACTTCCTTGCGAAAGGTGGCTTTTGTAATGGTCCTGATCCTGTCGACAAAGAGATTGGCCTTATCTATGTCAACGCCTGCATCCTTATATGACATTTTGTCCTGCATATTATTTCCGATAGCCTTCTGAGATGGGGATGACTTGTATCGTAGTTGCTTTCTAAAGTCAATTCTTTACTTGCGAAAAGATCGGATATCTGCTAACTCATTTCAGTCCTTGTAGTTGAAATCATTATATTAATATTCTGCTCCGAAGACTTGATATCCAATGGAAACAGTAATTGCAATACTCGCTAAGATCGAAGCCCCCTTATTGTTCTCATCGAAAGAGTCATACAGTCATCTGCACCTTATGAAGGACTTTGAAGCAACAATGACACGGTTCGTAGAACAGCTGAAGAATGTTTCGTTAATGAATACGGGCGGGGATGAAGCAGACGCAGGATATAGAAATATGATCTCCGTCTTTGAAGAAGCAATCGCCGGCTTTGACAGGTTGACCTTTGAGGAAAAGAAGGAACGCATAGAAAAGGCGATGCTCGTTGTAAGGAAGCTAAGAGGGATCGCGGCAGAATATTCGAGCGGAGTTTTCTCCATGCGAGAGGAGATGGAACCACAAAATCTGAACGACGGGGAGTTAAGTTTGGAAAAGTTGTCTCTCCCTCTGAGGTTCGTAAAGGGCGTGGGACCTAAGATGGCGTCTCTTCTCGAGAAAAAAGGTCTCAATACTGTTGCCGATTTACTTTATTTTGTGCCGCGAAGATACGAAGACAGACGTACAGTCAGGGATATTGAATCAGTCACGGTGGGAAGCAGGGCGACAGTCATCGGCCATGTCGTAAGCGATGTATATAAATCCTACAGGAATAGAAAGGCATATGAAGTAACGATCGAAGACGGCAGCGGGCTCCTTACGGCGAAATGGTTCCGAGGCAATCCAACTTACCTGAGAAAGATATTTAAGAAGGGCATGCGTGTTATAATGACCGGTGAAGTGACCAGTTACCTGTCGAGCAAGGATATGGTGCACCCGGATTTTGAGGTTCTTGACGATGAGGAAAGCGGGGAAGATCTGATTAACTTCAAGAGAATCGTACCGGTTTACTCGGAGACAGAGGGTCTTCACCAGAAATATATAAGAAGGATTATGGCGCATGCCGTCGATAAGTATTCACAATATCTCTTAAGCCCCATACCTCACGAAATTTGTGAGAAACGCCATCTTCTGGATATTGAAAACGCCGTGCGCAGCGTTCATTTTCCCGGTACTGAGGAGCGAATCGAAGCACACAATGATATGCGCTCGGATGCCCACCGAAGGCTGATTTACGATGAATTCTTTTTTCTCCAGTTGGGTATGGCCTTAAAAAGAAAGGCCAACACCTTACTCGGAGGCATAGCATTTAAGACGCACGGAGACGTCCTTCGTAAATTTTACACGATTCTTCCGTTCACATTAACCGATGCACAGAAAAGGGTCGTCGCAGAGATCGAAGGTGACATGGAGAGGCGCTCCAGCATGAACAGACTTCTGCAGGGCGATGTGGGATGCGGTAAGACGGTTGTTTCTATGGCGGCGATGATCACTGCCTGCGAAAACGGCTATCAGGCGGCCATAATGGTGCCGACTGAAATCCTTGCTGAGCAACACTACAACCGCATCAAAGATTGGTCTTCTGCGCTCGGTTTGAGGGCTGTTTTGCTCACGAGCGGTATGAAGAACGCGGAAAGGGAGAACATTTTTGACGCCGTAACGAAAGGACACGCTAACATCATATGCGGAACCCACGCGTTGATCCAAAGAGATGTTGCGTTCAGCAAGCTCGGTTTGGTAGTCATCGACGAGCAGCATCGCTTCGGAGTTGTGCAGAGAGCATCCTTGAGACAGAAAGGCGTAAATCCCGACGTTTTGGTTATGACTGCCACCCCTATCCCGAGGACGCTTGCCATGACCGTGTACGGCGATTTGGATATTTCGATCATCGATGAATGTCCTCCCGGCAGAAAAGAGATTCGGACAAAGGTTTTCTTCGAAGAGGAGCGCAACAGGGTATACGAAATAATGAGGATGGAACTCGGAAAGGGAAACCAGGTGTTTGTCGTCTATCCGCTGGTTGAAGAATCTGAAAACCTGGACCTCAGGGACGCGACTAAAATGGCCGACCATCTGCAAAAGGAAATATTCGCTGACCATCGGGTGGGGCTTATCCACGGCCGTATGAAAGGAAAAGACAAAGATGAAACGATGGCGGCTTTCCTAAACAGAGATATAAACGTCCTCGTTTCCACAACGGTGATCGAAGTGGGGATCGATATACCACATGCCTCCCTAATAGTGATAGAACACGCGGAGAGGTTCGGACTTTCCCAATTGCATCAATTGAGGGGGAGGGTGGGAAGGAGCGATATTCCCTCATTTTGCATATTGATGTCGCACCGCAGAGGTTCAGATGATTCAATACGAAGGCTGCAAGTCATGGAAGAGACAAATGACGGTTTCAAAATCGCTGAAGAGGATTTAGCCATTAGAGGGCCCGGTGAATTCATGGGAACCAGGCAGTCAGGGGTTCCCGATTTCCGCATTGCCCATATCCTCAGAGACGCGCACATTCTCGCTGAGGCGAAAGCAGATGCTTTTGCATTTGCCGAGAACATTTCAGGTCTGGAGGACGGCAAATATGCATTACTGAAAAGAGTCCTCCTGCACAGATGGGGAGGCAGGTTTGAACTCGCAAAAACCGGTTAGGCAAGAGCTTAATTTGTTTTGACAAGGATGTGTTAACTGTTATAGAAGTGACAGCATTTCGATTTGGCTCTGGTATACGGGATAATTGAAACTTGATACGGGCACGTGATGAAAACAATAACTATCGGATTAATCGGGTTCGGCACTATAGGGACAGGGGTTGTAAAGCTCCTTCAAGACAGCAGTGATGTCATCGAAAATCGCCTCGGCGCGAGGCTTTTCCTAAAGAAGATTGCCGATCTTGATATCACAACGCCAAGACTTGTTGCAGTGGATAAGCATTTATTGACAACGGATGCAAAGACGATCCTCAACGATCCCGAAATATCCATAGTCATAGAGCTTATGGGCGGCTATGAACCTGCGCGGTCTTTCATACTTGAAGCTATCCGGAAAGGAAAGAACGTAGTGACCGCCAATAAAGCCCTCTTAGCTACATATGGAAACGAAATATTCCTGGCCGCTGAGGCAGGACAGGTAGATGTCGGCTTCGAAGCCAGCGTGGGCGGCACAATCCCCATCATTAAGACGCTGAAGGAAAGCCTGGCGGCAAACCATATAAAATCGATTTTCGGCATTATTAACGGGACGGCCAATTATGTATTGAGCAAGATGACTGATGAGAAAAAATCCTTTCAGGTCGTGCTTAAGGAAGCTCAGAAGCTCGGATTCGCAGAAGCCGATCCGACATTTGACATCGAAGGCATCGATACGGCTCACAAGCTAGCCATCACGTTGTCACTGGCATACGGCAAAAGGGTAAGGCTTGAAGATCTTCACAGGGAAGGGATAGCAGGCATCAGCCCTCAGGACATCGAATTTGCCAGGGAACTCGGGTATCGGATCAAGCTGCTTGCCATTGCCATCATGAGGGACGACTGCATTGAGGCAAGGATTCATCCCACTATGATTCCTCTCAGCCATCTTCTCGCAAACGTGAACGGAAATTTCAATGCGTTTCATATTGTCGGTGATGCAGCGGATTCAGTGTTTCTCTATGGCCAAGGTGCAGGTATGATGCCCACGGCAAGCGCCGTAGTGAGTGATGTTATCGACATCTCACGCAACCTGCAGAGAGGGGTATCAGGACGCGTACCCGCCCGTTCACTCCGGGAGAATGTAATCGACGATATCAAACTAATGCCTTTTGAAGAAATCGTTACAAACTACTATATCCGTCTCTCCGCGCTCGACCGGCCCGGCGTTCTGTCCAGAATAGCGGGAATTCTCGGCGCGCATGACATAAGCATTGCTGCGGTCATCCAAAAAGGCAGGCAGAAGGCAGGCCCTGTTCCCATTGTCATGACTACGCACAAATCGAAGGAAGAAAACATTCAGAAAGCTATTACGGAAATAGACCAGCTTGAGATAATTCACGGGAAGACGATGTTGATAAGAATTGAGGACGAAAGGCTTTAATGCCTTCGAGGAGACAACATCTTTAACCTCATCACATCTATCTATTTGAGGAGCAATTAAGCTGTAATGAAATACATCATCCTCCTCGGTGACGGTATGGCGGATTATCCCCTGAAGGAACTGGGCGGCAAGACACCGCTCGAATACGCACATACCCCATATATGGACAGGATCGCTAAAGAAGGAACGTTGGGCTTGATCGACACCATACCGGCCGGCCTGACTCCGGGTAGTGATGTGGCGATCATGAGCGTCCTCGGATATGACCCTAAGGAATGCTATACCGGTCGAGGACCTTTGGAAGCGGCCAACATGGGAGTAGCGCTCGGTGCCGATGACTTGGCCTTCCGCTGCAATCTCGTGACCCTTAAGGGAGATGCAGAATACATGATGGATGATTTTACATCCGGACATATAACCTCTGAAGAAGCGAAGATAATCATAAATGACATAAACGATGAACTGGGTAACACAATCTTTCAATTCTATCCTGGTGTGAGTTATAGACACCTCTTCGTATGGAGGGATAGTAAAGCACTGCTTGAGACAACACCGCCTCATGATATCACCGGCCATGCAGTCAGGGATTACCTGCCGCGGGGAGAGGGGGAGGAAGCCATAAGAGGGCTCATGGAACGATCGCAGGCTCTTTTGGGCGACCATCCTGTAAACCGGTTGCGTGTCGCAGCACGCAAAAAACCCGCAAATTCGATATGGCTTTGGGGACAGGGGAGGGCGCCGAAGTTCGCCAGACTCACGGACAAATATAACATGAACGGGGGCATGATATCGGCTGTTGACCTTCTCAATGGAATCGGCATTTACGCGGGCCTCAAAGTTATACGCGTTAACGGTGCAACAGGCTATGTGGATACCAATTATATTGGAAAGGCCGGAGCGGCTTTGGATACTTTGAGGAACGCTGATTTTGTATTCGTCCATGTCGAAGCGCCTGACGAAATGGGACATGAAGGAAATGTGACAGGAAAGATTCGGGCGATTGAAGATTTTGATGAGAAGATCGTAGGCGCCATATTGAAGAAGATTTATGGACTGTCTCCTTTCAGGCTGCTGGTCTTAAGTGATCATCCTACGCCTATTAGCCTGAGGACCCATTCATCAGATCCATCTCCCTTTGCGGTACTCTCTTCTGGTAAAGCCGAGAATTTGCGAAACGGCTCAACATTCAGTGAGAAATCGGCGCTGCGAAATGGTGTGAAGGTCTCCCCCGGTTATCTTCTGATGGATTCGTTCATAAAAGACTGGAAGGCATTTGTTGAAGAGAACTCACGTTAATATACGTGTTATATACGCTGATACGGATGCGATGGGCATCGTATATCATACCAATTACATTAAGTGGTTCGAGATTGGGCGAACGGAACTCCTCAGAAATGGAGGCATAGTCTATGCCGAGATGGAGGCACAGGGTTATAACTTGCCTTTGACGGAGGTGTATTGCAATTACCTTTTCCTAGCCAGGTATGACCAGGTAATCGTGGTCGAAACTGAATTGGAATATATCAGAAGGGCGAGCATGAAATTTGTCTATACGATCTGGGATGAAGACAGGGAAAAAGGCCTTGTTGAGGGTTATACAGTGCATGCCTGCACTAACAGGCTGGGCAAGATAGTGAGGATTCCAGCCTTCATCCTTGAAAAAGTCAACGAACAATTACAAATAAAATTTTGATAGGAAATGGATATGGCAAGAAAGATCACGAAAAAGGAAATTGAAAAGCCTGATTCCTTCCAGGCGGCGTTAAATACGGCCGGTGCCTATATATCGGCCAATAAATCAAAGATTTATCTCGCATCGGGAATTGCACTCGCGATAATCTTAATATCTTCCGGCTGGTACTTGTACAGGATGAATTATGAGGAGAAAGCCCTGCGGCTTTATGCGATAGCCAATATTACCAGCATGAAAGCTGCCCGTCAGGGAGGCGCATCTGATCAAAATACCATAAAGATGTATAATGACGTCATAACTCAATATCCCGGGTCAAAGGCTGCCATGATGTCATATTATCAAATGGGCAATATGTGCTACAACCTTGGCGATATGGATGCCTCGATAAATGCATATACGGAGTTTCTCAAGGAAGCTACGGATGGGAGCGACCTGAAAATCCTGGCATATAATAGCATAGGTTATTGTTATGAAAAGAAGGCCGACCTCCCGCGTGCCTTGGAGTCATTCGAGAAAGCGGCAAATGCAAAATCAGGCGGGGGCTTCGACGGGATGACTTACAGAAACATGGCAAGAATATACGAAGAGATGGATAACAAAGGTAAAGCCTTGGAGTACTATCAAAAAGCCCTAAGCTACACTGCCGATCCGTCCATGGAACTTCTCTTAAAAAGGATAATATCAACCATCAACTGAAGATAGAGTTTGCAGTTATTTTGGATGCTCTGTTCTCTTTGATGATGCAGGCAGGGACAAATAGTATCTATGAAAGTATTGATGTCGGGAAATGAGAGTATTGCAAGAGGCGCCTTCGAGCACGGAGTTCGTTTCGTAGCCGGCTATCCGGGAACACCGAGCACTGAAATTGTCGAGAACTTTGCAAAGTATGACGGAGTTTATGCCGAATGGTCTCCCAACGAGAAGGTCGCCCTGGAGGTGGGCATAGGGGCTGCACTGGCCGGGGCAAAGGCCATGGTTGTCATGAAGCATGTCGGGGTCAATGTGGCAGCAGACCCGCTCTTCACATTGAGCTACACCGGAACTAACGGGGCTCTTGTTATCATCACTGCCGACGATCCATCCCTGCATAGTTCAGAAAATGAACAGGATAACCGCAATTATGCCAAATTTGCAAAGATACCCATGGTTGAACCTGCGGACAGTCAGGAAGCCAAAGACTACATCAAGATTGCATTCGATTTGAGTGAGAAATTTGATACACCTGTTTTCTTCCGGACAACTACGCGTGTTTCCCACTCAAAATCCGTCGTATCTCTGGGTGACCTATCGCCTGCCAAGGATACAACTGCCATTCAGATCAATGCAGCTAAGTACGTCATGGTCCCCGCGTATGCGCGTGTCAGACGGGTTGAGGTGGAAAACAGGCTGCACAGGCTCAGAGAATTTGCTGAAACCTTTCCCGCAAACAGGATAGAAATCAATGATCCTGAGATCGGCATTATTACAGCCGGTATGCCTTATAACTATGCGAAAGACGCCTTCCCTGATTTCTCATATTTGAAGCTCGGTATGGTTTATCCGCTGCCTGCCGGCCTTATCCGTAAATTTGCTGCAACGGTTAAGAAGATCTATGTCGTCGAGGAGCTCGACCCTTTTATTGAGGAACAGGTCAGGGCAATGGGTATCAATGTGATAGGAAAGGACGTCTTTCCGTACACAAATGAATTTGATCCCGGCGTGATTCATGCAGCCATTAAGCGTAAAAGGATTTCCAAGTCAATCATGCCGCAATTAACAATTCCGCCGAGACCGCCGAATCTTTGTCCCGGCTGTCCCCACAGAGGATTGTTCTATGTCTTGGGAAAATTAAAGACTTTTGTCGCAGGTGACATAGGCTGTTATACCCTGTCTTTCATGAAGCCTTTGGAGGGTCTGCATGCGTGTATCTGCATGGGGGCGAGTATCGGCATGGCGCATGGCATGAGCAAGGCACTGAAGGATAAAGGAAAAGGAAAGGTTGTCGGTGTTATCGGGGATTCCACATTTATTCATTCCGGCATTACGCCGCTTTTGAACATGGCCTATAATAAGAGCGACGCGGTCATTGTCATTTGCGATAACAGGACAACGGCCATGACGGGCATGCAGGACCATCCGGCCACCGGCTATACCCTGCAGGGAGAAAAAACAAAGGCGCTTGATTTTAAGAAGCTGGCCTCGGCATTGGGGATAGACAGCGTGCGTGTCATAGATCCTTATGATATTGAAATGACGCGGAAGGTGCTGAAGGAAGAATTGGCAAGACCCGGTGCCTCCGTCATAATATCACAAAGAGCCTGTGTGTTGTTCAAGCGAGAAATGAAAGGCGTCCGAAAAGCCTTCGAAGTTGATACGGATAAATGTGTCGGCTGCAAGGCGTGCATTGGTCTTGGTTGTCCTGCAATCTCATGGATGAAGTTCGAAGATATGCCAAGTGAGACAGTCAAGAAGAATGCAAAGAAACAGGAAGGCGTGGCATACATTGACAGCGAGCTTTGCACAGGATGCACGCTATGTAAGCAGGTATGCAAGGTCGGCAGTGTAATCGAGGCGATGTGATGTTATGAAAAACGATGGCGATGTCAAGAGCATCCTCCTCGCCGGAGTAGGCGGTCAGGGAATACTCCGCGCAAGTGATATCTTGTGTCACGTGATGATGGAAGCCGGTCTGGATGTCAAGAAAAGCGAGGTCCACGGGATGGCCCAGCGCGGTGGATGCGTAACCAGTCATGTACGATACGGCAAGAAGGTCTACTCTCCCATTGCGAGAAAAGGAGATGTCGATATCCTCATCTCATTTGAAAAATTGGAAACACTCCGTTATCTTGATTTTCTGAAGCCGGGTGGCGGTATAATCATAAGCGAAAGGGAGATCTATCCCCCCTCTGTAAACCTCGGTGACGCTGCTTATCCTGACAACGTTATTGAGATCGTAAAGAAGCTCTTCAAGACTATGCAAGTTGTTAATGCCAATTATATGGCTCTAAGAGCGGGAGACGTAAGAACAGAGAATACGGCCCTCTTGGGAGTTTTGTCATCGTATCTCGGCCAGTTCGATATTTCGCTCTGGGAGACGGTCATCCGCAGATCCTTTCCCGAGAAAGCCATCGAAGTAAACCTAAAAGCCTTCCATATGGGACGTACAGCATAAGGAAGCAATGCCCGGAATTCTCATTTCCGGGGTTTTCAATGTTTCCCTTCTGTCGTACCCATTAAAATGGGAATCTATAAATCGATTTTTCATGAAATCTTCTGCTTACATATATGTATGGCTAATCGTTTACGCGATGGCGCTTCCCGTTGTCTTAATCCCACCCGTAATGGCCGGCGCAGTCGAGACTCACGTCATCGAAGCTGATAGTCAATTCTCCTTTGCGGAAGCACTCCTTGCCGAAGGGGATTATTACAGAGCTATCAGCGAGTACAAGCGCTTTACTCACTTTTTCCCAGAAGACAAACTGGTCGAGACATGCAATTACAGAATCGGGGAAAGTTATTACAGAGCAAAGAAGTGGCAGGAAGCCCGAGAGGCATTCACTGCTTTCATAACAAAATATCCCACAAGCCCGATGATACCTGGAGCACTGTACTTTAAGGGCATGTCAGAAAAGCAACTGAGGCGTCATTCGGACGCGCTCTCAAGTTTTGAACGAGTAATTGAATCGAAATCCAATGAATTTACAGATAAGGCCGTTTACCAGAGCGCCATCGTCCATATGGAGATGGAGGAATGGCAGAGGGCCAGAGAAACATTATCCCTTGTTCCTAAACACAGCCCGCTGGCCGGATCGGCAAATGCCATGGCCTCAGAGCTTCTGCATATCGACCATCTCCCCAGGAAATCGCCCGCCACGGCAGGCACCCTTGCAGCAATTCTTCCAGGTGCGGGTCATCTTTACACAGAGAGACCAACAGATGCGCTGGTGGCGTTTCTCCTGAACGGCGCATTCATATTCGGCGCCATAGAGCTTTTTCGTCACGAAAACTACGTTGCCGGCGGGATCGTGACATTCTTCGAACTCGGCTGGTACACCGGCAACATCTACAGTGCTGTCAGCAGCGCCCATAAATACAATAAGAGGGTAAAGGAAGACTTCATAGAACATCTGAAAGAGATGGGCTCGGTATCGTTTCAGCATGATGGGAAGAGTTCTTCAAATTACCTAATGTTAAGTCTTCGATTTTAGCCGCAATACTTTATTTATTAAATATTTTCATCGTCATCAGATCATTTACAATAAGACGGACGTCCTTATCCTTGACAATTCGAAGGGAATGGGTAAGTTATAGAAATTAGAGTGCGCTTAAAGGTTTTCTCATGTCTTTCAACACATTACAGCAGGAATCGGAAAGGTAGGTTATGGCAGAAGACTATTACAAATTGTTAGGTCTCGATAAAGAGGCGACCGCCGAAGATATAAAGAAGGCCTACAGAAAACTGGCTCTGAAATGGCATCCCGACAAGAACCCGAATAACAAAGCGGCGGAGGAGAAATTTAAGAAGATAAGTGAGGCCTATGCCGTCCTCAGTGACCCCAAGAAGAAAGAGGAATATGATAGTTTCGGATCTGCCGATCAATTCAGGCAGCGATATACACAGGAGGATATTTTCCGCGGATTCGACCTTAATGATATCCTGCGAGGCTTCGGCTTCGGCGATGCAGGTGGCGCAGGACCAAGAAATTTCAGAACAAGCAGGGGAGGGGGCTTCACTTCTCAGCAAGGCGGTCCATTTTCGGATATATTCGAGGGGGAGCGACAGAGATTCAACCGCGCCCCCCAGAAGGGACAGGATTTTGAATATAACTTGTCAATAACATTAGAAGAATCAGTATTAGGTGCAGAGAAGAAGTTGGCCTTGCAAAAAGATGATAGCGTTGAGGAGATCAATTTCAAGATACCACCGGGCATAAATTCAGGAAAGAAACTGAGGTTAGCCGGCAAGGGAGGCCTTGAAACTGACGGAGGCATTCCCGGCGACCTCTACATAAATATCAGCATTCTCCCGCACCCGATTTTTGCGAGGGACGCAAATGACATCTATATAGACAAGACAATTAATTTCTCGCAAGCCGTTCTTGGAACCACTATCGAAGTTCCAACAATAGAAGGCACAGTTAAACGAATAAAGATACCTCCTGGAACGCAGAACAATACAAAGATCCGAATGAAGGGTTTCGGAGTTCCGCGGCTGAAGGGTACCGGCAAGGGGGATCAATATGTCAAAATAATCGTCACCGTACCTAAAAAGCTCACGGATAAACAAATTGGCCTCGTGAAGCAATTAGCTGAGGAGGGTTTTTAGCAATATGCTATATACGCGGCTTACGTCTTATAAGATATATTATGTAAACTAATCTTATTTATTCACCGCCTGCGCAATCCGGGTCATTGCTTGCTGCATGTTCTTGTCCTGCCATGCTAATCCAACTCCATTTCCCCAATTACCCCAAACTGATCACCGACAATTACCAAGACGCCCAGAACCCCCTCTATTTCCAAGCCTTTCATAAGGGCAGCCCTGATATCTCCTTTACCTTTCACCATATTCCCGATGGCAGTGGCAGCTGCATCAGCCATGGTGGATGATTTAGAAACAACACAAACTGCATCTGCTCTGCCAAAGCTTAGTGAGTGTCCTACCGTGCCAGATGAGGTGCAGATACCGATGGGCATATTTGCCGGCTTAAGCAATAAATTAATCTTGTACGTTAAGGGTGAATTGCCGGCGAATAGCTCCACCCTCATCTCTTCCTGACTTTTTAAATAGATATCGCCCCCGTTTTCGATGATGACATTCTTTGAGAGCTTGAGCAGATCTTTTCCCACATATTCCGAAATCGCCCCTGCGACACTGGCCATGGGGCCCACATTAGCCGCAAGCGATGCCTTGAGCATATCCCTTATGATGGGGGGAGCGATGTCATCATCGTGCCGGGGTGCAAGAGACGTCAGAAAATCGGGATGCATCCTAATATAGGACTCGATGGATCCGCGATAGGCATAAACAGATTCAAGGGCTTTGTGAGAAAGGTCGGTATCGCAGCGTATTAGAAGGTCTGTTTCACGTACGCAGAGACGGAACGACGTGAGGCTATTCTGCGATACGCGGTTTCTGTAAGTCCTTTCTTGATAGCTCATAGTGAGATATGACCGGATGACGCGTTTATTTGCTATGGCTATTCTGTTTCGATAGTCCTGTAGCTGAAACTGGTCGCTCCTGTACCGAGAAGGCTGTCTGCTTCTCCCTTCAGTTTATCGGTCGGCTCGATCTGTAAATCTCTCCCTAAATAAACGACAACTTCGCTATTGCCATTGACGATACGAATAAAGCCATCACACTTTCCCTTATGGTTAAGGAGTAATTCACGGAAAGACTCGATATCTGCTGCTGACGATTTTGAAACATCAATTGTAAAGTGTGCGACGTCATAAGGCTGTTCGACGGCATCTCCGAGAGGTACAATTTCGGAGGCAATCACTTTAATGCCTTCCTCACCTGCATCTATGGTTCCTTTGATTAAGATCGGTTCTTCGGAGTGCACCAGTCCGAATGCCTTACTGTAAAGATCCGCGAAGCATATCACCGTCACAGAGCCCCTGAGATCCTCGCAGGTTATATAGGCCATGAGGTCTTTCCTCTTCGTAGTCACCTCGCGAATATTGCTCACTACACAGCCGAAGGCAACCGTGTCGCGATCCTTCCTATCATTGATGCTCGAACTGTCGACATTGGCAACTGTACGGAGCTTTTCGGCAAATCTAAGAAGCGGATGACCCGTGATGTAGAATCCGAGGGTTTCCTTCTCATGGGCGAGTAATTCCTTATGATCCCACTCGGGCATGTCGGAAAGCGCACATTCTTGCATTATATCGAGATGCGCATTTTTTTCACCTTCCATGTGGTCGAAGAAACTGGTCTGACCACTCGACCTTTCCTTTTGGCGCCTCTGGGCCGTATCGACGATTCCTTCGTAGTATTTCATCAGTTGGCTTCTTCTGAAGCCAAGGGAATCAAACGCTCCGCATTTGATGAGACTTTCAATCATTCTCTTATTGATTTTCCTGAGGTCGACGCGTGTGCAGAAGTCTTCGAAAGTCGCGAATTTTCCCTCCTCTTCCCTTACAGAGATAATCGAGTCAATTGCACCTAACCCCACATTCTTGACGGCAGCAAGACCGAAGCGGATGTGTTCCCCGGTGACACTGAAATCGCTCTTAGATTCATTGATATCAGGAGGGAGTACATTTATGCCCATATCCTTGCAGCTGTTTATGTACTTGATGATCTTGTCCCTGTTATCCTTTTCACTTGTCAGCAGGGCTGCCATAAATTGAACGGGAAAATTAGCTTTCAGATAGGCGGTTTGGTAAGATATCATGGCGTATGCGGTGCTGTGGGACTTATTAAATCCATATTCTGCAAATGTTTCCATCTGCTGCCAGATTTTTCTGGCCTTTTTTTCGGGTATGTTTTTCCGCCTTGCACCCTCGAGAAATTTAGGTCTCTCTTTCTCCATCTCCGACGTTTTCTTCTTGCTCATGACCTTGCGCAGTATATCGGCTTCGGCCATAGTGTAACCGCCGACGGCGCTCGCTATCTGCATTACCTGTTCCTGGTATACGATAACGCCGTATGTCTCCTTCAATATCTCTTTCAGTTCGGGGATTTCATAAAGAATTTTCGTACGGCCCTGCTTGCGCGAGATAAATTCCGGAACCATATTCATGGGGCCGGGTCTGTATAGGGCAATCAAGGCGATGATTTCCTCGACGCAGTCAGGCTTCATACTTACGAGGATATCCTTCATGCCGGCACTTTCCAGCTGAAATATGCCGTCCGCATTCCCCTTCATTAACAATTGATATGTTTTTTGATCATCGAGGGGAATGTTATCAATATCGATCTTCTCCCCCCTGCCCTCTTCTATAAACCTGAGCGAATTTTTGATAACTGTGAGAGTCTTCAGTCCCAGAAAGTCAAATTTTGTCAGTCCTACAGCCTGCAGATCCATCATGGAAAATTGAGTTACAATTTCATCCTTGGGGCTCTTGCAGAGGGGCACGCGCTCGACAAGGGGCACATCAGATATGACAACACCCGCTGCATGGGTTGACGAATGACGGTTTAAACCCTCGAGGGATCGAGACAGGGACAGGAGCCTTCTCACTTTCTCATTTCTCTTCTCCTCTTCCTGAAGCCGCGGCTCGCTCTGGATCGCCATGTCGAGCGAAATGTTGAGGACGTTGGGGATTAGCTTGGCGATGCTGTCTACTTCACTGTAGGATATGTTCAGTGCCCTACCCACATCCCTGATTACTGCCTTTGCCTGCATCTTGCCGAATGTGATAATCTGCGCAACTCTATCGCTCCCATATTTCTCCGTCACGTACTTGATGATTTCATCGCGGCCGTCCTGGCAGAAATCTATATCAATGTCAGGCATGCTAATGCGGTCCGGATTTAGGAACCTCTCAAAGAAAAGCCCATACCTTATGGGATCTATATTGGTAATGCCTGTTGCATAGGCAACAAGACTGCCGGCGGCAGAGCCTCTACCGGGACCCACGGGGATGTTTCTTTGTTTTGCGTAATTCACAAAATCCGCGACAATGAGGAAATATCCGGCGAATCCCATGGATTTGATGATCTCCAGTTCTTCGTGCAGGCGCTTCTCATATTGTTCACGTACACCCGTATCTTCTTCGCGCCCCATGATTATGGGCAGCAACTTATCCAATCCTTTTTTCGCGAGCCCCGATAAATATTCATCGAGCGATTCACTCGTACTGACCTCAAAATTCGGCAGATAAATACTGCCAAAATCGAAAGTCAAGTTGCATCTCGCCGCCACAACCGCGGTATTCTCGATAGCCTCCGGAATATCCTCAAACAAGCGCGCCATGGTCTCGGGCGAACGGAAGTAAAACTGGTCTGTCTTGAATCTCATCCGGTCAGTATCATCCATGGTCTTACCAGTCTGTATACATAGGAGAACTTCGTGAGCCTCGGCATCTTCTCGATTGATATAGTGACAGTCGTTGGTTGCCACAAGCGGAATCGAAAGTTTACGGCTCACTTCGATGAGACCGCTATTTACAATCTTTTGTTCAGGAAGACCATTTTCCATGATCTCAAGATAGAAATTTCCGTCGCCAAATATTTTCCGGTAATCATCGGCAGCCGCTCTTGCCCCTTCCATATTCCTTTTTAGCAGCAGGCTCGCTATCTCTCCGTGCAGACACGCACTAAGTCCGATAAGGCCTTCGCTATATCTTGCAAGGAGTTCCTTGTCCACACGCGGTCGATAGTAAAATCCTTCCAGGTAGGCTGCGGTGACGAGTCTCATGAGATTCTTGTACCCCTGACCGTCTTTAACCAGAACGACCAAATGGTAAAAGCCCTCCCCTGTGGCTTGCGCGTTCTTGTCAAACCGGCTCTTGGGGGCAACGTACAGCTCGCAGCCGATAATCGGCTTAATGCCGTACTTCTGGGCATGCTGATAAAAGTCTACGGCGCCAAATATATTGCCGTGATCCGTCATCGCTACCGCCTGCATCTGGTATTCCTTTGCCTTCTTGAAAAGATTGTCGAGACGAATAGTGCCATCGAGGAGACTGTACTGCGTATGAACGTGCAGGTGAACAAAATTCGCAGGCATCATTAAGCGTTTACCCCTTGATAAATTGAATTAGCAGGAAAAGCGGGATTACAAGTAGAAAACTCCGCAAGCGAGGTGAGAGACCACCGGGAAATTACGCGTACAAAAAATGCGTTACACGCACAGCGTCATATGGAGTTAATATTGTGCCGTCTGATACTCAATCCAGCCAGTAGTTCGGCGATTCTTTCGTGATAATCACATCGTGTACATGGCTTTCGCGAAGTCCCGCCGATGTGATGCGGATGAATCTCGTCTTTTCTCTAAGCTCCTTGATCGTTCTGCAACCTACATAGCCCATACCGACCTTCAGTCCGCCCACGAGTTGACCTATGCTTGCGGATAACGGTCCTCTGAACGGCACCCTGCCTTCTATGCCCTCCGGTACGGTCTTCAGACTGCTCTCTATATCATCCTGATAATATCTGTCCATGCTTCCCATCTTCATGGCCTCAAGGGAACCCATTCCCCTATACATCTTATAACTTCTTCCCTGAAAAAGAATCGTCTCTCCCGGACTCTCTTCCGTTCCGGCAAACAGGCTGCCTATCATCACCGTGTGGGCGCCGGCGGCAAGCGCCTTTACAACATCGCCCGAGTACTTGATGCCTCCGTCGGAAATGACCGGGACGTCGTATTTCTTAGCCACCTTGGCCGCATCTCTTATGGCGCTCATCTGCGGGATCCCGACGCCAGCGATTATCCGCGTGGTGCATATCGATCCTGGACCAACTCCCACTTTGATTGCATCCACCCCCGCTCTAATGAGGGCTTCCGCTCCCTCAGAGGTGGCCACATTGCCGGCAACCAGTTCACAGGCCGGAAAGTTTATTTTTGTATCCTTAATCGCATCCAACACACCCACAGAATGACCATGTGAGGTGTCTATAACAATTACATCAACACCCGCAGATAACAGGGCATCTACCCGCGCTTCCCTGTCAATAATCCCGACGGCGCCACCAACCCGCAGCCTGCCGCGGGAATCCTTGCACGAATTGGGATATCTCTTTATCTTCTCTATGTCCTTAATGGTAATCATCCCTTTTAAATTATACGCGTCGTCCACGACCAGCAATTTTTCTATTCTGTGCTTATGGAGCAGTTTCTTTGATTCTTCCAGACTTATATTTGATGAAACCGTGACGAGGCCGTCTTTTGTCATAACATTCGCAACTGGCTGATCGAGGTTAGTCTCAAATCTAAGGTCCCTGTTTGTCAGAATGCCGACGAGCCTGTGATTTTTGACGACGGGAACGCCGGATATCCTGTATTTGTTCATTAGTTCGAGGGCATCGTGAACCTTCTGCTCAGGTTCGATCGTAATCGGATCCACAATCATGCCGCTCTCCGACTTTTTCACTTTATCGACCTCGATCACCTGTTTTTCAATGCTCATATTGCGGTGGATGATCCCTATCCCTCCCTCTTGCGCAAGACAAATAGCAGTCCCGGATTCTGTGACAGTATCCATCGCGGCGCTGACAATTGGGATATTCAATATGATATTATTAGTGAGGAGGGTCGTCGTTTCCGCATCCTTGGGAAGAATGCTCGATTCGCAGGGTACGAGAAGAAGGTCGTCGAATGTCAATGTCTCTTTTACGTGATCATCCAGCATGGGTGCATCTCCATATGTTTGATATCTTTTTCAGGCAGCAATTGTTATGCAGAAATGTCTCCCGTTGAGAGAAATAAAGTACTCATCTCCGCCTTCACTACATTCTATGAATTCTGCGATTTGATAATAACTCGCCCTTGAAAAGCGTGCGACAAAAGCGTTCTTCTTGACCGAACAATAAAGCACATTGTCCTTTGCCGCCCACAGAGAACCCGGATTGAGTCTCTCAATACTCTGATCTGACAAGAAAAGGTCAATGCATTCTTCATTATCTGATTCAGCAATACACTTACGTATCGTCCTCACAACGAAAGGCGCATCCTCCACATCAAGATAACAGCGGTCGTCCTCGAGCTCAATTAAATATCTTCCGGCTTCATCTTGCTTCAGATTTTGGTAGAAGAATCTTACGATTTCGTGCCTGAAAATTTCATTGCCCTTGTAGTACCAGACACCTTCTTTGTCTATTCTTATGTCACAAGGCGGAATATCCTTATCCATCGTTGTTGCAGAGCTCCTTTTTCAAAACGTCTTTCTGCTGTCGAGGAGCATCGTCACGGGCCCGTCGTTTACCGATTCTATTTTCATCATCGCTTGAAATTCACCAGTTGCGACATGCTCAATTTTTTCGCGGGCCAGGCTTACGAAATATTCATACTGTTTTCTCGCCGCCTCAGGCTCCTCCGCAGACATGAAAGAAGGCCTGCGCCCCTTTCCGCAATCCGCCAGTAGTGTAAACTGAGATATGATAAGGATCTCTCCTGATATCTTGACAAGAGATAGATTCATCTTCCCCTGCGAATCCTCAAATATCCTCAAATTGACTATTTTTTCAAGGAGAAAATCCGCATCTCGATTAGTGTCTCCCTTTTCTATACCCAGAAAGACGAGGAGTCCTTTTCCTGTAATCGATATTATCTCTCCTCCAACAATGACTCTCGCCCTATCTACCCTCTGTACAACGCACCTCATATCATCACACTTCTCCGCTGCGCCGGCATGGTAGCAATATTCAATTAATGCTTCAAGTCTTTTCTGGACATCTTGCCACAAGAGATGAGATTCTATTGCCTTGCACGCTAAAAAACTATATATAGTACACGACATATGACTTCCCGTAATAAAAAGAACATCCTTCTCATCAATCCCTGGATATACGATTTTGCCGCCTATGATTTATGGATAAGACCGCTGGGACTTCTCTACATGGGGGCCCTCTTTCGTAAGAACGGCTATCACGTCGATTTTATCGATTGCTTGAACGCCTATCACCCGCAATTAAAAAGCCACACCCGAATTAAGTCGCCGAAAAGGTATATCACAGGCCACGGCAAACTTCCTCAAGAGAGAATTCCTAAGCCGCAGGCTCTAAAGGGAATTAAGAGGAATTATAACAGATACGGAATAACGCCTGATATTTTCGCTTATGAGCTTGAGTCGTGTTGCACTCCCGATTTGATTCTTGTCACCTCCATGATGACATACTGGTATCCCGGTGTCTTTGAGGTGATAAGGATCACTAAACAGAAGTTCCCGGCTGTCCCGGTTGTCCTGGGTGGAATATATGCAACCCTCTGCCCCGAGCATGCGCCTAAATCTGGCGCCGATACGACTATAGGAGGTGCAGGCGAAAAACAGCTTTCTACCCTGTTGAGCAATTTTTTCGGTCATGAGCCCTCTTACTCACCGGACCCGGATGATTTGGATTCTATGCCCTACCCTGCTTTGGATCTCCTGCCGCGCAAGGATCAGTTCCCCATACTAACTTCGATGGGCTGTCCTTACGACTGCACCTACTGCGCGTCGCACCTCCTGACCGATAATTTCAGACAGAGGAAACCCGAAAGGGTAGTAGATGAGATACAATTCTGGCATAGACGTTTCGGCGTCAGCCAGTTTTCCATTTACGATGATGCACTGCTGGTGAACCCACACGAAATGGCGATCCCAATGATTAGAGAAATCATCAAAAGAGGGTTAACTTGCCAATTTCACTGCCCGAACGGTCTCCACATATCTCAAATCACGCCTGAGCTAAGCAAATTGCTGCATCGAGCGGGCTTTTCCACCATACGTTTCGGCTTTGAATCATCCAATCCAGTGACGCAGTTGAATACGGGAGGCAAAGTGAACAACGAGCAACTGCAAGCCGCCGTCCGCTACCTCAAGGAAGCGGGCTATAAGTCCGAGGATATCGGCATCTACCTCCTCTGCGGCTTACCAGGCCAGGAGGCCGCAGAACTGCGGGACAGCATACGCTATGTGCAATTGCACGGGGCAAGACCGATCATTGCCGAATATTCCCCAATCCCGGGTACGGCACTGTGGGATGCCGCAGTTCACGGATCACGTTTTGACCTCGAGGGAGAACCGCTCTTTCATAACAACTCGTTGCTTCCCTGCAGCAGTGAGGAATTAACACCTGAGATGTATAATGACTTAAAGATGATGACGAGAGGGCGCTGATATTTGACATTGTTTCGCGTTAAAAATCATGTTAGTCATAGCTCACTTTCAAGGTGGATACAAAGATGAGAATCTGTTTATTCGTGTTAATTTATATGTTTGTCCTGATGCATACCAGCCTTTATGCAGGTTGTATCAAGGGGAATTGTAAGAATGGCGAAGGCACCTATGAGCATATCGATGGCTCGGTCTATGAGGGTCAACACAGAGACGGCAAACGCGAGGGTCAGGGAACTTACACCTACCCAAATGGTACAAAGTATGTTGGCCAATTTAGGGACAGCAATTTTGACGGACGCGGCATCTACACGGTTCCCAACGGCGAAAAATATGAAGGCGAATTCAAGAACGGTAAGCGTGATGGAACCGGGGTATTGTTCTATGCCAACGGATCAAAATATGAAGGACAATTTAAGAACGATAAGGCAACCGGAACCGGGGTATTGCTCGATGCCAGCGGCACTAAGTATGCCGGGCAATTTCAAGACGATCTACTAAACGGCCAAGGCGCCGTGATTCTTCCGGATGGAAGAAGGATAGAAGGCCGATTCCGGAACCACAAGCTTGACGATACAGGCACTCTGACATATCCGGATGGAAGGAAAGAAACGGTTGTGCAGACGGGCACAAATACCTTTAAGATTGTTTTTACTAAGTGAACATACGATACCGTACAGGACTAGATATTTATTCTGTCTTCGAATGGGGAAAACGTTAAGATGGGTTTGCGGGCGCAGTGGGCGAAGAATCTCATGATCGGCTTCGTATCGCTATTTTTTTTGGCGTTCGGCGTCAACGCCCTCATAAACGCATACAGTACGAAGAATCCTCTCGAGTTTATCATGTACTTTTTTTCGTCAAGCCTGATAATTCTAATCAGTATGGTGGGGGTCATTTACCCCGCTTTTCGCATACGAGCGATACTGAAACCAAAGAAGATGGATGAAAATGATGCATAGATCCATATGGATATCGACCTGCATCCTTGCATCTATCCTTCTCCTTATCTGCATACCCTCCCCCGGATTTTCATACGAAATGGGAAACAGGGTCTTGTCCTATACCCTGAAAAATGGCTTGAAAATCCTCATGGTGGAAAGACATTTGAGTCCGACAGTTTCTTTCTATATCAGACATCGGGTCGGCGCCGTCGACGAAATTGACGGCAGGACCGGTACGGCTCACCTTTTGGAACACATGCTGTTTAAAGGAACGAAGACGATCGGGGCGAAGAACTATCCTGAAGAAATGAAGATTCTCAAGTTGATTGCTGAAACGGGCAAAGAACTTGATCTTGAGAAGATGAAGGGTAAAGATGCCAATAAGGGCCGCGTCCAGGCCCTATCCGAACGGATGGAGGTTTTGCAAAAGAAGCACAAGAGATTATTCATGGAAAATGAGATTGACAGACTCTACGTAGAAAACGGCGGAGATAATATTAATGCGTCTACCGGACAGGATCTCACAACGTATCATGTCAGCCTTCCTTCCAATAAAATCGAACTCTGGGCAAGGATTGAGGCGGATCGAATGACCGCGCCTGTATTCCGTGAATTCTATTCTGAACGCAGCGTTGTGATGGAAGAACGCAAGCAGCGGATTGAATCGGAACCGGACGGCCAGTTATACGAGCAGTTTATGGCCACGGCATACATTGCGCATCCATACAGGCGGCCAGTCCTCGGCTGGCCGTCGGATATGCAGTTCTTGAGCCTCGAGTACACGGAAGCCTTTTTCAAAAGATACCACGCGCCGAATAATACCGTCATTGCGATTGTCGGCGATATTGATCCCGCGAATACCCTTGCGATCATCAAGAAATATTTCGGTGCTATACCCAGCCGTCATATAGACCATTCGCCTATTACACAAGAACCTCTCCAAAAGGGCGAGCGGCGGGCAGACATTGTCTCCGATGCAAGTCCTCAGATGGTCATAGGCTATCACAAACCGTCCCTGCCGGACTTCGATGACTATGTGTTTGATGTTATAGAATGTATTCTTTCCAAAGGTAGGACATCGCGATTTCATAGAGTCCTTATCGAGGAAAAGACCCTTGCAGAAAGCGTTCAGGCAGTCAATGGCCTGCCGGGGGCTAAATATGACAACCTCTTCGCCATATTTGCGAAGCCCCGTCATCCGCATACCAACGCCGACGTCGGGCATGCTATCTATGAAGAAATCGAAAAACTAAAAACAGAACCCGTTGCCGCGAGGGAATTACAAAAGGTCAAGAATCAGATCAGTGCTGATTTCATAAGAAGTCTGAATTCGAACCTCGGACTCGCGAATCTGCTCTCCTATTTTGAGGCAATAACCGGCAGTTACCAATATATAACGGATCATATCAAAGTGATCGAGCGGGTCACATCCGAAGACATCGTGCGTGTGGCAAAAAAATATCTGGCTCCCGATAACAGGACCGTAGTCCAGTTGGTCACTAAGAATTAGACGTATGAATAATCTGATTTCGCGCATCATATTGATCTCTCTTCTGCTGCTGTGCCAGGCGTTCGGCGCAACCGCCCATGCAGCGGAACGGATCGGCGTACCCCTCCCGAAACCCGATGAGCTTAAATATCGCCCGATCCACTTCGCGCTGCCTCAGGCTGAAAGGGTCCTTTTAGACAACGGTATTATCATTTACGTATTTGCGGACAGGGAGCTGCCTCTCCTGAATATATCCGCCGTCATCAGGACCGGCTACAATTATGATCCCGCAGGAAAAGAGGGTCTTGCGGAAATTGCAGGCGCGGTTCTGCGGACAGGGGGAACAGAAACCCTCTCCGGCAACGCCGTTGATGATGCCTTAGATTTTTTTGCCGGTTCACTTCATGTCTCGATGAACCGCGATTCCGGATCGATCAGTCTCTCCATTCTCAAGAAGGATTTAGACGAAGGGCTGAATATCTTTTCTCAGATAATCACAAAGCCCGTCTTTGAAGAAAGCAAACTGAAACTGGCGACGGATTTAAAAATCGAGGAGCTCAGGAGGATAGCCGATGATCCCAAGAAACTGGCTTTCAGGGAATTCACGCGCGTTTTTTTCGGGAATAATCCAGCAGGGAGATTCCCGTCAACATCATCTGTGAACAACATCAAAAGAGACGACCTCTTCGAGTTCCACAGAAGATTTTTTTTCCCGGAGAACATTATCATATCCGTCACCGGAGATATATCGAACGAAGAGGCCATCACGAAAATCAAGCAGTATCTTGGATCCTGGAATGTATCCAGAAACAATTATGCTATTCCTCCCATCCCCGTTAAGCAAAAAGGGCGTATCTATTTTTTGTCCAAAAACACCCCTCAGTCCATAGTCATCTGCGCCAATTTTGCTCCCGGCAAGAAGGAGCCGGATGCATATCCGTTTGAGGTCCTCGATTTTATACTTGGCAGCGGTGGTTTCAAGTCTCGGATCTTTCAGGAAATAAGAAATAGCCGGGGGCTCGCCTACAGCACGGGAAGCTTTTATACGAAGAGGACTGAATATGGCGTATTCGGCGCCTATGCGATGACAGAATCAGATTCGACAGCCAAAGTCCTTTCACTCCTGCGCTCAATCGTAGAAGATGCGAGGATAAGGTCCGTGGATAAGAAAGAACTCGAATGGGCTACAAAGTCCATCACTAATAACTTTATTTTTTCATTCCAGTCCGCGGACCAGATTGCCCGTCAACAACTGATGATAGAATACGACGAATTGCCTCCCGATTATCTTGCGACCTATAGAGACAAGATCGCTGAGGTTCAGCCGGAAGAGATGAAAAGAGTGGCTTTGAAATATCTATCGCCGGATGAAACTGTCATCTTTATTTTGGGCAATGACAAGGCTTACAAGCAGGTTATTGCCAGCTTCGGAAATGTTTCCCGCATTGAAAGCAGTGAGTAATATGACGCCTGTCGAAAGAATCATCAGACGGATCGACTCCTACAAGGACACCATGATCAAATTACAGGTTGATCTGACTGCCATCCCCGCTCTGTCCCCTGACAACGGCGGCGACGGCGAATTTAACAAAGCCCAATTCATTCTCAAATATCTCACTGCCATGAATTTTCCCGATGTTCTGCAAATAAACGCACCGGACGGCAGGACGTCTTCGGGTATACGTCCCAATCTCGTCGTCACCATACCCGGCAATAATCCCTCGAAAACCGTCTGGATTATGACACACATGGATGTGGTCCCGCCCGGCGAGCCGGAACTCTGGGATGAAGATCCTTTCAAATGCTATGTAAAGGACGGCAGAGTCTATGGTAGGGGCACGGAGGACAATCAGCAGGATCTCGTATCCTCCATATTTGCAGCCAAGGCCTTACTCGACGAAGGCATTAAACCGGAATCTTCGGTAGGCCTGGCATTCGTTGCCGATGAAGAAACGGCGAGCCGCTTCGGTTTATCATACATCTTGCAAAGTAATCGGAATCCTTTTCGCAAAACGGATATCATCGTGATTCCGGATTCCGGAAACGAAGATGGAACGATGATTGAGACAGCGGAGAAGAGTATCTTGTGGCTGCGCTTTAAAACGATCGGTAAGCAGTGCCATGCAAGCAGGCCCGGCCTCGGGAGAAACGCTTTTCAGGCGGCATCTCATCTCGTCGTCTTGCTCGACGGCCTTCATCAAACTTTCGCTGCTTCTGATACTTTTTACGACCCGGCGACAAGCACGTTTCAACCGACGAAGAAAGAAGCCAATATCCCCAACATCAACACCATTCCCGGAGACGATGTCTTCTATATGGACAGCAGGGTCATGCCTCAATATCCTCTATCCCATGTAATTCAAGAGATACGGGGAATCGCTGACAAGATCGAAAGTCAATTTGATGTATCAATAGAGATCGCGACCGTTCAGGAAGCTCAGGCGCCTCCTCAGACACCGCATGACGCCCCGGTTGTGACAGCCCTTAAGAATGCCATCAGACGCGTTTATAATGTCGAGGCGATGCCTCAAGGCATAGGCGGGGGGACAATCGCTGCAATATTCCGTGAGCACAACTACCCTGCCGCAGTTTGGTCGAAGATGCAGCACACAGCTCATCAACCCAACGAAAACTGCCTCATTTCAAACATGGTGGGAAATGCCAAAGTATACGCCAACCTGTTTTTGCAGGAGCAATAAGTGTCGAGAGCAAAACTGATTGCAATAGCAAATATCGCATGATAGTATAACGCATGTTTTACGCATCTTGAGAAGATGCCTTCAACATCATTGAGCAATGTTTGATGAGGTAGCCTATTTCATTGAAGCAGACGACGGATTTCAGCTGGGTTAAGAAGATCACTTTTACAGACAATGACCTCCTGAGAAGTCTCCTCGGTGAACACGACAGGAACATAAAACTCATTGAAAAGTTTGAGCCTGTAAAGATAGGCGTGCGCGGCAACATCTTATCGGTTGCCGGGGAACAAGTCGCTGTGGACCTTGTCCATAATCTTCTTCTTCAACTGCATGCGTTATTGGAAAAAGGATATCCTATATATCCCGCAGATATCGACTATGCGCACAGGATTCTTTCCAGTAACGGCTCAACAAATCTCGAAAAGATATTCCTTGATACGGTCTTCATCTCTTCAAAAAAACGCTCAATTACTCCCAAGAGCATCGCCCAAAAAATATACATTGATATGATCAGAAGCTACGATATCGTCTTTGCGATCGGGCCTGCGGGAACAGGCAAAACATACCTCGCTATGGCCATGGCTGTCTCCGCGCTTCTTGATAAGAAAGTTAACAGGATTGTTCTGGCTAGGCCTGCCGTTGAGGCAGGCGAAAGACTCGGTTTTCTGCCCGGCGATCTTGCAGAAAAGGTTAACCCCTATCTCAGGCCGCTCTATGACGCTCTTTTTGACATGATTGATTTTGACAAGGCGTCCGCCCTCATTCATAAGGGGGTCATCGAAGTTGCTCCCCTCGCATTTATGCGAGGGAGGACATTGAATGACTCTTTTGTCATTCTCGATGAGGCGCAAAACACCACGTCTGAGCAGATGAAGATGTTCTTAACCAGGCTGGGGTTCGGATCGAAAGCCGTTATCACAGGTGATATAACCCAGATAGATCTCCCCCATGATAAGATATCCGGCCTTGTAGAGGCGGAAACGATTCTCAAGAAAGTAAGAGATATCAAGTTCGTCAATTTTTCCGAGATTGATGTGGTCAGACATCCCCTCGTCCAGGACGTGATACGAGCATACAACCATTTGGATCGGGGGAGGAAGAAGAACAGACAACAATTATCTTCATGATACCGGCACATCTCAAGTTATCCACGATTGCGCAAGTCATCAGGAAGCAAGCTACGCAAAAAAGCTAATACCGGACTTTGCAGAAATAACAGCATCCCAAGGGATTGATTGCCGAGATCCCGTCATCCGGGAATTTAACGGCATAAAGAAAAAATACCATGCGAGTCATAATAGAAAACAGGCAGAAGCAAATAGGCATTGACCGCCGGAGCGTGCGAAGGGCAATGTTCAGGATTATGAAGCTCCTCAATTGCAGCGATAAGGTTATTAGCCTGCTCTTCGTCGACGATAAAGAGATAAGGGAAATTAACAGACATTATTTGAGCAGGGATTATCCCACAAATGTCATATCCTTCTCTCTTACTGAGGGGGAATTCGGGGATATCAATCCCGACATCTTGGGAGACATTGTAATTTCTGCAGAGACAGCCTTCAACGACGCAGAAGAATCAGGTATCGCCTTCAATGACGAGTTGGCATTTCTGATGATTCACGGCGTTCTTCATCTTCTTCATTACAACCATGAAGATGCCAATGAGGCGAATACTCTCACGATGAAGAAAAAAGAACAGGAGTTATTCTATATGCTGAAAGGTTACGAGATTCAATAACAGTAATATCATTTAAGGATTATGACCTGACCCGGACGTATATTATCTTCACGCGCCAATTTATTCATTTCCAGGATTTTATGCAGACTGACTCCATTCTTCTTAGCAATTTTGCCCAGGTTATCCCCGTTTCGCACCGTGTATGTCTTACCACCGTCGTTAGACGCCGCTTCTTTGTTTTTCTTGGCGGGCTTCTTATGCATTTCTTTCTCCGACGCGTTGCCCTGTTGCTTTTCCCCGTTCTTGTTACTTATCAGGATGACCTGTCCCCCTTTGAGGGTCTTGCGCTTTTTGAAATTGTTTAACCTTCTAATTTCATCGACCGTCGTATCATAGCGCTTTGCGACAGAAGCGAGGGTGTCTCCTTTTTTTGTCCTGTATTTGATCGTTCCGCCGCTAACCTGCATATCATTCTTGTCTGATTGCTGAGTTGATTTAGCCCTCGCATAGCCGCTGCCGTGAACCGGTATGATTAAACGCTGGCCGGCTTTTAGTTTCTTCCTACTGGATACGCTATTATATTCCATTATCGCACTTACAGATGTTCTGTGTTTGCGAGCGATCGCCACGACTGACTCCCCCCGCTTCGCCTTGTAGTGCACGAATACCTGACGCGGCTTCTCGCATTTGGGAACTTCATCCATGATCTTGGCGGTTTTTTCAGCCATTCCGGGAGGCACCTTGAGATCATATTCTTTATCAGGCGTAATGCTTTGCCTTAGCTCCGAATTCAAAGTAGTAATTGTCTCCTCCGGAGTTCCCAGGAGGCGCGCGATATCCGAGAGACGCATTGATCTATCTGTCTTTACCGTTTCATAGCGATATGTATTCTGCCTTTCCGGATTCTCATTAAGATCAAAGCCGTACTTCTTGGGATTCTTTATTATCTGCAGAGTCGCCAGGAAGCGGGGTACGTAACGCGCGGTCTCATAGGGGAGTTGACGGTACAGGTCCCAGAATCTGTCGAAATAGTTGATATGCTGCCTCGATATGACTTTGAGTACCCTTCCTTCTCCGCAATTGTATGCCGCCAGAACTGTAAGCCAGTCGCCGAACATGCCGTGCAACTCCTTCAGATAATCAATGGCAGCCCTGGTTGATTTTTCCACATCCAGTCTTTCATCAAGCCATTCGTCGCGGTTCAGGCCATACTTGTAGCCCGTAGAAGGTATAAACTGCCAGAGACCAAGCGCGCGCGCGCGTGACAAGGCGCGAATCTTAAACCCGCTTTCAACCAGAGGAAGCCATGCGAGCTCCGCGGGCAATCCTGCATTTTTCAACTCTTTCAAGATTATCGGCCGATACAATGCAGAGCGTTCGTATGACTGGACGAAAAAATCTCTCTCTACTGTCTGAAAGAGTCTGATTTCCTTCTCCACATCCGAATTGACGACATGCAGTATTTCACTGTGCTTACCGCTTGTCGTAGTGTGCATAGATGAGTAGATGGCAAGGATTTGCTTCGATATAAGGAGGCGTATGTCGTCCTTTTGGCGAGCGATATCGGGCTCGCCATTTGCATCCAGAAGCAGCGCATAAGCCTGATCAAGCAAATCTAAGGCATTTTCCAGATCCCCTTTGACCCAGTATTCTCTCGATTCATCAAGGAGTTCCAGCGCCTCTTCCATTATGTCCCTCCCCTCTTCTCTCTCCTTTTCCTTCACAGCGCCATTCGAAAGAAACCCATGTTTCGGCGACGGGGACACTTCCTTTGTGTTCTTGTCTTTTGATTTCTCCGGACCGACGACGATGAGGGACGGTTCATCTCCGGTCTTCATCTCTCCGTGAGCTTTACTGATTGAAAGTATCGGGCAGAGAAGCAGGCATATGAAAAGAAGCGGCAGGAGAAAACGGCTTTCTCTTGGCATCTAAATGAACTCCTTTCTTTTTCAATACGACTATCTAACGTCACATCAGGACTGCAAGATGCACGCTGTCTATATCACATTCTGCTGATTCGTTATAGTCTTAATTCAACAGATATGCTTCAATAAAATCATCTATGTCGCCGTCCAATACCCTGTTCACATTGCCGACCTCAAGATTTGTCCGGTGATCCTTGATTAGCTTATAGGGGTGAAGGATGTAGGATCTTATCTGGCTGCCCCAGGCGATGTCTTTTTTCGCTTTGTTCAGTTCGTCGATCTTCTTTTTTTGTTCCTGAAGCTGCATTTCGTAAAGACGCGACTTCAAGAATTTCATGGCCATGGCTTTGTTCTTGTGTTGAGACCGCTCATTCTGGCATTGCACTACTATCCCCGTCGGCAGATGCGTGATCCTGACGGCAGAATCCGTCTTATTGACATGCTGCCCTCCTGCACCCGTTGCCCTATAGGTATCTATGCGAAGATCATTTTCGTCAATTTCCACGACTATCTCGTCGTCAACTTCAGGATAGACAAAAACGGAGGCGAATGACGTATGACGGCGCGCTCCCGAATCAAAAGGCGATATGCGCACAAGCCTGTGTATACCGATTTCCGCTTTGGCATGCCCGTATGCATAGTCTCCTTCGATCGTCATGGAAACGCTCTTTAGACCCGCTTCATCACCGGGTTGATAATCGATAATGGTAGCCGAATAACCTTTCCGCTCCGCCCACCGCAGGTACATGCGCAACAGCATCTCTGCCCAGTCCTGAGCCTCGGTCCCCCCTGCACCCGCATGTATCGTCATTATGGAATTCATTGCATCTTGCGGAGACCCTAACATAAGTTTGAGTTCGGCGTCTCTTACCGATGATTTTAGTGCATCTAAATCTTTTTCGACCTCTTCTAATGTCTGGTCATCCTTTTCCTCGCGTGCCAGATCGAGGAGAATCTCCATGTCGTCGATGCCGTCCTTTAGCTTCTTCCAGTTACCTACAATTATTTCGAGCTTATTCTTGTCCTTCAGGATCGCGCGTGCCTTGTCCTGGTCATTCCAGAAATTCTCGCTGAGTGATGATTTTTCGAGTTCTTGGACGCGCTTTTGTTTTTCTATGACGTCAAAGACACTCTCCGAGATGATCTATTCTCCTCTTCAATTCCAGCATGCTTTCATTTATTCCTGTAAGCGTCAACATTTCTCCTCCTCAAACTCATTATTATGCAACACACCAAGATTGTCGTGCAGATTAGAACAAAAATATCCCCGTATACCGAATAGAATGTTTCGTTGTGTATAAATCTTATCGTATTTCTCAAGGCCGTTCGTTCAAACAATTCCGTCTGTGCGACGATCCTTCCCGTGGGATCTATGATGGCGCTGATTCCTGTATTTGCGCTTCTCGCTATATACAGACGATTTTCCACTGCCCTGAATGTAATCATGGAAAGATGCTGATACGGCGCAGATGTCGTTCCGAACCATGCGTCATTCGTTATATTCACAAGCAGATCAGCACCCGTTCTCTTATACGCCCTGCTCGCATCGGGAAATATCCCCTCGTAACAGATCAGAACACCAAGCTTATGGCCGTCCACGGTCAGAGGCTTGTATCCCTCGCCCGACCGGAAATCCCCCACGCCGACAACCAGTTTATTGATAAAAGGAAAAATCTTTCTCAACGGCACATATTCACCATAGGGGACAAGATGCACCTTGTCGTAACGCCCAACGATCTTACCTTGCGGTGATAATAGAAAAGCGCTGTTTAAGAAGGATAGGCAAGTTGCATCCCCATCGCAGTTTCTCTGATAGCTGGGACTTCCGAAAAGAAGCCAATCTCCCGAGATGCGGGCCACATCCAGAATCTCGCTTTGCATCCTGCTCGCATCCTGAAAGAAGAACGGTGCTGCAGTTTCCGGCCATACGGTGAGTCCCGGTACTGATGATCCTTTCATTCCGGAGAGATTCTTATAGACACTGATTGTATCATTCTGAAAGCCAGGATTCCATTTAACACTTTGATCTATATTCCCCTGAACAACGGCAATATCCATCGTCTCTGCCGCCTGCGATACCTCCTCTATCTGGCCTGTACGAATGTAACCGTAACAATAGATGCCGAGCATGAACATAGAGCACAAGGCGACTTCTCCCATTACACGCCTGCCCCTGAATCTCTCTTTCAGGGCATCGTAAATAACTACATTCACGAGGATGATAACGAACGTGATTCCATATGTGCCGGTAACATCAACCGCCTGAATCAGATACCTATTAAGATGTTGGGAATAAGCCAGATTCTCCCACGGAAACCCCGTCAACAAATGTGACTTCCCATATTCCAGGCAGGTCCATAAAGCCGGCGCCGCGATAATCCCGGTGATGCCTTTCCCTGAGAAATAGACAACACCCGCTGCAAACAGAGCAACGTATATGCTCAAGTACGCCGCCACAAGCACCATGAGAAGGATGCCTATAAAATATGGGAGATGTCCATAGTGGACAACGACAAACGTAATCCAATACATGATGCCTATATTGAACGTAAGGCCTGCCACAAAGCCTACGAGCAGCGCATCCCGGATCTCGTCAGTATCCCTGAGAGCAAAAAAAAGGGGAATCAAAGCCACCCAGGCCATTATCCCCGCACCGTGTTTGGGAAAAGAAAGGAAGAGGAGGATTCCCGAAGCAACACTCAAAAATAATGTTTTTCTATTTATCCTCAAGCTTTGCGTTCTCAATTTTTGTCACCGTCCCTCCCCTCTGTGACTGAGACCCGTCCAACCTCTTTAACTTAACCTTTTTTACGCTTCGCTCGTCCGCTGACTCGATTATCATTTCCAGATTATCGACATGAATCATCTCTCCGGTCACGGGAATCCTTCTCAGCAGGTTAAGTATGAATCCGCCGAGGGTTTCAAATTTCCCCTCTTGAAACTTCACCCCCAGGTAATCTTCAATAGCCTCGATCTCCACCCTGCCGTCAATCAGGGTATAACCATCGCTTAACTCCACGATGCTGCCCTTTTTCGCATCATGTTCGTCATGTATTTCTCCAACAATTTCCTCAATGAGGTCTTCAAGGGTGACGAGGCCGGATGTCCCGCCATACTCATCTATGACGATTGCCATGTGGTATTTCTTCTGCTTCAATTCGTGGAGCAGATGATGTGTATTCTTTGTTTCGGGAATATAATATGGTTTTCGCAGGCTCGACAGGATATCCGTTTCCGCTATATGTTTCGACCAAAACTTTAAAAGGTCTTTAACATTCAGGATGCCGAGAATGTTATCCACATTCTCGGCATACACGGGCATCCTCGTGTGTCCAAATTTAATCGTCAGCTCAAGAATCTCTTCGATAGCAGCATCGCTTCTGATAGCGATCATCTCCGTTCTCGGAATCATCACCTCACGTACCACGGTGTCCCGGAATTCAAGGATACTTTGAATCATCTCCCCGGACTGCTGATCAATGAGCCCCTTCTCTTCCCCCGCGTCTATTATGGACTGGATTTCCTCCTCCAGTCGCGCCTGGTCATCGGGAGAAAAAAAGTTCCTGATTTTTGCAATGATTTTATTGCTCAAGATAGCCAATCCCTTCTCTTAGAAGCCCCTCATATATTCCGGCCGCAGATATCTCACATCGTTTTTTCGGATCGTGTTATAAATCGTAGTTACAGTCTTCTCCTTTTCTGACGGCAGCCTCGCCTTTATGGGAAGATAATTCGAGGCGTGATTCGAAGTAAAGTAACAGCTGCTGAAATCGGACTTTTCGATAATACAGGCCAGTTCTCTCAATAAATGAAACTTGTCCGGCAGCGTAAATTTTCCCGATTCGTATTCTGCATAGAGAGGTGTGCCGGGTATGAGCATAAGCGTCAAGGCGCTTGCATATTCGGGATCCATGTCAGTCAGGATGCTTGCCGTATCATTAACGTGTTCCGTACTCTGATCACCGCCACCCAGACCAAGTATCACGGTAACGGATAGCGGAATACCGGCATCCTTCACCCGACGTCCGGCCTCGACCATCTGGGCAGCCGTTACCCCTTTTCTTATCTTCCGTAACAATTCATCGTTTCCCGTCTCAATGCCGAGATACACTATTCCGAGACCGAACTCTCTTAACTGAGCCAGTTGCTCGGCGGTCTTTCGCAAGATGCTCTTGGCATTGGCATATGTCCCCACTCTCTTCACACCTTTGATATGCGTCTGTATCAAGCCCAAAATCTCTACGAGCCTTTCCTGCGGTATGATGAGGGCATCTCCGTCACAAAGAAATACCTTATCGATAGAGCGCCATCGTCCTGCTTCAAGGATATCTTCCAGGATTTCATCCGATGATTTTATCCTGAATTTCTTCTCTTTGTAAGCGGGGCAAAAGCTGCACTTGTTGTGGGAGCAACCCACCGTTACTTGCAGCAACAGGCTGCTCGCCTCGCTCGGCGGCCTTATTATATCTCCTTCGTACTTCACCTTGTCCTTCTCTGATGCATTTAAAAGTATGTTTGTGGGCGGAAACAAAAAAGGAGTCAACCTAATGGTCAACCCCTCTTCATTTTTGGCGGGGTCGATGGGACTCGAACCCACGGCCTCCGGCGTGACAGGCCGGCGTTATAACCATCTTAACTACGACCCCAAAATGACATATTTGCTTTAACTTTCAAAACTTTCTTGCTCGTATTCTTAATGCGAAATAGATTAATGTATAGGTTATTACCTATTTTTTCTTTGGTAGGCGGAACAGGACTCGAACCTGTGACTTCCACGGTGTAAGCGTGGCGCTCTCCCAGCTGAGCTACCCGCCCGTAACGTTTGCCCTAACAACTGTATCCCCTGCTGTCAAGAAATAATTAGTTCAGCTTTTCGTTTGCACCACTGTGTCCAAGGGGATGGATCGCATCCGTCATCTGAATAGACGGGAGGCTCACTGACACCTCATCCTCGCGCTCCTCATGCCTTTGTGTTTCGTCGCCGGCAACAAAGGCAACCTTCATAACCTCATCCATATGTTCCACAAAGACAATTTCCAGCGCCTTCAAAACATTGGCCGGCACATCTGCAAGATCCTTTTCGTTATCCTTGGGTATAATTACGGTCTTCAAATTTGCGCGATGCGCTGCAAGCAGCTTTTCTTTCAGTCCCCCGATCGGTAATACCCTGCCCCTCAGCGTAATTTCCCCGGTCATGGCCAAGTCTCCACGAACCTTCCTTTTCATGAAGGCAGAGGCAATGGAAGTTACTACGGCTATCCCTGCGGACGGTCCATCCTTTGGTATGGCGCCTTCGGGCACGTGGACGTGCACATCCGTCTCCTTGTAAAAATTCTCATCAAGACCGAATTTATCAGCCCTCGCCCGGACGTATGTCAAGGCCGCCTGGACGGATTCCTGCATTACGTCGCCGAGTTTACCGGTCATCACCATTTTTCCGGACCCTTTCATGAGGGAAGATTCTATCGTGAGAAGCTCGCCGCCGACTTCGGTCCAGGCCAGGCCTATAGACAAGCCGATTTCATCTTTGCCTTCGGTTTCTCCATGCCTGAATTTCGGTACACCAAGATATTTGGACATCGATTTTGAACTGATCTTTACTTTACGGCCCGCGCCATTCGTCGCTATTTCCTTGGCAACCTTTCTGCAAACCGATGCAATTTCCCTCTCCAGATTGCGGACGCCCGCCTCCCTCGTGTATTGTCTGATAATAGTCAGCAACGCGCCGTCGGAGAATGCTATACTATCCTTTGTGAGACCATTAGCCTCCGTCTCTTTCGAAACGAGAAATTTATTTGCGATGTTCAACTTTTCCGGTTCGGTATATCCGGCGAGACGAATCACCTCCATCCTATCCTGCAAGGCAGGCGGTATTGTTTGCAGAATATTAGCCGTAGTAATAAACATCACATCAGACAAGTCATAGTCGACCTCAAGATAATTATCATTGAAAGCATTATTCTGTTCCGGGTCAAGAACCTCCAGCAGCGCTGCGGATGGATCACCTCTGAAATCGGAACTAAGTTTATCCACTTCATCCAGACAGAATACAGGATTATTCGATCCCGCCTTCTTTATCAGCTGTATGATTTTGCCGGGCAGAGCCCCTATGTAAGTGCGCCTGTGCCCTCTAATCTCCGCTTCGTCCCTGACACCACCCAGAGAAAGTCTGACAAACTTCCTGTTTGTTGCGCGGGCCACGGATTTCGCCACGGAAGTTTTTCCGACTCCCGGAGGGCCAACAAAACAAAGTATGGGGCCTTTATTCTTCTTCACAAGAGATTGAACGGCCAGGTATTCTAAAATCCTCTCCTTCACTTGTTTTAGACCGTAGTGATCTTCCTCGAGAATTACCTCGGATTCCTTGAGCGTATGTTTATTTTCCGTCTTCTCGGCCCACGGCATATCCAAGAGCCAGTCGATGTAATTCCTCACCACCGTCGCTTCGGCAGACATGGGAGCCATCATCTGTAGTTTCTTAATCTCATGCCTGACTTTCTTATGCGCCTCTTCCGATAATTTCTTTTGTTTTAGTCTTTTCTCGAGTTCGGCTATTTCATTCCGGAAGTCATCCTTCTCGCCCATCTCTTTCTGGATTGCCCGCATCTGCTCGTTCAGATAATAGTCTTTCTGCGTTTTCTCCATCTGTTTCTTGACCCGCCGCTTTATCTTCTCTTCAACCTCCATTATCTCGATCTCTCCGAGCATCAGCTCGTAGACGGCTTCGAGTCTTTCGTTGACATCGAATATCTCCAATAGTTTCTGCTTTTCCTCAAGCTTGAGGCTTATATGAGATGCAACGACATCGGCTAATTTCGAAGGACTGTCAATGGACGCAATTGTGCTGACCATCTCCATATGCACTTTCTTGCCAAGCTTCGCGTAGTTCTCAAAAGATTCACGGATGTTTCTCGTCAAGGCTTCAGCCTTTACCTGATTTTTGTCATCCAGATCCTCGATTTCCTCAACATTTACCAGGAAGAACTCTTCATTCGCCAGATACTCTCTTATTATGCCCCTCTTCTTCCCTTCCACGAGCACCTTTACCGTGCCGTCCGGAAGCCTCAAGAGCTGGATAATAACCCCTATGGCGCCCACCTTATGAATGTCGCTTTCCGCCGGTTCATCCTTTTGGGCGCTCTTCTGCGCCACCATGAAGATACCTTTTTCGCTTTTCATGGCGGATTCAAGTGCGGCAATGGAGCGCTCTCTGCCTACAAAAAGCGGCACTATCATGTGCGGAAATACGACGACGTCTCTCAACGGCAATAGCGGCATCGTCATTTGCGCATGATCGTTTTCCCTGTTCTTCAAAAAATCAAACATATCTCTATTTCCCATATATCAGTCTCTTCTTTATGCAGTTTCGGATTTTGTTTCAAAAATCAATATTGGTTTTTCCTTGTTCATGACGACGTCTTCCGTAATTACGCACTCCCTTACGTCATTCCTGGAAGGCAAGTCATACATGATATCAAGCATGGTATTCTCAAGAATGGATCTCAATCCCCGTGCCCCTGATTTCCTTTCAACGGATAATTTAGCTATGGCTCGGAGAGCTCCGTCCGTAAATTTCAGTTTAACATTCTCGAGATCAAATAATACTTTGTACTGTTTTGTGATCGCATCCTTTGGTTCGATTAATATCTTTACCAATTCCTCCTGATCCAATTCGTTCAGGGTGGCAACCACCGGCAAACGCCCGATAAATTCCGGAATCATGCCGAACTTAAGAAGGTCTTCCGGCTGAACTTCCGATAAGAGATTGCCTATCTTCTTATGTCTCTTGCTCTTGACATCCGCTCCAAATCCCATGCTTGACGCACTGAGTCTCTTCGAGATGATGTCTTCCAGATCATTAAAGGCTCCGCCGCAGATAAATAATATGTTCGTCGTATCAACCTGGATGAATTCCTGTTGAGGGTGCTTTCTGCCACCTTTCGGAGGAACATTCGCCAGCGTCCCCTCTATTATCTTCAGAAGCGCCTGCTGCACGCCTTCTCCTGAAACATCTCTTGTGATAGAAGGGTTTCCCGATTTCTTTGCGATTTTATCAATCTCGTCTATATACACAATCCCTTTAGATGCCCTTTCCACGTCGTAATCGGCATTCTGGAGGAGACTGAGGATAATGTTTTCCACGTCTTCTCCCACATACCCGGCCTCTGTCAGAGTTGTCGCATCGGCTATTGTAAACGGGACATTCAGAAGCTTCGCCAGGGTTTTGGCAAGAAGCGTCTTTCCTGATCCGGTAGGACCGATCAATAAAATATTGCTTTTCTGTATTTCCACCCCGTCCAGGTCCACATTCGAGAATAACCTGCGGTAATGATTGTAAACAGCAACAGAAAGAACCCTCTTAGGCCTTTCCTGTCCTATTACATACTGATCGAGGAATTTCTTTATATTCCGAGGCTCCGGTATGCCCTTCTGGAACTCCTCACTAATTGTCGGCTCACATTCTTCTTCAACAATGCATCGGCAAAGTTCAATGCATTCATCACATATATATGCAGCCGGACCGGCAACCAGTTTTCTTACCTCGTTCTGATTCTTACCACAGAACGAACAGAATAAGATCCCTTGACCGCCCGGACTATCCTTGCTTTTTCTCACCATCTGCCATACCTCTTTCTCAGTTCGGGACTTGCCGCTTTACGATGATCTCATCAATGATACCATATCCCTTTGCCTGCTCGCATGTCATGTAGTAGTCCCTCTCGGTATCCATCTGTATCTTCGAAAGAGGTTGACTCGTCAGGTCTGCAAGAATCACGTTCAATTCTTCTTTCATACGCAGAATCTCGCGTGCCTGTATATCTATGTCAGTTGCCTGACCATAGAACCCGCCAAGCGGCTGATGGATCAGTATCCTTGAATGCGGCAGGGCCGTTCTTCTGCCCTTCTCACCCGCTGCAAGGAGCAATGCACCCATACTTGCCGCCTGACCCATGCAAACTGTGCAAACGGACGGTCTTATATACCGCATAGTATCGTATATCGCCATTCCCGAACTTACATTGCCTCCGGGCGAATTCAGATAAAAGAATATTTCCTTGTCGGGATCGTCAGATTCGAGATACAGCATCTGTGCAATAATCAGATTTGCGACATCGTCATCAATCGCTGTCCCCAAAAAAATTATCCTGTCTCTGAGGAGCCTTGAATAAATATCAAAGGCTCTTTCGCCTCTTCCGTCCTGTTCGATTACCATTGGAATTAAGGGCATTTGTCGCCTTCCTTAATCTATTTCTTAACCATCTCGACTTTAGCTTTATCTTCTATGAATGCAAATATCTTTGCGTTCAGAATCTCGCTTTTTACATCATCCACCATATTTTCCGATTGCAAAGATTCCTTCAACGAATCGTAATCCTGTCCTCGCAATTGTGCCAGCTCTCTTATCTTATCTTCGATTTCCTGGTCAGATACGGTAATGGCTTCCTTCTCGCCTATATTTTTCAGGAGAAGGATAGTTCTTACTATCTTCGAGGCTTCGTCCTTGTAAAGGTCATAGAGCTCCTTGTATCGCTCTTTCGTCGCATCACGCTTCATACCACGCTTTGCCAGTCTTTTTTGCGTATCATCGATCATATATGCAACCTGACGATTCACGAATGCCTGTGGCACCTCAAACTGATTGCACTCGAGCAATTTTTCTATTATGAGACTCTTGAAGGCCGAATTCTCTCTGCCGATTCTTTCCTCGTCGAGTGTCTTCCTGATATCCTTCTTCAAATCGTCCAAGCTTTCATACTTTTCGAAATTATTAATGAACTTATCATCTATTTCAGGGAGTTTCTTCTCTTTAATGTTCTTCAATGTTACTGAAAATACCATTTCTTGCCCAGCTAAGTTTTTCGCATGATAATCATCGGGTAACTTGATTGTTATTTGTGCCGTCTTGTTCTTTGCCAAACCAATGAGCTGATCCTCGAACCCAGGCATAAATCTCTTGGATCCGACTTCCAGCAGGTAATTTTCCGCCTTCATTTCCTTGACGGGCTTACCTTGCACAAAACCCTCAAAATCAATAACGACAAAATCGCCCTCCAATACCCCCCTATCAAGACCTACCTCTTCCATTGTGCTGAACATGTCGCGGATTTCGTCAAGTCTTGCATCAACATCAGAATCCTTAACTTCGCTATTCTCTTTCTCAAGCTCGAGACCAATATACCCTGTGGGGTCGATGACCGGCTCCACTTCCACGATAGCGGTAAAAGCAAAGTTCTTCTCTGCTTCTATACCCTTCTGATCTATATCCGGTTCCGAAATAGCGTTTATTTTATTTTCCTTCAAAGCTTCCCAGTAATATCGATTTACCAGATTCGATACGGTCTCTTCTTCTGCGTGCTCTTTGTACAGGGACTCGAGAATATCCCTCGGCACTTTCCCCTGTCGAAAGCCCTTAATCTTGGCTTTCTTGGCCACGTCTTTGTAGACTGTGTCTAATTCCTTCTTGACCTCTAACCATGAAATATCAAACAGTATTTTCTTTTTTATCGGACTGACGTCTTCGACCTTTACGGCTATTGCGCTTTCTGACACTGTATTCTTAACCCCTTGATATTTATGAATCTAACGCGGAATCTGGTGCGAGAGAGGGGATTTGAACCCCTATCCGCTGAGGCGGGCTGGATCCTAAGTCCAGTGCGTCTGCCAGTTCCGCCACTCTCGCTCATTGACTATATATTCATTAGATCTGGGATTGTCAACGGCTATTATTTACTGGAGCTTCTCCGATTTGATGTGCACAAAGTGCGCCAATTAGCCATCAGCATACTTCTTGCGCGATTCCCGCGTCATCTGTTGACTTTTCACGATATTCGAGGCAGATACCTTGACCAGATGCAAAGTGGACATAGAAACGATAGATAGCGACAACAACGGGGAATGCCTGAATTTCCTTCAAGTGTGGTGTGAACCGCGAAAATGCCATGTAGACAACGGTGAGAGTCTCGCCTGCGAAAAAATGGCAACAATGAATGCCCTTAAGAATATTGACGCATTGGAGGTTAAGGGGATTCTCATTCGTATAGACGGAGTAGTCTGTGCCTTCGGAATCGGCTCGCGTCTTACCGACACGATGGGTGTACTTAATTTCGAAAAGGCACATGCGTCGATAAAGGGATTATATCAGTTCCTCGATAACGAACGTGCCGAACATCTCTTCGCCGGCTGCGAGTACATCAACAAAGAAAGCGATATGAAACTTCTAAATCTCGCACAGCCAAAAGAATCATACAATCCTGTGAATATGATAAGTCCTATCGCCTGACATTGCGCCAAGGATAGCGGTTTGGTGCCTTCCTTCCTCCCCTCTCTCTAATCTATCGTCATTAAAGATTGCCATCTTTGCCACTCCGTATTCGCGGGTAGGCCGTTCTTCTTCAAGATATCAATGATACCAGGTTCATTGAAACGAAGATAAGGATTGACTCTAAGCTCATCCGTCAATCGGGAAAAAACATGGTCGGGCTTATAATTCTCCAAAAATGTTTCTATATACTCGTTCCCCGGTTCAAGTCTCCTTGCAAAGCCCATCGCTTCGTGCACATAGTCATGGCCTGCGTAAATGACCGTGCTTCCAGACAGGGACATAATCTTCTTGATGGACTGATAGAAACCTTTCAAATCGCCTGAGAAGCAATTACCGATAGTCCCATTGAAGAGGGTGTCTCCGGTAATTAAGACGTTATCAATATGAAAACAAAGGGAATCGATAGTATGTCCTGGGGTGTCATAGATTCTGATTTTCTGGCCTTCCAATTCAATTTCATTCGTATGTATGTCTTCGCGGCGCATGAGTCGGGCAGCTGATCCTTTAAGAAGGTAGGCATTGCCACTCGTATGATCCACGTGTTCGTGTGTATTTGCGACTAAAATCAGATTTAGGCGATGGCCCTCGGCAAAAGACAATATCTCGTCAAACGCTCCCCCATCAACGGCCATAGCATATTTCTCACCGTAAAGAAGATAACCTAAATTATCAAGATGATATCGGAATTGTTTTACTTGCAGCATTGATTAGGACAGAATGAGACAAGAAGAATAGATCTAAGACAGCCTATTTTCAATCCTCCGCTAAAGTTTTTCAATAAGAAAGACGATTGCTTCATATGGTCGGGGCGAGAGGATTTGAACCTCCGACCCTCTGAACCCCATTCAGATACGCTACCAAGCTGCGCTACGCCCCGACATTTAATGAACGATATTTGTACCCTTACTAACACCATGCCATGACTCTGTCAAGGACTATGAAAGCGAGTATCTTCGCTTTTGCCAATTGCACAAAGTTCTTGAAATTGAGATGGCTATGTAGTAGTTTTATGCTAATGCAGATGGCGGCATTAGAATTTATCTTGAACCAAGACGACTAAAGCTGAGGTTACCGTGCGGTTATTTGTCCTCGTTACATTACTAATCACTTTAAGCATCGCCTCACCGGCTTGTGCGGATATATACAAGTATGAAGATACACAGGGGGTCATCCATCTCACAAATGTGCCTACCGAAAGCGGCGTCAAATATGTTCTTATCATGAGGGAGAAGCGAGTTCTTCTCGACAGGAAGCTGGGCGATAATATCTCACAATATGATGACTTGATTATCAAGGCATCGGAAAAGCACAAAATAGAACCCGCCTTGATTAAAGCTATCATAAAAGCAGAATCAAATTTCAACCATCGTGCTGTATCTCCAAAAGGGGCAAGGGGACTGATGCAATTGATGCCGGCAACCGCCTCGTCATTGCAAGTGCAGGATTCCTTCCACCCGGAAAATAATATTGAAGGCGGCGTAAAATACCTGCGGTATCTCTTGAATTATTTCAACGGGAATCTTCCCTTAGCCCTGGCAGCCTATAATGCAGGCGAGAATGCCGTAATCAGGCACAGGGGCGTCCCGCCCTATCGCGAAACACAAGTATATATACAGAGGGTCCTCAGTTATCTCGATAGATTCAGATAATGAAACTCCATCTCTTTAATGCTCGTGTTTTTGAGGCACATCATCCGTGCAGAAATAGCCCTTGAGCTTTTGGAATTTCTTATCTTTGATACCGTGAATCTTCATCAGGTCCTCAACTCTCTCGAACCTTCCCGACTTTTCTCTGAATTGAAGGATCTGCCATGCAGTCTCCTCGCCGATGCCGTTAATCAGCGTAAGGTCATATAGGCTGGCCTTATTGATGTCAATCGGAATGCCGAGGGCCACCTTATTTTCATTATTCATTTGCTGTATTCTCAAGCGTCCATACGATTCAATGACAACGGCCTCCCCTGTGGAAAGCCGCCGATTCAGCGTATTCTCATCAAACGCTTCGGTATTTCCGATGCCGGCAGCCGCCACGATATCACATACTCTTGCTTTCACGGGTAGATAAAAGATACCATTGAAGCCCGCAGTGCCGCTGATCTCGGCGATTACAGGGCCAGAGCTCTTATCGCCAAAGGGAATATTGTTTACTTGAGGCGGAAATTGTGAAGAGAGATAGGAAATTGTTAAAAAAATTACCGCAATAACAACTATAACGATGGCTCCGTCACGCTGTCCTTCGGTACTCTGCATATTCGTCTTTTAATAGATTCTGCAGTATCGCAAAACGGCTATTGTGACTGTTCACTCTATCTTCGAAGAACTCATCCCTTATCTAATTCGAATGCATCATGCAGGGCGGATACGGCAAGTTCCGTATATTTTGCCTGTATGACGCACGAAATCTTGATCTCAGAAGTACTGATCATCAATATATTCACGCCTTCCTTGGCTAAGGATGAGAACATCTTTGCGGCCACGCCCGAATGACTGATCATCCCCACACCAATGATGGATATCTTCGAAACATCCGCATCAACCTCTACTCTCGCTGCGCCTATTTCTCTTGCCACTTCTTCGACCAGTTCGTGAGCCTTCTTTATTTCCTTGCGCGAGACAGTGAATGTCAAGTCCGTGTAGCCCTCCAGGCTCGCGTTCTGTATAATCATGTCGACCATGATATTATGCTGTGCAAGCGGGGTAAACAGCCCTGCCGCAATGCCAGGCCGGTCAGGAACGCGAACCACTGTAATCTTCGCCTGATCACGGTCATAAGTTACCCCACACACCACCTCCTTCTCCATCTCCACATCCTCCTTCGTCACCAGTGTGCCCCCTTCATCAGTAAATGATGACCTTACGTAGACCGGCACCTCGTATTTCTTTGCGAGTTCCACGGAACGGGGTTGAAGTACCTTAGCTCCCGCCCTTGCGAGTTCAAGCATTTCATCATACGAGATTCTGTTCAACCTCCGTGCCTTTCTGCATATGCTCGGATCCGCAGTATAAACGCCGTCAACATCAGTGTAAATTTCGCATACATCCGCTTTCATGGCTGCTGCCAAGGCAACAGCGCTGGTATCGGAACCGCCTCTCCCGAGGGTTGTGATATTGCCGTCCTTATCCACACCCTGAAAGCCGGCCACAACAACAATAGTTCCCTTTTTCAGTTCCTCGTCTATCCTCTTTGTGTCGATGCGGAAGATTCTTGCCTTTGTATAGGATTTGTCGGTGACAATCTTTACCTGATATCCCAGCAAAGATTTGGCGCGGAAGCCCATTCTGTTCAGAATTAGGGAGAGAAGCGTTACAGTCAACTGCTCACCTGTGGAGATAAGGGCGTCATACTCCCTTTCATCGGGCTCTTCAGCGGCCTTATGAGCCAGTTGTATCAGTCTGTCTGTCTCACCAGCCATGGCCGAAAGCACAACAATAATATCATTTCCTGCTTCTTTTGACTTCAATACGCGCCTGGCCACATTCTCCATCTTGCCAATATCCGCAACTGAAGTGCCTCCGTATTTTTGCACAACGAGGGCCATCCCCTAAGAACCTCCATTTCCCAATTCGTCCGAAATTATGGCTATTTTCTTCTCTTGTCCGGATATGATTATGTCACGCTCATTCTCATCGCCCTCATCAGTGTAATTTATCGAGACAAACAACGTTTCATCGGGCAGAATGCCTGTCGCTCTGTCAGCCCATTCGATAACAGTCGCGCCACGTCCAAAAATATACTCCTCATATCCCATGTCATCCATCTCTGAGGCTCGCGCTAATCGGTACAGATCAAAATGATACAGCATCATTCTTCCCTGGTATTCGTTTATCAATGTAAACGACGGGCTGGTTATCTGATACTCATCCGGCACCCCAAGACCTCTCGCGATGCCCTGAGTGAGGCAAGTCTTTCCTGCGCCCAATTCGCCAACAAGGGCAACTACATCCCTTTCGATCAGATTCCGTCCAATAATCCTGCCTATACGAAAAGTTTCCTCGGGATTCCGAGAGGTAACCGTCAGGTTGGAGGCAGGCTCACTCATGGCATTTTCAACACTTGACATAATTGTTTTCCTCGGGCCTGAACCTGTCTCTTATCTCACCCGTCATAAACACATCGTTTCACGACAAGTCCCGGTCCCCGCAGGCTTCCTCACTTTTCAAGAACTACAATTGCGTGTGCTTGCTCCCTCGTATGCGTCATGCTGACATGGATGGCCTTCACGCCGAAGCTCTCGAGGATATTGCTTATTTCTTCATTCATTTTCAGTACCGGATTTCCCAGTTCATTGTTCCTCACTTCAATTTCTCTTAACTTGACCCCCATGCCCAGTCCGATACCAAGGGACTTCAAAAAGGATTCCTTTGCCGCAAACCTTGCTGCAAAATGCATTGCCGGAAATGCCTTATTCCTGCAATATTCGATTTCGTCATCGGCATAAACCCTGTATAGGAACCGGTCTCCCCATTTCTTGAGAATTCTTTCAATCCTCGAAACCTCTACAAGATCTGTCCCTATTCCGTGAATCATCATCGGTTACTTATCAGATATACCTGTAATCTTAAGTTCGTGCTTACGCCCTCAGAATCGCATCAGCCACTGCGGCCACTTTTTTCATGCACTTCACGTCATGCACCCGCACTACGTTTGTCCCGTTCAGGACGGCTGCTGTCACCGCTGCCGCTGTACCCTCCATGCGCTCCATCGGCCCGCCGCCGGTTATTTTGCTTATGAAGGCCTTCCTGGAAGGCCCCGCCACAATGGGTCTTCCTAGGACCTTGAATTCCGACAGATATTTTATGAGCCTCATCGAGTCTTCCTGGGTCTTACCGAAACCAATGCCCGGGTCCACCATGATTTGCTCGGGGGATATTCCTGCGCCTTGGCCCTCTTCCATCCTGTCTTCCAGAAACGAGATGATGTCCGCCCTGAGAGATTCATACGACAGATCCCCTTCCTGCATGTTTCCCGGGGTTCCACGCATGTGCATCAGGATAACTGCGGCGCCCGTCTCCGCGACAGTATTCGCCATGTTGCAATCATTCGTCATGGCGCTTATGTCATTAACAATATCAGCGCCGTTGTCTATGGCAAGTCTCGCAACTTCTGCCTTTGTCGTGTCAACTGAGATTGGAATCTTGATAGACCTCTCCAGTCCCTTTATGACGGGAATTACCCTGGCAATCTCTTCTTCAGGAGAAACCGGTGCCGCACCGGGACGTGAAGATTCTCCTCCAACATCTATGATGTCAGCGCCCTCTTCCATCATTTTCAAACCATATTCGACTGCATCACCCGCATCTTTGAAAAGACCGCCGTCAGAGAACGAATCGGGAGTTACGTTGAGTATTCCCATGATCTCAGTCTTCTCTCCCAGCACAATTTCCCTTCTGCATGTTTTGAGGATAAAAATATTTTTCGAAACATTTGCGAGGAGTTCTTTGACGGCCTTCGATATGATGCTTAACCCGAGGGGCTGAATTGAAATCTTATCGGATAAACGCTGAATCTGCTTCGCAGTGCCCATGATGACACAACCCGTTTCGTTCACGCTGCACGATACCGTAGAACGAGAAACAGCGGCATCACCGCCCACAGAGAGCATTTCCTGCTTTATAATATTCGCTACGTTACATTTGATACCTTCAAGTAATATATTATGATGAACCATCTTCGGCAGCATTGCGTCAATGCCATAGGGATCGCAATCGATCTTCCTTAAGACCTCAATGGCCTCATATGACGATCTTAGTTGGAGCAATCTGGGACGACTCTTATCTGACATTGTAAAAGAAATACAGAGAGCGGGGCTTTAGCAGACTAATGCTCGCTCGGTATCGTATTACCGCCGCCCGCCACATCCTCCTTCTTCATTTCTATGATTTCGTCGAGTTCTACGCTGTTCAATACCTCTTTCTCGAGAAGCCCCGATGCAATCCTGTTCAAAATATCGATGTGGTCTGATAACAGCTTCTTTGCTTTTTCGTAGCTCTCCGAGACCAGGCGCGTTACTTCCTTATCGATCCTCTGAGCTGTTTTTTCACTGTAATCCTTATGCGTGGCAAATTCACGACCGAGAAATATCTGCTCTTCTTTTTTCCCGTAGCTAAGCGGCCCCATTTCGTTGCTCATGCCCCATTCACAGACCATTTTCCTTGCGAGGTTCGTCGCCCTCTCGATGTCGTTTCCTGAACCGGTTGTAAATTCATTCAATATCAGCTCTTCCGCTGCCCTGCCCCCTAACAGAATGGTTATATTGTTCAAGAGATACTGTTTAGGATAAGTATGTTTTTCGTCGACAGGTAATTGCTGTGTAAGGCCCAGCGCCATCCCCCGCGGAATTATTGTAACCTTATGGATGGGATCACTGCCCGGCAAGAGTCTCGCCACCAGGGCATGGCCTGATTCGTGATAAGCTGTGTTCTTCCTCTCCTCAATACTTATCACCATGCTCTTTCTTTCTGCGCCCATCATGACCTTGTCTTTGGCAAACTCGAAGTCGCTCATGTGCACCTTATCTTTACCGTATCTCGCAGCATAAAGAACCGACTCATTAACAAGATTTTCTATATCTGCGCCGGAAAACCCCGGTGTCCCTCTTGCTATCACGGCAAAATCAATGTCCTCCGCGAGCGGCGTTTTTCTGGTATGCACCTCCAGTATCTTTTCCCTCCCTTTGACGTCGGGAAGCGGAACGACAACCTGCCGGTCAAACCTGCCGGGCCTCAGGAGTGCCGGATCAAGTACATCGGGCCGGTTCGTCGCGGAAACGAGAATTACCCCTTCATTGGATTCAAACCCGTCCATTTCCACAAGAAGCTGATTCAGGGTCTGTTCTCTCTCATCATGACCCCCGCCGAGACCGGCGCCCCTGTGCCTTCCCACCGCATCAATCTCATCTATAAAGATTATACATGGCGCATTCTTCTTGCCCTGATCGAAAAGGTCCCGTACACGCGAAGCGCCTACTCCGACGAACATCTCGACAAAATCAGAGCCGCTTATGCTCAGAAAGGGCACCTCTGCCTCGCCGGCAATCGCCCTCGCGAGCAGCGTCTTCCCCGTGCCCGGCTGGCCGACGAGTAGCAGACCCTTGGGGATTCTTCCGCCCAGCCGTGTGAACTTTTTGGGATCCCTGAGGAAGTCAATAACTTCCTCGAGCTCTGCTTTGGCCTCGTCTATGCCCGCCACATCGGCAAAGGTCACTTTCTTCGATTTGTCGGTAACGAGGCGGGCCTTGCTCTTGCCGAACGCCATTGCCTTGCCGCCGCCGGCCTGCATCTGGCGCATGAAGAATATCCATACTCCGATGAGCAACAGCATGGGGACCCAGGAAATCAGGACATTCATGTACCAGGGAGACTCTTCTGCGGGCTTTGATGCAATCCGTACACCCTTATCCTTCAGGATCTGAAGCAGCCCCGCATCTTTCGGCGCATATGTCTTGAAGTTCTTGCCGCTGTTGAGCTTGCCGGAGATACTCTCGCCCTGTATGGTCACTTCAACAATCTGCCCCTTTTCAGCATAGCTGACAAAATCGCTATAGATGATATTCTCCTGTGCGCTCTTCGGCTGATTGAAAAGATGGTAGAGCAGCACGAAAACCAGACTGATAAAGAGCCAGAGCGCTATGTTTTTCTGCAATGAATTCAATATTACCTCCCCGTGGCCTCCCGCATGTGCGCGAATGACAATAAAATACCGTTTCCAGGTTATTAAACTACAATTACATTAACAAGGGCATTATTTCAAACAAATTCTACTTTCAGTATCTGTCTTGTTTTTTCTGTTATCTTAACACGTTCACTAAGCCGTAGCCCGGCAATCCAGAGCACTGCTTCCTGATCCAGTACGAGGGGAATTTTTCTCCTATGGACAAGTGGTATCTTTCCGTCAATCATGACACACTTTATTTTCTTCATTCCTTTCATGCCAAGGGGCTGCATCCTGTCACCCGGTCTGACAGCTCTTATGACCAAGGGCGGGGATATCCTGCCGTAGTCCATAAAAACGACGTCTCGATCGTTCGTTTTAACATCAATCGGGCCATCCACAAGCTCAAATGTCATCTTCTTTCCCAACTCAGCCATTTTCACCGTACCCGGAGGGGTAAACTCGTAATAGAGATCGTCGCAACCCTTAATCGAAATTCCTTCTTCGCCTGCTTTCTCCCTGGAAATGACAACAGTATCGTATTCGCGCCTTGCCTCGATCTTACAGGGCAGGTTCACGCGCACACCCGGGTGATCGGAACGGAAGAGCCCAAGAGCGGCTTTTATGTGCTTGAATCCAATACCCTTGCCATTCGGGCTTAACCCTTCCAGCAGATGTTTCATAATCCTTCTCTGCATAGCTTCGTGATATTCTAAGAAGTCACATATAAGAATCTTGAACTTACTATCAGCCGGCGCCACACCTAATGAGGACAGCGCATTAGCGGTTGCCATTCCCATATAATCGTCTTCCATACGCATGATCTCAGCCATACTATTGATGCTTTCGTCCAATTTCGGATTGTATCTCGCCGTGAGCAGAGGCATCAATGTATGCCTTATCCGGTTTCGCAGGTAACGCTGATCGGCATTAGACGCATCTGTGACAAACTGCAATCCATGGCGTTCGAGAAACGATATTATTTCAATCCTCGTCACACCAAGAAGGGGCCTGATATATGTTGAATCTCTCGCGGGCAGCATGCCCTTTAATCCTGTCGGACCGCTTCCCCTCAAGAAATTCATCAGCACTGTCTCGGTCTGATCATTGCTATGATGCCCCAGGGCAATTTTCCGCGCACCATGTTTCCTGGCAACGTCATTCAGAAAATTGTATCTCACTTCCCGGCTCGTATCTTCTATGCCTTTACCGGTTCTCCGGCGTAACGATCCGGCGTCGACAGATTTACTTTCAAATACAAGTCCCATGTCTTGGGCCAATCTGCGTACGAATCGCTCTTCGGCGGGAGCGTTTTCCCTGAGGCCATGATTAAGATGCGCAACAATTAGAGTGAGCCCGTATTCGGAGGAGAGCATCTCCAGTACTTTCAACAGGGCAACGGAATCAGGTCCACCGGAGACCGCCACAACGACCTTTTCCCCCGGGTCGAGGAGATGATATTCTTCTATGGCGTGGTTAATTTTTCTAATCATACTTGTATACGATATAGCTCAGATTTCAATCAAATATCTTAATCAGTTCCCGGAGTCCTTCACACGCGTAATCCGGCTCAAGGCCAAGCAGGATATCTCTGCGTGTAAGCCCGTTCAACAGGGCACAACTCAACACGCCTGTATTCTTTGCGAGCATTATATCGTTTATACCATCGCCTATCATGACTGTGTCATTATAGACGGCATTAACCCTTTCAAGAAGAGGAATAAACAAGCGGGGATCCGGCTTTTTGTATGCTGTGCTGTCAGCCCCGATAATTTCTTCGAAGTATTTTGAGATGCCGAGGGCGTCTGTCATCTTGACCGTAAAATATTTCCGCTTGTTCGTGATAATAAATTTCTTCTTCTCGTGAAAATGGTCGAGTACTTCGATCACGTAATCGCACAGGCATGTCGTATCCAGCATGTGCCTTGCATAGTAATCCGAAAAGATCTCCATAGCCCGATCGAACAGATGTTGAAAATCTTTCCCGAGGGCCCTTTCGATCATTTTGTCGACGCCATCTCCCACGAAAGTGAGAATTTCTTCCTGACTTTTTGTTCGTATATCCAGAGTCTTGAGGGTGTAATTGACGGATGCCACGATGTCCCCTCCCGAGTTGACAAGGGTCCCGTCCAAATCAAATATCATGAGTTCGATATGTTTCATCTTACACGTTCTCCGGATTCCATAAGCGTTCTTATATACGACGGGTCAGGCAATTACAAGGTGACAATAACTCTGTCTGTCCCGCTAATTTCCTCTATTGACTGTTTGAAACACTTTATGCTAATAGGCGGCTGTCCGCTTGGATCCGCAACGGAATGGACCGAGACGGAATGGTCAACTAAGAGTGTTTTTATCTTAAGGCCTTCCGGCGTTTATCCGGAAGGCCTTTTTGATTTTATAAACTTTTAATTATGAATACTCAAGAAATAAGAGGGGATACTGTTGCCATCCTCGGCCTCGGCAAGGTGGGTACGGCGGTTGGTTTTCTGCTGCGCCAAGCGGGATACAGGATAGTTGCTGCTGCCGGCAGGTCGAAGGCATCCCTGTCTCAGGGCATAGTCTATACAGGGGGCAGACCGTATCTGAATTTCTCCGAGGCCGCACTCACGGCCAGTTGCATTATTATAACAACCCCGGATGACGCTATTGCGCAGGTATGCGAACGAATATCGAAGGAAGGAAGCGTAAGGCCCGGCGCTAAGGTTATCCATATGAGCGGCGCGGGCGGTCTCGATCTTCTTGGATCTGCCCGGGATGCCGGAGCCGAAATCGCGTGCATACATCCGCTGCAGTCCTTTGCTGATGTAGAGAGCGCTGTCAGGAACCTTCCCGGCAGCACATTTGGAATTACTTCGGGAGATGAGATCAGGAACTGGTCCGTACAAGTGGTCAGGGATCTCGGCGGTATACCGTTCTTCGTTTCCGATGCTGACAAACCCCTTTATCATGCCGCAGCCTGTATTGCATCAAACTATTTGGCGACCCTTATCCATATGGCGGAAGAGATTTATCAATCCCTTGGCTTGAACCGAGAGGATAGCATTCGCGCCATCTGGCCCCTTGTTATGGGTACCATTGGCAATATCGAGTCAAAGGGCACTGTTCAAGCGCTGACTGGGCCTGTAGCGCGCGGGGACGCAGGTACTATAAGAAAACATGCAGCTGCCTTGCGACAAAAGCTTCCCCACCTTTTGCAGGCGTACAGCGCACTCGGCATCTTAACTTGCGAGCTTGGATTGCAGAAGAAGACTTTGTCACCGGAAACCGCCCGGCTAATTAAAGAATTACTTAAGTGAGGTGAATAACATGAGCAAGCAGACCAGCACGAATAGGATCACTACTGCCGTGATTCGCGACATGAAAAAGAAGAATGAAAAAATATGCATGTTAACCGCCTACGATTTTCCCACAGCTCTCATTGTGGACGAAGCAGGGATAGATGTCGTCCTCGTCGGAGATTCGTTGGGCATGGTAATGTTAGGCTACGACAGCACAGTCCCCGTTACCATGGATGAGATGATTCATCATACGAAGGCGGTGTCCCGTGCCGTGAAACATGCCATGGTCGTCGGCGATATGCCCTTCATGTCCTACCAGGTATCTCCTGACGATGCGCTTTATAACGCCGGCCGTTTCCTTAAAGAAGCAGGCGCCCAGGGAGTCAAGCTGGAAGGAGGCAGGGAGGTGGCCGGAATCACCAGAAGAATGGCCTCTGCGGGGATTCCCGTCGTCGCACACCTCGGCCTCACGCCGCAATCTGTTCATCAGTTTGGGGGATACAAGGTTCAGGGAAAAGAGGAACAGGCAGCCAAGAGAATCATGGAAGATGCAAAAATCCTTGAAGAAGCCGGGGCATTTTCCATCGTATTGGAATGTGTGCCGGCAGCGCTGGCAAAGGCTGTGACGCAATCCCTCACAATTCCCACAATAGGCATAGGTGCCGGTGTTGACTGTGACGGTCAGGTGCTGGTACTTCATGATATGGTCGGGATGTTTGACAAATTCATACCAAAATTTGTCAAGGCATATGCACACCTCAATGTACAGATGAAGGACGCCGTCAGTCAATATATTGAGGAAGTGAGAACAGGGGTCTTTCCCGAAAAGAAACACTCATTCTGATGCAGTTCTGTTTGTACGGACTGCGGCACACTTGCAGATCCCACGATATTATCGCTTCTGCTCCAGTACCTTGCGAATAGTCTTGGCATGTTTGCCAATGACAAAGGGCTTCATGACAAACTCCTGAATCCCCATTTCTTTGGCCTGCTTTTCATTTATGAGCTCGCTGAACCCGGTACATAATATAATTGGCATATCAGGCCGGATGGCCATCAGTTCCTTTGCCAACTCTATGCCCGTCATGCCCGGCATAGTTACGTCGGTGATGATCAGGTCAAATGCGTCTGGCTTGGCGCGGAAGGTTTCCAGGGCTTCCAGGCTATTCGTTTTGATGGTGACACTGTAACCGAGCGACTCCAGCATTCCTTTCCCCAGCTCAACAAGGGGTTTCTCGTCATCAACAAACAGGATTCTCTCAGTCCCCGTGGGCAGCGCTTCCACCACCTTAGCTTCCGGCGTAATCTCCTGCTCGATCCTCGGAAAAATCGCATGAAATGTTGTCCCTTTGCCGATTTCACTCTGAACAGTTATCATTCCTCCATGTCTCTTCACAATGCCCTGTACGACGGCAAGCCCCATCCCCGTTCCCTCACCAGGCCCTTTTGTGGTAAAGTATGGATCGAATATCCGCTCCAAAATCGCCGGGTCCACTCCATGGCCCGTATCTCCGACTGTCAGTCTCACGTAAGGCCCGGGCTTCAGATCAGGATACCGGGAAACGAGATACGCATCGGCCTTGACACTCGACAAACTCACACTCAATACACCGCCTTTATCCCGCATTGCATGAGCCGCGTTAGTGCAAAGGTTCATCAACACCTGATGTATCTGGGTTGGATCAGCCAGAATTACCCCTTTTTCGGGTGGTATTGCGATGTCCTGACGAATCTCAACGGTGCTCGGCAATGAAGAGCGCAGGAGCTTGAGCGCCTCTTTGACGGTAGGCACTATATCTATGACTTTTCGCTCCTGATCGGACTGATGGCTGAATGTAAGGATCTGATTCACGAGGTCCCTTGCCCTATAACCGGCCTTGAGCACCTGCTCCAGGTCACGCCGCACCTGAGTTGTTCCTTCGGGAATTTTGTAAAGCGCCATCTCCGTGTATCCGATTATAGCCATCAGTATGTTGTTAAAGTCATGCGCTATACCGCCGGCGAGCGTACCTATGGCCTCCATCTTATGCGCCTGGCGGAGCTCCCTCTCAAGTCGCACCTCACGCGTGATATCACGGTGGATGCTTACATAATTTATTAAATCACCGGCGCTGTCCAGCACCGGCGAAGACGTGACCTCTGTTTCGTAGAGAGCACCATCCTTCCTTCTGTTCACAAGATGCCCTGCCCATACCTCGCCGCGCGCGAGCGTGTCCCGTATATTCTTATGAAAGGCCCTGTTATGCTTATCACTCTTGAGGATCCGGCTATGTTTCCCTACGAGCTCACTCTTACTGTAACCCGTCATGCGCTCGACAGCCGGGTTGACGTATTGGATTACCCAATCTCTATTAGTTACTATAAGACCCTCTGCCGTCTGGTCAATAGCCATGGCAAGGTGCATGCGCTCTTCTTCAGCGCGTTTTCTCTCACTAATATCCGTGATGGTCCCGACATAACCGCTTATTTCTCCCGCATCGCTGAACTCGGCGGTAACCTGGCCCAGCACCCACGTTGAAGTCCCGTCCGGTCTGCAAAATTGATATTCGAGATTAAACGGACGGTTTCCCCGGACGCTTCCGTACCATTTTCTGACGACGCTTTCCCTCTCTTCGGAGCGAACGGCGTCTGCCCAATTCTTTCCCAGCGCAATTTCCATCGGCATGCCGGCAATGTCACACCAGCGGTCGTTAACGTATATATAATCGCCTTCAGCATCCGTGCGAAAGATACCGACAGGGGATACCTGCGCCAGGGTGTGAAATAATTTCTCGCTTCTCTTTAATTCCTCATTTGACGTCACCAATTCGGCGGTTCTCGCCTTCACTTGCGCTTCCATGCCGTTATGTGCCCTCTGCAGCGCGCTCTGAACGGCCTTATGAGAATTAATCAGATACTGGGTAAACGTGCCGTAGGTAACGATCAGACTCGCTATTAACAGACGCACGAAAACAACACCCGAAAGCAATGAATCAAAGAACCAATATACCAATACGGCAGCAATGGATATTATGATTAAGCCGTTCTTTTCAATCTCTTTGCATGTATTGCTTCTTTCCATGTGGAGTATCCTCGGACATGACTACTTATCGACGATAACTATATCCCGTATTTAAGGGTTCTCTTCACCATAGAAAATAATTAGAGGGATATCTTTTTTTCTAGTTTCATCTCTAGTCTATGCATAGTGCGTAGTGGATGACATGCATGGTGCGGTTACAAACGATATTTGCCGTTTAATAATATATGGAGGTGAAAAACTTCTCGACGATGCGAATGCATGGCTTGAGTCGACGCGTCATCTCAAATCCTGCATAGGGCGACCGACGCTCCCTCAGTTTCTATAAACTGTGATTTTGGCCTTGTCCCTCAGCTTTTTTAGAATTGCCTCAAAGGATTCCTGCTGTTTTTGTTGCGCAAGAAAGGCCGAAATATTTGCTTTCATCTTGTCATCAAGGGCAAGCGCCTTGGAAGCATGACGCTCCAGCACTTGAATTATGTGGAAACCATATTCGGTCTCCACGACCGGCCCTATGGCATTGACCTCCTGTGAGAACGCAGCATTCTCAAATTGCTTCACCATCTCGCCTCGCGAAAATACACCAAGATCTCCGCCGGTTTCCTTGCTGGGACAGTCAGAATTATTTTTCGCTATTTCCGCAAAATTCGCTCCTGCGAGCAACTGTCTACGAAGATCCTCCGCCTTTGCCTTCTTTTCCGCCTTGATCTTATCATCGTCTCCTGCCGCTTTTGCTATCAGGATATGTCTGACATGCACGGCCTCAGGCATTTTGAATTTGTCTCTGTTCTTTTGATAGAATTCATTTATTTCCTTATCCGTCGGTTTGGATTTACCCGACATCTGCATCATTACGAGCTTGCCGATCTTTATCCTGAAGCGCAGATCTTCCTGCATCTCTTCCTTGGTGATCCTATTCTTCTTCATGAGATCCTCAATAGTCGTGCCTTTAGGAAGATCATTCTTCACCTGCTCTTCGGCCTCTTTGAGCTCCGCATCGCTGGCGCTGATGCTCAGTCTCTTCATCTCGTTTGTCAGGAGTGTCTTTGCAGTAAAGTCGGTGAGGACCTGCCTGCGCGCATTCTCCTTCGACTGCTCGAGACGGCCGGCAGGCACCTGCTTTTTCATTACAGACATTATTCTCTTGATTTCTTTATCGACTTGACCCTGGGTAAGCTTTGAGCCATCTACATCTATGACAACCGCAGATCCTCCGGTTGGTGTAACGCCCGGCGCAGGAGGGTTTGCAGAAACGTTTTCCTCAGACGGCGGCGCCTCCGGCTTTTGAACTTCAGTTTGTGTGCTCACCTGTTTTTCGTCTTTTGATCCGCAGCCACCAAGTGCAAGGATGACAAGGCAGAAAAGGATAACCAGGGTGCGGATATATTTTTTGTCTCTCATCGTAGTCCTCCACTGTGGAATAACATTATCTGCATTTGAACCTTTCAACCCCACCCCCGGCTGAATATTTCGCCAAGCAGACAACTTTTTTATTGTATCCCCTTATGTGGACAAATGCACGTTTTATTTCATCAGCCCGTCTATGACCTCTGCCGCTTTCCCATAATCATCGCCGTTTATCCAGTGAATCGCAGTGCCTTTTTTCTCCATGCGCCTGAACCACGTTTCCTGCCTCTTTGCAAATTGATGAATGCGAGTATTGAGCTTTTGAAGCATTTCACTATAGGTCATCATCCCTCTGAGATAGAGTCCGATATACCGGTATTCAAGACCGAAAAAGTCGAGTTTTTCCCACCCTATGCCGGACCGATGCAGCCGTTCCACTTCTTCGATCATGCCGGTCTTAAGCCTCTTATGGAGGCGATCCGTAATCCTCTCTCGTAATACGGAACGTTCCCAGCGGAGACCGAGAACCAACGCAACTACCGGGCGAGAATGAGATTCGTGATTATTATGAATCTTCGTAAATTCCATGATTTCTATGGCGCGCATCAGACGTTTTCGATCCAAGAGATCCGTAGTATTGTGGACTTCAGGTTTGAGCTCAATAAGCCGGTTCCTCAATTCCTTCATTCCTTCCTTGTCCAGTTCACGCCTCAGGGAAGGATTTGCCGGAACAGGTAACAGCCGGTATCCTTCTATTGCCGCTTCAATATACAGACCCGTTCCACCGACCATGATCGGAACTATGCCTCTCGACGAAATGTCGGTGAAGACGCGCAAAAAATTCGTCTGATAATCGAAGACGCTGAATTCATAGTCCGGGTCTACAATATCTATAAGGTGATATGGAACAGCCAACCCGTCGACCACATATTCCCTGAGGTCTTTGCCTGTTCCAATGTCCATACCCCGGTAAACCTGCCGTGAGTCCGCCGATATAATCTCCGAGCCCCTCTCCCTTGCCAGCCGGGCAGCCAACCGTGTCTTGCCCGAAGCCGTAGGCCCCAATATGACAATCAAGTTGAAATGCATTGTTTTTCATAACCCCGTAACTTGCAAATATAGTTCTCTCGTGCTTATACTACATTGACGCGAACTCGTATATGCGAAACACCTTTCTATATTACTATGCGGCTAAGAATGCGGAGATTTGCAGACCGTTTGTCAAAAGACTTGTCTCTCCATGTCCGCAGAATTCAGGCTCACCGGGCAATTCTCCGCTCCTTCGTGATCGGTCCCTTGCATTTCCAAAAATCGTATAACGCATGACGCCTCACATTCCCGGATGGACGCATGAAGAATAATACTCTTGACCTCGCTAAAGGTCCTATTCTGCCTCTCCTTCTGAAGATGAGCTGGCCCTCCATAGCCGCAATGTTTGCGATGGCCCTCTACAATCTTATCGATACTTTCTGGCTCACACGGTTTGACCCCCGCGCTGTTGCTGCATTAACCGTGTGTTTCCCCATTCAAATAATATTTGGTGCCATCGGCGTTGGTACGGGCGTCGGCGCCGGTTCGTTTGCCGCGCGCATGTTCGGCGCCGGACAGCATGCGAAGGCCAGTCAAACCGCCGGTCAGGGTGTACTTCTTTCCTTCTTCCTCGGCTTGGTCATCATCATAATTACGCTTGCTTATCAGGATAAAATACTGGAAATTTTCGGCGCCACCGGAGATATTCTTCCCCTGTCGAGACAATATCTCACCGCTGTCGTATTTGGTTCACCCTTTTTGCTGTTCCTCATGATTTCCAATAACCTGCTTAGGGCGGAGGGAAATCCCAAGGCATCGATGTACGTCATACTCGTCATGTCATCGACCGGCGCGATCCTCGATCCTTTCCTCATCTTTGGCCTTGGTTTGTTCCCCACACTCGGCATTCTGGGTGCTGCAATCTCGACTATCGTTTCATATTTTCTGGCGAGCCTTCTCTCCCTCTATTATCTGAGATTGAATGCGTCCAGGTATAATCTAAGCTGGTCGCACATGAGTCCGAATTTCTCCATAATAGCCTCTATCTATCAGACGGGATTCCCTTCAGTCATAATGAATTTCGTCTTCAGTCTCGTCATGATAATTTACAACCATGTCCTGGGGGCCTTCGGACCCATGGCTATTGCAGCCCTTGGTCTGTGTTTCCGGATCAATCAGCTTGTTATCATGGTATTGTTTGGTATGGGACACGGCATAATGCCGATGGTTGGCTTCAGCGAAGGCGCCGGACTCCATAAACGTCTCATGGAAACGGTTAATGTTGCCGTCAAGATATCTGTCCTCTTCTCAGTAACGGCCTTTGTGGTTCTCGAGGTACTTGCCTACCCTATTCTCCTTCTTTTCACGACTGACCGGGAGCTCTTGGACATAGCTGTTCCTGCCGTGAGGATATTTGCCACCATGCTCCTCGTGGTCGGTCCTAATCTTGTGTGGATCAATATGTTTATCGGCTTGGGGAAGGGTTTAACATCCATGCTGCTGTTGATGACGCGCGACACCCTGCTTCTTATACCGATGCTTATTTTTCTTCCGGCGTTCTTTGGCTTAACGGGCGTATGGGCGGCGCAACCCATCTCGAATCTCGTTGCTTTTTTTATCATCTTATTCTGGAAGAAAAGGGAATTCCGCATGATGGAAGAAAAGATTTGACGCCCTTTATGCGTCCCCATGGCATGCCACGAAGTGTCCGCCGCCCCTGTCTGTCAATTCCGGCTCGTCCTTCTCACATACCTCGACCCGAACAGGGCACCGGGGATGGAACGGACATTTTCCCTGACCGTTGGTCGCGCCTGTTACCTCCCTCTCCCGTATCACCCGCTCCTTCTTTCTTCCGGGATCAGGCGCGGGCACTGCTGACAGAAGTTCCACGGTGTACGGGTGCAGTGGATGCTCATAGAGTTCGCGGTTCTCTGCAAGTTCGACGATTCTACCGAAATGCATCACCGCAATCCTGTCGCTCACATGCCGTACCACACTGAGATCGTGCGAAATAAATATGTAGGTCAAATTAAATTCTTTCTGCAGATCTTTGAGAAGATTCAATATCTGAGCCTGGATCGACACATCGAGCGCCGAAACCGGCTCATCGGCAACGATCAATTGTGGTTTGAGAATAATGGCCCTGGCGATGCCGATACGCTGTCTCTGACCACCGCTGAATTCATGAGGATATCGACCCTTCTGTTCCTTTGTCAACCCGACGACATCCATAATGCGTGCGACCTCAAGTGCCCTTCCCTCTCGATCATACATTTGATTGATCAGGAGAGGCTCCCCGATGGTGCTCCCCGCAGTTCTTCGGGGATTCAGGGATGCATATGGATCCTGAAATATAATCTGAACCTTCCTGCGGTAGCCTTTCAGATCCTTACCGGATAATTTGAAGATATTTTCACCTTCAAAAAAAATCCTGCCGGCTGTAGGCAGATCGAGCCTCATAATCAGCCGCGCGAGCGTGGATTTCCCGCAACCGCTTTCTCCCACAAGCCCGAGCGTTTCGCCGCTGTATACTTGGAGGGACACGCCGTCAACAGCCTTGACCGAGACCTGTTCTTTCGCGAGGAGTTCGGCACGGGCGCTATAGTATTTTTTTATTCCCTGAATATCGACCAGGACCATCGTCATTACTTTTCATAGAGCCAGCAGTGTACTCTGTGCTTCGGCATATATTCCTTCAATTGCGGCTCCTTCTCCCTGCAAATTTGCATTGTGTGGGCACATCTGTCTTGAAAAGTACATCCCTTGGGAAGATCATCAAGACTCGGAACAGCGCCGGGTATCACTTTCAGATGCACGTCTCGTCCCCAAGGAGCGTCAATTTTCGGAATCGATTCCATGAGACCCACTGTATACGGGTGGAGCGGTGTCGCGAAGAGGTTCTCGACAGAGGCGTATTCAACAACCTGTCCGGTATACATCACGGCCACATGCTCCGCAGCTTCGGCTATCACACCGAGATCATGGGTAATCAGAATCACCGACGTTCCTATATCGTGTTTCAGTCTTCCTATCAGTTCCAGAATCTGCGCCTGGATGGTCACATCGAGGGCTGTTGTCGGTTCATCCGCAAGCATAAGCCTGGGACCACAGCATAAGGCCATGGCTATCATGACCCTCTGGCGCATGCCGCCGCTCATCTGATGGGGGTAATTCCGGATGGCTGTCTCGGGCGAAGGCATACCCACAAGCGAGAGCATTTCTATGGCACGGGCCATGGCCTCTTCCCGTCCGAGCCCCAAATGGAGCTTTATAATCTCCGTAATCTGATCGCCGATACGCAAGACAGGGTTCAGTGACGTCATCGGCTCCTGGAAAACCATGGAGATATCCTTGCCCCTGATCTTCCGCATCTCTGCGCTATCGAGACTTAAAAGATCCACGCCATTAAAGATGACGTTGCCGGACACGATCTTGCCGGGCGGGGTTGGTATCAAACGCATGATCGACAGAGCAAGCACCGTTTTTCCGCAGCCCGACTCGCCGACGACCCCCAGTGTGTCACCTTCATCTATAGAAAGGTCGACACGATCGACAGCCTTTATTACACCGAAGTCCGTATGGAAATGGGTACTGAGGTCTTTGATTTCAAGAAGCATCCCCATAGGCCCTCAACTCTTGCTCCGTTTCTGCCGGTCCTTCAGAAATTGCACCATCAAACGGACACCAACACCGGAAGCCCCTTTGGGGATATATGGTTTGTCCTTCGTAAGCCATGCCGGACCTGCTATATCCAAGTGCACCCACGGGTAGTTGCCTACGAACTTGCTTAAGAATGCAGCGGCCGTTATGGCCCCGCCGGGTCTGCCCCCGTGATTTTTGTAATCCGCAACATCGCTCTTTATCATTTCGTGATAATCGGCCCACAGGGGGAGCTCCCAGACTCTCTCGTCTGTGGCATCTGCTGCGCGCCGGATATTCTGCTTCAGCGCTTCATCCGTGCCCATCATCCCCGTCACGTCCTCACCTAACGCGATGACGCAGGCGCCGGTCAATGTGGCAAGATCAATTATAGCCGCAGGCTTGAATCTTCCGGCATACGTCAGTGCGTCGGCGAGAATCAGGCGGCCTTCTGCGTCCGTGCTTAGGACTTCAATAGTCTGACCCGACAATGATTTTAAAATATCACCTGGCTTATACGCCCGTCCGCCAGGGAGGTTTTCCGTAGCGGGTATCAGACCAACAGCATTGACTTTCAGACGTAAATCGGCCGCTGCCATTATGGCGCCCATTACCGCCGCGCCCCCTGCCATGTCCGATTTCATCTCCTCCATCTTCTCCGATGGTTTTATTGATATGCCTCCACTATCGAAGGTCAATCCCTTGCCGACCAGAGCTACGGGGGACTCAGACTTACTACCACCCCGATATTCCAGGATGATGAACTTCGCCGGCTCCTCGCTTCCCCTGGCGACGCCCAAAAAGGCGCTCATGCCGATCTTATGCATCTCCTTCTCTTCAAGCACCTTCAGTTTGACATTCCTTCTCTTGGCGATCTTACGCGCTTCACGAGCCATATCCGAAGGCGTCATTTCATTTCCCGGAGCAGAGACCATATCTCTCACGAAGGATACTGCAGATGAGACTATCTCTGCCTCCTTCGCCGCAGCTCTTATAATATTATATGCCTTCTCTTTTTCCTCAATTATTGTAAATGCCTTCACCGCCTTTATCTTATCCCTGTCGATCGTCTTAAAGGGCGTATATTGATAAAGGCCGAGCGAGACGCCCTCTACTACGGCCCTGACTATCTCCACAAGCGGTTTATTGAGAAATATGAAATCCGGCGATGTGGAGAACTCTTTAATCTTGAGTGATCTTACGTACCGCGCCGCCGTCGCGAATGCGCCTCTCAATCTATCCGTCGTCAAATCCGCTTTCTTACCGACACCCACGAGGACAATGCGTTTCGCGGGTATGATTCCCCCTGTATATGTCACGGATACCTGAAGATATCTGCCTTCAAAATCGCCCGTGCCGAGAATGTCTTTTATCAGTCCACCACTCTTCTTATCAAGAAGCCGCACTTTGCCTTGCAGCCCTTCTCCACCTTCAAAGCATGGTAAAATCACCGCCTCTGTCCTGAACCCGGTAATCTCGCCTCTCTTAACAACAATTTTCATTTCCCCTCCTGACTACGGAAAATCAGCCACTCACAGATGGCAATTTCCCGACTTGAAGACTGAATTCAAATCCTATTTGCCGGGACGACTCCCCGTTATACGCGCGGAAATAGCCCTTGCCGCCATTACTCCGCTGGCCGCTGCCTGCAACAACCCCCTCGTGATTCCGGCTCCGTCGCCTATGGCAAAAAGATTCTTTACCCTTGTTTCCATTTCCGGCGATACTTCTATACGATTAGAATAAAATTTAACCTCCACTCCATACAGCAGGGTGTGCCGGGAAAAAACGCCAGGGGCAAGTTTGTCGAGGGCCTGCAGCATCTCGATGATGCTCTGCAGGTGACGATACGGAAATACGAAGCTCAGGTCGCCCGGTGTAGCCTTAAGGAGTGTAGGTCTTGTTACGCAGTGGTCGATGCGTTCCCGCGTGGATCGCCTTCCGGCAAGCAGGTCTCCCAGCCTCTGAATTATCGCCCCGCCGCCCAACAGATTTGCCAGTCTCGCAATGTAGCGGCCGTATGCGATGGGGTCACGAAAAGGCTCCGTAAAGGTACTGCTTACGAGAATGGCAAAATTGCTGTTGTCACTCTTTCTTCTCGCATAGCTGTGACCATTTACGGTAGTGATGCCCTCGCTTTCCTCAATTACAACCTCGCCGTACGGGTTCATGCAAAAGGTGCGCACCTTGTCATCGAATGTCTTTGAATAGAAAATCAGCTTGGGTTCATAGGTGACATCAGTAATCCTCTTGAGAATCGCCGCCGGCAGCTCCACACGGACGCCGATGTCTACGGGACTCGTCATTGTTGTAAGTCCCAACGCATCTGCCTCTCCCTTCATCCAGTTGGCGCCCACCCTCCCGGGGGCAACGACAACGAAATCACTCTTTATCACCTCGCCACCGGCGAGTTTCACGCCTCTGATCGCTCCATCTTCTGCGAGCAATGATTGCACCTGGCTGCATGTCCTTACCTCGGCTTTACCATCAAGGACTTTTCTCATGTTATTTAAGATAAGCTTGCAGTTTTCCGTGCCTATATGGCGGATAATCGTAGGAATAAATTCGAGACCCGCCACGCGGGCTTGATCCGCAATTTCCTCGACCGAAATCGCTGAATCGCCGAAGATGCGGTTCGGTGCGCCATATTTGACGAAGATCCCGTCCGTGCTATGCAACAGCTCTATTAATGCGCTCTTGTCGAGAAACTCCGACAGGTACCCTCCAACCTCAGTAGAGATGTTGAGCTTGCCGTCGCTGAAGGCGCCGGCTCCTCCCCATCCGCAGAGCACGTCTCTTACGGCACCACGTTCACGTCTTTCGAGGTCGTTGCCCTGGTCAAGCAGGACTAAGCCATCGATGCCGCTTTCCATAAGGGTCAGCGCCGTAAATATACCCGCCGGCCCGCAGCCGACTATTATAACCCGGTAGTCCATATATCCAAAAGTGTGGCCGTTCTTCCCGTATTTACCTTATTGGAGAATGTCATATTTTTTCGCTTAAATCAAGCTCCCTGCATCGCGGTCCCGCCATTCTACGTACAAATCACGCTTTCTCAAGGTGAAAAAATAGTGTATAAATACGTACAGTGTCTTTCACAAAATCAAATCATAAATTATCGAGGCAGCGATGAAAAAACGAATACTGGTCACAGGGCGTCTCCCGCAAGATATCATGACGGACCTCGCGAAGAAACATGAGGCGGATATAAATATTGAAGACAAGCCTTTCGCGAGGGAAAAATTTCTTGAGGGGATCAGAGATAAAGAGGGCCTTCTCTCCATGATAACGGATACTGTCGATGAGGAGGCACTCGACCGTGCAGATCATTTAAAAATGATCGCCCAATTTGGCGTCGGCTACAATAACATAGATGTGGCGGCAGCCACGAGACTGGGAATACCTGTTTCAAACACGCCCGGTGTGCTTACGGATGCAACTGCGGAACTCGCCTTTGCATTGATCTTGGCTATTTCCCGGAGGCTCGTGGAAGGCGACAGGATGACCAGGGAAGGACGTTTCCGATGCTGGGCGCCTATGCTCTTCCTCGGCCGTGAAGTTACCGGTAAAACACTCGGGGTCATCGGTATGGGAAAAATCGGAAAGGCTGTGGCGCAAAGAGCCAGGTGTTTCCATATGCCTGTCCTGTATCACAACCGCAAGAGGATGAGCGAATCCGAAGAAAAGGAACTCATGGCAAAATACGTGGACATGAAAACATTGCTTTCGCAATCGGACTTCATATCCCTGCACGTCCCTCTCACAAAAGAGACCAGGCACCTGATAGGCAACAAAGAACTCTCCCTGATGAAGCCTACGGCATATCTGATTAATGCGTCAAGAGGTCCCGTTGTAGATGAAATGGCCCTGCTTCAGGCGCTGAAGAAAAAGAAGATAGGCGGCGCAGGTCTGGATGTCTATGAAAATGAACCTGCCCTCACACCCGGACTGGCGGAACTGGATAATGTCATCCTGCTCCCTCACGTGGGGAGCGGTACGCTCGAAACGCGTTACAGGATGGCCAGCATGGCGGTTGAAAATCTCATCGCCGGCCTGAGCGGCAAGGTCCCCCCGAACATCGTCAACCCTGATGTTCTATCACATCGACGCTTGTGAGCATCGGCATATCTTAAGACGCAAAAAGGTGGTCCGTAAGCCGCGTCAGCATCTTTGCGCCCTTTACTTCCGTCTCGAAGAGCGGCAAGACAGCCCTCACCCTGTCTCCAAAAATCTCCCATATCTCCGCCATATGTTCATCCTGCATTTGCACGCGATTCCGTACAAACTCCACGGCATCCGGACCCACCTGGTCCTTCTGAATGACGCCGTTCACTATAACGCCTCCCACCGGTATCCCGAATTCGTGAAACCAGTTGATGAACCTCGTAATAACGGCGATAGGAAGGCTCTCCGGCAATGTCACGAAGAAGAACGCCGTAAGTTGATCGTCGGTGAGAAGGTCCTTCGCATGTGCCATCCTGTCCTTGAAGCCCAGAAGATAATCCATGAGAGGATCCTTCTCCACTTTCTTGGAAAAAGAAAGCATTTCTCTCAGAGATTTTGCCTCCTCCCTGCTCTTCAGCATCTTATCCACCCAGAGGGAATAAACTTTAGACATGCCTAAGAGCCTTCTCGCATTTGCAGTGGGCGCCGTATCGAATACATAAAAATCGTATTCATCCTTGAACATGATATCCATCATATTCTCGAACATGGCGGACTCCTCAAACGCAGGATTCATCGTGGCCGATTCTATGAAGTCCTCTGCCTTTGTCGTGATATCCGCAAATTTGAGAAACCAATTGATCTTCTCTCTGATTTCTTTCTTGGAACGCTCGATCGTATCCTTCGTGTCGATCTCGAAAGCATAGCACTTCTCTTCATCGCAGACACACGCAACCTTTCCGAAGACGTCTTTCTCAAAGAGAGTTGAGAGACTATGCACCGGATTTGTTGATGCCAGCAAGGTTCTTTTCCCCTGTTTCGCAGACCAGAGAGCGGCAGCTCCGGCCATCACCGTCTTTCCGACTCCGCCCTTGCCTCCGAAAAAGATATATTTCAATTTGGGGTTATTCTCCAAATATTTCTTCATGCCCAGCGTGATTTGATCCACTGTCAAACTCCTTCTATTCGTTCTATTTGAGATCTCCGAACATCGCTTTTGCCATTTTCTCGATCATCGGCAGTCCTGTGACATCACGTTCCATCTCCGGCACGGAGGCCAGTATCTGATCCTTGAATGTGGCGTCGATCACCTTCAAATAATGTTCCTGCATGGTGAGACGATTTTTCAAATATTCGGGAATGCCCTTGCCTTTCAAGTCCGCGGGCAAGACACGGTTAATAATGTAGCCGCTTAACGGCACATCGAATTTGGCAAAGAGCTCGGCCGCTTTCTGCGTATCCTTGATTATCATCTCTTCTGCCGTGAGAACAAAGAAAAAGGCTGTCTTTGCCTTATCCGTCAGGATGCTTGATGATTTGTTGATGCGCTCTTTTATGTACAGAAGTTCGTTGAGAATGGCGTCTTCATCGAGTTCCTTCTCGCGGCGGATCACGGCGGCAACCTGGTCATATTCCCGCATCTGTTCCCTGAGGCCAGTTATCTTGTCTATCCAGGCGTCATATACTGAGGCCATGGAAAGATAGTAGAGGGCATGTCCGAGAGGCACCAGATCGTATATGTAATAGTCATAGCCGCCGGTAACAACGATATCAACGACCTCATCAAATATGGCGCTCTCTTCCATGGCAGGCTCGGCGGCAGCTGCCTGGATGTAGCTCTCGATCTCATCGGGAATTTTATCCATGCCGTACCTGTCAAGAATCTTCTGGCGGATTTCCTGCTGGTACTCCTTCACGCGGCGGTCTGCATCTATCTCCTGTGCAAAGAGGTTCGGCATAATTTCCGTTGGCCCCTTCCCGAAGATATTTACTTTAAATATATCGCTCAGGGAAGCCTGAGGATCTACCGAGAATACAAGAACACGTTTGCCTTTTTTTGCAAGGTAAAATGCCGTGGCAGCGGAGAAAGTCGTTTTCCCGAGGCCGCCCTTCCCGCCGAACATTATGTAACGTCTGTCCGGATACTGGTCGAATATCTTCTCTAATGAAATCTTAATCACCCCTTTCTTTCAGGCTAAGGCGTCCGTCAAATCCTTTTCTCTCAACATGCGTCTCTTCCACGTGGCGATCTGTGGCACCACATAAGGCAGTAGACGCAACGAATAGTAGGGAGGTAGTATGGGTACACCCAGCATATCTCCCATGGTAATCAGGATGAAGAGATGCTCCATGCTTGCTCTCGTCTTCAGAGCAAATCGAGCGGAATCATGAGCGGCAACACCGTAAGCAAATTCTTTAGCTGCCTTAAAGAATCCCCCCTTCTTCTTCTCTTTCATAAAATTATGTCTCCTCTTTTACATTTTGCAGGCGCTCGCATGGGTCAAGCTTCTTCCCCAACACCATTCGAGCGCCTGAATAACTCATCCTACGCGGAAGCCGGTTTTGGTTGCAATCTCAGTTTTCGATAACGTTTAAATGCTTTTAGTCCTTCAAAGCCCAATGTGAGCGCCGCGATCACGAGGAAGATACCGACAACGCCCATCATAGTATTTCCAACTAATGCCTCTCCCTTCACCGCGCCGGAAAATACCTTTTGCAGCAGGGTAACGGAAGTGTATAGAAGTGCGGCGATCGTGGTGACGAACATGAATATCATCGGGTAGAATGCCCACGCATACGGCTTGCCCTCGGACATCAGATAAGCGGTAATAAGCATGAGGGCCAGCGAAGCCATCAACTGATTTGCCCCACCAAAGAGCACCCACAGATATTGCCACCACCCGGTCAGGACGACTGTGATGCCCAGCACGCTGGCAATAACAGTCCCCACATGGGCGTTCTTAAATATCGGACTTATATCGCTCAACAGTTCCGAAGTCGCAATCCTCATAAACCGAATGACCAACTGCATGATCGTGATTGCGAGAACAATCATCATGACGCTGCCGTAGGCGCGTCCCACATCCGACGGCATCCCTAAGACGCCGAGGAATTTCGATACACCGGCTGCGAATACGGCGCCAGGTCCTTTAGCAATAGCCACTCCATATTCGGCGGGTGACGCGTAAATAGTCCCGGCTATAATCAAGGCGAACACGGCAAGCATCATTTCCACAAACATAACACCGCCCCCAACGGGACGGGCATCCATTTCACTCTCCAGTTGTCGGGCGGTACCTGAACTGGACACTATGCTGTGCCAGCCCGATATTGCGCCGCAGGCAATGGTCACAAACATGATCGGCCATATGGGGCCTATTTTGATCGTAAAGTCAGTGTAAGCGGGAAGCGTAAAATCAGGGTGGAGTACGAAGATTCCGATAATTCCGAAGAAAAGGCCAAGAAAGACAATATACGACGCCACGTAATTAATCGGGAGCGCGAATCTCCAGATGGGCAAAACGGCCGCGAAGTAACAAAAGACAAATGCCACAACCGCCCATAGGAACCGGCTGTTCGCGAGTTCGTCTCCCAAAATAGCGTTGGAGGGGGCGATTGTCCCCAGATAGATACCAAGCAATGCGATAGCTACCGTAACTACTGTCGTCAGGATTATATCCTTTTTCCAGCGATAAATCATCTGTCCTGCCAGAATGCCGCCGATTGTAAGAAGCAGCCATGCCATCGGGGAAGCCTTCAGACCGATGGCCGTACTGACAACGACATTGCCGAATGCCCCGGCTATGAGGAGGAGATAAAAATATACGAATGAGAGTAGGATCATTCTTGCCCGTGGCGAGATCAGCTTGTGACTCAAGCCGCCGAAAGAGGCGCCGTCATTCCTCATGGCGATCATGGCGCTTGAATAATCATGAACCCAGCCGATGAAGAAAGCCCCTCCCAGTATCCAGATCAACGCGGGCAGCCATCCCCACTGGATGGCAATAATCGGGCCGATTATCGGCGCGGCACCTGCAATCGATTTGAACTGATAACCGAAAAGAATATTCTTGTTGGTCGGCATAAACTCCACTCCGTCCATGTACATAGTGGCCGGAGTAGCCCTCTTCGGATCAGCCTTCATGACTTTTGTATCGATATACTTAGCGTACACACGATAACCCAGGAAAGCGACAATAAAACCTAATATTAAAACGTATACTGAATTCATGCCTTACCCTCCTTCCCCGAAATTTGTAGTAACATTTGATATATATGCCAACTACCCTCACGGACGGCAATATCACCTTAGGAACGTGCCTATAATATACAATCGTTTTATATTCAAGAGATATTTGAATTCGCGCACATACTCATTAGTCGCGCGAATAAGTCCAAATTCTCTTCTGAATCTCTTCGAAATAAAGGATTAGGGGGAAAATTGCAGAAATTTCACTTTATTGAAATAGCGATGTGCACAGAGAGCCTATTCCTTTTCACTGGGTGGAACAGCTTCTTCCTTCTCTTTTTTTCTCTCTTTTAACAACGGCACAAAATATTGCACCAATAACACCGCCATGATCGTCACTGCCGTGATCGTTATCAGAAAATCGCGATAGATTAAAATTAAGGACAGCATAATTAGTCCATAAAGCACAAGCGCTATGACCGTAATCTTCTGGTTGTCGGGCTTGATCTTCAATATTTATACCTCTTCATTTTTTCTTCAGGAATGATGACATGGCGAGTTGTGCCTCCCCTGCTATGACGGCAATGCCTTTCTTATTTATGACTTCCGTAGACAACGTAACACGACCCTTTGCAGGATCCCAGGCGATGACCTTGGCGCGGGCCGTGACCTCGTCACCCGGACTCACGGGAGCAAGGAACCTTAACTGTTGGCGGAGATAAATTGCCCCCGGCCCCGGGAGCCTTGTTCCGAGAACAGCGGATATCAGGCTCGCAACAAGCATCCCATGCGCTATTCGGCCGCCAAACATCGTGCCTTTCGCATATTCTTCGTTTATGTGAACAGGATTGTGATCACCCGATATTCGGGCAAATGCCTTGATATCTTCATCGCTGACAAGCTTTGTTAGCGATGCTTCTTCTCCGATAGTGAAGCTGCTCCGCTCGTTTATCATTAATATCAAGACCCCCCTGTCCAATTAGTGAAGGTACATTTAAATAGTATCGTAGATCATAGCAGCCTAAGACTTCTTCATTCATGCGGAAAAACGGCTCTTCCCCGTGAGGATATACACGACTGCCTTAGACAACTCTCAATCTGCTGAAAGTAGTTCTTGACGAAGGGACTGATCCCTCAAACCCGCGCATGCGTGTGTGACCGCTTACGGCACTTGAACCTTGTAACCCATATCTTCCACTGCGCAGGTGAGGTCTTCCTGGCACAGGTTGGGATTCTCGTGCTGTATGCTGATCATCTTTTTCTGAATATCGATATCGACCGCTTTGACTCCTGCCATGGACTTCAATTTTTTCTCAATTGCATTCGCGCAGGATTTACATTCCATATTCGGGACTTTGAATTTCACTTTCTCCATGAGCTTCCACCTCCTAAAAAATAACCGATGATATGAACAGACACCCGCATCCTCAGGGGCCGGTAATGCGTTCCCGGCGCCTTCCTGTATCCACAAGGCTTTTTTTAATGACCCCAGGGACCTTAGTCTATGAGATAGCGGCCCTGGGGTCAGTAAAGCATGACAATACTCAGCCCTTGGGCTTGAGAAAATCCTTCCGCAGAAATTCGGGATTCGGGTAGGTATAAAATCCCCTCCCGCTTTTCACACCGAGCCTTCCCGCCTTGACCATCTTGAGCAACGCTGCCGGAGGCTTGTCCTTAGGATCCTTCGACTCGTTGTAATAGACCATCTCGATATCGTAGACCACATCGAGCCCGACCTTATCCATGAGCCCGAAAGGACCTTCCTTCATCTTCGTGAACACCATCCACCCGCGATCGGAGTCGCGAAAATCCACGAACCCGTTTCCCCACATATAGAGGACTTCACGCTTGATGGCGCGCCATACGCGGTTGAAACAGAACCCGAGGATTTCCTTGTTCACGGTGAGCGGAATGCAGCCAATCGATATGATCCACTCCCTTCCCTTCTTCATCACTGCGGGCAGCGTCTTCGTCCCGCCCATGATATCCACCATATTGGTGCCCTGAAGGGGAAAATAGAAATGAACATTCAGGCAGCGCTCCGGTCTGCCGCTGCTCTTTTCCATTTTTGACACAGGGATGGACGAGCTGTTGGTAGCCAGAATACAGTTCTTGGGCGCCATGGCCCCCAGCTGCTTGAAGACCCTATTCTTCAGTTCGATATTTTCCGGTGCAGCCTCAATCACGAAATCGGCGTCCTTTACCGCTTCGCGAAGGTCCGTCACCTGTACAACGGCCTTCCTGATGCGCTCCCATCTCTCCCAGGGAATGAACGGCGTAATCTTCTTCCCTTTGAGCTCCGCTTTGCGGTTGTTGAAGGCAAGCTCGAAGGCCCCTTCCCGGGGATCATAGACCTTCACTTTGTACCCGACGTTCGCGGCCAGCATGGCAATCTGCGTTCCCAATATACCGGTGCCAACCACGGCAACTTTCTTAAACGGTTTTTTCATAGCTGTTCTCCTTTTCAATTTCGTTGTTAGTATATCCCCGTGAGAAGGTAGAGTGCAATGACCACAAAAACCATGGAGGTCTTGATTACCGTCATGGCAAAAATATCGATGTAAGATGTCTTATGTGTCAGACCACACACCGCGAGCAGCGTAATAACCGCGCCGTTATGGGGCATGGTATCGCAACCTCCTGAAGCCATCGATGCAACTCTGTGCAAAATCTCCGGCGACATCCCTATGGAGTTTGCCCAGGCAAGCCAGTCCTTCGACATAAGGTCAAGGGCAATTGACATACCTCCCGATGCGGAGCCCGTGATGCCTGCAAGGGTCGTAACCGAAACCGCTTCGGAGACGAGGGGCGTACCACCGATTTTGATTCCGAGAAGGAATGCGGCGATGGATTTGAATCCCGGCAACGCAGCAATGACATTACCATAACCAACTTCGGAAGCCGTGTTCATGATCGCGAGAAGCGATCCGATGGCGCCGACATTCAATGCCTTCTGCAATCCGCCGTCCTTAGGTATATTCTTGAAACCAAGTGCGAGTGCCAGAACGATGCCCAAAACAAGACCGATAACGAGCGCCCAGATGCCGATGACATTCTTCACGGCGGGTGCCATCAAGGGAAGCTTCATGCCGCTTAAAGGCGCGAGGATTGCAGGATCCCAGGTATAAACCCGTGACAGGTAATAATTGACAGCCAGGACCAGAACCAACGGCAGAACCGCAACGTACCATTTCGGCAGCTTGATATCGGCGGCAGCGGGACCGGGCTCCATGAGCGTATGTTCACCGTAGCCCTCGCCCTTGTTCACCGCCTTCTTCTTCCGCCATTCGAGCCACCACATCCCGATGATGAAAATCAGGACACCGCCGACGATGCCGGCAATCGGCGCCGCATAAGCATTTGTTCCATAAAAATTTGTAGGAATAATGTTCTGTATCTGCGGCGTACCGGGGAAAGCGTCCATAGTAAAAGTGAATGAGCCGAGTGCGATACATCCCGGAATGAGCCGCTTGGGAATATTCGCTTCCCTGAAGAGGGCCGCTGCAAAAGGATAGACTGCAAAAACGACAACAAAAAGGCTCACGCCGCCATACGTCAAAATGGCGCAAGAAAGGACAACTGCGAGGACGGCGTGTTTATGACCGAGTTTTTCCATGATGGCGTGAGATATCCCCTTTGCGAGAAGCGTATCTTCCATGACCTTGCCAAAGACCGCCCCTAACATAAACACGGGGAAAAATAATTTTACATATACAACCGCTTTGGCCATAAACAGCTCCGTATAGGAGGGCATGACCGGCAGTCCCTGCAGGGCCGCTGCAAGGAGGGCGAACACAGGTGCAAATAAAATAACGGAAAAGCCCATGTACGCCATGAACATCAACAAGAAAAGACTCAACAAGATACCTAATACTTCCATTTTGAACCTCCTTATTAGTCAGAATACGAAATCTCTCTCAGTTTGCATATACTATAAAAAATTCAGTATCACGGGGAACCTTAACGCCAGTTCCAATCTCAAAGATCACCCTCCTCGTCTTGGTTTAGTTGTAAGGAATTTGTTGTGTAACCCAAACACGAGCAAACGTTTCGCCCATCACCTCCCCTCCATGGTGCTATTGCGACCGTGTCACAGGCAACAATGATGCCAGCATCAGAAATTTCTAAATATATGAAAATAATAGGCTTCTTTATAGTGAATGATTAATGAAATAACTCGCAAGCGAGTACTACCCTCTGCAATTGAGTCTCTGTGTCAAAAAATATTATCTTATATCGATGGTTTACAACTTGAAGAGACATATATCTACATGTAGCTTATTGTAGACATATTTTTTGTCAAGAAAAATTAAATTTTTTCATTTTCTTATAGAGGGCCGTCCTGTGTATGCCCAAGATTTGCGCCGCCTTCTGTTTGTTATTATTTGAGGCATGCAGCGCCTGCATGAGAGCCTCCTTCTCCGATACGTCTTTAATATTCCTCAATGACGAGGCGTGCCGCCGTGGAGACCTTTCAGACCGGGTCTGAAATATGACGGGTAGATGATCGAGCCTGACTGTATCATCAACTCCTTCCATGGAGCAGAGGGTTCTTTCCAGCATGTTGGACAATTCGCGAATATTGCCCGGCCAGTCATAGTTTTCGAAGGTCTTCAATACGTCATCGGAGATCTTCGTTACCGTCCTTCCCAAGTCTCTTCCAAGTCTCGCAAGAATATTCTCAGCCAGTATGGAAATGTCTTCCTTCCTCTCTCTGAGAGGCGGTATCTTGAGGGGAATGACATTCAATCTATAGTACAAGTCTTCCCTGAATCTGCCCTGTTTTATCAGTTCCTCCGGATCTTCATGAGTGGCGGCAATTAGTCGAAAATCGCATCTCGTTACGCGGGTTCCTCCTAATCTTTCCACCTCCCTGTCCTCCAAAATGCGCAGGAGCTTTGGCTGCATTTCCAACGGCAGTTCGGTAATCTCATCTAAAAATAATGTCCCGCGATGTGCAAGCTCGAACTTCCCCGGTTTGGACCTGGTCGCCCCTGTAAAAGCGCCGGGCTCATAACCGAAAAGTTCAGCCTCCAACAGATCTTTGGGAATCGCCGCACAATTGATCCGGATAAAGGGATTAAGTCTGCGCATGCTTGCGTCATGAATGGCATGAGCAAAAAGTTCTTTGCCAGTGCCGCTTTCCCCCATTAACAATACCGTTGAATTTACGGTGGCTGCCTTCAGGGCTAATCTTTTCAATTCCGCGATGATCTTGCTCTTTCCCTGAATATTACTTATTGAATATCTCGACGATCTTAGGTTCACCAATTCCTTTTGAAAGAGTTCTACCTTCGATTCCAATAAGCTGAGTTTACTTGCGAGGACGCTTACGTCTTTTACATCCTCAAACATGACCTGGCCGAAGACGGCTACCAATTTTCCGTCTATCCAAATAGGAAGACGCTGTACAACCATATCTTGATCCATGATGCGGTGCGGATGGTTGATTTCCGGGATTCCCGTTTGAGCCACGATATGCATCCGCGTATTTTCGATCACCTCTGTACAATGTCTGCCTATCTTCTTTTGGGGATTCATTCCCAGAAATCTGCCATACGTTTCACTGAAGAAGATGACGGAGCCGTCGGGATCAGTGATTATTACTCCGCTCAGAATATTATTCAAAACGGCTTCATATAGCCTCACCTTCTCCTGCAGGATGCTAACTTCCTTGGACACCATAACAAACCTCGCCCTTCGATATATGCCCTACCCAGAATTTGCATGACTTGAAACACGCTGACGCCCGATTCAGTATCACAATAAACGCCCCATAACAATGAAATTGATGGCAATAGATGGCGTAACTTATGCGATTATCATGTTCACAATAATGAGGGGCTTCTTCATTGATGCTTCACGGCATCGCAGAATGCATATGCAAGGAGAGATAATTTGTTAGTCCCGATGTTGTCCCCGCCGAATTTGGTTTGAATTTTCTATGGGATTGCATTATCATCCCATTCATCGCAATGATCGCACCATAACTCATCTTGTATAGCCGTTCTTTTTCTTAATGCATAATTATAATTCAGGAGCTTTGCTTGATACCAACGAAAAAACTGAGAATTGCCGCATTAGCATTAATCTCAATTTTCATGATCGGCACTCTGGGCTTCCATTTCATTGAGGGATGGAGCCTGACGGACTCCCTTTATACGACGGTTATAACTCTTTCTACGGTTGGATATGGGGACTTCTATCCGGAAACTGCCGCAGGGAGGCTTTTCACCGTTGTCCTCGTTATTTTCGGCGTTGGGACGATGCTCTATACGATTGGTCTTCTCACTGAGACCATGGTGGACGCCCGTTTTAGATCACTTATGGGAAGGGGTAAATTGGAAAAAATGATAAAAAAACTTAATCGTCATTATATAATTTGCGGCTGCGGCAGGATCGGCTATCTGATATGCAAGGAATTATCTCAAGAGAAAATCGATTTCGTGGTCATTGACGACAATCCAGAGATCATTCAGAAGATAGAAGAGGAGGGCTTCATTTATTATAAGGGGAACGCCACCCAGGATAAGATTCTCATCGCAGCGGGTATAAAAAGGGCCAGGGGTATTGTTTGCGCTCTTCCCTCCGATGCGCAAAATCTCTATGTGATACTGACGGCTAAAGAGCTCAACCCGGATATCTACATACTCTCCCGCTCTGAGGAAATCGAATCTGAACATCGGCTTCTCCGAGCCGGTGCAGACCGCGTCATCTCTCCGTACGTCCTCGGGGGCATGAGAATGGCTATGGCAATCTCACGGCCGGCCATGCTTGACTTTATAGAAATAACAACAAGGAGGCAGAGCCTTGAACTCAGGATGGAGGAAATCGATATCGGCGAGAGCTCGCCGGTTAGCGGAAAATCTCTTGAAGAATCGGAAATCAGACAACGATACGGCCTGATAATTGTGGCCGTCAAAAAAGATTCCGGACAGATGATGTTCAACCCCATGGCAAGTTACGTCATTTCAAAAGGGGACAAGCTTATAGCTCTCGGCGAAGATAAGAATGTCAGTCTCTTCGCACAAGCATGTATTTCAGCGTGAATTAGAAAATAGCTTAAATCGAAATGATGGGTTTGTAATACAAATGTATTCATTTGTAGAAGTTAATATCTTCCCAGACAGCTCGTCACATTGAGATTGGACGTCAAATTAATCTGATTTTCATAACATTTGTATAAGTTGGAATCATTTGGTGCGTTTTTATATTCATTATTTCTTGACACTCGACCCCCTTTTCCTTAGACTTCCAAAACATGAAAGTGACTGAATACAAAGGGAGCGGTCTATGGTAAAGATAGGAATTATTGGAGGTTCCGGACTTGATAATCCGACAATTTTAAGGAAAGCGGTGGAAGTCAAGGTTGAAACTCCTTATGGCCTCCCTACATCTCAACTCACACGTGGTATGATTGAAGGTGTTGAAGTTGTCATCATAGCAAGACATGGCAAAGACCACTCCATATTTCCTTCCGGAGTGAATTTTAGGGCTAATATTTGGGCACTTAAAGAACAGGGTTGTACACACGTCCTTGCTTCAACTGCGGTAGGTTCACTAAGGGAAGAGATAGAACCAGGCCACCTTGTATTTCCGGATCAGTTCATAGACCATACAAAAGAAAGAGACACGACCTTTTTCGATGAAGACGTCGTAGTTCATACACCAATGGCAGAGCCTTTTTGCTCCAACCTTATAGAATTGTGCTCAACTTCTGCAGGACGACTGCAAATACCCTTCCATAAAAACAAAACTGTAATTACAATTGAAGGCCCAAGATTTTCCACAAAAGCTGAAAGTAACATGTTTAGAAGTTGGAATGCTGATGTCATCAATATGAGTACTGTACCGGAAGTCAATCTTGCCAGGGAAAAGAAAATGCATTATGCATCAATTGCCATGTCTACAGATTACGACTGTTGGAGAGAGGGGGAGGAATCGGTAACGTGGGAGATAATAATGAAGACCATGAAAAAAAATGCTGACAATGTTATAAAGTTGTTTTTAGAGGTAATACCAAAGATCAGAGATTATAACGACGTCTGCATAAAATAAATTAAGAGGAGCAGCTGTGATGTCTATAAAATCTAGAATCAGGACTATACAGGATCACCCTAAGAAGGGAATCATGTTCCGCGATATAACTACCCTAATTAAAGACCCTGTTGGATTCAGGCTGGTTATTGATAATTTTACACAAAGATACATAAAGGGTGATATTAATTTTGACCTTATAGTCGGCATCGAGGCACGTGGCTTTATAATTGGCGGGGCCTTGTCCTATACGCTGGGAAAGGGTTTTGTCCCCATCAGAAAACGAGGCAAACTGCCGGCAGAGGTAGTGCGACACGAATACGAGCTTGAATACGGCACGGATACGGTCGAGGTACATAAAGATGCAATAACAAAAGGCTCAAGAATCCTATTGGTTGATGACTTGCTTGCCACAGGCGGTACAGCCCTTGCCGCCGCTGCACTTATTGAAAAACTCGGCGGTACTGTTACCGAGATGGCATTTATCGTTAATCTCCCGGATGTCGGCGGGTACAAGAAGTTAAAAGATAAGGGCTACAATGCCTATTTCTTGACGGAATTTGAAGGAGATTAAGAATATCATATACGAAATTCCCCTATCTTTATATTTGTCTGTGTCAATAAGGATAAAAAATAAAAAAAACCACGGATAACCCCGCCAAAATCCACAGCCCCGATGAGATTTCTTTAAATCCTCCGGAGAGGACCTTCACTAAAGGATAAACAACGAACCCGGCAGTCATACCGATCCCTATATTATAAGTAAAGCTCATCATAATAATGATACAGAATATGGGAACAACTTCGGTCAGGTCATCAAAGTTTACTTTTGTAATGGGAGACAGCATGAGCATTCCCACAATAATCAATGCAGGACCATATGCGCAGGGAGGAACGACTGTAAAAAACGGTGCAAAAAAAAGTGCACCGAGAAAGAGAAATGCAGTAACAACGGCTGTTAACCCTGACCTGCCGCCTGCTTCTATACCTGTTGCCGACTCAATATAAGCTCCTGCTGTTGACGTGCCCAAGAGCGCGGCAAGAACCGTGGCGAGTGCATCGCACAGCATCGGCTTTTCGATCTCAGGTAAATTTCCGTTCTTGTCCAATAGATTTGCCCTGTACGACAATCCTATTAACGTACCCATGGTGTCAACGAAATCCATTACAAATATTGTCAGGATAACGGCGAAGAATCCCCAGGTCAGTGCACCCAATATATCCAACTTCAAAAATATGGGAAGGATAGAGGGCGGCATGCTCATCCATCTCTCAGGCACTGCAATTATTTGCAGGGGAAAAGATAAAAAAGTAACGGCAACAATACCTATAAGTATGGCCCCTTTGATTTTTCTGATCATCAATAAACTGATGAGAAGAAATCCTGATATGGATAAGATCACCTTTATATCTTTAAGATTGCCCACGTGGACAGGCGCTCCCGGCACGCCTAAGGAAACGATGCCGGTTTCATTCAAGCCGATAAAAGTCAGGAACAAACCAATCCCCACAATGAAGCCGATTTTAAGCCCTTCGGGTATGGCGTTCGCCAGCCAGCTTCTTATCTTCATAACGGTTATAATCGTAAAAAGGAGTCCCCCGATAAAAATGGCCCCCATTGCTGTCTGCCAGCTGTAACCAAGAACTTTTACTACCGTAAAAGCAATAAAAGCATTCTCACCCATGTAAGGCGCTATAGCAAATGGCCTTTTCGCATAAACGCCCATGGTCAAAGTTCCGAAAAATGCCGTTAATATAGTAGCAACCATTGAGGGACCAAAAGGAATGCCGGCGGCTTCGAGTATCTTTGGATTAACAATTATGATGTAAGCCATCGTAACAAAAGTTGTGACACCGGCAAGAATCTCCTGCTTTATATTTGTTCCAAGTTCATCCAGTTGGAAAAATTCTCTCAGCATTTTTTCCTCCCTTAATATAATGTTGGGCAATATAGAACCATTTAGGGAAAAATTAAAGAAGAAATTGCGTCAGTATCATGCAGCAAGCTGAGGAGAATTAGACCAAAGACCCTTCGATTCGTTTCTCTCAGGGACAATTCGTCTAACTGCTTTCTTAGGATGTCTATTTGAAACAGACAAAGACTCGATGAACTAACCGAGAGCAAGCTCCGGGGAATTGAGCCCTACGTGATTAAACAAAATGGCTTATGGTGAGTGGAATCCATAAGCCATTAATATCGCTGGTGCCTAGGGCCGGAGTCGAACCGGCACGATACTAAGTATCGAGGGATTTTAAGTCCCTTGCGTCTACCAATTCCGCCACCCAGGCACGATTTGAAAGTAGGAGAAATCCATATTATTTTTAAAAAAACGTGTCAAGATTTTAATTGGATGGTATAACCCACACGTACGCGAATTTTCTTGAAACGGGGCTGCAAGGTGCAGAAAGTCGACAGAATCATTTCTGGTGGCACGATATTGATGATGGATGACGATGACCAAACGATCAGGAACGGCGCCGTGGCGATTAAAGGAGAGAACATTATCGCCGTAGGAGAAAAAGAGGATATCGAGAACCGGTACATTTCCAGTGAGATCATCAATGCAGAAGGCTTTCTGGTGATGCCCGGCCTTATAAACTGTCATACCCATGCGCCTATGACGTATTTCAGGGGGTTGGCCGATGATCTTGAACTTACGGACTGGCTGAACAATTACATATTCCCCGATGAGGCCAGATTTGTAAACGGCGAATTCTCATATCTGGGGAGCCTGCTTGCCTGTGCAGAGATGATTAAATCAGGAACAACAACTTTTTGTGACATGTACATATTTGAAGATGATGTAGCAATGGCGGCAAAATCCGCAGGCGTGCGCTGCCTCGTAGGTGAGGCACTCTTTGATTCTCCGTCCCCTAACCTCAAAACACCACAGCAGGGTCTGAAATACACAGAAATGCTTATCGAGAAGTGGGCAAATGATCGGCTCGTGAATATTGTTATTGAGCCTCACGCCCTCTATACATGTTCTCGCAACCTGCTCAGAGATTTGAGAAGACTTGCCGACAGGTATGGTGTTCCCGTAGCTACTCATTATCTGGAAACCAAGTCAGAAAAGGAAACACTCGCAGCAAAATATGGAAAATCTCCAACATCCTTCCTAAAGGATATCGGGTATCTTTCTGACCAATTCATTGCCCTTCACTGTGTATATATGGAGGAAGAAGATATACAGATATTCGCCGACCACGGCTGTAAGGTGGTGCACAATCCTGAGAGCAATATGAAACTTGCCTCAGGCATCGCTCCTGTGCCGGAAATGATGAGCGCAGGCATCACCGTGGGTCTGGGGACGGATGGCTGCGCAAGCAACAACAATCTGGACATGTTCCAGGAAATGGATACGGCGGCCAAGCTTCATAAAGTTGCGAACCTTGATCCCACTGTAATGGATGCGAGGACGGTCGTGCGGATGGCCACCCATGAAGGGGCCAAGGCCCTCGGCATGGGAGATATCGTCGGCTCTCTTCAAGTCGGGATGAAGGCGGATATTATCGTCATTGACATGAACAAGCCCCACCTTACTCCGCTCTATAATGAATATTCCCATATCGTTTACGCGGTAAATGGCGCCGATGTCGACACGGTCCTGATAAACGGCAGGGTTGTGATGAGGAACCGCACACTTCTCACCATTCACGAAGACGAGATAGTGGCAACGGTGGAAGAGACGGCGATCAGAATCAGAAAACAATTCGGTAAGAATTAGCCATGGACAATGCTCACGACAAGAGTGGACTGGATATCATAATCGAAGGCGGTACGTTGCTCACCATGTCGGAGACCATGGATGTAATAGAAAATCCGTTAATCGGCATCAAGGACGGAAAGATCGCATTTATCAGAGGCGGGGATATCCATACAGCAAATTCATACATCGCAGGAGAGGTCATCAACGCGCACGGCTGCATTGTTATGCCCGGGCTAATCAACACGCACACGCACTTGCCTATGGTCTGTTTCCGGGGGCTTGCCGACGATCTTCCCCTCATGGAGTGGCTCCATGACCACATATTTCCGGCGGAAGCAAAATTCGTGACGCGGGATATGGTTTATGCCGGGTCCATGCTTGCTATTGCAGAAATGATTCTTTCCGGTACGACGACCTTCTGCGACGCCTATTTTTATGAGAGCGAGGTCGCCCGCGCCGCCTTTGATTCCGGTATGCGCGCCGTTGTCTCACAGGGATTCATCGATTTCCCCAAACCAACCGACCCACAAACAATTGCTGATATCGCGGAAAGATTCGTAAGCAGATGGCAGTTGAAATCTCCCCTGATTATACCCGCTCTTGCCTGTCATTCGCCTTATACGTGTTCACCCGATACCCTCAAGAGCGTAAAGGCCGCAGCACGAAAGCGAGATGTGCTCTTCAGTATCCACGTCGCAGAAACAAAAGATGAAGTTGCCATAGTGAAAGAAAGGTTTGGGAAGACTCCTCTCCAGTATCTTAAAGATATAGATATACTGGATGACAGGACATTGGCTGTTCACTGCATCTGGCTTTGCGAGCACGAAATGGATATACTGCGTTCCTTAACTGTGAAGATATCTCACAATCCGGAAAGCAATATGAAACTGGCCGCCGGCTGTGCGCCCATACCGACTCTTATTGAAAGAGGGATTGCAGTTGGACTGGGAACCGACGGCAGCGCCAGCAACAATGATCTGGACATGTTTGGGGAGATGAGCACGGCAGCCAAGCTGCACAAGGTCATCCAAATGGATTCTACAGTGATGGACGCCAGGACGGTCTTGAAGATGGCAACGATCACCGGGGCAAAATGTCTCGGTTTGGATGACCGGATCGGTTCCATTGAACCGGGAAAATCGGCCGATCTCATCATAGTAGATACTAAGAAACCCCATCTGACGCCGATGCACAGCTACTACTCACAGCTCGTGTACGCGGCTTCCGGCGCGGACGTTAAGACAAGCATCATAGGCGGCAGGATCGTTATGCAGGACAGAAAGCTCCGGTTGGTTGACTTGCCTTCAATCATGCAAGAGGTAAGGGGCATCGCTAAATCAATCGCGGCTAATTAATCTCTCTCTGGAGGTTGGCACATGACTGACAGGAAAATCTCTGCAAAGAAGTGCATATCGGCAGTTGTAATTTTTCTTTTATTCCATCCTGCGAGTTCCTGGTCCCTTCCCCGCGAAGTCACATTATTCCCCGGCTCTGCACAGGTTTCCGAAATTGCGAAAGTGAAGCTTTTGCCTCACGGAACAGAACAGGCGAAGGCTCTCATCATACTCCCCGGACAGGCGGATCCCGACTCACTCGTAGTCCGCGCAGCCAATGATCCGAAAACGCGAATCGATGATATAAGCTGGCGACAGGTAAGCCGCCCCAATGATGAGAAGATAGCAAGCCTCATGAAGCAGCTTGAGAAACTAAGAGAGACGCGTAAGAGCCTGCAAGCGACCATCCGCGGCCTCGATACGCAGATTCAGTTCTGGCAGTTGCAGACTAAAGCGAAGTTAAAAACTATGGCGGATGTGTACAATATGTCCGCTGCCATCGGCAAGAATATACAGAAAGCCTACCAGGACAAACTGTCGAGAGAAACCGAGCTCGAAAAACTCGACAAAGAGATAAAGAAGGCGCAGGATGATATTGACCGCGCTGCGGGAACGAAAGAAACCGCATGGGAGGTGACTGTTATTCTTTCCGGATCGCGCGGTCCCGAGGCGACTCTCACATACACATACTCCTTGGCTGGCTGTGGCTGGCATCCCCTGTATCGTCTTGAGGCAAAACCGAAAGACAGGCAGATAACATTTACCTGGGAAGCGGAAATCTGGCAGAGCTCCGGCCAGGACTGGAATAACGTGAGCATCAATTTAGCAACTTTGAAGCCGCCCTCTTCCGTTTCTCCGGCTGAGTTGACACCGTGGATTATCAAACCCCGCCCTCAGTTCCGCAGGGAAGGGGTAAGGCAAAAGTCTCTGAAGTCTGCTGCGGCGGCAGACCAGATGGAAGCCCCTGCTGCTGCCGAAGCCGCCTTCGGCGCTCGAGAGGTAAGACAGACCTCGTATTCCATCTGGCAGGTAGGCAAGAGAAACGTACCTGCCGGAACGAAACAGAAGGTAAAGATCGCGGAAGAGATCTGGTTCGCGGAATTCACATACCTCGCAAGGCCATCCCAGAGCAGCCAGGTCTTTCTCAGGGCGAAGGTGAACCTTCCGGAACCCAAAGATATCCCCTCGGGGAGCAGCTTATACGTCGTCGACGGCGCCATATTGGGGAAACGCTCATTTGCTCTCGCCGGGCAGGAGGCGGTCATATTCTTTGGCATCGATCCCCTTGTCACCGCGCGGACACAGTTAATATCCAAGAAATCCGGCGAGAAGACATTCCTGCAGGACAAGCAGACATACACCTGGGATTGGCGCACGGATATTCAGAATTCCAGAAATGCCGCCGTCAGGGTCCTTGTAGAGGAGCCGAATCCGCAGTCCAGGGACGAACACATCTCAGTGACAGGAAAATATGAACCTGAACCCGCAGAGAAGACTCCATCGTCATTGACCTGGGATATGGATATTCCGGGAGGACAAAAGAAATCCTTATTCATGACCGTAAGGATTGAAGCGCCGAAGAATATGGATCTGGATCTTGGATGGAGACAATGACGATCACTGGAGGTTTCCGAACACTTGCCCTCACTAAAGAAATTGAACAGCGGCCCTCGCCTCCCCGTATTGCGAAGAGGCCGGAAAAGGCCTTCGAGAGAATGATCTCGACAGCAGTCAGGAACACCCGATGAAAAAAAAAGGCGAGGCCGATCACACCGCTCATATGATACTGCGCGATCCTTTCCTTGAACCCTTTGCAGCGGTGCTCCATGAGAGATACGAAAAAATCAAGGCGACGGAACGGCGCCTTACGGGCGGCCGTATGTCGCTTGCGGACTTTGCCTCCGGTCACGAATACTTCGGTCTCCATCGCGATGGAGACGAATGGGTGTTCCGGGAATGGGCGCCTTATGCCACGGCTGTATTTCTCATCGGTGATTTCAACGGCTGGCGAAAGGAACAGGAATTTGCCCTCCACCGGATCAGTGACGAGGGGAACTGGGAACTGAGGCTCCCCCGCACCAAACTCAATCACGGCCAGCTTTATAAACTATCTGTCCACTGGCCCGGCGGACATGGCGAACGTATTCCCGCATACGTCCGCCGTACGGTCCAGGACCAGCATACCAAACTGTTTGCCGCCCAGGTGTGGGAACCCGGCGCCTCATATCAGTGGCGGAAGAGTTCATTCGTTCCCTCGCCGGAAGCGCCAAGAATTTATGAAGCGCACGTAGGCATGGCCCAGACTGAGGAAAAGATCGGAACCTTTGACGAGTTCCGGGAGAAAATCCTGCCCCGCGTGGTCGACGCCGGATACAACGCCTTGCAACTGATGGCCATCCAGGAACACCCGTATTACGGTTCCTTCGGCTACCATGTTTCCAGCTTTTTTGCCGCTTCTTCCCGCTTCGGCACGCCGGAGGAACTGAAAGCGCTGGTCGATGCCGCGCACGCGTCGGGCATTTCCGTGCTCATGGATATCGTGCACTCCCATGCGGCGCGCAATGAGCAAGAGGGGATCAGCCGTTTTGACGGCACGTTTTATCAGTATTTTCATAATGGCCCGCGGGGCTTCCACTGGGCATGGGATTCCCGCTGTTTCGACTACGGCAAACCCGAAGTCCTCCATTTTCTCCTTTCCAATTGCCGCTTCTGGCTGGACGAGTACCATTTCGACGGCTTCCGCTTCGACGGTGTGACAAGCATGCTTTATCTCGACCATGGTTTGGAGAGGATATTTGCCTCCTACCAAGACTATTTCGGAAAGAATGTCGATGATGACGCCCTCGTCTACCTCACCCTTGCCAACAAGGTCATACACACCGTCAAGCCGGCTGCGGTCACCGTTGCTGAAGACGTGAGCGGCATGCCGGGACTGGCCGTTCCCATCGAGAAAGGCGGCTATGGTTTCGATTACCGCCTTGCCATGGGGGTGCCCGATTACTGGATTAAGATTGTCAAGGAGATACCTGATGAGCGGTGGCCTATGGGGAGCCTTTATTATGAGCTGACCAATCGCCGCGCAGACGAGAAGACCATCGGCTACGTTGAATCCCACGACCAGGCGCTCGTTGGCGACAAGACGCTTATCTTCCGGCTCATTGATGCCGACATGTATGACCACATGAACATCTTTAAGTCAAATTTAAGGGTGGAGCGCGGCGTGGCCCTGCACAAGATGATCCGCCTCCTTACCCTGGCTACCGCCGGCAGCGGTTACCTGAACTTCATGGGCAATGAATTCGGACATCCGGAATGGGTCGATTTTCCCCGCGAGGGGAACAACTGGTCATACAGGTATGCGCGCCGCCAGTGGAACCTGCGCGATGATGACAGTCTTCTCTACCGGTTTCTCGGCGAATTCGACAAGGCCATGATGCGTCTCGCGTCCGAATACGCCCTTCTCGATACGCAAGCGATAAACCTAATCCTCGAGCATCAGGAGAATCAATTGCTGGGATTCGAGCGTGCCGGCCTTGTCTTCCTTTTCAGCTTCAATCCTGCGCAGTCCTTTCCCGATTATCCCGTTGATCTTCATCCCGGCCAGTATAATCTCATACTCGACAGCGATGCGAAGGCCTTCGGCGGGCATGGACGCATCGAGCCCGAACAGACCTACTTTACCAGACCTATGCCACTGCCAGACGGCGCTCTGCGCAATCGCTCCACCGTTTATCTGCCGACCCGCACGGCACTGGTCCTCCGCAGGATCTGAGCTTGCAAATGTTGATCCCTGCCATCCCTATCATCCCACGATGCCTGCAGTCCGTGAGAACCAGAACGCAACGCGTTTATAGATCTTAACGAAGCTCTTCACCTAAATACAAAGCAGAGGAGAAAGGAACCAAGGGACTTTCTAAGAAGTTACAAATGTGAATGTTTCGTATGCAGAAGATATAGGAAGTGACTTCTTTGTCGCTAAGCCAGCGGCCTCCCGCCGTTCAGCCTCTCATAGATTCTGACGTACTCGTCAATCATGCTTCCGAGGTCGTATCTTTCGCGCGCCTCCTTCATGATGCGCTTGATCTGCGTTTCTCTGATCTTCAAAGCTCTCCTGTGAAAGGCAATGCTCCTGGTCAAACCGTACCACAGGCCTCCCGGGTCATAATTTCTGAAAAGAAAACCATTGCCTACATCGTGGGGAGATCCATCCCTCTTCAACCTGAGTTCCCTTATCTTGTCATGATACCCGCCTGTATCGCGGTTGGTGGCTGTGGCCCCGAAGAGGTTTCCTATCTGATCGATCTGACCGCAGGGCTCATAAAGCGACGCACCGAATACATCGTTCGCAGCGGCGTACCCCAGCATGGAAAGACTTTCGCTGAAGGGTTGGTAGGTAATCTTGCCGCTTGATCCACAGGCGATTCTCCCCAAAATATCCACATGCGTACGATCGTTTCCCACGCCATCAGCGACAATCGCAATTTGCGCATCGCCGTTCACCGTCACAAAATGCTGCGCAATGTGCTCAAAGAGATCCACCCCCTTCTGGAAGGGATCAAGCCGCGAAGGCCAGAAGAACAAGATCGCGTCCGGATTAATCTGGAGACCCGTCCTCTTCTGAAATTCAACGAGATTCTCTTTCTTTGCTTCCATAAACGGGCCATCCGGGCCGAACGTCCTCACACAGTATTCACAATGCTCCGGATACATCGCGCGGGAGGGAGCATTGATGATGGCCTTGGCAGAGTCCTGGTAATATTTCGCCTTTACTTCCTGGCGCACACTTGGAGGCACAAGGACCCTGTCCATGAAGTAATCATCAACGACTTCTTCCAAGAATCTCTTCCCCACAAAATTGACGACAGTCGCATTCTTTATTGCTGTCGCCTGGCAGTCTATCGCTTTCTTTCCATTCTGTTCAGAAAAATAGACGTAATCGGCTATGTTCCTAAGATTGATCCCTCTAAGAAACTCAACAGGTACATTTTCCGTAAACACGTTATGGACCGTATGCAGAACTGGTATTCCGGTGGCCTTGGCATAGGCAGTTATGGCGCCACCCGCCATCCAGTCATGGCTGTGGATGATAACCCTGCCTCCATGCTTCGCCCTGACGTCCTTGATCAGATTATTGACGATCTCTTTTTGAAATTCCGCCGCGGTCATCAGTGGATCGCCGGAATAGGCGCTGAGATTGTCCGCAAAAATGGCGGAGCTGATAAGGTGAATCTTTTCGGGATCGATTTTGTACCTTATTTCCCGCCACTGCTGCTCATCCAAATGCATTTCTCTCTGAAACCTTTTTTTCAGATTCAAGGTCACCAGATGGACATCAATGCCCCTCTCCGTCAGACCCTCGCACAGTGCGGAAATTACCTCTCCCTGCCCCCCGCTTTTCCCGGTAATGTATCTTGCCAGAGCCCCCATATCCTGCGGCAGTCTTGCGGTTTCCGGCGTTATCATCAAGAGGGCCGTCTTACCGCCGTGTTTTAAGATATGGAATCTTTTTATGAGCATCTGGATGTCATCTATCTTCCTCGTCAATATATGAGCGGGCTGGCCCATCGATCCATCATACGGGTTAAAATAGAAATGAACCGCATGATCTTCACCAATCTTTTCATGGAGGAAATAGAGATGATCCGAGGTGGTTAATTGCCGCCATTTCGTCAGAAGTTCTCCGCCCGCTCTTCTCACATCCTTCTCCATACTTTCGATGTCTCTGAATAGGTCCTCCTGTGTGGGATTGCTGAGCCATCCAAAGGTATCTCTCGCCTTATCATCCCATGATGATGGAGATAAATCGTGAATGGATATGACCGGCAAATCAGCATCCGAGTATCGTCCGGCAGTCTCCGATGGATTGCTCACAATAATGTCCGGAAATTTTGTGAGGGCTTCCGGCAATCCTTTCCAGAACTCGAATATGCCCTTGTCCTTACGTATGTACTCGCCTATGTGCTCCAGTTCATAACCCAACAAGACGGCTTCGCCCTCGACTTTCGCTATACGCGATGCATACTCATCCGGAGATACATAGACATACGGAAACCTGAAAGCGATTTCATCGCTCAATTCCCTATCTCTCGGAATGACGATCAAATTACTTCCCTTAGCCCTGAAGATTGCATTGGAGGAAATGGGGCCGCTCTTCTCCACGAACATGTCGTCTCTCTTTTCGCAGAGAATCGCAAGATACCCCATATCAGAAACAACTTCCGCAATACTGCCGTTGTACATAAGCTCCGTATTCTTGAATGCAGTCGGCAGAACACCAAACAGTTTATGTATCTGCTCCCTGTGAAGCGTCACCTGGTCCCGGAACTCCTGTTTTTGGGGATCGGCAAACAGGCTGGCAAGAGAATGATAATAGGTTTCGTCGAGCAATTCCACCTGGCGGCTTTCCCTTCCCGCTTCAACCAATCCCTGCAAGCTCTTGATTACATCGGGCTGGTAAAGCTCAGCCTGTTCGAGAAATGTACCGGACATGCTGAAGGCAATCTTGAATCCATCGTAGCGCGAGATAAGGTCCGTAAACATGGAGATCGCGGGGAGGTAACACTTTTCCGAGACCTTGATGAAGACATCCCTGTTCTTTTCTTCCCACAGGAACTCGTGTCTTTCCGGATGGAGCCGGAAAGGCTGATGGAGGTGAAAGCAAAATGTGGTGAGCGGCATTTCAAAACCCTTTTCTGTCTCATCGCCATCGGCCGATTTTCTGTCGGCTTCAGGTATGGTAATCATTCCCAACTTCTTACCGGCGGGATACGGGGATCGAGTTCTTAGATATCCGTTTTTTCTTGCAATATTCCTGCCTGCTTGTAATTAGTATATAACTTTTTAAGATAACTGTAAATGGAAGTATTACAGCCTAAGAGAAGAATGCTGTGCGGCAGGCAGAGGACCCAAGGGTGGAAAAACAGATACAGCAGCGTCTTTCAAGGGTTGGGAAATAGCACCCGGAAGCGCGCGCAGCGCCGTGCCACAGCCCTCGCACCGGTCGTCAGCGTTGAATATTTTCGCCTTGCTCCGCTTGCAGAATAAGTAATCACGCGTCGGATTATTGACATCCCGGCCAACTTCATGGAATAATGCCACACATATGACTGAGAACCGCATCTTGAAGCAGAACAAACTTGGGACTGCCCCTGATAAAAGAGGCCTCCGTCTCCGCAATATGCCGGTAATTACCTACCCGGGAGCTCTCCCGATTACAGTACGACGTGATGACATCGTCAAGGCCATAAGAAAGCACCGCGTCGTCGTCATAACCGGAGAAACCGGATCAGGAAAGACGACGCAGATACCGAAGATGTGCATCGAGGCCGGCCGGGGGCTTTTGGGTGTCATAGGATGCACCCAGCCGAGGAGGGTGGCTGCCGTGACCGTGGCACACCGCATAGCGGAAGAGCTTGGCGAGGAGATCGGCCGCTCCGTCGGCTACCAGATCCGTTTTGAAGACCGCTCCGGCAGGAACAATTACATAAAGATCATGACAGACGGAATTCTCCTGAACGAAGCACAGAATGATCCTTACCTCCGCAGGTACGACACCGTCATCGTGGATGAGGCCCATGAAAGAAGTCTCAATATCGATTTTGTCTTAGGCATTCTCCTGACTCTCGTCAGGAAAAGAAGCGATATCAAGGTAATCATCACGTCGGCGACCATCGATACGGAAAAATTCTCCCGCGCCTTCCATGCCCCGATAATTGAGGTCTCCGGGCGCATGTACCCTGTTGACGTCCGCTACCAGCCTCTTGATCATCAACTCGAGGAAAAAGGCGAGATAACTTATGTTGACGGCGCCGTGAAAGCCCTCGAAAAGGTGCTGAAAGACAGATCGGAAGGCGATATTCTCGTATTTATGCCCACGGAGCGGGATATACGGGAGACCTGCCAGCTGATTGAGGCGAAGCTCGATCACAGAGCCGCCGTTCTTCCCCTGTTTGCCCGTCTGCCCTGGAGGGAACAGCGCCGCATCTTTCAACCGGCATCGCGAAGAAAGATCGTGGTGGCAACTAATGTTGCGGAGACATCCATTACCATTCCCGGAATCAGATACGTAATCGATACGGGCCTGGCGCGTATCTCAGAGTACAACCCCCGCTCCCGCACGACAAGCCTGCCCGTGAGGGCGATTTCGAAAAGCAGTGCCGATCAGAGGAAGGGAAGATGCGGCCGCGTACAGAACGGGGTTTGTATCCGTCTGTTCGATCGGGCCGACTTTGAAAACCGCCCGCTGTTTACGGAACCGGAGATTCTCAGATCAAACCTGGCGGAGGTCATTCTGCGAATGCTTTTCCTCAATCTCGGGGACATATCGACGTACCCCTTTATCGATCCGCCGCACCCGAAGAGCATCAGGGACGGCACAGATATTCTCAGGGAGCTCGGGGCCATCACAACGGACATAAAGAATGGAGAGGCGAGCGATGGCAAGCGCTCTTCGCTGACGGAAAGAGGGAGGATGATGGCGCGCCTGCCCATTGATCCGCGGATATCACGTATGATCATCGAAGCGGAGCGGGAAGGATGCGTGAACGAAATCCTGATCATCTCTTCCGCGCTCAGCGTCCAGGACCCGAGGGAACGGCCCCTCGAAATGGAGAAGGAGGCCGACAAGGTCCATGCCCGCTTTGCCGACCCTACCTCGGATTTCGTGACCCTGCTTCGCATCTGGAATCAATACCACGGCCTCATGCAAACCGTAAGAAGCAAGGGCCGGATGAAGAAATTCTGCCGGGAGAATTATCTTTCCATAAGGAGGATGAGGGAGTGGGTTGATGTCTACGATCAGCTCAAGGCGATACTGGAAGAACAGGGATGGAAAATAAGGAAGAGAAGGGAAGACGATGATAAGCCAATCTACGACGGCATACATAAATCTATCCTGAGCGGCTATCTTTCCAATATCGCGATGAGAAAAGAAAAGAATATCTATGCGGCGGCAAGGGGAAAGGATGTGATGATCTTCCCCGGGTCCGGGCTTTTCGGCAAAGGGGGAAGCTGGATCGTCGCTGCCGAGATGATCGAGACTTCACGGCTGTTTGCACGCACGGCCGCCAATATCAAGGTGGAATGGCTCGAGGAGCTCGGAGGCAGCCTGTGCCGGAGAACCTATTCCGAGCCGCACTGGAGCCGGGACCGCGGCGAAGTCGTTGCCTATGAACAGGTCAGCCTGTTCGGCCTCGTGATAGTCACAGGGAGGCCCGTTTCCTACGGGCCGATAAATCCGGATGAAGCTTCCGGGATTTTTATCCGCAGCGCCCTCGTCGAAGCGGACTTGAAGAAGCCCTTCCCTTTCCTGCTTCACAATCAGGGAGTGATCGAGCAAATATCCCGTATGGAGGATAAGATCAGGAGACGCAACCTCCTTGCCGGAGAGGACGAACTCGCACGCTTCTATCAGGAAAGGCTCCCGTGCATATATGACGCCAGGTCCCTTCAGAAACTGATCAGGGACAGAGGAAGCGATAAATTTCTCCGGATGCGGGAAGAAGACGTCCTCGCACGCATTCCGGAGGAGGAGGAATTCGCCCAGTACCCGGATGACGTCACTCTTGCAGGCCATCGCTTCAGATGCGACTACCACTATGAACCCGGTCATCCCAAAGACGGAGTAACCGTGAAGGTTCCCCTCCATATGATCTCAACGGTTCCGGCAGCCTCCGTCGATTGGATCGTCCCGGGTCTCATGCGGGAGAGAGTCACTTCTCTCTTGAAAGGGCTCCCCAAGGAGTACAGGAAGAAACTTCTCCCTCTCTCACAAACCTGCGATTTCATCATGGCCGAAATGACGGATGAAGGAGACCTCCTTATCTCCGCCCTCGGTAAATTTATCCATCGACGGTTCGGCGTGAATATACCGGCGTCATCATGGAATACAGACGCCGTCGACGACCGTCTGCAGCCGCGCTTTGCCGTTATAGATGACAGGGGATCGGAACTTACTGCGAGCCGCGACATCAGCCGCCTTCAGCAAGACATCATCGCCGAAGCCCAGTCAAGCGCCTTCGATAAGGCGCGCAAGTCCTGGGAAAAGGCAAATGTGACAGCCTGGGATTTCGGGGATCTCCCCGACGCCATCGCCCTCGATAGTCGAGGCCAATTGGAGGGCTACGCATACCCCGGACTCGAAGCTGCCCATGGGTGCGTCAACATTCGTCTATACAAGAACAAACATGAGGCGGAGGTATTGCATAAGAAGGGCGTTCGAGCGCTCTATAAAATTTATTTCAAGAACGAGCTTAAGTATCTTAAGAAATCCATCTCTCTCAGCGGAGATATGAAGAGGTGGGCTGATTCATTCGGCGGTGTAAAATCAGTAGAAAGTGCCATACTCGATAAGCTGGTGCATGATCTTTTCTCAAAGCACATCAGATCACAGGATGTATTCATCAGGCATGCAGAAGACATCAGGACCCGCTTACTGCCTCACGGCCAGGATATCATGCATGCGTGCGGACCTGCCATAAGATCCTACTACGACACTTCTGCATTTCTTCAAACGCTCAGGCACGCCAATCGCGCAAACAAACCGGCGCTCCGCTATCTTGAATATCTCAGGGGAGAAATGAATCAGCTCCTGCCGGGTGATTTTTTGATACACTATGACAGCGCGAGACTGACCCACGTCATGAGGTATCTGAAGGCAATCGGCATTCGCGCTGAAAGAGGAATCGCCCATCTGGAAAAGGCAATGGAAAGGATCAAAGAGGTAAATATTTTTTCCGATAATCTTCAATGTATGATAAGTAGCTGCAGCACCGGCGTATCCGATGAAAGAATGAAACTGATTGAAGAATACCGGTGGATGATTGAGGAATACAAAGTGTCGCTATTTGCGCAGGAACTGAAGACCGCCTTTCCCGTTTCGAGAAAGCGTCTCGAAACGAAAAGGCAGGAAATTGAACGCATCATCTGATTGCATGGAGACGCATCTTTGAAGCTGATTCTGGTCAGGCATGGAGAGACGCTGTTGAACAGGGAAAACAGGGTCCAGGGGATAACCGATACGGAGCTTAGCGACTATGGCCGCATGCAGGCAGATAAACTTGCAGAGTCACTCAAGGGCGAGCAGATCGAAAGGATCGTGTCAAGCCCACTAAGACGCGCGTATGAAACCGCAAAGGCTATCTCTAAGTTTCATGGTGCTGCGATTGAAGCCGACCGCGACCTTCAGGAGATGAACCATGGTGATTTTGAAAACTTGACCATACATGAACTCAAGGAGAAGCATGTATCCGTTCTCAGGCAGTGGGAACATGATCCTGCGTCCGTCGTCATGCCCAATGGAGAATCGCTTCATGACCTGCAGAGACGCGCGTGGCGAGCTATCTCGGGAATTACCGAGACCGCAGGAAACGCGATCGTGGTCACCCATAACATGACCATCAGAACCATCATCTGCAAGATTCAAAACACGGATATGCTGCACATACGCGGGATGCACGTCGATCTCGCATCCAAAACGTTTGTCGAGTTCAAATTCGGAAAAGGCGCAATCGTTATATTGAACGACACCAGTCATTTGAAAGAAACGTGAATCCCTCTGTTAAGAAAGCGCCAATTTTTGAGCAAACCTGAAAAGATTCTACACATTTAATTGAATTTGAGTTATAATACGATAAGAATATTGCTGCAAAGGGTATGACAAGCGGCTGGTGCATCAGGAGAAGGAATGACGCCTCTGGTTCTGCAAGACAAGTCTGTGAATGCTTTAGTCATGATGAATACGGCAATCATCAATTTGCGTCTTTATCCACCGACAAATGCGATGGTCACAAGGAGCATTGACAGGCTATATGAGAGTTTGCTGAACATTCTTGAAGATGCGGAGTCGGTGATCTTTTCCGAATCGGAAAAAAATCTGCTCGTAGAGGGCGAGCCCCTCGGCCCAAAGCATAAGGGCAAGGCCCATGTGGCGATATTTCTCGTATTGATGATGAATTGGGGAATCAAGAGTATCACGTTTACGAAGGGTATCGATAAGACAGAACTCGCACCTCTGCTGGAAATAATAGGAAAGAAACCCGACGATCTGCAAATAAAGAAAGTGTGGAATCAGATCATCGCTGAAGGGAAGATGCCCCATATTTTGCTTAATCAGAAGATCTACATCGCCAAGGATGAAGAGCATCAACTCATGGCGAGCATTGATATAAAAGACGATGAAATCGTGAAGTATATAACCGCCGAAGATCCGAATGCCATTTTCGATCCACAGAAAGTGAAGGACATGGCGCAGGATCCTGAATGGGTCTCACGAATCTTTCAATCGGGTATGAATAATATTTTCACAAGGGCAGGCACGGCCTCCAGCGCCAAGTTATCCAAGAGCATGTTCAATATGTTATTCGCCGTGGATGACATCTCCGTAAACTCGGATCAGGGAAAGATCTCACATCTCATTGCCGGATACATATCGGACATGGATGCTGAACTCATTGCCATGACTTTGGCTCAGAATATCGAAAGCCTCCTGGGCAGCCAGCTCTTCGGAGACATCGTTACCAAGATGGACTCACAAAAGTTTGAGAGAGTGGTAGGCATGATCGGCCAGATATTGGATCGCGTAGCCAAAAAGGGTGACGCCAGCGCGGATCCGAGAATTGCCTACATGCAGCAGGCATATGACAATATGATGAGTTCAGATAGGGGCATTGAACTCCAAAAACGGATTGATGAAATAAAAGCACGCGAAGAAGCGGAGCACAACAGACGAATCGCCGATCTCAGAGAAACAGGGAGCAGTATCCTGAACAATCTCGAGCAGGGGATACTGGATGAGAGAATCGCGACGTCGTTCGATGATATAATCCAAGACCTTTTCGCCGTGGGTGAAAACGAAATAGCTGAAGAGCTCATTGATCGTTTGAGTAATGAACTCTTCAACTATGATGTCGATATCCGGATAGAGGTGTCAGAGGCCCTGGTTAAAGCCCTCGACAGCCTCTCCCTGAAGAAGCGGAGAGAAATATTGAACAGGCTTTCTGACAAGCTGATAAATTGGATAAGATTTGAAACCAAATACACCGATTCATACAGAGCCCTCTCGGCCCATCTGATTGACCTTGCTAAAAACCAGATTCAGGATCAGCAGTTCCTGGAAAGTCATCCCATTGTCGAGACCTTCCGGCTCATTATTTCCAAGGAACTGGAAAAGAATGAGGAGATAAGCTCCGCGGCTTCTGACACGATGAAAGCAATCGCGTCCGATGAAATATTGAATCTTCTTATACAAGACTTCGTGACCGACAGGAATGGCAAGAGAGATGAGGCGGCGCAGATTCTCGTTCTAATGGTTGATTCATCTATAAATCGCCTTCTCGATATCCTCAAGAAAAGCGAAGACAGTTCCGAGCGTATCCTGATATTAAACCTCATACCTGAGATGGGCCCCGCGGCCGCGCCGGCCGTGTTGGAGAGGATTGATCAAGACCCTCCCTGGTATTACATGCGAAATCTGGTGCGTCTCTTAGGCAGGATTGGAAGCGATGAGCATTCGAGAATCATCGCACCGCATCTGCTCCACAGCGATCATCGCGTCCAAAGAGAGGCCGTAAAAAGCATCAGTCAAATAGGAGGAAGGCCCAAGGCTGAACTTCTCCTTAACATCCTTCCCGAATGTGATGACCGCGTCAAGGCAGGAGTGGTAACCGCATTGGGTGCCCTGAAATACCGAAATGCCGTAAAGCCCCTCATTGAACTGTTTAAATCCAAGCTCGCATTGCCTGAAGACGTAAAAGTCGACTTGCAGGAAAAGATCTGTCTTGCCCTGGGTAACATAGGCGACAAACAGGCCTTGCCCTTTCTAAGGGGAATCCGCAAACACAGGAGCTTTCTCGCCCTGAAATCATCTTACCATCCGACAGTGAGGGCCGCTGCAGCAAAGGCTCTAGGCAGAATCACGAGCAAGACCTGATTATTTCGAAGCCGGCTGCTCTAAATACTTGTCGACGAGCTCCTCGATCCTTTCACGATCCCAACCCGTATAGACATCTTTTCCTTCAATGATGAACGCCGGATATTGGCGCAGACCGTGTATGAGGGATTTGTAGATGCCGCGCGGCGACTGGGCGTCAGTCAGGCGGATAGCAATTCGGTGTTTGTATAGTTGCTTGAGCTCACCGAGCCGATCGGACACCTTTAGAATTTCTTCTTTTAACTCCTCAGGATATTCTTCAATATCCCCCTTATTAGCCTCCTTCCCAAGCCCCGACTCACGGAAAACGACCTCACACCTGCTGCAGTGACTATAGGTTGTAAGAAGATTGCCTACGACTTCTAAGGATACTGCTTTCATATACATAGCGCCCTATTTACACGGGAGGAAGCACGGCATGCCTGTCAAGGGCAAGCCGTCGACCGGATTTTTGATCTTCACTCGGATAGTATTAGTGTAGAAAACGAAGACCCATTCGTCAATGAAAAAAGGGGCGGAAGACCCCGCACATTTTCGGATTCTAATCGCGAAAATTTATCTGATACATCCCTCGGGGTTATTGCGAGTGATTCTTCAGGTAACCGTCGATGTACCGTTTGACATTTTCCTTCGGCTGGAAAATTCCGAAATGGCCTTCACAGAGTATATCAGCATCCAGGGCGAGGAGTTTCTTCATCGACTCCTTCCACTTCCCTATGTCAGATCCGAAGATGTCCAGGAACGGCCCATGTATGTCCTGGCCGAATAATACGCGCCTTCCCGCCCTGTCAAGATATATGGACATGGACCCGGGCGTGTGCCCGGGCGTATGGAGGCAGTGGAGTTCGCTCCCGCCAAAACGGAGGATTTCGTGATCTCCTTTGATTTTAAGGTCGACCGGAGTCGGCGAAAAGAACGTCCCGTAACAACTCGCGGCAGTTCGCACGTTGTCTCCTTCCTCAACGGCGCCCGCGTCAAGGTCGTGCATCACGATCTTGCATCCAAACTGTGTTCTGAAATACGCGGCCGAACCGATATGGTCAATATGGTTGTGGGTGAGAATAAGCGTTGAGATTCTCTTCGGGTCGAGTCCGGCGTCTTCAATGTTCTTTTGCAGTATCCGGGAGCTCCCCCCCGCGCCGGCATCAATCATTACCAATTCGCCGCCAAAGTCGACGATGAATGATGCCGCGTCATCGCTGCGTGAGACGTCGGGACCGCCGATGAGATAAACGCCGTCTGCAATAATTCTTGCCTTCCCCATAGCCATTCACCTGAATCATTTATCAACGTACCTCGTGTCCCCAGAATCAAAACTCACCATACGTGGGGACGGGCCTCTTGGCCGCGCTCCTTTCACTTTCCAGTCCGGATTGTCATGCGCTCTTCGAAAAACTCGGACGCCTGCGATTTGCCATCCTCAACCATTTCCTTCAATTTGACGCCCCTCGTCTTGATCCCAACATCCTTTTCCCCCGTCTTAACCTGATAAACGCCGCCCTCCCTGGAAAGACTGATGTCTCCGAGGGGGGACGTGCTCGTATAAAGAATAATCCGCTCTTCACCGAAGGGGGGGCTGACTTCAAGCTCAAACCTGTCATTGCCCGACGGTATTTCGTATATCACGCCGCCGTTGAAGTAGTTCTCCTTCCTGTAGGGATTGGGGAGAATCTGCAGGGTCTCACCTTTGGCATCCCTGTAATGTACACGGGCGTAAAACGGCTTGTTTCCTTTTATATAGATCTTGATCTTTTCGCCCTTTTGATATTTCTCTTTGTCCGTCCAAATGCGAACATTCAACGGTAATCCGGGATTATCATTGGAAAGCCGGCCGGTGATTATTTCCTTCACCGCTTTTTCATCCGGAATTACCTCCGCTTTGATTTTTGTCTTGAAACAATCCCCAATCCGCTCGTCCTTGTACCAGCGGTTTTCCTTAACCTCGAGGATCTTTACAGAGGCGTTGGAATACGCCTTGACCATATCTTCTTCGATCTGCAGGTCTTTGACCTTTGTTTCACTTTTCACGTATGTGATGGCATACTCGACTGCGTTTCTCTTCGCATCCGCCATGGCGGTCTGTTCCGTCTGCTTCCTCGACTTGTCTTCTCCCGTGCAGGCATAGCCCTCCGCATCCATGATCGTGGATTGAATTGCATAGGCATTCCCGACAGCAAATAAACAGATTATTATGGAAAGGATCGATCTTAACATGCTTTGCCCTCCTCATCGAATGTACCAATCAGATCATTGATATCGTCTATATTATGCCGCTTAAGATAATCTTCAATGCCGTCGATGATATCCGTCGTGGCAGAGGGATTGATAAAATTAGCGGTTCCAATCTGTACGGCCCGGGCGCCTACTATAAGGAACTCCAGGGCGTCAGAGGCATTCATGATACCCCCGATTCCGATCACCGGTATTTTGACCCTCTTTGCCACCTGCCAAACCATTCGCAGGGCGATCGGCTTTACCGCGGGACCGGAGAGTCCCCCGGTGACATTTGCAAGATGAGGTATCCGACGCTCAATGTCCACAGACATCCCCGTCAGGGTATTAATGAGAGACACAGCGTCCGCCCCACCCTCCTCTACAGTTTCTGCAATCAAACAGATGTCTGTAACATTGGGCGTGAGTTTGATTATAACGGGAAGATCGGTCAGGCGCTTCACCTCTCTTGTCACAGCGAGGGCCATATCGGGATCCGAACCGAAGATAGTTCCACCCTTCTTCACATTGGGGCACGATATGTTGATCTCCAGACCATCCACGCCTTTCGATTCGGAGAGCAGTTCCGTAACCCTCTTGAAATCATCGATCGTTTCGCCGAAGACATTTGCGATGACAGGCACCGAAAACTGCCGGAGGAAAGGCAGCTTCTCCTTTATGAATACATGCACGCCCGGATTTTCCAATCCTATGGCATTGAGCATGCCGCAGGGAGTCTCCATAATCCTTGGAGGTTTGTTTCCGGCTCTCGGCTCTAATGATACACCTTTGGCAATTATGGCGCCCAGACGGGTTATATCAAGATAGGGGACATACTCACTGCCATAGCCAAAAGTGCCGGAAGCAGTCATCACCGGATTCTTGATAATCAAGCCCCCTATATCAACCTGCATTTCCGGCCCGGCATTTTTCATAGATTACCGTCTCTCTTCTGATCGTCCTTACCCAGTCGGAGAATCAACCCCAGTGGATGTCCCCGATGTCAAACACCGGCCCGTCCACGCAGACGCGAGCACGCTCCCCCCTGCCGCCGCCGTCTTTCAACAGCACCGTGCAGCCCAAGCATGCCCCTACACCGCAAGCCATGCGCTCCTCCATCAATATCTGACAGAATACAGAACTCCCCGCCATGAGCTCTGATAATTCTTTCAACATGGATCGCGGGCCGCACGCGTATATCTTCGAACTTCCGGTATCATATAATGAAATGTCTGCTGAGAATCTTTCCGTTATCAGTCCCTGAAAACCGTGAGAGCCATCGTCCGTGCTTGTAATCACGCGGCCGCATATTCTTTTCAACTCTTTGATGCCGACAAGGTTCTCCGCTTTACTTGCGCCATAATAGCAGATGAGCTCGGCGTCCCTTGCAGCAGTGAGGCTTCTGTAATGCTCCGCGAGATATGTAATCGGAGCGACGCCTATTCCCCCGCATATGAAGACGACCTTTCCGGCCTCCGGGTGAGTATCAAACGCCCGGCCATACGGACCCAGTACTACTACAAAATCACCTTCCCTGAGCTTCGACAGCAGCAGCGTACCCTTCCCCACAACCTTATAGAGTATCTCAACCGTTACTTCCTCCTGGGACCTTTCAAAACCATAAACACCGAACGGTCTTCCGAGAAGCGGATCGATACGCCCCGGATCCCGCATCATTACAAACTGCCCGGGCATGGGCGTCTTAAATGATTCCGCCAGCTTCACTCTCAGTAAAAAATGACCGGCGCTTATTTGCTCGTTCCTGACGATTTTACCATTCATGACGTGTCTATAATTTATTCTTTACCGATAAATTGCAAACATTTTTTCATGTCCGCACACAAGATCATGGCATCTTCTCCCGATTCAGCATAGTAGTGCGGCCGTATATCCGTAACCTCGAAGCCGAATTTCTCGTACAACCTTTTCGCACCTTCATTGGATCGGCCCACCTCGAGGCTGCAAAGGGCGGCGCTTTCACGATGGGAACGCCTGATCATCTCCGTCATGAGCCTTGAGGCAATCCCTGATTTCCTCAAGTCCTCCCTGACACAAATTTTATGGACCTGAAGTTCCCCGGCAATTATCCAGTAGGTCACATATCCAGCAATTTCGTTGCGTCGATCCTTCTGAATCCGCGCCACGAGGTTGCGGGAGATTGGTATCTGAAGTTCCCGCACAAACACATCTTTCGACCATGGCCTGGAAAACGTTGAATTCTCAATGGCTAAAATCTCGTCGAGATCTTCCATTGCCGTATTCATAATTTCGATCGATTGTTGATCCATCTGGCCCGGATGTGTACGTCCTGAATGATGCTGTTGGGAGGGAAATGCCATGGGGTTGTTTCGTTGTCTCAATCATGCCGCGTCGTGCATGATATATGCGCGTAAGTTCGCTATTCCACTTTCTTGCTCAACACCTCGCTCGCTAAATAAATATTCTTCTTGCCGTACTCCTTTATATAAGACGCAAAATCCTTCAGTTTCATCTCCTTCCTCTTTTCATCGAGCTTCAGAAGCATAGGCAGGTTTACGCCGGTTACGACCTCCAGCTTTCCTTCCTTCAGGAATGATAGGGAGATGTTTGAAGGCGTGCCGCCGAAAAGATCCGTCAATATCAATACACCCTGGCCATGGTCCAGTTTTTTGATCCACTGGCTCATTTCCTTTTTTATCTCTTCCATCCCCTTCTTCTGATCCACGGAGACGTGGCTCACCCCTTCGAATTTCCCTTTTATCAGCTCAGCTGCCTTAATCAGTTCACTGCCGAGATTGCCATGGGTTGTTATGAGAACGCCGATCATAGTCTGTCTCCTGAAAATCTTTCACCGATGCGTAAGCTAATTTATTGCCCTGCAATTGTCAAGGCGCATTTATAGCCTGCGCCGGAAAAAGGGAAGATGAGCAATTTAAAAGAAGTTGAGCGAAACCGGACACTTTCTCCACTTGGCAGCACGCATTTTCTCTTGACACATAAAGCCCTCTTGTCTATAGTTTATATAATTCAACACTTACGGAAATTACGATCAGCGAAAATCGAGTCATCTTCACATCTCCGCCAAATTGAAGCTCTCCACAGCAATCTGCGGGGAATCTTCGATTCTTAAGGAACAGGATCATTCGTCATTCGCTCGCTTACCCCGCAGCAAGTTGCGGGGCCTGCGCTCGCTACCGAATTCAACCTAAACATGTGGATGTGGCTCCCTGAAGCGATTTACATAGAGCGGACTTTACAAAAATGATTTGACTAAAGATCGCGCAGGGGATTATGAATAAGCGTCTTCATAAGAAAGACATTCTTTACGGATTCATAAAAGGTAATTATTTTTTAGAAAGAAGGATAGTATGATAAAGAATCAGAAACTTGTTAAATGGGTAGAGGAAATGGCACAGCTTTGCAAGCCCGATCGCGTGCATTGGTGCGATGGATCAGAAAAGGAATATGATGAAATGTGTGACACCCTTGTAAAGTCCGGCACGTTCATTAAACTGAACGAGCAGAAGAGGCCAAACTGTTATCTCTCCAGGTCTGATCCCGCAGATGTGGCAAGGGTCGAAGAAAGCACCTTTATCTGTTCGATAAAAAAAGAGGACGCCGGGCCTACAAATAACTGGTACGACCCCGCAGAGATGAAGAAAACCCTCGTCGGCTTATTCAGCGGATCCATGAGGGGGAGAACCATGTACGTCATCCCTTTCAGCATGGGGCCGCTCGGTTCCAATATCGCCCATATCGGCATTGAGATAACTGATTCGCCGTATGTCGTCTGCAATATGAAGATCATGACGCGCATGGGCAAAGCTGTTCTTGAGATCCTCGGAAAAGACGGAAACTTTGTCCCCTGCCTGCACTCGGTCGGCAAGCCGCTCAAGCCCGGCGAAAAGGACGTGCTGTGGCCCTGCAATAACGAACACAAATACATCGTCCATTTTCCCGAGACGAGAGAAATCTGGTCTTTCGGAAGCGGCTATGGCGGAAATGCCCTCCTGGGCAAGAAATGCTTTTCACTTCGCATTGCTTCTGTTATGGCGCGAGACCAAGCATGGATGGCCGAACACATGCTGATACTGGGGCTTACGTCCCCGAAAGGCGTGAAACGCTATATTACCGGCGCCTTCCCAAGCGCCTGCGGCAAGACCAATCTTGCCATGTTGATACCGACGATTCCCGGATGGAAAGCGGAGACCGTGGGAGACGATATTGCCTGGATGAAGTTCGACGCTGATGAAAGACTCCACGCCATCAATCCTGAATACGGTTTCTTCGGCGTTGCTCCGGGGACATCTATGGCGTCCAATTCGAATGCGATGCTCAGCATGACCAAGAATTCCATCTTTACCAATGTTGCATTAACGCCTGACGGCGACGTCTGGTGGGAAGAAATGACAAAGGAAAAACCAGAAAAACTCATTGACTGGAAGGGACAGCCCTGGACGCCCGCTTCCGGCCGTGATGCGGCGCATGCCAACGCGCGCTTCACAGCCCCGGCAGGCCAATGTCCTGTCATCGATCCGGCATGGGAGGATCCGAAAGGCGTTCCCATCTCCGCATTTTTATTTGGCGGCCGGCGGGCCACTGTGATACCTCTCGTATGCGAGGCCTTCAGCTGGCAGCACGGAACCTTCATGGGATCAATCGCCAGTTCTGAAAAAACGGCGGCGGCGGCGGGAACTATCGGGGATGTGCGGAGAGACCCTTTTGCAATGCTGCCTTTCTGCGGCTACCACATGGGCGACTACTTCAAACACTGGCTCGACATGGGAAAGAAGACAGACGCAAAGAATCTTCCCAGGATCTTCTATGTAAACTGGTTCCGCAAAACGTCGGACGGCAAGTGGTTATGGCCGGGCTACGGTGATAACAGCCGTGTCCTGAAATGGATATGCGAGAGGATCGACGGTACCGGGAAGGCTGTGGAGACGCCCATCGGTTATGTGCCTGCCCCCGGTGCAATCGATCTTTCGGGTCTTGACGTGTCAGACCAGGATATGGCGGAACTTCTCAGAGTTGATGTCAACGCCTGGCTCCAGGAGGTAGAGAGCATAAAGAAACATTACAGCCAATTCGGAGACAGGCTCCCTCAGGGCCTCAGAGATGAATTAAACGCTCTTGAAAAAAGACTGCAGAAGAACAAGAAATAGCGTCTGCTAATCGAACGGAACTTTCCTCCTCCGTTACGGAAGCTTTGCGGCGGAGGAGGTCCAATTTTGCGCGCAGTGACTTGATATCGCATTTGAGCGCGTCTGTGTTCAGCGTTAGTTCCTCTTCCATCGGGGCGAAGACCATGCCGTCTGTTATACACAACCGCAGTGATGCAAAGTCCTGGATATTGAGATTCTTCGCATGTATTAAAACCCTGTGCGGCGCCGTGATTGAGGCAGCTCTCCTGGTGGCGGCTGCCACCGCCGGATATGCCGTTCTGCTCTATTTCTTTAAGATGCTGTGGAATGTTTATGTCGCGACAACTGTGGGCCAGTACTATCTCGCGGAATTTCCGATTCACGCCCAAAGAACTATCAACGTACTGCGCAGGAATCTTCTCGAATTTTCCCTGAAGATGAACGTCCTGGCCTTCCTCGTGTGTATGGGTGCCGGGGTCACGTGTAAAGTAATCCACATATCAAGATTCCTTTACTTCAACCGCAGCATGTTCGGCAGAATCGTAATCTGCGGCCTTCCCCTCACGGCATTCGTCGCCCTGATTGCGAGATCTAAATTTGGTCTCCCGGAATGGAACTCTGCTTACACATATTCCCTCCCGCCCACACTTGCGTTATTTTCGGGATGCTTCAATCTTGCAGACAGGCTCTTCCCGGAGATCGGTGATTTCGTAAAGAGAGTAGAGGCCTACCTCAAGAACGTGTAGATAGTTGCAGATTATTGCAAGCAGACGCGAGGCCGGCCAGGCAAAATATTTTAATTGCAGTGTAGAAGGCCATGGGCGCAAAGAAAAAAGTTCACAGCACCAACTGCAGTGGAGAAGAGAAACATTACCGGAATCCTTTTCCTACAGTCGATATCATCATCGAGCTCGATGACCGGGGCATTGTTCTCATTTCCCGTAAGAATTATCCCTTCGGCTGGGCCCTCCCGGGCGGCTTTGTCGACTATGGAGAATCACTTGAAGACGCCGCGGTCAGAGAAGCAAAAGAAGAAACCGGGCTCGACATACGGCTAATCGGACAGTTCCATACCTACTCCAGGCCGGACAGAGACCCACGCCATCACTCGATATCCACCGTCTATATCGCAAAGGCGAGCGGCACGCCGCGCGCCGCCGACGACGCCAAAGAGGCGGGCATATTTACGAGAGATGCACTGCCCGAACCTATCGCATTTGACCATAGAGAAATATTGCAAGATTACTTCGGCTTCAGGGATGATGACTTCTGAGTCAACCGCAAACCTGATGATACGAGTATCGCTGCTTTACCATTACGCATAAAGCGCGTCATACAGCCCCGACGTGCGCACGATGCGTCTCGATACAGCAGCGCGAAAGATTCCCTCGCTTCCCCATATCTCCACATGCTTTCTCGCCCTTGTAATTGCCGTGTATAGAAGCTCCCGGGTCAGCACGGGAGAATCATGATCAGGGAGGATAAGGAGGACACTCTCGAACTCAGAGCCTTGGCTCTTATGAACCGTCATGGCAAAAACGGTTTCATGCTCCGGCAACATTACAGGCGGGAACCTCCGGATATTGCCTCCGGCATCCCTGAAGAATGCCCGCAATTCATTATCCCCGCCGTGGTCAGGCAGGATAATGCCGACATCCCCGTTGAAGAGCCTCAGGTTGTAGTCGTTGCGCGTAACCATGATCGGCCTTCCGCTGTACCACTGCTCTTCCTGTCTTATGAGGTTGGCCTCTTTGAGAATGTTCTCAACGATACGGTTGACAGCCACCACGCCAAAAGGTCCTTGCCTTACGGCGCAGAGAATACGAAACCCTTCAAAGAAGTCCAGCGCATGTTCAACATTATCATGTAAATTAATAAGTTGCGAATAATTGCTAAACTGTTTGTTTACAATATCTCTTATCGCAGAAACTACGGCATCCGGCCTCTTTATGTCCGACCATGAGATATCCGGGTAGGCTCCCGACCGCAAAATACTCATCGCACCCGCGCTATTGCCTGCGTTTATTTCGTTACATGCCCTGCTTATCCCCGAATCTTTTTCAAAGCGGTAGCTCTTATTAAGCCCTGCAATGCAGTCCTGTATGCCGGCTGCGCCAGCCGCATCGGAGGCCGTAAGAGCCTGCCCCGTGAATGCTTTCAGTGCGCCGGCAAAATCACGTGAATAAGGCCTCTTCTCCCCCATCCCGCAGATATCGCCGAGGACCGCGCCCGCCTCCACAGAAGAGAGCTGCTCCTTGTCTCCGAGAAGAATCAATCTGGCATCCGTCGGCATAGCCTGGACAAGCTTGGACATGAGCGGCAAGTCGACCATGGACGCCTCGTCTATAACGACCAGATCAAATGGGAGAGGGTTTTCCTTGTTGTACCGGAAGTAAGGCGAATTTCTCAAACTGCCGAGAAGGCGGTGAATGGTCGTGGCGCCGTCAGGAATTGCGGCCTTGACGGCTTCGGGTGAAGCCAATCCTTCCCTGTTCTTTCTGATCGACTCCTGGAG
>Ga0182021_10000038_pt1 | contig 111643 bp, 109 predicted proteins | sample 612E3MmetaG_FD_120493 | JGI IMG/M metagenome (GOLD analysis project Ga0182021, IMG submission 120493) | Permafrost microbial communities from Stordalen Mire, Sweden - 612E3M metaG (Illumina Assembly) | ecosystem: Environmental > Terrestrial > Soil > Wetlands > Permafrost | place: Sweden... | reverse complement strand
GCGACCACGTACGCGTCGGCGCCGAGCCCCACCACGGCTATGGCCTGTGCCGGCGCCGCCACCGAGGTCCACCCGTCACCGCACGACACCGCGGCCGACGGTGTGGACGCGTTGGTGAGAACCAGGGGCCTGCCCTCGACGATCGCGACCAGCGCGGTGGGATCCTGGTCCGCCGGCTTGTCGCCGGTGAGGATCGTCGTCTGACCCACCACGCCGTTGGCGAGCGACACCTGCCACACGATCGGGTGCTGCGCCCAGCCGGCGACCCAGCAGGTTGTTCCCTCGCAGGCGATCCCCGTGGCGTGACGAAGCCCCGTCGTCCCTGGCTGGACCGGGAGGTCGAGGCGACGCCAGTCGCCCCCGACCGTGCCGTAATAGAGCGCCGGGGTCTGTACGGCGCCAGCCTCGGTCGCCTGGACGCTGTCGCCGGCGACCACGACGGTTGAACCGACGGCCGCCACCGCCGCGAAGCCGAGCACCACACCATTCGCCGAATGCAACGCATCAGGGGTGTCGAGCTGGTGCCAGACCTCGCCGTCGGCCGCGTACAGCGCGCCGTCGGGGCCGGCGGTCCCACCACGGCTACCCACGATGATCGGCCGGCCGTCGACGATGACCGTGCCGAGCAGCGGCCCGGCATCCTCGCCGCCGAAGGTGAAGAACTCCTGCGGCCGGCTCGTGACCGGCCCCGTGGCAGGCCCGTCCCATATGGTCCAGCGGGTGTTCGCATGCGCGCCCCCGGCGCGGCCGCCGATGAGGTACAGCTGTCCCCCGGCCGAGGTGGCCGAGACGATGCGCGCGCTCGCCGCGTACGGCTCCGACGGTACGAGCGGGACCGTCTCCCCGGTGGCCAGCACCACTGACGGCGCGCTGTCCGACATGTCCGTTCCCGCCACGACAAGGCCTGACTCCGAAGGGGCCAGAGCAGCCGGTACGACTCCGGCAGGCGTCACCTCGCGCCACGTGAGGTGAACGTCCAGTGGAGGAGGCTGTACGCAACCCGCCAGCAGCACCGGCACCGCGAGCACCACGAGCAGGCGTTTGCGTGACCGGGCCATGGTTAGCCGGCCAGCCAGACGGTCAACCCGTAGAAGACGCCGGCCGCCAGCAACCCGGTGACCGCCGGCAGGATCAGCAGCCGTGGATGGCGGAAGCCGCGGTCGACGCCAAGAATCGTCGCCGCGAACACCGAGCCGGAGGCCAGAGCCCAACCCCAGGCGGGTACGTTCTGCCAGGGCAGGAACGCCACCGCGAGGACCAGCCCCGCCTGAGCGGCGGATGCCACGACGACGCCGATGATCCGTGGCCTCAGCCGGGCCGCCATGAGAACGCACCACACGGCGAGGACGCACGCGAAGGCTGCGATCCCCACCGGCCACGACGCGCTCAGACTGGTGACCGGCGCGCGAGGTTCGATCAACCGTGCGCCGAGTGGGTCGACCGAGGCACCGCTGTTGCCGAGCACCGCCACGGCGCGCTTGCGTGCCATGTCGATCCGCAGCACGGACGAGAACCCCGGTACCGACCCGTTGTGCCAGACCGAGACACCGGCCGCCGTGGTCGTGATCACCCAGCCGAGACCGATCGAGTCCGTCGGCGAGATGTCGTACCGCGGGGTCAACGCCCACGAGCCGATCTCTCGGCCGCTGAGAATCCACCGACCGAACGACGCGAGGTCGTCGAGCGTGGAGAACGTCGCCGTCCCCGCCGGGTAGTAGCTCGGACCCACCGAGTACGGAGCCCTCGCCCCGTTCGGCAGGCTCCCGACTGCCGCGTCGTCGGGGACGTCGTCGACGCTGGGAACGAACACGGTGTGCGTCATCCCCGACGGCTTCAGCACGCGCTCCGTGACGAGCCCGGTCCAGGACGGAGCCCCAGCTGCCTTCGCCAGGGCGTACCCCAGCAGCGCGAACCCCAGGTTGGAGTACGCGTACGTGCCCTGCTGCGAGATCGCCAGCCCCGCGGTCTGGGTGATGACGTCGTCCTGGGTGATGGCTTCGACGACGGCGTCACCGGATCCCTCGTACCCCTGACTCGCCGCCTGGTCGGCATACGCGGGCAGGCCGGAACGATGGGTGGCCAGCTCCTCGAGCGTCACACCGCCTGCCGGGGTGCCGGTGAGCTGCGGCAGGTACGTGTCCAGTGTGTCCTGCAGCCCGACCTCGCCTCGGTCCACCGCGTCGGCGAGCATCAGTCCGGTGAACAGCTTGGTGATCGAGCCGATCTCGAACATCGTGGTGTCCGTGGGCGCCAGGCCGTCGCCGCGGTTGCCCAGGCCGGCCCACCGGCTCTGACCGTTCGACACCGTGATGACCGCGAGACCGTGAAAGCCCGCCGTGGAGCGGTTCGTGCCGTCAGCGCCGAGGATCGTTCGTACGCGATCCGCCAACCGTGTGTCGCCGTCGGTCTGGAACCCCAGGTGCAAGGGCTCCTGACCGACCAGCGTGGCCGCCAGGACGGCGACGAGGAGCGCGGCGGTGCTGGACATGAGCGCGCCTCCGTGAGGCGTGGTCAGCCAACGGAAGCCCGACTTCACCCCCTGCGCCGTACCGGTGCCCATGGCGGCTCCTTACGAGGAATGCCTCAGCCTATGTGCCCCTCACATCACGTCCAACAACACGCGATGCGGCGAGTTCACGCCGCGCACTACCTCGAGGAATTCCTGGTCAACTCGGGGAACCTGAGTCAGGCGGCAGACTCCGCGCCTTCCGGTTCCGTCGCCTCGGGCTCGGGCTCAGGCGTCGCGATCACACGGTTGACCCGACGGAACGCGGACGTGCCCCGATTGAGGTCGTGGCCGATCGTGGTCGCCTCGATGACGAGTCTCTCGTGCAGCACCCCGTTCGTGTCCGTCCATGATCGCGTGCGCAACCGCCCTTGCACGATGATCGGCTCACCCTTTCCAAGGCTCGAGGTCACGTTGTCCGCGAGACCCCGGAAGCACTCCACGCCGATCCATGTCGTCGTCTGGTCGTGCCACTCCCCGTCCCGGTACACCCGAGGCGTGCTGGCCATCCGGAACGACGCGGTCGTCAGCCCCGTACGTGTCACACGATGTTCCACCTCGCTGCCGACGTTGCCGGTCATGGTCACTGTCATCTCCATGGTGAATCCCTTCTTCTCGATTCACCCGTGACCATGTGCGCACGCCCGCAGCATTCGTCACCCGAACTCGCTGCTGTGGACAGCGACTCTGCCTGTGGACAACCGCGGGGCGAACAAGTCGCGCCAGCGGCTCACCGCAGTTGTTTCAGCGCCTCCCGCGCACGGTCCCGGCGGGCGAGCTCGCTGTCGACGGGGCCGATCACGTACGTGCTCGTCACCGTACCGATCGCCCGTGTCAGCTCACGGTCGGCGCGCGCCGCATGGCTCCGGGCTCCTACCTCCACACCGACACGGCTGAGCAGCGCCACGAGGATCCCGGCGCCGACCCCGCCCAACGCCAGCACGGTCGGCAGGCCGAGGTTGCCGACCTTCGGTACAGGGAGTGAGGGCAACGCGAAGTACGAGACCAGGAGAAAGTTCACGAGCAACCACCCGGCACCCACGAGCGTCGCCAGCAGCACCAACCACTGCAGCACCCGCAGAGGAGTCCACCACCCGTTGCCGCGATCGGTCGCGAGGTCGGTGGTCGCGATCGCGCGATCAAGATGGTCGGGCAGCAGTGTCTCCTCGGACCGCGCCGCCGCGAGTACAGCGTCCTGCCATCCCCGCGGCAGACCCTCGGAGGTCTCCGTCGCCAGGGCTCGTACGGCGCTGTCGACGCGCGCCTTCGCCACGCCCTGCGCCACGGGAACCGACGTCCGGTTCACGCGGCCCGGCTCGATCGCCTTGTTCTTCTTCGTCGAGATCACATCGAGGTGCAGCGCACGCAGCGGGTCGGGCCGGAACCGTGCGAGCCAGGCCACGACCGGCCAGCCCGTCGCGATGCCGCCGCGGTGCCGCCACGACTTCTTGACGGCCTCGACGACCACGGGAACGCCGGCCGCGACCGCCAGCGTGTGGTTGAGATGCGCGGCACGCTTCTTGGGCACCCCGTCGGCATCAGCGTCCCCGAGCTGCGGCGCGAGCGCCTCGGCAGCGCTCGTCACGTCTCCCGCGAGCCGCTTGGCCGCAGTCTGCTTGCCCTTGATGAGCGTCACGAGTTCCGTACGGAGATCGGCCAGTCCGTCGCCCGTCACCGCAGACACCGTCACCAGCCGTGCGTCCGCAAGACCCTCGGCGTCGAGCAACCGCCGCAGGTCGGCGATCATCCCCGCACGGTGCTCCTCGGCGACCCGATCGATCTGGTTCAGCGCGATCACCATGACGTCGGCGTGCGCGGCCAGCGGCCTCAGATAGCGGTCGTGGAGCGCCGCGTCCGCGTACTTCTGCGGGTCGACGACCCAGACGAACTGGTCGACGAGCTCGACGAGCCGGTCGACGATCTCCCGGTGCGACTGCTGCGTCGAGTCGTGGTCGGGCAGGTCGAGCAGGATCAGCCCGGACAGGTCCTCCGCGCCGGTGACGAGGTGCCGTCGCGGTACGTCGAGCCAGTCGAGGAGGTCGCTCTGCTCCTCACCGAACACGGCCGCCATCGCCGCCGCCGTGGTGGGTCGCCGCACACCCGGCTCGGCCAGCTTCGTACCGGACACCGCGTTGAACAGCGACGACTTGCCCGACCCGGTCGCGCCGGCCAGCGCCACGATCGTCACGTCCCCCGAGAACGCGAGCCGGCCGTCGACACGGGTGAGAATCGCGTCGATGCGCTCCTCAACGTCCGGGTCGATGCGTCCCCTCGCGGCATCCATGGCCGTACGCAGCGCGGCCAGGCGGTCGGGCAGCGTCGAGCGTTTCTTCACGGCAGCACCTCGCCGTCGACGACCTCTGCCGTCGGAGCGTCGACCTGCCGCAGGTCGACCTGCTCACGCAGTGAAGGATCGATCGCCGGCACCTCCCCCGCCCCGACCGCCGTCAGCCCGAGCTGGTGCATCTCGGCGGCGCGGCTGTCGTCGGCGCTGCGAGCGGCGGTACGGATCCGCTCCGCCTGCTCAGGATCGATGCCCACGGCATCCAGCGCGGCATGGAACCGCGACAGCTCACCGGCCAGCAGGCCTTCGACCCTGGCGTCGAGGTCGTCCTTGGCCTTCTTGGCCAGCCGGCGTACGGCGTCGTCGCCGAACACAGCCTCAAGGACACGCTGTGCGAGCACCGCCGTACCGCCCGCCACGCCCACTTCCGCTCCGACAAGCCCACCCGTATGCGCGAACGCCACGAGCATGAGCGCCACGCCGACCCCGTTGACGCCGAAGGCCGCGATCCGCGCCTTCGTACGACGCCCTGACCCCTCGTCGCTCACGAGCTCCATGACGTCGCCCTGCCAGGCCCTGATCGCCCGGGCGGCCCGCGACGGATAGTCCTCGGACACGCGCCGCAGGTCAGCACCGGCGCGGTCGAGCAGCATGCGGCCGGCGGGGTTCGCCCGCCAGGCCGCCTCCGCACGTTCGGCTGCCTTCTCGCCCTCTTCGCGCAGCAGCGCCTCGAGCCCGGACTCGACGGCAACAGCCACGTCGCCCGCGCCCTTCGGCTCGCCCTTGATCGCGGCCCAGATCCGGTCGCGCAACCAGCCGATCTTCTGCTCCATGGCCCGGAAGAACTCCCCTGTACCGACGAAGTCGTGCCAGCGCGCCAGCACCTCGCCACGCAGCAGCGTGCCGTCGGCCGACTGGACGTTGACCGTCCGTACAGCCTCCTGGTACGACGCGGTCGCGTCCGAGCGCAGCTGTTCGACCGCCTCGAGCTGGTCGTCGACCGCCTGAGCGACGTCCGGCGCCTGCCGGGTGAGGGACCCGATAGCTCCGTCGAGCGTCTGCATGACCACGCGAGCGCGGGTGTTCTGGTCAGCCGCCAAAGCCGCCAGCCACCCGCGGATCGGAGCCACTGCCGCGTCCGGCAGCAGGCCGTCGGCGTCGGTCGTGGTCTCCGGTACGGCGAACAACGGCGACGACGCCAGCCCGCGCTCGGTCATCATCTGGCCCAGGTGAGGCGGCACCTCGGCCATCGCGGCCGGCGGCACGCGATCCACGACGACCGCCACCGCGGCGCTGCGATCGACGGCGCTCGCGAGGTAGTCCCACGGCACGGCGTCCGCGTACCGTGCGGCGCTCGTCACGAACAGCCACAGGTCGGCGGCCGACAACAGCTGCGCGGCAAGCCGGCGGTTCTCGACGACGACCGAGTCGATGTCAGGCGCGTCCAGCACGGCCAACCCGCGCGGCAAGGTGGGTTCAGGCACCAAGTGCAGCGACCGTGTGTCATCGCTCGAAGAGCTCGAACGCAGCAACCCCGGCAGGATCCGCTCGTCCGCGAACCAACGCGCATCGTCCGGGTTGTACACGAGGACCGGTGACCTCGTGGTGGGCCGGATCACACCGGGCTTCGTGACGACGCGACCGATCAGGGAGTTCACGAGCGTCGACTTGCCCGCCCCGGTCGATCCGCCGACGACGGCCAGAAGAGGAGCCTCGATGCGGGACAGCCTCGGCAGGACGTAGTCGTCGAGCTGCTTGGCGGAGTCCCGCGACACCCCGGTGAGCTCGGCGGCGCGGGGCAAAGGCAAGGGCAGCCTGACAGATGCCAGCGCGTCCCGCAGATCGGTCAACGCGCTGGTCAGCGGACTGGCCATGGCCCTCCTAGGCCTTCGGTGGCCCCCACCGCGGGTCCACGACCGAGATGGTCGGAGCCGATCCTAGTGGCGCCGGAACCGGTGCGTGGGCAGGGAACTGACCCCCGATGCCGGCAGGTCCGGGGTAGGAGGGCGGCTGCCACGCCAGCGCGAACGCAGCCCGCGGCTTCTTCCAGTACGGCTTCAGCCCTCGCGCATCATCGAGTGCGCCTGCCGCGTGAAAATCGCGAATCGCGTACAGCAGCTCGCGTTCGCGCCACAGGCCTGCCGCGTCGACGGTGCCACGTGTGATCTGGTCACGCAGGTAGGCGAGTTCGGAGACGGCTCGCTGCAGCCTGTACGTGGCGACGACGTTGCCCCACCACGGCGAGAGCGCCAGCATCCGCGCCCGCTGGAGCGTCTTGGAGAACAGGTATGGGTATGTGTCGGGCACCCAGCCGGCCATCACGTAGTCCGACAGCCGGTTCCGGATCACGCGCCCCTCACGGACGACCTGGAACACGGCGTACAGCGCGACGGCCCCCAGCACCGGAAGGGCGATCATGAAGTAGATCGTCTTCTGGTAGCTGTCAGGGAACAGGCTGGCAACGGTGTTGAACGTCATGTGCAGCAGTGCGGCGGTGAGGTAGCCGGCGACCGGCGCCAGCACCCTGACGACCTTGGCCCGGCTCCGCAGCCCGATCGCAAGGCCCACCGCCGTCATCGACGTGAACAGGGGATGCCCGAAGCTGGTCCACAGACCACGCATCTGTACGAGCTGGGCGACAGCAGCAGCCACGTCGCCCGTACTGGCGTTCATGCTCCCGTACACGATCGCCCTGGCGTAGTAAACGATGTTCTCGCTGAACGCGAAGCCGATGGCAGACAGCCCGGCCAGGCTCACAAGGCTGAGCTTGCTCGTGAGGCGGCGGCGATCGAGGAACGCGACGAGGAACACGACGGTCGCCTTGAAGAACTCCTCGACGAACGGCGCGACGTAGATCGCGGCTCGCGCGCCGGCCAGCTGGTTGCCGTTCTGGTCGATCGCTAGATGTTCAGAGGCCCAGGAGTTCACGACGATCGCGCCGTACGCGGCGATCGAGGATCCCCAGAACAGCGCCAAGGCCCAGAGCAGCCAGCGCTGCGGCTTCCACCGGTCGACGGCGAGGAACAACAGCGACCAGACCGCGAGCGTCGGGAACGCGTAGTTCGCCGACTGCCACAGGGCGTCGGAGTTGAGGCCGGGTACGGTCCCGGAGTCCGTCTTGACGTCGGCGGTGAGGATGACGTTCAACCTCACTAACGAGAAGATCCCCAGCAGGACGACCACGACGCTCGCCCACAACCACCGACTATGCGTGAACCTCTCCACGCCTGTGAGCTTCGGGTCTGCCACGTCGACGGCCGCCAGTCTCCGGTACCGGCCGATCCCAGGCAGGTCGGTACGGAGTGCGTCAGCCATGCGGACAAGGGTAGCGGCGGCACGGTACGAGCGAGGCTGTGCCCACATGGGGCCGCGGGGTGGCGCGCAGGTCCTCGTTTTCATACCCATCGGCGCAATACCGCCCGAATCCGGACCCGGGCCGACGATCAGGTATCAGAACCAGAATCCTGCCATGCCAACTCCTAGGCCGTCATCGTCACCGGCGTGCCCCGCTGGACGGTGTTGGAGACGGTGCAGAGACGGTCGTGCGATAGCCGTACAGCCTCGGGCAGCAGCGCGCGCGCCTTGTCGGCGCCGTCGCCCTCACCGAACGCGAGGTCGAAGGCAACCGTGAGGTCTGTCACGAACGACGCACCCGCCTCGTTCCTCTCACGCTCGCCGGTGACGGTCGCGACGAACGATGTCGGCTCGGCGCGGCGGGTGACGAGGGTGTCGACGTCGATCGAGGAGCAGCCCGCGATGGCCGCGAGGAGCAGCTCGACGGGCGCGAAGCCACCGTCCTCCCCGGTCGAGAACCTGATCTCGCCGCCGCGACGGTTGCGGGCCACGTACGTGCCCGCGGCGGTCCTCTCGACGGTCACGTGGTAACGAGGCTCGGCCTGCTCGGTCATGGTTCTCCTTCGCGTCGGGTTCCCCCACAACCTAGTAGTCGTGCTGATCTTGAAGGTTCAACGGCCTCCGCCTCTAGTAAAGGTGAGGAATTGGCAGCAAAGTGACGTATCACAGACGTGATCTGGGCCTCCTCAGAGTCGTAGTCCTATGAAAGGACGTCGATGATCAACCCCGCCGCCCGACCCGACAAGCTGCCGAGCCTCGACATCAGAGCACTCGACCCGGCATCCGCGCCACGAGGCAGCGGCTACCAGCAGACCGCCTATGTCGCGGACAGCCTCATCGTGTTCGCGCACGACCCCGGCACCGTACAAGCCGCGATCGCCAGGATGGTGGAGCCCGGCGTCTTCGCTCGTGTCACCTCGATCCTCCCGGCGGACCTCAAGCCGCTCGGCGAGACGGCGGTCAAGGGGCTGCTGAAGGTGACGATCTCGTACGAGTCCGAGTCGGTCCGCAGCGTCGACCTCGTGGCGCTGATGGCTCAGCTTCAGAGAGAGTTCGGCACGAACGCGGTCGGCCTCGACCACGTCGTCACGACCGCCCCGTACCTCGCAGGCGTCCCCTACCTCGCAGGCGTCCCCTACCTCGCGGGTGTCCCCTATTTGGCCGGCGTCCCGTACCTCGCGGGTGTCCCCTATCTCGCCGGTGTCTCGGCGATGCAGGAGTACGGGATGCCGGGCTTCGGCGGCCGCGCGCCGGTGGCACTGCTCCTCGACGACCCCGCGCGCCACACGCCGATGCCCTCGCGCAGACCGGTCGTCGCGATGCTCGACACCGGCCTCGGCGCGCACCCCTGGTTCGCCGATGCAGCGCTGGCGACGGACAAGGTCACGTACGGTTCGTACCTGCTCGGCATGTACGGGAACGTGCCCGGTGCGGAGTGGCACCAGGCTCCAGTCGACCCCCTCGACGGCTCCCTCCCGAGCGACGCGGGGCACGGAACGTTCATCTGCGGCATCATTCGTCAGGTCTGCCCCTCGGCACGGCTGCTCGCCATCCCGGTCATGGCAGAGGACGGCGTCGTCGCCGAGAGCGGGCTCATGGCGACTCTCCTGGTGCTGCTGCACCGCCACATCGACGGCGTGGTCCACGGCAACCCCGACCTGGTCATCGACGTGCTCAACCTGTCGCTCGGCTACTACCACGAGAACGCGGACGACATCGCGTTCGACGGACCGTTCGCGTCACTCCTGGCCGACTTCGGTGCGTGGGGCGTTGCGGTCGTGGCGTCCGCCGGCAACAGCGGTACGACGCGTCCCATGTATCCGGCTGCCTTCGCCGCCGCGCCCGACGAGCCGGGACGTGTCCCGCAGGTCACCGTCGGCGCGCTCAACGCCGATGGAACCTCGGTCGCGTACTTCTCCAACGCCGGCGCCTGGGTCACCGCGCACCGGATCGGCGCCTCGTTGGTGAGCACGGTCCCGACCACGCTGTCCGGCGACGCCCAGCCGGCCGCCGGCCTCATGTACCAGGGCCTGCACCGCACGACCCCTGATCCCGACGCGTACGCCTCCGGCTTCGCGACCTGGTCAGGGACGTCGTTCGCCGGACCGGTGCTCGCGGGCGAGATCGCCAGGGCGCTGGTGAGCGACCCGGACCTGACGACGATCGATCGAGGTGCGTGCGTCGCCCGTGGCCGTCGGGCGATCACAACCGTGCATGGGAGAGCCACATGACCATGCCCGATGTCGAGGCCTCGCTGACCACGCGGGCGGCTGTCGCATTCGCCGAGTACCGGGACGGCGACCTCCAGGCCCTGCACCGGCTGGTCACCGCGGTGACTCCGGTGCTGTGGCACGTGGCACGCTCGTGCGGGCTGTCGCCGCAGAATGCCGAGGACACCGTACAGACCACCTGGCTCCGACTCGTCGAGCACGCGAGCGGCATCGACGCGCCACAGGCCGTCCTGGGCTGGCTGTGTACGACGACGAAGCGCGAGGCCTGGCGGGTACAGCGCATCGCCCGCACGGTCGATCCTGTCGACACGACTGAGCTCGAGCCCGACGACCCGACCCCGCACGATCCCGCACACGTGGCGGCGATGAACGACGAGGCCCGTCGCCTCTGGGAACACTTCGTGACCCTGTCACCCAAGTGCCAGCAGATCCTGCGCGTCGTGTGCATGGGTGGCGCACCCGACTACGCCGGCCTCGCCGAGGCGATGGGCGTCCCGATGGGTTCGATCGGCCCCACCCGCGGCAGATGCCTCGCCACCCTCCGCCGCGCCCTACTCGACGATCCAAACTGGAGCCTGACATGACCGAGCATCCCGACGATCCCATGGACGACATCGACCTCGCCATCCTGGACGCACTGCACCAGACACTCGCTCTGGCCGATCCCGTACCGCCCTGGCTGATCGGCGACATCGAGTTCAGCCTCTCGCTGGCCTCGATGAACGCCGAGCTCGCGCTGCTCGCCGACGAGCCGGTGGGGGTACGCGCTCCGACCGCCGAGAGCGCCGACTCGGTGACGTTCACGAGCAGCACGATGACGCTCATGGTCGTCATCGGACGCGACGACGGCCAGCTGCGGATCGACGCCTGGGTGTCCGGCGGAGGCATCACCGTCGAACTCATCCAGGGCGCCGACCGCACCCCTGCCATCAGCGACGTGAACGGACGCGTGAGCTGGTTCCCCGTACAGCCCGGACTCGCCCGCTTCCTCATCGCGCCGATCACCTCCGGCGGCCGGCCGGTCATCACCCCCGCGATCGAGTTGTAGGGCGTTGGCGAGGAGCGCTCAGCCCACGACGTCCCGGCCCTCCCGGGCGCTGGCGCGCGCGACCGAGCTCTACGAACAGGCGCGGGGCGACATCGCCGCGTACGCCATCGAGGCCGCCATGTCCCGTCTCGACGAGGCAGAGGCGGAACTCGGCGGCGACTCGTCAGTGGGGGCTGTCGAACTGCGGCTCCGGATCGCTGTGTCCCGTACCTGGCGGTCTTTCGCGAGCGATCCGGACGGTACGCAGGGAGAGCTGGACCGGATCGCGCGGGAGGCCCAGCGGCAGGGGTTGGCCCACCTGGTGCCGCTGGCGATGCTGCAGCAAGGCACGTTGTGGACCCGGCTGGGCGAGCACGCCCGGGCGCTGGCTGCGCTGGAACGGATCGAACCGTACGAGGAGCTGCTGAGCGTCGACGACCGCGTACGGCTGCTCATCAATCGGGGTACGACCGCATCGTTGCTGCTGAAGACCGAGGCGGCGTCGGCCGATCTCGGGGAGGCGGCCGTCCTGGCCCAGAAGTCGGGGCTCGTCCGGTTCGCGTACATGGCCCTGCACAACCGCGGCTTCGTCGAGTTCCTGCGCGGCGACCTGCCCGCGGCGCTGCGGCTCATGGACGAGGCGGACCGGCTCGGGGCGCCCGTCGACCGTGGCATCGCCAACCTCGACCGGGGACGGGTGCTGATCGAGGCCGGCCTCGTCACGGACGCGTGGGAGACGCTGCAGACTGCCGCTTCGAGCCTGGCCGAGGCGGGACTCGAGACCGAGGCCGACGAGGTGGAGCTGGATCTGGCACGCTGCGAGGTGCTGCTGGCCAGGGGCGACGATGCCGTCGTGCGGCTGACGCCGCTCATCAGCCGGTTCTCCGCACGTGCCGCACGGTTCCGCGAGATCGAGGCCCGGGTGCTGCGGTGCGAGGCGATGGCGTTCAGCGCGGAGGAAGACCCGCGTCCGGGCGACGCCGAAGCCCTGGCGCGCGACGCGGCCGACGTCGACCCACGGCTCGCGGACGTGGCGGGGACCCTGTACGTGGAGAGCCTGGTCCGTACAGGTCGGGCTGCGGACGCGTCCGTACGAGCGGTGCAGTCGCTCGCTCGGTCGACCCAGCTCGCACGACGCTGCCTGGCCCGGCGGGTCGCGGTGGACCTCGCTCTGGCACGGGGAGACGAGGCAGGCGCTCGGCGCACGCTTCGGGCGGTGGTCGACGACCTCCGTACAGCCCGTCGCGGTGTCTCGAGCCTCGATCTCAAGACCGGCATGGCCCTCCACGCGTCGCCGCTCGCGGTCACGGACGTGGCTCTGGCGGCACGGTCGGGGTCCGGTGCACGGGTGCTGGCGGTGACGGAGAGGTGGCGTACGGCGACGGGGTCGATGCCTCAGGTACGGCCCAGCGACGACCCTCCCGAGCAGGCCTTGTGGACGATGCTGCGCAAGCTGCGCGCCGACCAGCGCGACGCCGAGCCGGGAGCGGATCTCGCCGAGAACCGACGAGCGATCAGCCGTACGGTCAGGTCGCTGCGCGAGACATCCTGGGCCCGGGACCTGGGCGAGGGTGCCGACGACATCGCCGCGTCGACCGCCGAGATCCGCCTGGCGCTGTCCGAGCGGCACACCGCGATGACCAGCATGGCGATCACGGGTGAGACGCTCGTCGCGGTCGTGTCGCGTGGCGGACGGTACGAGCTGGTCACGGTGGCGGGTGCGCGGGAGATCCTCGAGCTGGCGCGGCAGGCGTCCGCCGATCTCGATGCTCTCGCACGGGTGGCTTCGTCGGTTCAGGGTTCTGCGTTGCGCGCGGGCATCACGGGTTCGCTGACAGGAACGCTCGAGACGCTGGACCGCGCGTTGTCACGGGCGCTCCCTGCCGGTCGCGATCCGCTCCTGCTCGTACCGCCCGCACAGCTCGCCGCACTCCCTTGGGCGATGCTGCCGTCGCTGCGTGGCCGAAGCCTGACCGTGTCGCTCTCGGCGACGCACTGGGTGCGGCACGACGTGCGGGTTTCTGACCCGGTGGTACGGGCGGTGGCCGGGCCGGACCTCCGCGTGGCGAGCGCGGAGCAGGAGGCCGTCGCGGCGATATGGCGGCAACCGGGAGGCTCGTGGTCGACCGGCCATGACTTCCGCGACGCCTTGGTGGCGGCTGACGTGGTGCACGTCGCCGCGCACGGCCAGCACGAGTCCGACAACCCCTTGTTCAGCTCGTTGCTGCTCGCCGACGGGCCCACGTTCGTCCACGAGGTCGAAGGGCTGCGGCTCAGGGCGCGCCACGTCGTGCTGTCGGCCTGCCGCGCGGGGAGGGTGAACGTACGGGCGGGCGACGAGCCTCTCGGCCTCACTGCCTGCCTCCTCGCCTTCGGCGTATCGACCGTCGTCGCCCCGGTGAGCGTCGTCGGCGACGACCTGGCGCTCGCGACCATGACCGCGTACCACGAGGGGCTGGCGTCCGGCCTGGACGCACCGACGGCCCTTGCGGCGGCCACGACGGACGCCCCACTGCTCGCGGCCTCGTTCACGTGCTTCGGGGCGGGCTGGCGGACAACACCGGCGGTCTCGCGAACAGACGAACGTACCTAACGAGCCATCCGGACTCGTTGCAGCCATCACCCACGCGGCGATGACCACCTAGGTCAGCCGATAGGTACGTCCGTGTGTCACGCGTCGCGTTGGGGGTCCATAACTACGCCACCGGGCCCTGCGGAACACTGCGAGAACTCCGCGCGCCCGCTGCCTGAGGTGGCCCGAAGCGGGCTGCCCTGATGGTCCTCACATGTCCCGGTAGCGCTTCGCCTGCGCGAGCGCGACACGGAGGGTCTCGGAGGTGTGACGGGTCACGTAACCAGGTGTGTCGCGCTGGATTCGCCAGCCCTCAGACAGCGGAGACACCTCAACGGCGTCGAAGCCGAAGGAGTCGATGAGCGCGGCGACGCTCGCCCGGGCCTCCGGATCGTCACCGACGACGGCCAGCGCTCGACGCCCCGGTGTACCGGCAGCCTGGCCCTCGGTGGTGAGAGCGGCAGCCTGGATGTGGTTGAACGCCTTGACCACCTTCGAGGTCGGCAGGTGCCGCTGCAGCAGCTCCGAGACCGTCGTGGACTCGTCGTCCAGCTCGGCGATCTGCCCGTCGCGCTGCGGATAGTAGTTGTTCGTGTCGATGACGAGCTTTCCCGCCAGCTCCTCCACCGGGACGGTCTTGATGCCCTGCAACGGGATCGTCACGACCGCGAAGTCGGCGGCGGCAGCCGCCTCGGACGGTGTCGCGGCTCGGGCATGCGGGCCGAGCTCGGCGACGAGATCCGCCAGGGTCTCCGGGCCGCGGGAGTTGCTCATCACCACGTCGTGCCCGTGAGCCACCGCGAGGCGAGCCAGTTGCGAGCCGATGTGTCCGGAGCCGATGAAGCCAATTGTCGTCATGCCCGCTCCAACCGTCATGAGCATGGCGGCATTCCCCCTCGCTCCACCCGCTCCTTGATGCCTAGGAGCATGCGGCGTTCCATGACGAAGCCGATGGGCTCGACCAGTCGCCACATCGTCCGCTGCTGGGGTGGATGGGCGTTGCGCTGGCGGCTGATCAGACGCGTCGCGGCACCGCCCCGGATGGGACGCAGCACCCATTGCCACGTGGCGCCGGCGCCATCCCGTACCGGCGTGGGGACAGGCTCGCCCGTGGCCGGGTCGGCGCCAATGAGGACGAGAGATCGGCCCTCGTCGAGCGACACCACGAAGAAGCACGGTGAGCCGGGCTTGCCGAGGCGAACCAGGTCGCCACGCGTGAGTCGCTGGTCCTCGGGCAGGAGTGTGTCGGCGCTGTGGATGTCGAGGCCCAGCAGGTTCTCCAGCGCGTCGTAGCTGTACAGACCACCTCGGCCCTGCCCGACCTGGGCGAGCCAGGGCCACACCGCGTCCGGCGGAGCACCGATCGTGACCGCCCGGGTGGACACCAGCACCGGCGTCGGCACCAGCTCGTCGCCGGGCATCGCATCGAGCCACTCCTGCTGGCTGACGCCCCACCTGTTGTACCGCTCCCTCAGCCACGGCGATCCGACGAGCGTGTACGCAATCGCTGCGGCGCCACGTACGGCGTCCCACAGGAGCCGGGCGTCGCGATCGATGCGTACGGGCACGTCACGACCCAGATGGTTCGCGTGCATTACTTCTGCCTCCATCGTCGCCAGTGCCGGGAGGACCAGTCAGGACTGGTGTCTCGCGCGCCCCCGGGAGGACTCGAACCTCCGACCCGCGGATTAGAAGGCCGCCGCTCTATCCAGCTGAGCTACGGGGGCGAGACAAGCACAGAGTCTAGGGCTCAGGCGAGTAGGTTCGCGCGAGTGACTACGGCTGACGGGTTCTCGTGGAAGCAGATCGCCGTAGCTGCGTATGGACCGACAGCGCTCGCCTCCATCGGGTACGGAGCCGTCATCCCCCTGGTCGCCCTGAGCGCCATCGACCGTGGCGCCTCGCCGGGCACCGCGGCACTCATCACCGGCCTTCTCGGCATCGGGCAACTGCTCGCTGATCTTCCCGCCGGCTGGGTCGCCGAACGCCTCGGCGAGAAGTGGTCGATCATCCTGGCGTGCCTGGTCGACGTCGTCATGCTGTCGTCGGTCTCCTTCACGCACAGCCTGCTTCACCTGGCGATCGCGACGTTCGTGACCGGCATCACCGGCGCCGTGTTCGGCCTGGCCCGCCAGACCTACCTCACCGTCGCCGTACCGCTCCAGTACCGCGCACGCGCCCTCTCCTCGCTTGGCGGCGTGTTCCGGATCGGGGGCCTGATCGGCCCGCTGATCGGCGCTGCGGTCGTGGCGGCTTTCGGACTCCCCAAGGCATATCTCTTCGCAGCCAGCATGAGCCTCCTCGCAGCGATCGTGACGCTGACACTCCCCGACCTCCCCGGCGAGACCCCCGGCGAGAACGCGCCGCAGAGCGCCGGCATGTTCGTCGTGCTGCGCCAAAGCGTCGGCATCCTCATGACACAAGGCGTGGGCGCGCTCGTGATCATGTTGGTCCGCTCGGCGAGACAGGCGATCATCCCCCTGTGGTGCAGTGCGCACGGGATCTCACCGGCCGCCACCAGCCTCGTCTACTCGATCTCCATGGCCTTCGACGTGGCCCTGTTCTTCTTCGGCGGCTCGCTCATGGACAAGTTCGGCCGGGTCTGGGTCGCCTTCCCCGCCATGATCGTCATGGGCATCGGGATGGCGATCCTTCCCCTCACCCACCACATCGGCACGATCATTGCCGTCGCCTGCCTGCTCGGCCTCGGCAACGGGATCTCGTCGGGTGTCGTGATGACGCTCGGCTCGGATGCCTCCCCCGCAGTGGGCCGTACGAAGTTCCTCGCCGGCTGGCGACTCCTGTCCGACTCTGGCAACGCCCTCGGCCCGCTCGCCATCGCGGCGGTCACGACGTTCGCCACGCTGGGGTCGGCGTCCGTGGTTCTCGGCGTCCTCGCATGGGGCGGCGCCGCCTGGCTGCTGCGCTTCATCCCTCGCCGCGTGCCTCCCCAGACACTCAGCGCCGAGTAGCGCGAACACATTAGGCTGCCGGGGTGGACAACCTGGTATGGATCGACTGCGAGATGACCGGCCTCGACCTGGCCACGGACGCGCTCATCGAGCTCGCAGTCCTGGTCACCGATGCGGAGCTGAACGTCTTGGGCGACGGCGTCGACATCGTGATCAAACCGTCGGCCGAGGCACTCACACAGATGGGCGAGTTCGTGACCGACATGCACCGCAAGTCGGGACTCCTCGACCTCCTGGCGGACGGCGTCACGCTCGACGACGCGGAGGCCCAGGCCCTCGCGTACATCCGCACGTACGTCCCCGAAGTCCGCAAGGCTCCCCTGGCGGGCAACACGATCGGTACGGACCGTACGTTCCTCGCCCGCGACATGCCGACGCTCGAGGGCCACGTGCACTACCGCAACGTCGACGTGTCGAGTCTCAAGGAGCTGGCCAAGCGCTGGTACCCGCGGATCTACTTCACCGCTCCGTCCAAGTCCGGCAACCACCGCGCCCTCGCCGACATCCGCGAGTCGATCGAGGAGCTGCGCTATTACCGCGAGGCCATGCTCGTCCCACAGCCAGGTCCTGACCGCGACATACTCGCGGAGATCGCCGCACGCCACCAGGGCTCGCTGGCCTGACTCCCTGCGTATGGGTTGGTCAGACCCCGTACCGCTCGGCTAAGATGGCGCTCGCCCTTTCGGGGGCACGCGGTGTGGCGTGGTGGGTATAGCTCAGTTGGTAGAGCTTCTGGTTGTGGTCCAGAAGGTCGCGGGTTCGAGCCCCGTTACTCACCCCACTCGCTAGGGCGCTGGTGGCGCCGAGACCGGCAGCCCGATCTTTCTGATGCGTGGCCCGTTGCCCGCCCTGGCGTCGCTGCCTTGCCCAGGTGGCCCTTGCGCTGGGCAACTTTGTAAAGACATTCGTCTATTCACGCAACATGTGTTCATCTTGCGTCATCCGGACGCCTACAGGTAATGCCGCTGCGCTGCCTTCGCGGCGACGTACTCCGCGTACGCCTTCTGCGTGCTCCCCAGCTCGGACACCTGGGACACGGGAACATCCCACCATGCCGTACCGGGCGGGTTGGGGCCGTACAGGTCCGTCTCTATGTACAGGACGGTCGTACGGTCGCTCGCCGCGGCCTTCGCGTAGTTCTCGCGGAACTCGGCCATCCCGTGGCATCTCAGGACATCGGCTCCCCAGCTGGCGGCGTTGGCGGCCAGGTCGAACGGTACGTCGTCGCCGTCGAGCCGACCGGACGTGGAGCGCACCTTGTAGCGGGTGCCGAAGCGCTGCGAGCCGCGCGACTCCGACAGCGCACCGATCGAGGCGAACCCGTGGTTCTGCAGCAACACGAGGATGACCTTGATGCCCTCCTGGGCCATCGTCGCGATCTCCATGGGCAGCATCTGGTACGTACCGTCACCGACGATCGCCACGACCTCGTGGTCGTCGCCGACAGCGAGCTTCACGCCCATGGCGGCAGGGATCTCGTAGCCCATGCAGGAGTACGCGTACTCGAGGTGGTACTGCTCAGGCGTCCGCGCGCGCCACAGCGCCTGCAGGTCGCCGGGCATCGAACCGGCTGCGTTGATGACCACGTCGTAGTCGTCCATGAGCTCGTTGAGCGCCCCGAACACCTCGGTCTGGGCAGGCAGCTCCTGGTCGTGGGGCGCGATGCAGGTGTCGATGACCTTCTGCCACTCGTCGTCGAGCTCCCCTGCCCGCGCCTGATACGAGGGGTCGGTGCTCCAGCCGGCAAGCGCGGCGGTAAGCGCCTCCAGCGTGACCAACGCATCGGCGACGACCATCTCGGCCGCGTGCTTGGCGGCGTCGAACGAACCCACGTTGACGTTGACGAACGCGACATCCGGGTTGGCGAAGATCGTGTGCGACGCCGTGGTGAAGTCGGAGTAGCGGGTGCCGATGCCGATCACGAGGTCGGCGTCGCGGGCCAGCGTGTTCGCCGCCGCGCCTCCGGTGGAGCCCACGCCGCCCACGGCCATGCGGTGGTCGAAGTTGATCGCACCTTTGCCCGCCTGGGTGTCGGCGACCGGGATGCCGGTTGCGTCGGCGAACGCCCGGAGGGCGTCTGAGGCGCCGGAGTAGATCACTCCGCCGCCCGCGACCACGAGAGGACGCGTGGACGCCTTGATCGCCGCCACTGCGCGTGCCAGGGCCGCCGCGTCGGGCGCCGGCCGCGCCACATGCCAGATCCGCTTGTCGAACAGACGCGTCGGGAAGTCGTACGCCTCGGCCTGTACGTCCTGAGGCAGGCATACCGTGACCGCGCCGGTCTCCGCCGGATCGGTCAGGACCCGCATCGCCGCAAGCAGAGACGGGATGAGCTGCTCGGGCCGGTTGATCCGGTCCCAGTACCGCGAGACCGGCTTGAACGCATCGTTGACGGAGATGTCGAGCGAGCGCGGGTCCTCGAGCTGCTGGAGCACCGGGTCCGGGAACCTCGTGGCGAAGATGTCCGATGGCAGGAGCAGTACCGGCAGCCGGTTCGTGGTCGCCAGTGCGGCACCGGTGATCATGTTGGTGGCGCCAGGCCCGATGGAGGACGTCACGACCCAGGTCTGCAGCCGGTTCTTCGTCTTCGCGTAGGCGGAGGCGGCATGTACGGCTCCCTGCTCGTTGCGCACGAGGATGTACGGAAGGTCGGGCGCATCAGCAACCCCGTCCAGCGCCTGCACCTCGGCCTGCAGCAGTGCCTGGCCGATTCCGGCGACGTTGCCGTGCCCGAAGATGCCGAAACAGCCGGCGAAGAGCTTCTGGGAGACCCCGTCACGCTCGCTGTACTGGTTGGCGAGGAACCTCACCACGGCCTGTGCGACGGTGAGCCGGACGTTGTCCGTCATGGTGTAGCGCTCCGGTCTGTCAGGTGGACGGGATCAGGATGTCACGGACGATCTGGTCGAGCTCCTCGTCGGCCGATAGGAACTGGCGCAGCGTGCGACGGGTCGCCCCGAAGTCGGCGAACTCGTCGGGGGTCATCCCGTCGACCTCGTACGCCTTGCGGAACTCGGGCATCGTCTCCAGAGCCTCGAGGATCCTCGACTCGACCGGGATGTCCATGCGCGGCTGAGGGTCGATCCCGCTGGCCTGGAAGCGCTCCTGCCAGGCGAACGGCGGCGACAGCACGAGGTTGCCGCCGACGAACTCCGTCCACTGCAGCGCGTTGCGGTACGCGGCCACGAGGATCCTGGCGCGCAGCCCACGGGCCTTGAACTCCTCGTACGCCTTCTTCACGACAGCGACCCCGGCCCACTCCAGGTAGCCCGGGTCGAAGCACAGGCCGTCCTTCGCGTACACCGACTTCAGCCAGTCGTCGAGCCGGCCGACCATGATCGTGACGACAGGTCCCGCCGCCGACGTGTCCTCGCCGGCCGCCTCGCGGCGCCTGAGCCCACGCTCGATGGCCTCTCCGGTCGCGACCGCCTGGGCGACCGTGAACGACACGGTGACGTTGATGTTGACGCCGCGGGCGGTGGCGTCCTCGATGGCCGTGACGCCGACACCCGTGGCCGGGATCTTCACGATGATGTTCGGGGCCAGGGACGCGAAGTACTCGGCCTGGTCCGCCAGTGCCTGCGCGCTGCGGGCGAGCCGCGGATCGGTCTGCATGGAGAGTCGCCCGTTGTAGCCCTTGTGGGTCTCGAAGGCCGGCAGGAGCAGCTGGGCCGCTTCGAGCGAGACCTCCTCCACCAGCTTCCAGCCGATCACGGACTCGGGCGCCTCAGGAAGCTCCGATACGAGCTCCTTGATCCGCGCTGTCCACCGCGGCAGGTCCGAACGAATGGCGGCGAGAGCGATGACGGGGTTGCACGTGGCCCCTACCGCCCCCCAGCTGATCGATGTCGAGAGCTCCGAGTACGTCGCGGAGTCGTTCCAGAGCGCTGTCGGGCCGCGCCGAGTCATCAGTCCGAGCGGAGTGTCGTTGTCTGTCATAACGCCTCTTCGTTGAGCTGGCGGCCGGTGGACGAACGGGAGTCATTGAATCCCTGAGCCGCGAACACTGTCAATAGAATGTCCTCACAATGTACCAGTTCGAGCGGACATGAACTCAGTTCGCGGACCTGGCGGTGGGTCGCGTCGGTCATCGGCAAGAATGGCTCCGTGCCCGCCGACCTGACGATCCCCCGCAGCCCTCACCGGTTGCCGGCTCTCGTACGGGCTCGTCTGGCCGTCGCGCTCGCCGTGGGGAGCATGGCCGGCGCGGCCTCACGAGTTGCCGGACGCGGCTCCGGAGCCTCGATCCGCGGCCAGCTGATGATGAGGATCGCACCCGACGCGCTCGCCAACCTCCTCCCCGGCCGCACGATCGCCAGCGTCTCCGGCACGAACGGCAAGACGACGACGACCCATCTGCTCGCCGCGGCCGTGAAGGCTGCGGTCGGCGCCGACCGAGTCGTCACCAACGCCGACGGCGCGAACCTGCACTACGGCATCGCGTCCGCCCTCGCCGTCGCGCCTGGGCGCGATGTGGCGATCCTGGAGACCGACGAACGGGTCGTCCCCGATGTCGTACGGCTCGGACGCCCAGCGGTGCTCGTGCTCCTCAACTTCTCCCGCGACCAGATGGACCGCAACCACGAGATCAAGTCGCTGGGCCGCGGCTGGCGCGACGCGCTGTCACGTGCCGGGGCAGACGGTCCCGTCGTCATCGCCAACGCGGACGACCCGCTGGTCACGTGGGCCGCCCGCTCGGCGACCAAAGTGGTCTGGGTCGACACCGCGACGTCTTGGACCCAGGATGCGTCGCTGTGTCCCGAGTGCGGCACGATGCTGACACGTACGAATGGCCGCTGGGCCTGTCCGACCGGCGATCTCGTACAGCCCGAGGCCACCTGGCGCGTCGACGGCGACGCGGTCGTCGACCCGGACGGAACCCGCTGGGAGCTCGGGCTCAAGGTACCCGGCGCGTTCAACGTCTCCAACGGCGCGTGCGCCCTCGCAGCGGCCGCCGAGCTGGGCATCGATCCGGAGGCGGCGATCCGCGGGATGCGTACGATCACGTCACCGGCCGGCCGGTACGCGACGGCCCACTTCGGCTCCACCACCGCTCGGCTCCTGCTCGCGAAGAATCCTGCCGGCTGGGCGGAGGCGCTCCCACTCACCACGAGCGGTACTGTCGTTCTTGCCATCGACTCCGCCGCTGCCGACGGACGTGACGTCAGTTGGCTGTGGGATGTCGAGTACGAACAGCTGGCCGGACGGCACGTCGTCGCCACTGGGCCGCGCGCCCAGGACCTGTCGGTCCGGCTCCTCTATGCCGAGGTCGAGCACAGCGTGGTGCCCGACCTCGCCGTTGCAGTCGCCGGTCACACAGACCCGGTGGATGTGGTGGCCACGTACACGCCGTTCCAGCGGCTGCGGAAGCTGGGCGGTCTGACATGAGCCCCGTGACGATCGTCCTGGTCTACCAGTCGTTGCTCGGCATCTACGGCGACCGTGGCAACGCGACGGTGCTCAGCAAGCGCCTCACCTGGCGTGGCATCGACGCCCGAGTCGTCATCGTGGAGCCCGGTGAGGAGCTGCCCGCTGACGGTCAGGTCTACCTCCTGGGAGGCGGCGAGGACCTCGCCCAGACCACGGCTGTCCGGGAGCTCACGAAGGACGGCAACCTGTTCCGGGCTCTCGATGCGGGTGCGGCGGTGCTCGCCGTGTGCGCCGGCTACCAGATCTGCGGCACGACGTTCACGATCGGTGAGCGCGACGAGGTCGTACCGGGTCTCGGCATCCTTGACGTCGAGACCCGTCGCGGGGACGTACGAGCGGTCGGCGAGATCCTGTATCGCTGGACCAAGCCCGACGGTACGACCTCGCTCGTCACCGGGTTCGAGAACCATGGCGGCTTCACGCGGCTCGGCGCCGACGCGCGCCCGCTGGGCGTCGTCGAGAAGGGCATCGGCAACGGCTACGACCATTCAGAGGGTGCTCAGCAGGGGAAGGTCGTCGGGACGTACCCGCACGGACCTGTTCTGGCGCGCAATCCCGAGCTGGCCGACCACGTGCTGGAGCTGGCCCTCGGCTACTCGCTCGACCCGCTGCCCCGTCCCGCCATCGACGTGCTGAGGCGTCAGCGGATCGCGGCAGTCAGCGGGCAGCCGGAGCGCCCTGAGAGGTAGTGCCTCGCTACACGACCCGCCAGGACCACGAGAAACGGTTGTCCGCGTAGGTGAGGAACTGGGGGATGAACCCGGGCGTGGCCTGGAACGAGATGTACCCGGAGGCGCACTGGCCCTTGAGGTAGTACCACTCGTCCGGGAAGTTCGGGTCTGGGCCTCCGGTCGCCAGAGGCACGAGCAGCTCGTTCGTGCTGCGCGACACGAGCGTCCAGAAGTTGCGCATGATCGGGACCCGGCCGCCCGCCGCGCTGCCGATGGTCGAGTTGACACACACGCTGACCTGGAAGCTGAGGATGCTGTCCGCGGTCCGCGGAAGTGTCTGCGTCAGCGTCACGATGAGGGGCTGCGCCTCCACGTCGTCGCTGGGCGGTGCGGGCGTGAACGCGCTCTCGGTGGCCACGTCGACCGGCTGGTACGGGGTGACGGGGGCTGTCGCAGGCCCGGTCGCGGTGGGCAGCTTCGGGGCCACGAACAGCCCGCGCCCCGCGCCTCCGATAGCGAGCGCGGCGACGATCGCCCCGACCACCAGGAGAGCGAACGGTACGAGGAGGCGCCGGTTAGCCGTACGTGGAGGCTCGGGAGGAAGCGTGGAGTCCCACTCGTCGAGGTACTCGACGCGATCCGACTCATCCTCCATCATCCAAGAATGTCATAGGGCGCCAACCGGGGTCCCATGGAAAAGCCGGCCTCCGGGTCGTGGGCAAGCGGGCACCTCGGATTCGCTGCAGGCGAGCCCTGTTTGCTACTGTTGACCCTCGGCGCGCACCACTAGCTCAACTGGCAGAGCAGCTGACTCTTAATCAGCGGGTTCAGGGTTCAAGTCCCTGGTGGTGTACTGAGGGGCGTAGCTGCCGTCGGAGAGCTGTATCGGCAATAGTGCGGATGCGTCGACCCCGAGAGCAGACGCCGCAACCATCACGTCTGATGCGCTCCAAGAGACAATCCCCCTGAGCTTCCGGCCAGCAACTGATCCTGACACCTTCAGGTGAGTGGCGAGTTGAGCTCTCGTCATGTGCTCTTGGAAGAGCCTCGCGTGAACAGCCATCCCGATCGCCTCGTCAACGTTGAGGCCCTTTGGCCGAGCTACAGCGCTTGTCGTCATGCGCTGGATGCTACCTCTGACGTCACGCGTCAGCAACGACACTTGACGTAGTTGACGCGTGACGTCAGAATCGACGCCATGAACGTACGCGATACGTCAGATGTGACGCCCCAAGACGCTTGGCTGACCGCAGCAGAGGCTGCCCCGTTGATCCCGACCGCGAGCGTACGCATGGTGCAGCGGTGGATGAAGGACGGTCGGCTGCCTTCCGTCCTCCTGCCGAACGGTCGCCGGGTGACTCGCCGTGAGGATGTCGAGGCCCTGTTGTCGCCGTCGGTTCCGAGTCGGGTGGCGTGATGACGGATCAGGAGGCCGATGAGGTGATGGACCTGGGCCTTATCACCCGCGCGGATCTGTTGACCGAGTTGTACGTGTTCGCACGCGAGCTCGGCGAGCGAACCAGTGACAGGACAGCCGGCCGAAGCTGGTCCGATCTTGCCTCCTGCCTTGAGCGTGGTGAGCCCCTGCGGCTCAGCGAGCGGAACGTTGATCTCCTCGCGACGATGTTCGCCGAGCATGACGCCGAGTGGTCGTCGGCGCGCTCGCCCGGCGTCACTGGCGTTCAGGAAGCCGTAGCCGCTGCCCAACGCGGAGAATCCTGGCTCAGCGACGAATGGATCTTCTTTGACGCGGAGCAGCGACGCGCGCTGGTCGGGGCTCTTGCGTCCTTGGGGCGGTTCGAGGCCGACGTGGCCACACGCGTTCTTCAGTACCTCGACGATCCGCACACGTCGTTTGTGAACGGGTCCGCGGTCGCTGTCGTTGACAGGGCTGCGTCCGACCTTGCCGTGTCGGCCGACTGCGCGGCGCTGGCAGCGCGTGTTCAGGATGGTGCGGCGGTCTTCGACGACAACGAGATAGCGCTCCTCGCGCACGCCAACCGGCGTCAGCAGAGCAGAGGCATCCTCGGCGTCCATCCGGTCCCGCAACAGTTTCAGACCGATCGGGTCCCCGCCCACCGCGACCTCATCGCCCCTCGCCTGGAAGGGCCGAAAGAGTGCACCGTCGTCCTCGACGAGGAGCAGCGCCGAGAGATGATCGCGGCCTTGGCCAGCCTCAGCAAGAGCCAAGGCGCCACGGTAGGGCACTACCTCAGGGACCTCGAAGGGCCGGACCTGCTCTTCACGGACGGTTCGGCCGCCCAAGTCATCAACAACGCCGCGCGGACCCTAGGCAGGTCGGGCGAGTGCGCGGCACTTGCTGCCGGGATCAAGTCAGGGACACAGGCGTTCGACCAAGGCGAGATTGGTCTCCTCGCGGAGGCAGCTTCCCGTCAGTGGGGAGAGGGCATTCCCGACAGCATGGGGACGGTCGCACCGCAGCTGCTCGCGACCCGTCCCTGGTTCAACGGCTTCCAGGAGCACATCGCTGATCTGGTGAAGGAGGCGGAGGCTTACCGCGCGGAGCAGGAGCCGGGTTTGGCCCCGGAGTCGATTCACCCCGCGAGCGTGGCTGGTGTGAGTGCTGAATTGGCGGCGACCGATGAGTCGTGGGTGTCGGATGCTCCTTCGCTGACGTGTGTGGGTGTCGCGCGGGTGTTGGCGGAGCGGCTGGCGGAGGTTGATTCGTGGTTGCCTTCGGAGGCTGCGCGCCATCCCGGGTTGGCTGAGGAGCTGGAGTATCACCTGGCTGCTGGCGGGCCCCGGTCAGAGAGCCCTTCCCCCGAGCGGGCGGCGCTGGTGTGGGCTGCTGTCGCGGGGACGCTGCATGGTGCTGCGTGGGCTCTCAAGTGGCCGTCGATGTACCAGTCGGGCACGGAGCGGCGGGGCCTGTGACGGGCCTGGCGGGTTTGCTGGGTGGTCCGGTCCGGGCATGGCAGGCCGGTGATGAGGCGTGGGTTGTCGCGGAGGCGTTGCTGAGCTCGGTGTGGGCGCCTGCTGCTGGCGAGGTCGGGCTGTGGCTGTCAGATCAGCCGCGGTCGTTGTCGCCGACCGCGGTGGCTGCTGGGGTTCAGGCTGCTGCCCGGAGGGTCGGCTGTTGGCCGGGCCGCGGTCTCTTTGCGTCGAGTACGTCGTCTGAGGTCTGGTCTGACCTGGTCGCTGGCCCTGGTCCGGTCGTCCCTGCGGAGCGGGCGGAGAGTGTCGACGTGTGGCTGGTCCGGGCCGCGGCCCGGTACGAGGCTGCTGTCGGGACCGAGGTGCCGATGGGTGTGGTGCCGCTGATCAGTACTGGCCTGTCGGCTGTCGCCGAGGTCGTCTCGGCGGCCGGTGCGGGGGGTCCGCGCCGGTCGTTGTCGGGGTGGCGGTGTGCGTCGTCGTCGTACAGCTCGTCTCGTCGTCCGCCACTGCCGGCGGAGTTGCAAGCGTGGGGCCTGGCTCGTCGCGAGTCGGTGTTGTTGTCGCGGCTGGTCCTGGGATCGGTGTACGCGGATGCCGGCGTGTACGGGTCGAGTGTCCTGTGTGCCCCTCTCGATCTGCCAGTCAGTGATGTGGCGGCGGGCAGGTGGGCTGCGACCGTGACCCGGCTCGCGGTTCCCGACGTGGACCATGCCGGGCTGTGCGAGGTGTCACGTCAGGTCCGCGCGTACCGGGAGTCACTGGCCGTTGAACCGATCCAGGAGTCTGAGTCGCCGGTCGAGGAGTCTGAGCCGATCCAGGAGCCGCTGTTCGGATTCGAGGTGGCCGCATGAAATGACTCAGGCCCCCATCTTCCGATGAGGGCCTGACCACCGTTTCGCCCCAGTTACGAGCTGGGATTCAACATTTCCCGTCGCCCGACAGGAGTTCTTATGGCGGAAATCCTAGCGTCAGGGCCGCCTGGCCGCAAGCCCAAGGGCGAGCGCCCCGGGGAGGCCCGTGCGTTCACGGGCGCGTTGCAGGGCCGCTTGTCACGCTTCGTCCCCCCGTGGCAGGTCTAGATGGTCGCGCAACGGGCCGAGTCGGGCGGAAGCGTTGTCCTGGAGCCAACGAGAGCGAATTCGTTGCATCCGTTGGGTCCTGGCGAGGACGTGTGGGCGGCGGTGACCGTCCTGGACAAGGCGCTGTTCAGGGACAGGTGGTTCGCGATTGGCCTGGACAACCGGCACCTGGCTGGTGTGGTCGTGGCCTCGCTCGAGGCGGGGTTGCGGTTGCTGGCCGACCCCGGAGCCAAGCTGGCACTGGTAGGCGAGCTGCAGCCGGGTCTGCTGGCCATCGACGTCGACGTGCCCGGTGAGCGGGGCTGGGCGATCGCGGAGCAGATCATGGCCTGGTGCGCGTCGCGGGACCTGTGGCGGCTGTTACGCCCCTCGGGCGGCGCGGACGGGCGGTGCCATGTGATCGTGGCCCCGGGGGCTGGTGAGGACGACCTTCGGGCTCTGGTCGACCAGATCCGCCGCACGTACCGGGTGGGTGCGAACCTGGTCGATGTCCGCACCAAGGTCCGGCCGTTGTGCTCTCCGCACCGCACCACAGGGCTACGGACACTGCCCCACGGACTGACCACGGTCGCCAGGGTCCGGGTCTCGTTGCGGCTGCTCCAGGCCGCCCTGGAGGCGGCGCCGGCGCCAGCCAGGAAGCGGGGCCCGCGGGGTGGCCGGGGCCGGCCGGAGGTGGCGCCGCTGGTGCCGAAACCCCGGCCGCGACGCGAGGTGCCGCCGGAGTGGGCGAGGTACTTCACGACCGGGGTCGGGGCGTTCTTGGCCGGCGCTGACCAGTCCGGTTCGACCTACGCGTTCGCCGCAACGAAGGTCTTGATCCGGGCCGGCCACAGTGTCGAGTCGGCCTGGGACCTGATCCTGGGCTGCCACCCGCAAGCGATGTCGAAAGCACGCCAGGACAAGCGCTGGTGGATCAACCACGCCTGGAACCCGCAGGTGCTGGCCACCGAGCACGAGACCGGTCCCAGGTCGGCCCCGTCGCCGCGGGTGGCGGCCGCGATCGGCGCCGCCGAGCTGTGCCTCGACGAGCTGCTGTGGACGGTCCCGTCGGTCCGTTCGCGGGCCGGCGTCTGGGCCGTCGCGCAAGCCGTGTTCGCCCGGATGGCCAGGCAGGACCAGTTGCGGGTTCCCTGCGCGGAACGTGACCTTGTCCAAGACGTCGCGGGCATCACGACCCGGCGCCCTATCCGTGCCGCGCTTCGCCTACTCCACGGCCACGTCGGGATCCTCCACACCGACACCTTCAACCCGGCCGACCCGTACAGCGGCTACGAGTTCGAAATCTGCGAACTGCCCGACCATGACGCCATGGTGGGGGAAAAGGACCCACCTGTTCTCACATCCCCCCGCCTCCCCGGGGGTCCCCAGGAAGTCCGGGCGCGTCTGCTGCACAGCGTCCTTGCCAGGGCGGACGAGACGGGGATGACGGTGTCGGAGCTCGGATGGGCCGGGTACCAGACCACGAGCCCGGTGGATGAGCTGACTGTCGATCAGGTCCGCGGGCTGCGGCAGGTGCTGACCGGCTTGGCGGGGTCTGGGTGGGTGGCGTGCGACGCCCAGGGGCGGTGGCGGGCCACGGTCCCTGACCCGATGTCGGAGCGGGTGCAGCGGGAGCGTGCCGAGGCGGCCGCGACGCATGATCGGGTCGTCGACCAAGTTCACGTCGAGCGGGCCGACTACCGAAGGTGCGCTGCGGTGGTGTGGGCGGCGACGCGGCGTGCGGTCGTCGACGCGGTCCACGCTCGGTACCGGGCATGGTGGGCGGGGCTGTCGAGTCATCAGCGAGCCGACCGCGCCGCTGCGGCGTCGCAGAGGTTCCGGGACCTGCCGGCAGTCGAGCAGGCCAAGGCCAGACACGAGTGGGTGACCCGACGACGCGGGACACCGGCGAGCGAAGCGGCACGACACCGGGCATGGCAGGCGAGCCTCACCCCGGCCGAGTACGAACGACGGCGCGAAGACCGCAGAGACTGGTACTACGCCCAGCCGCCGCAACGACGCGTCGAGCTCGTCCGCATGTGGGACGCCCACCGCACACGACACGGCCCGGCCGCCGGCATGTCGACGCTGGTCGCCACCTAGGCTCACGGCGTGGCGAAACACAAGTCCAAGTCTCGAGGGCGCACGCGATGGTCGGCGGTGGTCGGACGGCGTCGACCCGCGGGGCCGCTGGAGCTGGCGAGAGTTCATGAGCAGATGAAGACCCGAGGCTGGACCGGGTGGCGATGCGACACCGAGCTCGCGGAATGGACATGGTTCCCGGCGTCCGCCACTGACTGGGCCGAGCCCACTCACATCATCTTCGGCGCCGCAGATGCGGAGAATCCGGCGTTCGTGGTGATCCTGGCCACCACCGTCGACAACGTCCGGCTACCTGCGACTCGGTACTCGTCCTGGTCGGCACTGGCCGCGGACCTCGGCTCGATCGAGCGCTACGGCCTCACCGGTGACGTGCCGGCCCTCCCCCACCGCGACGTACTACCACCGGGAACCTCTGTGGCCAGAGACCACCACACCTGCCAAGGCTGTGGAGAGCAGATTGAACTCGGCGAGGTCATAGTCCGTAGCCACTTTGGATGGGTCCACCCGCAGTGCCGTACCGCCGGCGCGACACGCACACAGCGACAGCCGGTGATCGCGAAGTACGAAGGCCCCTGCCAGGGCTGCACAGACCCGATCCTGCCCGGACAGCTAGTCACGACCTGGCTGTGGGGATGGCTCCACGCCGACTGCGTCGGCTCCTATCCGGGCACCCACCGGCGAACCGCAGTCGGCTACAACGTCGCGTGCCCCAAGTGCGGGTCCGCAGCCGACGAACGCTGCGTGACTCCCTCAGGCAAGCCCTGCCCCGTCCACGCCGGCCGCCGCGCCGTCGAGCTCGCATCCGGCGCCACCTCGACAGCCACCGATGGACACTCATAATCACGCGGACCACAGGATGTACGGAGGTACGTACCGCAGGACACACGCGCGGCAGGCACCTGCGGCGCACAACGTGTCGGGACAAGCGCGCCGGTTCCCGTCATTCCATTCACCGGCGCACCGACGTACGCAAGGGCGTAGATCCTGCACTACGTGACTACGTACCCGAATAGCGTGGGGAGGGTCGGCTCCCTCGCTACGCTGGAGAACATGTCCATGGCCCGCAGACGCGCGAAGCGCCGCAAGCAGCAGGAGGCATTGTTGCAGCTTGTCGCCGATATCCGCGCTGGAAAGGTGAACACCGTCCAGTCAGAAGATGTCGCGACCGATCTCGGCCTGAGCCTGTCCGGCGCGCCGTACGGGTCCTTTCGCGACGGCACCCCCGTCACCGAAGCCGACATCTCTCGTTGGGCCGACGAAGCCGAGCGCGGCTACGACCTCGAGTCCCTGAGAGAGACGCGTGCGGTGCTGTCCGACCCGGCGCTCATGCGACAGCTTGCCGAGAGCAAGGCTTCCCTCGCCGTCGGCGACGTCGTCGATGAGGCTGGCCTGCGCGCCCTCCTGACAGAGCACAACCGCTAAGGAAGCGCTGATTAATGGTGGCGCGCGGCCCAACTTCACCGTGCGGGCCGCGTCGACGACGTCGAGAAGCCCTGGGGTCTGCTGAAGTGGTACCTCGAGCGGATCCCCGTAGACGACTCGCCCGCGTGGAACGCATGGAGATCCGCCGGCGTCCGCGAAGCCGCCGACCGTGACCGGGCCGCATGGGCCCAGGGGCCGCCCACCAGCGCCGCCTCGAGGACCAGGCCATCGCTGCCGCGTCCACCCCCGAACGCCGCGCCGCGATCATCGCTGGCGTCCGAGCTCAGCTCGCCGCATCACGCGCCGGTCGAGGCAGCACCGTCTCGTCGCCCCATGACTCACTCTCCTACTGACATCGCCCCCGCCCGGGCCGACCTGGTGTACGCCGCGGCTGACTGGCATGTCTTGCGTCACAGGGAATTGTCCGGGCCGACTGCTACCGTTCCGCTTCATGACGAGTCTTGCGCAGGTGATAGTGGTGGCCGTGGTGATCCGGACCCAGAACGGTCGCGCATGAAGCCCCCGCCACGAAGCCCCGGGCACGCGCGCTGGATCCTCCCGGGGCTGATCCTGCTGCTGATCCTGCCCGGGGCGCTCGCCACTCCATCCACCGTCGAGTGGGTGTTCACCGGGATCCTGTCCGCTCTCACTGCCGCGGGCATCGTGAGCGTCGTCAAACGATCCAGGCGGATCGCCCTAGACCGCCAGCAGCGGGCCGCCATCGCGGCCGCGCAGCGGGATCATGCCTGGCGAGTCGCCGCGCAGCTGCGGCGCGAGCTGCCCGACCGTCAACCTCGCAACACCGTCAAGGTATGGGACCTGATTCCCAATGCCGACGAAGTCTTCATCACCGACGCGCCGGTGCACTATGCGCGGTATTACGGCCAAGACGTCACCTACACCACCTCGAGCGGCGTCTACTTCGGCAGTCCGCTGTTCGTCGTCGCCGGCCTGATCGGGACCGCTGCCAGCAACTCGGCAGCACGCTCACGCGCCGAGGCGATGGCCCGCAGCCAGTGGCGCGAACACCAGACCGTGCGCCTGGTCGTGACCAACCAACGGCTGTGCTGCCGAGTCGGCAATGACTGGTACAGCTTCTACTACTCCCACATGACAGCGATATACCCACTCGCCGAGCAACAGACCCTGGTCTGCACCTTCGGCAAAGGTGCCCCGCTGATGATCTCCGGCCCCTGGGCGCCCGCAGCAGCAGTCGTCACAACCCTGATGACTCTCGGCGTCGACCCGCTCCTGACTCATCCCGGACTGCGCTGCCTCGACGGGGCGCCAGGGCTGACCCGATGAACGGCACGTAGGCGCGACTCGATGAACTCGACCGTTCCGACGCGTCGCGCAGGACCTCCGCGACGCGTCGTGCCCACCAGGTGTACGCGTCGCTCTCGGCCGCCCGCGACGGTTCCAGGTCCCCGCTCGTCGGAGCGCGAACCCGGTTGGCTGTAGGCGAGGAGCTGGGAATCCGCAAGCAACTCGTCTATTGGCTCGGGAAGACCAGCGCGTAAGCGCTCTTGGACACTCGGCCCGTCCGCGCAGACCGTCGCGGATCAGGGCTGACGATAGGCAGGGTGCGGTTGAAGTGGCCTAGCCCTGTCGTCTTCCCGCGGAGGTGCGTTCTCGACGACCCACGACCAGTCCTCGCCGAGTGCCTCGGTGGCCGCTTCTGGCCCCCATAACTCTCTGGCATAGGCGGCGACGTTGTTGAGCACGTCCGCAGGCAACAGCTCGAAGTCGCCGGAGGTCAGCTGAAGTCCCCTGACCACACGAGCTGCTGTCGTCTGCGGCAGGCCGAGGAGCAGTTGGAGTTCTCGCATCGTCGTGACCATGTCGATCACGTACCAAGTCGCTCGACCCGCTCCGCGTTCACTGAGCACCCACCTCACCACGTCGCCCGAGACGTTCGGCGGCATCATGAACGTGACCACGGCGTGCTGATGAGCCAGGGGAATCTGCTCCTCCCGATCGCGGTACTGGTGCATGACGATCCACATGGCGTCGTAGCAGGCGCGTCCGGTGAGCAGGTAGTCAACGTTGAGCGGAGTCGTCGGCACCTTGGTGACCTCTACGTCGTCCAGGCCTGACTGTCGGATCGTCTGAGGTTCGCCTTCCCGCGCTGCGGAGAGGAGTGCCGCGAATTTGGCTCGCGCTTCGGCCACTGTCCAGAGTCTCATGCCCCCAGCATACCCGTCCCTGTACATAAACGGGTCACGCTCTGGGTAGACGACCGCCAGTGGAGGCCCCAAGGAACTCGACCCTCACGCCGATTCAGAGCTGACCAGTGATCTTCTCGCGCAGAGTGCGGGCGTCCATGGCGGTCCGTACGGTCGCGAGGGCCTGCTCGAGCGCGAGCCGGGCGCCGAGAATGACGAGCAAGGCCGGGATCCAGCCGAGCAGAAGTACCACGAGGCCGGGGATCGGGCTGCCAGCGACGGGGATGAATCCGGCGAGTGTCTGGTCGGGCAGCGTGGCAGCGAACGTGGCGATCACAGCGACCAGATAGCCCAGGGCTGTGACGGCGACCATGAGGCCGTAGACGATCTTGACCAGGCCTGGTGTGGCGTAGGTCTCGAAGGAGAAGTCGAACGCGGCCGCGAACGGGTTCGGGTCAACGACCGGAGGGGTCGTGTAGATCGGGTGCGCGTGCGGCCCGGGGTAGTTCGGCGGGAGCTGCGACGGGAACTGGCCTTGGAGTGGGCTGGACATGGGGCCGATCATTCCAGATCGCGGCCGAGTCCTGGTTGCACTTCTGCCCCCCGCATGGCATCGCTGCTCATCAGGTACGTATCCCCGTGAGTACGTACCTCCGTAACAGCGTGCCAAGCGTGCCGAACAGTCCCGCCCCCATTCCACTCGTCGGTAGACTGATGTACGCTGATACGTAGATACGTAGATCCGGGACTACGCGGCTACGTATCCGCGTAGTGCAGGAGGCACGAGGGGTGGATGAGGCGGAACCGGGACGGTTCCACGTGACAGGTGTGGACCTCTCGCGAATTAGCACGTCGACCGCTCTTGTCAGAGGTATCCGCTATACAAGCCCACAACGACATCGAACAGGACATGAAGTGAACCGCTACTCCCTCCGCCTGGCCCTCGCCACCGGCCTGCTAGTCGCTGTCCTGACCGGCTGCGCGTCCGCTCCGGCCACCACTTCGACCGAACAGGTCGTCCCGACGGCCGCCGTGGCGACCTCGACGGAGTCGGGCACACCCGCACCATGGCCGGCCGCCTGGACCCCCGACCCGACCCCAACCGCGGCCGACCCGGCTGCCACGGATGCGCCCTCCCCGCCAGCTGACCCGGCCACCACTGACGCACCCGCCGGGCAGACCACACGCGCAACAGCCGCGGCCAAGACCACGACGGCCGCGAAGACCACCACCAAGGCCGCCACCGCACCGAAGACCACCACCGCGCCCGTTCCGCCGGCGCCCCCCGCGCCGCCGAAGACCACCGCGCCCACCGGGCCGGGCACCGTTACAATCCAGTGCTACCCCACGGGTACTGGCATGACCCGGGGGGTCATCAAGTGGAGCAACGCCGGCACCTTCTACGTCGTCATCACCGTCAACGGGCACACCTTCACCGACACCATCACCGAGGCCAGCGGTTCGAGCGACGGAACGACTCAGCCCGAGACCACGCCGGGTCACGGGTCGTGCTCCGGATCGGTTGCTGGGGTTTCCCGGTCGGGCTCGTACTGATGACTGCGTAGCTGATATCCCGCTGCGCGGATGGGCCTAGTGCCGAGTGTGCTCGGGTGGTGAATCGGCGCGCTGGATAGGCGCAGATCATCCGTAGCCGCGTATGTACGTAGCGGCGTACGGAGGGAAGGAGTGAGAGGCCCCGATGTCTCGCGCTCCCCGACGTACGGAGGTACGTAGCGGCGTAATGCCGTAGGTGCGTGTCCGGTGGCGCTCCCGGGTCTTCTTCAGGAGCGTTGCGTATCGGTGGGCCGGGTCTCTGAGATGGAATCGGGGCAGTTCCGTGGGGAGGGTGAAGAACTCCTCAACACGGAAGGTCTGACACGTGAAGCTCACGAGACTGTTCAGGCGAGGTGCCACGGCTGTTGCTGTGCTGCTCGCCTTCCTGATGTCTGCGCCGGCGGCGCAGGCGTACCTGGGGCCGCAGACCGCGACCACACCAGGATTCGTCGGCATTAATGGAAAACACGAAATCGGCACAATGGGTCTCTCGTTCTACAACAATGCACGGTTCGTGTGCATCGATGAGTCCGGCGGGACCGCAGGGTTCATGGACACGCCTCATAGCGCGACCGCGGCAAGCGATGTGCAGAACTGGGCAGCCGCGTACGCGCTCAGCGACCGCGCGGGATACCTCTACTCCCCCGCGGACAAGAAGGCCGCAGCGCTCGACTACTACGTCGGTGTGATCCAGAACATGAACTCGAATCCTTCCGAGGTTGCGCGCGCCTGGAACGCCGCCGCAGCTGCCGGAATGTGGGCCGATTCCACGGCCGAGCTCGCGGCGCTCGTCGCTGACGTCAACGCTAACGCGGGACCTTACGACATGAGCAGGATCGCGCTCTCAAAGTCTGGCACTGGTGGAGGGACGGTGACCGACATTGGAGTTCAGTCGGCGGCCGGGACCTGGCAGGCAGGGTATGCGGTCACGCTGAGCTTGACGGGGCCTGGAGTCTTTGCGGCGACTGGCACGAACGCGATGACTGTCACCTCGGCGACGAGCCCGCTGACGGAAGCGTTCACGTTCACCGGACCTGGCACCGTCAAGGTCAGGCAGGCGACCACCGGACTTCCCGAGATGGTCGCGGTGCACCCCGCACCGGGCGCCGGGCAGCAGCGGGTTGTAGCCGAAGGCGCACTCGGTATCGCCAGCGGTACCGATCCTGTGGATGTGACGGCGTATGCGCCGAAGGCCACGTCGACGGTAAGCAGCCAGCTTGTGGCGGCCGGGTCGCAGGTCACCGATACGGTCCTGCTCACTGGTGGCGTGCCGAATGGTGCGTTCTCCGGGACGGTCGATGTGTACGGGCCGCTCGCGACGCATCCGAAGGACGGCATTCCCGCTGGGACCGTTCCGGCGACGACGCTCACCTACCCCGGGACGTTCGCCGCGGACGGCACCGGGAAGGTCATCACCTCGCCCGTGACGCTGCCGAAGCCCGGGTTCGTCTACTTCCACGAGAAGGTCGATGCGACAGCGGACTACGCCGCTTACACCGCGCCGCTGGGCAAGGAGCTCAGTGAAACGGTGCTGGTCATGGCTCCCGAGCTCGTCACCCAGGCCAGTGCACAGACTGTCTCGCCAGGCTCGACGCTGACCGACACGGTGGCGTCTACCGGCAGCAGCTGGCCGGTCGTTGACGTCAACGGGGATCCCATCTCGTACACGGTCTCTGGGGTCATCCTGGCGTCGTCGTCGTGCTCGGGGCCGTGGGACCCGAGTGCCCCAGTGTTCTCGTTCGGGCCGGTGGCGTTCACGCCCGGACAGCCCCTCACCACGGGAAGCTGGACCGTCCCAGCATCAGTGGCCGGTCAGTGCGTCACGTATTCCGAGGTGACGAGCTGGTCGGCGAAGTCGGGCACGGGCCACACGGCGCCGACCACACCGGGTCTGGCGACCGAATCGGCGCAGATCACCGACAAGGGCGGTGCGGGTGGTGCGGGTGCGTACATCTCGACCGGTGCTCCCACTATGACCACGGTGCCTGCACCTGGTGTGTGGGCGGGCAGCGCTGCGGTCATGTTGGGCGCTCTGCTCGGTCTGGGTCTGCTGGTCACGCGTAAGAAGGGTGCCCGCGCATGACCAGTCCGCGGCGATCGAACGGCCTGGCCCCATCAGGTCGTCACGGCGTCCCAATGCGCGCGGTCGCCGCAAGCAGCGGCCTGGCACGGACCCGTGTGGTCCGTGCCGGGTTCGCTGCCCTCGTCCTCACCCTCGTTCTCGGCGGCGGGTTGATGAGCCTGACGGCAGGGACCACGAGCAGTGCGGCCGCGGCACCCATGCCTACCGCGACGGTCTCGACCGGTCTCGCGCCGGAAGCGGCCGGTCCGACAGCCCTACCCGTTGCCTCGGGGTCCGCGTCGCCGCAGGTCATCACCACCGACACGATGGCGCCGGGGACGGTCCTGATCCCTTCGGCGGGCATCTACATCAGTTACGCACTGGAGCCGGTCATTAACGGCGAAGCGACAGTCCCGGACTGCACAGCCGGCATCTGGGACAAGGGCGCCACGCCCACGGACAAGGCCGGCACGGTCCTGCTGTGGGGCCACGTCGACACGAGCCACTGCCGCACCGGCGCGTTCGCCGGCCTCGCCTCGACCGTCCCGAACGGTGCGATCTATCTCAAGGACGCCGATGGCCACGTGACGAGCTGGCAGGTGACCCAGATGTATACCGAGCCGCGGAGCTCGAAGCACGCCGAGCTGTTCACCACTGCGGGTCCGCACCGGCTCGCGGTCGTGACCTGCGGTGGTGCACCGACCACTGATGGCTATTACACGCACAACGTCATCGTCATTGCACAGGAAACTGCGTCCCAACAGGCGTAGATCCGTAGCAGCGGATATACGGAACCGCGTAGGTACGGAAGGAAGGAGCAGGGGATGCCTGTTGTGATCGGTGTTGTCGTGACGATTGTGCTGCTGCCGTTTGTCTTGGTGTTCGGTGTTTTGGGTCTGGTGGTGATGGCTCCTGCCGAGTCGTCTTCGTCGAGCTGGGCGAATGGTGCGGTGTGCGCGACGTCGGGTGGCCTGCCGGGGTTGTCGGCTGAGCAGGCTGGTAACGCACGATCAATCATTGCTACCGCGGCCGCCCGTGATGGGTCCGCTGGTGCGGTTATTGCGGTGATGACTGCGATGACGGAGTCGGCGCTGGTCAACGTCTCGCATGGTGATGTGGCCGGCCCTGACTCCCTCGGTCTGTTTCAGCAACGCGCCAGCTGGGGCACGGTCGCGCAACGCATGGACCCGGCTACGGCGACCGGGCTGTTCCTGTCGGCCCTCGAGCAGGTGCCGAGCTGGTCGACCGTGGCGGCGCCGGTCGCGGCGCAGACGGTGCAGCGGTCCGCGTTCGCCGATGGCAGCAACTACGCCCGCAACCTGGGCCAGGCGCAGCTGCTCGTTTCGACGGTGTTGGCGGATGCGGCCGCGGCCGGGTGCGTCCCGGGCGGCTTCAGTAACGTCGGCGGAGCGCCTGTCGTGTCGGATGTGGCTGGGCTGAATGCTCGTGCGCAGGGGTTCGCTGATGCGTCGGCGGCGGGCCGGCCGGATCCGTTCTTCGGCGGGACGTCGTATTACCGGCTGTGTGGGGAGCTGGCCGCACGGATCAACGGGCATCCGATGTCGGGGTGGTCGTCGGCTGCGGTGCAGTGGTCGGCGTATGTGGCCTCAGGTGAGGCCCACGCGGGCGATACGAGCCCGCCGACGGGAGCGTTGTTGTTCTACTCGACCTCGTCTCCGGCCGGGCACGTCGCCACGTATCTAGGCGGCGGGAAGGTCGCGTCGAACGACGTCGGCGACGGTGCGTCCGGCCGGAGCGGCGGCGTCTACATCGTCTCCGCTACCGCGTTGACTTCCGGCCCGTGGCGACTGCACTACCTCGGCTGGGCCGCACCCAGGTACTGACCCCGGTGCGCGGGCTTTGAGATGAACCCAGGACGGTTCTCCACGGTCTGTGAGGAACCACACCCGAAACAAACCCAGAAGGAGACCCGTCATGGGACCGAAGTTCGAGACAGTGCCGGCCGCTGGACCCACGCCGCCGCCCGGTGGGTGGGATCCGGGCGTGACGCCCAACACCACCGGCCTGCCAGGAATTCCGCAGGCGCAGGCTCTGGCCGGCGGCATCATCACCTACGTCCTGATCGGGTTGGTCGTCGCCATGATCATCTCCGCCCTGGTGTGGGCGTTCTCGGCGTGGAAGGGCCATCAGGGCGGTGTGCAGGGCGGGAAGATGAGCCTGATCGTCTGCTTCGCTGCGGCGATCATCGTCGGCGCGGCTGACGCGATCATTGTGTTCGCCGCGGGCGTCGGCCAGCAGGTGAAGTGATGCGTCTGCTCGTGCACCGGGCGGTCAGGTCCCCACTCGTGATCATCTTCGCCTGCCTGCTCGCCATTCTCGCTGTCGGGGCCGTGATGACGGCCGTGTCGAGCCACACGGCCTCGGCCGCTTCTCGCCGGGCATCTGCGGCCGGCTCGGTCGGTGCCGCGACCGCGTCACCAGGGGCGGCGTCGGACGGTGCGGCGTCCGTCGAGACGGGGGCTCCGAGGTCGTCGCTGCCGGCGTTGTCGGCTGAGCAGACCTCGACGCCGGAGGCGTTCATCGAGGCTGTCATGACTCAGGTCTTGACGATCGACTATGCGCGCACGTCTCGTGCGGACCTTCAGAACTGGGTCGACGCTAACCAGTCGATCGTCCACACCGCTCCGTCGCCGCCGGAGATCACGGCCGACATGCTGCGGCATTCCGCGTGGTACGAGCTCACGAAGGTCATGGACACCGGCGCCGCGCCACTGGTGGTCTCGGAGTCGGAGTGGGCCGCGTACGCCCGGGCCGGCGCCACCTCGAGCGTGAAGAACGTGCAGGTCACCCGGGATCCGGTCTATGAGAAGAACCTGGCTGCCGGTATGGAAAACCCTGGACCGTATGTGACCGCCCGGCTCTACATCGCGGAATGGGACATCACCATTGCCGGTGCCGTGACCCACCGCAACCTGTCGCTGTCTGTTTCGGTGGATCTGGCCCTGTTCCGCAGTGGCTACGGGTTGCTGGCGGTCCTCTGATGGCCTGTGATCCGATCGTGATCGCGGCATCTCCTCTCGCGTGCGCCGCCGTCGACGCGGCTGGGGCCGCGGGTTCCTCGGCCGTGGACAGGGCGATAGATGGCTTTGCGAATTCCGCGGGGAAGGTCGCAGGCGGGATGCTGCGGTGGTTGGCGGAGCAGTTGTCGACTGCTACCGGTGTTGACTTGTCGGTGCTGACTCCGTCGGGTAGCCCGTCGATTCTGACGATCACGTGGGCTATCGCATTGGTGATGTGTGTGATGTTGCTGGTGATTCAGGTCGGGTTGGCAGCGTTGACCCGTAACCCGAAAGGGATCTGGATCGCGCTGCGAGGTGTCGCGATCGCGTTCCCGGGGGCAATGGTCGTCCTGATGGCCCTGCCGACGCTCCTGGCGATGCTCGACGCCATGTCAAGCGGCGTCATGAACTGGTCGGTCACCAACCAGGGAACACGGGTGTTGAACGACATGGCGTCGACACTGAGCGCGGACCCGACGGGCCTAGGTGCCGCGTTGTTGGAGATTGTGCTGATCGTCTCGTCCGCGATGGTGTACGTCGCGTTGCTGTTGCGGATGCTGCTGATCCTGGTTGCGGCAGTGATGGCGCCGCTCGCGTTCGCTGGCGCTGTCGCCGAATGGTCGTCGAAATGGCCCCGACGCTGGGTCGAGATCACGCTCGCCCTCGCGGTCTCGAAGCTGCTGCTGGTGATCGTGTTCGCGACAGGGTTCGCCGTCATCTACGGCGTGAACAAGGCAACGGTCGGGCTGCAAACCCCGGCGCAGGTCTCGAACGTCGCTGCCGGTGCTCTGCTCCTGCTGTGCGCCGGGTTCGCCCCGATGGGTGCCCTGAAGCTGTTCCATTTCGCCGGCGACAGCCTCGGCCAGATCCACGCCATGCACCAAGCCGCCGCGTCCGGCGGGCAGAAAGTCGTCGACACCGGAAAGGAAGTCGCCAAGAAGGCGATATCGGCCGCGACTGGGGTACCGGTCTCCAGCGGCAAGAACCCGCCCGCGCCCAGCGGCACGCCGGTGAAGACGCCACCGGAGACCCCCGGCGACGCCGCGTCGCCCACAACAACCCCCGAGTCTGCCCCTGGGGGTGGTTCGTCGTCCGCGCCGGTTCCGGTCAGTTCGGGGTCCGGGTCGGTCGGCGGGTCCTCAGATGGTGGTTCGTCGGCCGATACGTCCGGTTCGGATGGTTCATCGTCGTCGGTTCCGGTGAGCTCGGGGCCGGCTGAGCTGCCGGCGAAGGAGAGTGTGTGATGGGTGAGACACCGTTGGTTTCGGCTGCGTTCGGTCGCCGGCAGACTGCCGGGTTACTGTTCGGCTTGTCGCCGATGTCGCTGGTGAGTTTCGCGCTGGGCATGGTGATCGTGTTCATGCTGTTCATGTCCCGCGCGGGTGCTGTGGGGTGGTGGGGGTTGGCGCCGTTGTGGCTGGGGCTGATCGCGGCTGCATTCGTTCCGCTGCATGGCGGGTCGTTGGCGGACTATGCGCCGACGTTGGTGTCGTGGGTGGTGCGGAGGGTGTCTGGGCAGTGGCGGTTCCGGGCGGAGGTGATGCGGCCGCGGCCGGCAGGGACGATGGCGTTGCCGGGGGATGCGGCGGCGTTGCAGTTCGTGTCCGCGCCCCCACCGGACGGGTCGCCGGGGCCGGTGATGGTCCACGACCCGTGGCGGCAGACGCTGACGGCGGTCGTCGAGGTGGAGGTGTCCGGGTTTGTCCTGTTGGACCCGGATGCGAAGAACCGCCGGGTCCGCGGGTATGCGCGGCTGATGGATGCGTTGGCGTCGTCGTCGACGTTTGCCGCGTGTCAGGTGTGGGAGTCCGTCATCCCGGACTCTGGCGATGGTGTGCAGGGCTGGTGGCGTGACCACGGCCAGCCCGACACGGTCGCCGGGTCGTTGTATGCCGAGGCGATCACGGCGGCTGGGCCGGCCGCGTCACGTCACCGGTTGTTGATCGCGGTGACGTTGGACAAGCGGGCCGCGCGTAGCGAGATCCGCCAGCAGGGCCGCGGAGTGACGGGTGCGGCACGGGTGCTTTATGGCGACATTGCCGCGCTGGGGTCGACGTTGGCGGATGCGGAGCTGCGGGTGGTGGGGTGGTTGGCGCCGGACGCGTTGGCGGCGTTCATTCGTGGCGCGTATGACCCGGCTGATGTGCCGGTCGCCGGGGACGCCAGGACTGAGCTGGCATCGGCCGGTCCGGTCGCTGTTGATGAGCATTGGGACTTCCTGCGGCACGATTCCGGGTGGTCGGCGGTGTTGTGGGCTGGTGAGTGGCCGGCGTCGGCGGTCGGTCCGGAGTTCCTCCACAAGCTGATCTTCGCCGCGGGCGTGCGGCGCACGGTGAGCATCATTCAGGTCCCCATCTCGCCGGAGAAGGCACGGCAGGCGCTGCGGTCAGAACGGACGCAGTACGAGACGGACCGGCACGCCAAGCAGCGCGCCGGGTTCCTGATCGACGACATCGAGGACGCGGAGCTGGGCCAGGTCCGGCAACGGGCCCGGGCGCTCGGCGCCGGGCATGCGGACATCCGGTTCGCGGGGCTGGTGGTGGTGACCTCGACGGTGTCGCTGGAGCAGCTGCGGGCGGATGTGGCGGCGGTGAAGCGACGCGGCCTGGGTGCCGGGGTGGACCTGGTCGTCTTGTACGGGCGGCAGTCGCAGGCGTTCATCGCCGGCGCGTTGCCGCTGGGCAGGTCGGTGTTCTGATGCGATGGCCACGAACTCAGGTCCCGGACCCGATCAGCTCGCCCCGGATGGGGCCGGCTGGTCGGCACATCATTGTTGTGTTCGCCCCGAAGGGGGGTGTCGGGAAGACGACGGTCGCGGCCGGGATCGCGCAGCAGCTCGCCGCGACCCGTGGCGAGACGGTCGCCGTGATCGACGCGAACCTGCACCGCGGCACGTTGCGGCAACGGACCGTTCCTGGTGAGGTCCCTCCGCCGTTGTCGTTTGTGGAGCTATGTCGCCAGGCGCCCGTGTTGCGGCCGGAGTGGCCGATGCTGGTCCCGTTCCATGACCTGGTCGGCAGGTTGCGGGTGTTCGGGAACGACGCCGCGGATCCGGCTGCGGTGGAGGCGCTGGACGGGCCGGCCTTTGCGGCAGGCGTGGATCTGGTGGCCCGTGCGGCGCAGGTCGTGGTGCTCGACATGGGTACCTCTGCAACTGGGCCGGTGATCCGTGCCGCGTTGGAGATGGCGGGGACTGTGGTTGCTGTCGCTGACCGCAGCGCGGACTCGTTGGAGCTGCTCATCGAGTGGGTGTCGGCGTTGGCCGGTTCTCCGCAGTCGTTCAGTCCCGCTGCGGAAGCGGTCGCCGGGTTCGCGTCAGTCGCGGACGGCCGCTATGCCGACCTGGTCCCGGGCCTGGTGATCGCGCTGAATCCGTCCCGGACGCGTAGTGACGTACTGCCGCGGGACCAGCGCCGGTATCTGGAGTGGCTGAATCAGGCGTGCGGGCATGTGGTGTCGGTACCACGGGACCCCCAGGTCGCCCGCGGTGACGTGATCGACTGGGACACCGTGTCTGCGTCGACGTTGCGGGCGTTCCGGGACCTGGCCGGGTGCTGCGCTTCCCGGTTCCCTCTGCCGCCGCGCGAGCGCGTGTCGTGAGCGTCGGCCTGCCGGCGTTGCCGCCGCGAGCCCGCCGCCGCACGGAACGGCCAGCCTGGCAGGGCCAGGCGGTCGTCGTCGCGATGGTCGTCGTGTTGATCGTCGGCGCCGGGTGGGTGGGCGCTGCCGTCGTGACAGCGCCAGTGTCCGCAGCGTCGACCACGGTGGCAACGATCACCGCCGTGACGACCGCCACGGCGATGACCACAGTCACCGCGCCTGCGCCAGAAACGCCGCTCTCAGCGGCGCCGACTGACACCACCACGACTACGGCACCGATCCAGGCGCCGGCGCCGGCGCCGGCGAAGACCACCACGGCGGCGGCACGGAAGACAACGACAGCACCAGCCGCCCCCGCGAAGACGACTGCTGCGCCGGCGCCGGCGCCGGCGGCTCACCATGTGTCGGCGTCGCTTGCGGCGTCCGGAGGTGGCGGGGCGATCACAGCGACGGTGACGGTGACTAGTGATGCCGCGACAGCGGCGGTGACGATCTCCGCCACATCCCCCGGGAAAGCAACTGCGTCGGCGAGCAAGACGGTCACTGTCAGCGGCGGCACAGGCAGCTGGACAACCACGTTGCACCCCGGTTCCGGGACGTGGTCGGTGTCGGCGTATGTGTCGTGCAGTTCGGGATCTGTCACCACCGGCACCTTCACACTAGGAGTCTGAATGCGGCCTCTTCCGCCACTACCCAACAAGCCGACCGTCCCCGACGCGGCACCCATTCCGCCTTCCTCGGCATCGCCTGGCCCGGTCGAGGGGTGGAGCTGGCCGGCGGCACCCGCCGCGGCGCCCACCTCCCCGGCGGGTCCGGTGCTGGTGGGTCCGTCGACGGTGGATCCGGGTGCGACGACGCTGGCCGGGTCGGGGTTCATCCCGGCCGGGGACCGCAGCGCGTTGCGTGCAGCTCGTCGGCTGGCGACACGCCGCGAGGCTGCGACCAGGTCGGCCCGGGCCGAGTTGGTCAAGGGCGAGAAGGCGCGCGACATGGCGGAGAACCGGAGCGTGGACTGGTTACCGCGGCGGGGCACGAAGGGTCCCGATGCGGGTCGAACGGTCGGCAGGTTGCGGCTGAGGCCGCACAAGGCGACCAGTGATGTGCTGTCGGTCGCGTACCCGTTCTTGGCTGAGGCCGGGATCGGGTCGTCCGGTCCGTGGATCGGTACCGACTCGTGGTCGGGGTCGTCGTTCTGCTTCGACCCGTGGGAGCTGTACAAGCGGGGCGTGCTGACGAACCCGAACGTGTTGCTGGCCGGGGTGATCGGCCGCGGGAAGACGACCTTGTCGGCGTCGCTGGTTGTCCGGTCGCTCGCGTTCGACCGGCAGGCGTTCATCCCCGGTGATCTGAAGGGCGAATGGGCGTTCCTGGTCCACGCGCTCGAGGAGATGGCTGCCAGGCGCGAGAAGCGGTTCTCGGGGGCCGTGTTGGCGTTGGGTCCTGGCATGGCCACCCGGTTGAACCCGCTCGACGCCGGACCTCGGCCGGCCATGATGATCGGCCCGACTGGGGGCCGGGAAGCGATGACTGACCAGGCATGGACCGACATCGTCCACAACCGCCGTTCTGCGCTGCTGACGGCGCTCGCGATCACGGGCACCGGCCGGGACCTGTCACCGGTCGAAGGGACCGCGTTGGCTGCCGGGCTGGTGGAGGCCGAACGCCGCCCTGATCCGATGCTGCCGCATGTGGTGGCAGCACTGCTGGACCCGCCCGTCGATGGTGTCCGGGGCTCGACCCGCGCGCAGCTGATCGAAGACGGCCGCCCGGTCGCCCACGCCCTGCTGGCCTTGGTCGAAGGAGACCTGAAGGGCATGTTCGACGGTGCGTCGACGACGACGTTGGACACGACGTGCGACATCACCGTCGCGGACCTGTCGCGGATCCACGGGTCTGACACCCGCCTGGCGTTGGTGCAGACGTGCGTGTCGTCATGGATGGAAGCCGCGCTGATGGACCCGGAGTCGCCGAACAGGTGGGTCGTCTACGACGAGGCGTGGCGGCTGATGCGGCTGCCGGCGCTGCTGAGCCGGATGCAGTCGCAGTGGAAGCTGTCGCGGGCGCTCGGTATCGCGAACCTGCTCGTGATCCACCGCCTGTCCGACCTCGACTCGGTCGGCGACGAAGGCTCGTCGATGCGTGAGCAGGCGCTCGGGCTGCTCGCCGACTGCTCGTCGCGGATCCTCTACGCCCAAGAAGCCGACCAGGCGGCAAAGACCGGTGCGTCGATCGGCCTGACGACGACGGAGATGGACCAGCTGTCAGCGCTCGACAAAGGCGAAGGGCTGTGGAAGCTCGGCGGCCGGTCGTTCATGGTCCGCCACCGAGTACCCGCCTCAGAGTTGACGCTCCTGCCAGATCGGATGCGGTGATGAAGAACGAAGTGGAGGCTGGCCATCTGTTCGACGGTGAGCCGGTGTACCTGGTCCACATGAGGACCCCGCGAGAGCGCCGTCGGTCACGCCGGACAGCCGGCGACGAACGGTTCGCCTCGCCCATGGTCGACGCGCTGCTGACCAGCGACTTCAGCGAGGGGTACGACGTCCCGCAGCGGGACCCTTTCACCGGGCAGTACCGGGTGATTGTGCGCCTGGTCGATGGCAGGACGGTCCTGTGCAACCGGTGGAGCCTGGCGCATGCCCGGTCCTGCCCGAAGTGCGAGCAGAGGTGGAAGGACGCCGAGTACGCCCTGACTCATCAGACCCCTGAGGGGGGACTGCGGTCCACGATCGTCGCGAACCTGAGCGAGTTCCGCCGGCATGACTACTACATGGCGGACGCCCTGGACCTGACGTTCGAGCGAGACGACGTCGAGGTGGCCGGGATGCTCGACACCGAGGAGTTCGGCATGTACCTGATCACCATTCAGGCGTGGGAGGTGGCCGACCGGACAGCGCGTGCGCAAGCGACGGAGACGGCCACGGACTGGCTCGTGCGGTGCGCGGGTGCTGTCGGTGGCCGACCGGTGAGCGCCGAGCAGGTGTCTGCCGTCCGAGCTTCCGTCGACTCGCATCTCGCCGACGACGTGTGGGCCGCGACCATCATCAACGAGTGGTCGGCGACCATGTCGATGGTGGCGGATCCGCTGTGGACCCAAATGCCCGTGGCCGCACCGGACGCGCTCACCACCGGTGCCCGATCGGGGACGGTTGAGGGCGAACTGTGAAGACCAACACCAACACCCGATGGGACCCGCAATGAGCGACAACCTGCCCGGTAGGCCCATGCTGCGGTGGCCGGCTTACCAGCCGACGCGCCTCGGACTCGTCTACGCCTCGATCACAGGAACGACACTGGCGGTGCTGCGCGGGACGCTGCAGACCCTGAGAGTGACGATCGCACTTGGGGCCGCCTACACCATCGTCGAGCTCGGCAACATCGTTGAGCTGATCCATGACAACTGGGCGACGTTCGTCGCCTCGTCGCCGGGGGTGATCATCACCTTCGCGCTCGGGATGACCGTCATATGCGCCGGGGTCGCCGTCCACGGAATGGCGCTCCGAATGCTGAGCAGAGAGCTGGCGGCCCTACCCAGGTACCGCCGGTGAGCGCCGCCCCCTGACCGCGAGCATGTGGGACCGATCGGGGACGGTTTCGGGGGATCAGTGAAGACCAGGGAAGGAAGTCACGTGGAGGTTGTCGTGCCTGCTGAGGGCAGGTTGGCGTTGCTGGTCGACGTGTCGGGCGACATCAGATCGGTGGGGTTGTCGGCGTCGTCTCCTGCTGCGTGGGCCGAGGAGCTGGCGGGCTTGTTGGGCCATAGCCAGTGGGTGACTCGTGAGGTGACGTGTGCGGATGCGGCGGTGCTGGTGTGGTCGGCGCAGGGCAGCCTGCCGCCGGTGAATGTGAGGGTGATGGTGATGCTGGCGGGGCTGGGTGAGCATGCGTGGCTGGCTCGTGGGCCGGTCCTGATGACCGGCCCGGCTGGTCCTGGCGGGATCCCCGGCCCGGTGTCGGCTGAGGTGGCTCACAGTCTGGTGTTTGGGGATGACCCTGATGAATGATCCGGACGCGGCGGCGGACGTAGGGATCTGGGCGCTTTTTGGGGTGCTGGGTGTCGGTATCGCGTTGGGGCTTGGCGGGTCGGTCGCGATTTGGGTGTTGACCGGGCATTGGCCGCACGCCGGCGTGTGGACGGGGCTGATGGTGTTGCTGCATCCGGGCAGTCCGTGGGTGGCGTGGCAGCAGCCGACAGGGCCGTTGTGGGCGTATTGGCTGATTTCCGGTGTGGTCGGTCTGCTCGTGGTGTCGGTGCTGGTGTGGGTCGGTGTCCGGGTGTTCGGGTTGGGGTCGAAGCAGCTCGTCGATCCGGGCCGGCATCCGGATCGGGTTCCGGGGTTGGCGGGGGCGGCCGAGGTTCGTCGGGTCGCGGGCGATCGTCAGCTGCTGAAGGCGGCGAAGACGCTGCGGCCGTCGCTGGGCCGTTCGGCGAGGTTGACTGATGTGGGGTGGACGGTCGGTGTCGCGTGCGGGTTCCGGTGGTTCTCGATCCGTTTGCGGCGGCTGGTCGCGCATGGTGTTGCGGTGTGGGTGGGTGTGCGGGACTCGATCGTGGTTCTTGGAGCTCCCGGGTCTGGTAAGGGTTTGCATCTGGTGATGCGGGCGATTCTGGACGCACCGGGTGCGGTGATCACGACGTCTACCCGTCCGGACAATGCGCTGGTCACGATGACTGCTCGGGCAGATGGTGGGCGGCCGGTGATGGTGTTCGATCCGCAAGGCCTGGCGGCGGGTGTTCCGGGTGTGATGGCATGGTCGCCGATCCGGGGCTGTGAGCATCCGCGGACGGCGATGGTCCGTGCGGTCGCGTTGACTGCCGGGTCAGCGGACGGCACTGAAGACTCGAGCTACTGGGCGACACAGGCCGCGGGCGTGGTCCAAGGCCTGCTCCATGCCGCAGCGTTGGCGAAAGTCTCGACCCCTGAGCTGTGGTCGTGGACGTTGTCGCCAGGTAACGCCCGTACCGCGGTCGACATTCTGTCCAGCACGGCTGGTGCCGCGCCGGGTTGGGCGGGTGCGCTGCGGGGCGTGGTGGAGGGCGACCCGAGGCTTCGGGACAACATCTGGTCGGTGGTCACGGGCGCGTTCGCCGCAATGGCGGACCCGGACGTGCTGGCTGCCTGTACCCCGCCAGCGGGGGCGGCGTTCGACCCGGTGTCGTTCCTGCGTGACAAGGGGACGTTGTATCTGCTCGGTACCGCGTCGGGCGCGTCAGCGGCGGCGAACCTGATCGCCGCGCTGGTCGAAGACATTGTCGAGACGGGCCGGGTGTTGGCGGCCGCGTCGACTGGTGCCCGGTTGGATCCGCCGTGCGCGCTGGTGTTGGACGAGGCGGCGAACTATCCGCTGCCGAGCCTGCCGTCGTTGATGAGTGAGGGCGGCGGGACCGGGTTCACGATGTGGGTGTTCTTGCAGTCGCTCGCGCAGGCCCGCAAGAAGTGGGGCAAGGACGCGGCGGAAATCGTGTGGGACGCGGCGACGGTGAAGGTCATCCTCGGGGGTGGCGGGAACGCCGACGACCTGAAGGACCTGTCGACGCTGATGGGACAGTATCGCGAGACCCGGGTGACGACGTCGGGCGGCCGCTCCGGTCGGGGCTGGTCAGAGTCGGTGCAGGATTCGCCGATCCTGGATCCGGGCCAGATCCGGCGGATCAAGTTCGGGTGGGGTCTGGTGCTGCTGCGTTCCGGTGCTCCGATCATGGCCAGGTTGCAGCGCTGGATCGACCGTGACGACGCCTCCCGGCTCACCACAGACCGTCGCCGGCTCGAGGAGCTGTTGCAGCGTGCCGCAGCGCAGAAGCCCGCCGGCCGTGCGTGACCCTCGTCGCGGCGTGGCGTGGACGCAGGCTCGGGTTCGTCGCCGTTCGAAGTACTCGGCCTACATCACCAGCCCGGCCTGGTTCAGGCGGCGGGAGTCGTGGGTTGCCGCGTACACGTTGCGTCATGGGACAGGCCCGGTGTGCGCCGGCTGCGGCGGTGCCTGGTCGGTCGCGCACGGTGACCTGCACCACATCACCTACGCCCGGCTGGGCGCTGAACACGACGCGGATCTTGTCGCGTTGTGTCGTGTGTGCCACTCCACGCTCCACGACCTGTGGGACGCCTCCCCCGCGTGGCGTCGTCTCGGGCGAGTCACGGCCACACGCGGAATCCTCGCTCTGCTGCGCACCCGAAAGGCGACCACATGACCCTCTCGACGTCGATCGACCCGGACGAGCCCACCGGCGCGGACACCTTGGTCCCTGAGCTGGCGGATGGTGACTCTTCCGCCCTTGACTTGGCGGCGCTGCTTGGTGGGCCTGACTTCGGCGGTTTGGGCGTCGGGCCGATCTACTGGCCGGACCTGTCGCCGGACGAGTATGGGGAGAAGCTGCGTGAGTTGGCGGTGTGGGTAGGTGGGTTGCAGGTCCGCTACCCGGAGATGGTGACGTTGCCGTTGTGCTGGTGGAAGCACAACTCGATCATCGAGCTGCTGTCGACGATGCGCGAGCATGAGCAGTTCTCGTACTCGCGGGCCTCGCCCCCGCCGGCGTCCGCATCGTGGCAGCTGATCTTCCGGGACCTGGAAGCACGACTTCGCGACTGGATCCGGATGCTGCGGTGCAACAGCGACTACCGGGTCACTCACGACCACCTGATGCTGCCTACCCAGCCCCCGGACGGACTGGCTGACTGGCTGAAAGAAAGATCCGAACAACTCACACCCACCGGAGAGGACATCACTCATGGCGATCAAAACTAAATGGCTCGTCTCGCACGCCTGCGGGCATCAGGAGACCCACGACCTTGGCGGGAAGCCGGCCGACAAGCGAGCCGGGTATGCGGCCTGGCTGGCCCGGACAGATTGCCGTGCGTGCTGGCAGGCGTCCCGTACCCCGTCGAAGGAATGGCTCGCCGAGCAGGCGGCCGAGCTGGACACGTGGGAGACGACGGCGGAGATGCCGCCGCTGGAAGGCAGCGAGAAGGCGGTCACGTGGGGTCGGCAGTGCCGCCACGACCTGTTGGTCGGTGCGTACTCGGCGTTGGTCACCGACGCCGCCGACCTCGACGATGACTCGTGGCTGGCGCAGGTCGAGATCCCTGCGCGCCGGATCGGACGGGCGTCCTGGTGGATCGATAACCGTGACACCGACACGGTCGACATCCTCGAGCTCCTCGAGGTCGCTCAGGGCGATGAGACGGCGGGGATCTGCGAGAATCCCGCATGACGAGCCCTGCCGGGTGGGTCGCCGGCCCTGACCCTGACCCCGCGGCGCGGCCTGTTGCGACCGCGTCGTCGTCGCCGGTGTCCCGCGCTGACCTGGAGGAGTGGGAAGTCGCAAACGAGCTGCCGGAGCTGACGGGTGTCAGCACGAAGGCAGTCGACTGGGGTCGGCAATGTCGCTACGACTGGCTGGTCCGCAGCGCGGCGGCGTGGGTCGGGGTCGCAGAGTCGAACGACCACTCCTGGTACAGCGACTACCGAGACCCGGCCCGGAAAGTCACGTCGGCGTCGTATTGGATCTCTCACCGCACCGACCAGTTCGACTCCGCGGATCAGCTGAGTCCCGAGCCCGTCTCCGTCAGCTCGACCGCACCGGTCACCGCGGCCGGGCAGGCGCCGGCGAATGCGGGGGCTGCGGATCTTGCCCGGGCGGCCGTCGATCAGAACACGATCGTCGAGGTGCTGGGCCGGATGGGTGTCTCCGCCCCGGCGGACTGGGACGGGTTGTCGGACTTCCGGGTTCCTGCCGCCGCTTTGGGCATGCCTCACGGCCCCGACGACGGGCAAGGTGTCACGATCCGTCCACGTACCGGCACCTGGATCGCGTGGCACGGCTACGAGCTCGCCAGCGGGACAGAGAAGAGCCCGTACCGCGGAGACGTCATCCGGCTGGTGCAGACAGCGGCCGGCATCACGTATCCGGCCGCGGTGCGGTTGCTGGCCAGTGAGGCAGAGATTCCGGTTGTCAGGCGTGAAGCGGATGCGCCGCTGGCGGGCAGATCAAAGTTCTGGGAGTCGCCCGTCCGCACGCGGACATCGTTGGCGGAAGTCCTGGACGTCAACCGGGCCGCGTGGGCTTTCTACACCGAGCCGGTGTTGGCGCAGCAGGCGGCACGGTACCTCGCCTCACGCAGCATCGACGTGACCGCGTTGGAACGCGAAGCGGGCCGGCCGTTGGCCGGGCACACGCCCGGCTCCACGACTGGGCTCGTGGATCATCTGCGGCAGGCCGGTTTCAGCGACGACGCGATGGTCGACGCGGGCTGGGCGAACCGCCGCCCTGACGCCACGGAGCTAACCGACAGGTTCCGGCATCGTCTCCTGATCCCGTTCCGCGACGACCAGGACAACGTTCTGGGCGTCACAGGCCGGGACGTGACCGGGGTCGCGAAGGCGAAGTACCTGAACACGTCCGCCACGATCGCCTACGACAAGTCCGCCATCCTCTACAGACCCGTACGAGCCGCCCTGGACCCCGGAGCGACCGTGATCGCCGTAGAGGGAACCCTCGACGCGCTCGCGATCTCCGCCGCGGCCGCCACCGCCGGCGTGAGCGCGAAGTTCGCCCCGTGCAGCCAGTCCGGGCTGTCGTTGACGACGAAGGTAGCGCCCGTGTTCTTCGGCCTGTCGGACAGTCCGCCGCTGGTCTGTGCTGACGGTGACCTCGCCGGCCGGACCGCGACGGAGAAGTGGGCGCGGCTCGCAATGGGCACCTACCACCGCGAAGTCCTCTGCCTGGCCCTACCCGGCGGAAAAGACCCGGCCGAGTGGCTCTCTGAGCACGGCACCGCCGGGCTCGCGACGTTCACTCGCCAAGCCACATACAACACGGTCGTGGGCGTCCCCGCGGTATCGATGGCCCACCCGGTACACGCCGGCGAGTTCCTCGCCGCGGCGGAACTGGCGCGGCATCCGACGACAACGGAAACAGTCGCCGCCGAGACCCTGCCCGGACTGGCAGCCATCGCAGCGCAAGTCCCCGACCCGGCCGCGGTCAACAGGTTCGCGGCCGCGGCCGGGGCAATCATCGCGGGAACCGTCGACAACAACGACGCGGCGGCACCATGGCGCACAGGCCAGCTCCTGCACCTCGTACAGCACGAGCTCCACGACGACCACCCCCAACACACCCTGACCCTGACCGCCGCCCCGGCCCTTCATCAGATGTGAGCCGAGCCAGTGGCCGTGTACGAGGTATTCATATGACCGTTTCGGCTGAGCCGGTCCTGCTATTGGCGCCCTGGTCGATCTGTCCCCCCGGCGGGTCTGTGGCATGAACCTCCGGGAGTGTGCGTGGTGTCGCGGGCCGATTCCGGCGACGCTGAGGCGTGATGCGGTGTGTTGTTCGGTTCGGTGTCGGCAGGCACGTCACCGGTTCACGACCGGTGCAGGCGTCGCGCAGGACCTCCACGACGCGTCGTTGCTGCAGCCGCCGACTTACATCGCGATGAGAGAAGCGATCGCCGACGCCAGACGGGTCCTGAAGGAACGAGATGAGAAGGCGGAGCGGGTCGCCGACGAAGCCGAACGGATCGCCGCCGCTTCCCGGGCCGCCGAGCGAGACGAACGCATCCGCACCATCGATGCCAGCATGGCAGCGAGCCGGGCTCGTCACGAACGATGGGTGGAGGCACAGGCGCTCCGACGCCAACAGGCCGCAGCCGAGGCGGCGACCCGCCAACCCCAGAACCCAGGCGGCGGCGACGAGACCCTCGGCTTTCCGGCCAGGAACGGCTCGTTCCCCGTCGTGTACACGCTGCAGGACCTCGCCGGGTGGGAGGCCACGTATCAGCTGGAAGCGCCGGGCATGGGGCGTGGCGGCGAGTCCTCGAGCATCACGTCGGCCTGTTCGCCGACTGGGTCGGATTGATGACCGACCGGTGGGCGACCGGCCTCCCTGAGCATCTCGTTGACCCGGCGTGGGCCGCGCTGTACCTGACGACAACGTCGCTGTCGGGGCAGGTCAGTGTCTTCGTCGGCGGCGGCGATCTCGACCGCGACCTGCTCTACCCGTACGACCCGATCGACCCTGACAGACTCATTTTGGCCAGGATGGCCGCGTTGGGCCTGATCCGGGTGGACATCGAACCGGGTGAGCCTGTGATGGTGCGGGTCCTCCATGACCTCGGCCAGGTCCAGTGGAACGCGAAGGTCCGGCAGCCTCACGCGTCCTGATCGTAGGCGCCAGTATCGTCGCCGACCCCCGAGGAGCGACGAGGAGAAGGTGGTCGTCGCAACGCCATGTCGATCGCGATCGAGGAGGCGACCAGCGCGAACCCAACTGTCCATCCGGTGCGGGCACGGCTCCCGAGAATCTGTGTCACGGTAAAGACGCCAGCCCACCCCCGTCGCGCTGCCGTTCACGGCGGGGCTTGCCTGACACAAGTGTCACTTGGTCCTGCCACCGACAGACACGCGCACACTGCACGCCGCGACCCTCTGACGGCAACGAAACCCGGGGCACGACGGCCACGACCACGACGACGGAGCCACCCATCCGAGACGAAAAGGGGAGGGTTCACCGCGGTGCATGAAGAACCACTTCTGGTGATGGGACCTGCTCATGTCGGTGTCGATCAACCGTCTTGTCGGCGCCAAAGGCGCCGAGTATCTGCTGCGCACCATCGCGCACGGCGACGGACGATCGGCTGCCGGCTCAGCACTGACTCGCTACTACGCCGAGTCCGGAACTCCGCCTGGCCGCTGGTTCGGGGCCGGCCTCACCCAACTCGACGACGGCCGCGGCATCGAGGCCGGCAGCGAAGTAGGCGAGGACCAACTACGCAACATGCTGGGCGGCGGCTTCGATCCGGTGACGATGAAACCGCTCGGCAAAGTCCTCAGCCCGTACCTGAAGCAGACCGGACCCGACGGGAAACCGATCGAACGCCGCTCAGTGACCGGCTTCGACCTGACCTTCTCGGTGCCCAAGTCTGTCTCTGCGATGTGGGCCATCGCTGACGGCGGGACCCAGGCGATCATCTACGAAGCGCACCAGGAAGCGATCAGGCAGGCACTCGTCTGGGCCGAGGAACACGTCTTCTTCTCCCGCTCAGGCCACAACGGCGTACTCCAAGAACGGATCCATGGTGTCGTCGGGGCCGGGTTCGACCACTGGGACTCGCGCGCCGCCGACCCGCAGCTACACACCCACCTCGTGATACAGAACCGGGCAAAGTCGGTCTCCGACGGGCAGTGGCGCACCCTCGACTCCCGCGCCATCTACAAGGCCACGGTCACGCTCTCCGAGCTGCACCAGGTCTTGCTGCAAGACGAGCTGACGCGCCGACTCGGTGTCGGCTGGGACCCACGGACCCGCACCCACAGCCACGTCCCGAAGTGGGAAGTGACCGGAGTCAGCGACGCGCTCCAGGCCGAGTTCTCACAACGCTCCGCGGCAATCGCAGTCCACAAGGACGAACAGGTCGCCGCGTTCGAGGCGACACACAGCCGTAAACCGACCGCCGTTGAGGTGCTACGGATGCGTCAGGCAGCGACCCTGGCGACCCGGGAAGACAAGCACGAGCACTCCCTCGCCGACCTCACCGAGCAATGGCGCGAACGAGCCCGAACCTATGTCGGCGAAGACACCGTCTCCTTCGTTGAGAGCCTCGCCCGCAACGACATGCCGCTACTACGCGCCGACGACCTCACCGACGACATGCTGACCGAGCTCGGCACGGTCGCTCTCACCGGTGTCACCGAGAAGCGGGCGACGTTCACCCGCGCGAACGTGCACGCTGAACTGTCCCGGCGAATGGCCGAAATCCGGTTCGCCTCCGCAGCCGACCGCATCGCCGCCACCGAACGCGCCGCCACCATCGCCGTCGAGTCCGCGCTACGAATCTCCGCCGACGAGCTGCACCACACCCCCGACGCGTACCGCGACCAGAAGGCCGGCGTGTCCCGCTTCCGAGGCGTCGGGACCGAACTGTTCACCACCACCGCACTCCTCGACGCCGAACACAGACTCGTCGAGACCTCACACCTGACCACCGGACCCCGCGTCAACCTCGACACCATCGACGCCACAGTCGGCGACGACGAGCACGGCCAGCGACGCAACATGACCGGCAAAAAGCACGGCCTCAGCGACGAACAACTTGCCGCAGTCGCCGACATCGCCACCTCCGGCCGCATCGTCGACGTGCTAGTCGGACCAGCCGGGACCGGGAAGTCGACCACCATGGCCGGCCTACGCCAAGCATGGGAACACCACCACGGCGACGGCTCAGTCGTCGGCGCAGCACCATCAGCAGCCGCAGCTGAAGTCCTCTCAGGCGAACTCGGCATCGCCTGCGAGAACACCGCGAAATGGCTCACCGAGCTCGCAGCGACCGGCCGTCGGCAGGCCGAGCTCCACCGGCTCGAGCATCCGACCCTGACCCCCGAACAAGCCCGAGCGGCAGCACAACACGCCCACACACGACTCGCAGCAGCCGAACAAACCGGGAACGAAGCCACCATCAAAGCCGCAAAGCAGGACTACTTCGACCTGCTCGCCCTCACCTCACCGCAGCGACGAGCCGACCGGATCGCGGCCGTCAAGGCCGAGCTCCAGCAGTGGACCATCAAACCCGGCCAGCTCCTCATCGTCGACGAAGCCTCCCTGGCAGGCACGTTCGCCCTCGACGAACTCCGTCACCATGTCGCAACCGCCGGCGCGAAAATGCTGCTCGTCGGCGACTGGGCACAGCTCGCAGCCGTCGACGCCGGCGGCGCGTTCAGCCTGCTCGTCCACGACCGCGGCGACGCTCCTCAGCTCGCGGAAGTCCGCCGCTTCGAGCAGGACTGGGAGAAGGCGGCCTCACTACTGATGCGCCTGGGACATCGCGAGTGCATCGCCGACTACCAGCAAGCCGGCCGCATCGTCGGCGGAACCCGAGACGCGCTCCTCGACAAGATCTACGACGACTGGCGCGCAGACCTCGCAGGCGGCGACACCAGCGTCATGATCGCCGGCGACAACCAAGTCGTCGCCGCGCTCAACACCCGCGCCCGCACCGACCTCATCGCAGCAGGCGTCGTGCGCGGCCGCGAAGTCCCTATCGCCGACGAGCTCCACGCAGCACGAGGCGACCGGGTCATCACCAGACACAACGACCGCAGACTCACCACCAGCAAACGAGCCGGCGGATGGGTCAAGAACGGCGACCAATGGGACGTGGTCACCGCGCACCGCGACGGATCCCTGACCGTGAAACGCAGCAAAGGCGGCGGCACACTCCGACTGCCGACCAGCTACGTCCGCGAACACGTCCAGCTCGCCTACGCGTCCACCACACACCGCGCACAAGGCATCACCGTCCAACACGGACGCAGCCTCATCGACCCGACTACGACCCGCGAAGCCAACTACGTCGGCGCGACCCGCGGCCGGATCGACAACACCATCTACGTCGACACCGCCTACGACCCCACACCCGACACCAGCTACCTACCAGCCGACACTGTCACCGTCGCAGATGTCCTGACCAAGGTCCTCGCCAACATCGGCGCCGAGCAGTCCGCAACAGCAACCATCGCCGCGCACCTCGACGACGCACAATCCCTGCCACGTCTCTACGCCGAATACACCACCATCGCCGCAGACGCCGACCTCAACCACTGGACCAACAGCCTCACCCGTGCCGGCCTCGACGCCGACCAGCTCCAACAATCACCCGCCTGGGGACCACTGGTCGCCGCCCTCCGCACAGCCGACAGCCTCGGCGTCAACCTCGACACCACCCTGCCGCAGCTCGTCACGAACCTGCCAGACGACCAAGCCGCCGTCCTGCACTACCGCATCGACACCCTGATCAAAACCCTCACCGCTCGCGGAGCCAAACCACGACGAGACCGCAGCATCATCGGCCTCATCCCAGCAGCCCACGCAGACGACCCCAGCCTCAGCCGCGCCCTCGCCGAACGCGCACGCACGATGGAACAACGCGTCGACACCCAGCTCACACGAGCGCTCGAGACACACGCCGCATGGACCCGGCTACTCGGCACACCACCCACCGACCCCGCACTCCACCAGCAATGGTGGACCCAAGCCAGGATCATGGCCGCGTTCCGCGAGCTCCACGACGCCACCACCACACCCGACAAGATCGTCGAAGCCGCAACCACCATCCGCGAACGCTCCGACGCACGAGTCGCCCGCGCGGCACTCCAACAAGCCCAACAGCTCGCACAACAAGCCGCCGCCCAGCACAGCGGGACCCCGGACCTCCGACCGCTGTAACGACCGCGCAGCCGCCCCGACGCCCGCACGCCGCTATCGTCCAAGGTCAGGGTCTCGCGCCGTGAATTCTCGTGACTGGTGACCGCAACGATGGCGGTCCCTATTGGGCTCTACGTTGCCCACTGGGACGCCGACGGCACACCATTCGGCGCCATCCAAGGACGACTGTCGGTGACGGCCTGCGCTGCGGTCAGAATGAGTTGCGCCGCAGAGTCCGCGACCTGAGAGATGTATGCGCTGATCCCGGCAATCGCGAGCGCCAAGAAGGCAACCGCGATCGCGAGAGGGACCAGCTCCTCCCAGGCGACGTCGACCTCGGCGAGGAGCGCGACGAAGGCCGCGATGTCTGCCAGCCCCGTGACGCCGGTTCCTTCAAACAGCGCGGCGACCGCCAAGCTCAGGGAACGGATGAACTGGATGGCGGACCAGATCGCCTCCAGCGCAGCCGCTCCGGCGGTCAAGATGTAGAGAAGTGCGCCAGTTAGCCAGTTCCGCATCTGCTCGTCGGCAGCCTCCAGAGCCCCGGCCGCAGACCGGAAGCGGTCTTCGAGGTTGAAGGCAATGAAGTGATCGTCTGCGACCAGCGCCTCATAGACGTCGCTCGCCGGACCAACCCAGCCCGACCTGCCGGCCGACATGCGATGGACCTCGAACTCGGTCGTGATCGGCTCAGCTGCCCTGGTGGCGTAGTCCCGGAAGACGCGCGCCGCATCGCCAAGGCTGTTCAGCGCCTGGCAGGTGGGCGTCCACGTGGGCACCTGCTGCGGGACGACCCGGCTGAAGTCGTTCCGGGCTGCGGACAGCTGAGCGGCAGCTGGCGACCGAGGAAAGGGAACTCCCGCTGGGAGACGCGATAGGAGGCTCAGGAGCCGGGTCACTTCACCGGTGAGGATGCCCAAGTCGGTCTGCACCTTCGCGGTGACTGCCGTGGCTCGCTCAACAAGCTGTTGCAGGTCATCGGCCACGTCTCATCTCCTGGCTTCCTTATCCGCGTCAATCAGTCTGGCGACCTCACCGGCCCATTCAGTTCCCTGCGCCTCGGCCGCTGCGTACGCATACGACGTCTCCAGGAGCTGGTCCTTGATGCTGGCGCACACCTGCGCCGCGACCCCGTAGCCGACACCCGTCTGTGAGTCGGTCGACTGTGAGAAGACGTCGATGAGATGCTGGTATGCCTCGTAGACCTTGGCGAATTTCGGCTCCTGGTTGGGCACGCTCAAGCAGTCCCGGATCGCGCCAGCAAGAACTCTGCAGTCAGCGCCGATCTGCCCCCACGAATCGGCTTGCTGACCAAACCAGGACAGTCGGTAACTGATCGTGGCCAGATCCTGACTCATGTGATAATCCCCATGTCTAGCAATTCGGTGACCTCGGCCACCATGTCATCTAACTCGGCCCTTCGCCTGTTAGTAGTGGCGTGGAGGTGGGACTCGGCGTCCTGCAATGTTTGTGTGATCAACTGTGCGATCCCGTCGACAGCCTTATGCCTCAACCAGTCCTCTGACAGGGCCACGCCAACGATGCGATCCCCGGCGACAGTGACAACGACCTCGCCGCGCAGAGATGACACACGGTTCTCGATCGGAGACGACTCGTTGAGGGCGATGTCGGCCTGAGCCCTTACCCGGTGAACGAGCCGGGCACTGGCCAGGTTGCCCAGCCGACCGTAGATGTCCGAACCCGACGGCAGCACGCGCCCCTTCGGCGTTCTAGACATGATCGCGACCTGGAGGCTCATTCTCAGCAGAGCAGGACTTGAAGCGAATCGGGTCCGCCATCGCGGGTCGATGTGCGCCCACGCAATGCGCCCGTTCGCATCCCGCTCGACAGTGACGAGATCGACGCGGTCGTGCATAGACAGATCCTCGGTTGCGGATGTCACGGCCGGAGCTTCCGCCCCGAAAGAACCAAGAGCACCAGGCTCAGCGCCACCAGACAACCATCAATTAGCAGCAAGTTGGGGCTCTTGGCTGTCGCCAGGCCCACGACAGCGAAAACGAACATGATCAACGCGATCACGAAGCTCACAAGGACAGACGATCTAGGAGGAGACTGCCGGCGCTGAATCACGGCACGTCCTTTGCTCGACGCTGAGGGGCAACGTTTGGCTGGAACAGGGGGGTCAACGACAACAGGTGGATCGAGCGTCGGGCCATGCGCGGCAGATTAGCAGAGGTGGGGTCCGTGCCCGGTTCACACCACATGAAGCCAGCCTGGTACCAGGACGCTAACCGCGCGGCGACACTGGCGCCCATTCGTCGTTCGTGGGCAGTGCCACCGGCTCGCCGGAGCAGAGCCGTTATGGGGTCAGCACCCGCGTCACTCTAGGCTTGCTCCATGGACCCTGTTGTCATTGAGCTTGCCGAATGGACTCAGCGGCTGCCAGCGCCTACTCGAGGATCGCTCAAGGCCCGAGCGGTGGGATCGCTCATCTTCGGCGGGTGCGCGATCCTCCTCACTGCGGGCGGGCTGGTCGCGACTCTCATCCAGGACGGAATCACACTCCGGCTTTTCGGGGTGTTCTTCGTCGGGGTGATATCAGTGCTTCTGATACGGAACGGTGTGCACTTCCTGCGGCACCTTCCGGCAGGCAGCTCAGAGACGCGCGTACAGTTCGCGGCGACCTACGCCTTCACCATCTCCAGCGACGCCATTCACTTCCCCGGCAGGTTCGCAGCAGAGCCAGAGGACTGGCCGCTCTCGCAGACCGAGGTCACAGCCAAGGCCAGACAGTCGGGCGGCACCCTGAGTCTGAAGTGCCCCGGCAGGCGATCACGGCGATTCCTCGCCCGTTCCCTGATCATGCCACCCGCCGACATCTGCCGGCTCGTCGAAGAACTCCGATCAGCTGCAACAGGGAGCATCGCCTAGGACTCACCGACGAGCGCGTGAGTCAGTCAGATCTTGCGGATGCTGCCGGATCCGTCGGCTTCGTAGTCGTCGAAGTTTCGTTCTGCCGCTAGCTCAACGAGCTCGTCCAGGGCTCGACTGATGGGTACCTCCACACCCTTTCCGGCGGCGTCATAGCAGCGCCACGTCGGGGTGAACGGGTTCGCGTCGACCAGGACGAAGTAGAGCCGCTCGAACTGCTCATCGCGGCCGGCAGGGTCGTTCCGGCCGCTGAAGATCCGGAACCTGGGCGACGCGTTCAGGAAGGTGGAACGCCGGCGCTTCGTGCCGTCGTTGCGGCGTCTTTGTCGAGAAAGAAGAACGCGGCGATCACGGCGTACGGGAAGCGACGATGCAGAATCGTTGCCTCAACGAGGAGGTCGGCCCGGCGGTTGGTGAGGTTCTTCTGGAAACCGCCCGACTTCCCATCGCGGAAGTTGATCGTCCACCCGTCGTACGTCGACGCGAGACGGCTAGTCAGCTCGACGTGATCCACCTCGCCAGCAAAGTCAGGGTGCGTCGAGTAGTACTGCCGCGAAAGACCCGGGTAAGGCGGATCGGCATACGCCAGCCGTAGCGGCTGCAGCCCGTCTTCGGGGGTGAACGTGCACTCCTCCAGCGGGAACCAGTCCGTGTCCGGCCTGTCATTGTTGGATGCGGCGCTGCGCACGCCGATGTCGATGGGCTGCTTGCTGAACATCGTCTGGGTTCGCCGGAGGCGCTCCTCGGGCGCGGGCCGGACTCGGACGAGCCGCACCACCCCATCCCGGTCCAGGGTCGCGTCGCGGCTGCTGATCGGGTTCGACGGATCGAACAGCCAGGTGACGATCTCGCCGTAGCGTCGGGTCCGGTTCCGCATCGAAACGTCGGTCTCGCCGGACAGCTGGACCTCGATGACCGAGTGCGGGGTGCAGAACACGTCGACCCGGGAGCACCGATCAAGGCGCTTCTCCACATCGGCTTCGGGATGGCCATGGGCTCGTAGCCACGTGACGAGCGCGTACTGGACGATCGCGTGCGTGTAGATGTCGCGGTTCTCCGCGGGGGTGATCCGGCACGTGCTGTGTGCGAAATGCCGGAAGTGCGGCCGGCGGATCCTGCCGTTCACAGGCATGACCTTCTCGCCGCACCCGCCGAGCTTCCTCGAGCAGTAGAACAGTTCGCCGCACGCATCGGCCGCCTCTATCAGGTCCGCCATGTCGTCATGGTCGATGAAGGCCTGGACATACCGGTCTTCGGCTGGGTCTCCAAGGACTGCGAACACTGCCCGGTCTTCGTCGATCACTGCGCTCCGTTCGCCGGCCAGTCTCGCCGAATCGCTTCGACGGTAGCGATCTCCTCAGACAATGCTCATCCGTCCTAGCCAGTGACAACGCGGATGGCGGGGTCGGCGCTCAGACGGACGTGGCTATGCGACGACCTGGGCTGGCCGCGAGTGTTGCCTCCCAAACCGGCCGCGGCATGGACCGATCGACATGGCCCTGACCAGCAGCCGTCTGCGAGTGATGAATCGTCGCTGCAGTGGCCGAGACGCACGCAAGGATGGGCTGCGTGATCGACAACTTGTCAGTGCTGGCGATGCCGTGGGTCTTCACCCAGTCGCATCCCTTGTCCACGGGCGACATATCGTCGGAGATGAAGAAGCGAGGCGCAGACATCGACCCCGCGACTCTGCGGGAGCTGTATCACCGTGGCGATCTGCGACCTCTGGTCGAACTCACCACTCGACGAGTGGCGCCACGCGTTCCGATCTCCGATCACCCGGCCGCGATGGGCTCCACGCAAGCTGCGCTGCGTCGAGCTTTGGCTTCGGGGCGAGTGAGGGATCTCTGGGTCGGGGAGTAACGTCCAAGGTTGCGTTTCGACGACCGGCGGCGGACCGACCCACCAGGTTGGTGGAATGGGCTCATATACAGTCGGTGGCAGGTTCTCGCTGCACCTGAGATTCGTCGCCGACTTCCTCGGCAGCGCGTGTTTCGAACGTATGAGCGTCGTCGAGTGGTGCTGCCCCCTCTGGAGGATCCGCCCCGCTCTTCCGTGGAGCGGATTGCCGGTTGGGTCCCGGTCCTGGCTGCAGTGGAGGCGCGGTATCTGCCAACCATCGACTCCGAATGGCTGCACCTCATCAACGCCGAAGTCGAGGAGTGGGAGCCATTTCGTAGCGACTTCGACCCTGTAGCGATGAGCATCGCACTTGGCGTGAAGCCCGAAGAGCTGCGGACTTTCGCCGAGTGGCTACTCCTCCGTGCCCGGGACCGTGATGCGACCGGAGATTGGTCGCAGTTGATCCGACGCGCGCCGCAGCGAGCATGGGAGACGTTGAGTGGTGACGTGCTGGTGGCACTTGATCACCGCCTCGCCGCGGAGGTCCTGTTGCAGTTCTACGAGGATCTGGTCGAGCGCGGCGCTGCCGAGCCTTTGCCTGACTTGCCTTGGCGGTTGTGGCATCCCCTTTTCGACCGCATCTCAGACCGGGGCGGCAGAGATCTCGACGGTGAGCTGGTTCACCTGGGGGTGTCGCCGCATCCTGGCGTGGTTCTCGTCATAGAAGGGGAGACCGAGGAACTGCTCATCCCGCGCATCTTTGACCACCTCGGCCTCCGCCGCACCCCTGACCTCATCCACGTGCTGTGCCTTCGGGGCTCCGACAAGCAACTTCCGCTCGTGGCCGCAGCCACAGTCGCACCATTATTGGGTCAACGCCGCGGCGACGGCTACGACGTGATCCGCCCACCGTCTCGGCTCGTTATCGCTGTGGACCCGGATCAGCGGTGGAAATCAGAGGACCTGATCGCCCGTAGACGTCGCGAGATTCTGGCAGGCATCGAGCAGGTGATCGCGGTTCACGGGCAGGGTGAACCCGACCGAATACGACAGACGGCGCCCGGTCAGCCACTCGATCAGCGCCTTGGTGCCGCCGGCGCCGTCGGTGCGGACCAGGACCTTGCGTCCGAAACGGTGACCGGGCCGCTTTCCGGGCAACTGCGCCAGCGCCTGTCTGACCACAGTGATGTGGTCGCTGGCGGTGTTGGAGCCGGCGTTGCCGGGCCGCAGCAGGATCGCCAACGCTTCCCCGGTGCCGTCCGGGCCATGGTCGCCGAACGCGCACAACGCATGAAACCCATAGCCGCGTTTGAACGTCGGGGCAGCGTTCTCCTTTTCCGAGTGGGAGGTGACCAAGGTCGCGTCCAGGTCGTTGACCAACGGCCGCTTCGCATCGGTGCCGTGGTCAGGGGCATGCCGGCCGACGAGCGGCCACGCCTGTTCGCGGGCCGCGGCCCGGGCGGTATCGATCGCCTTCAACACAGCCGGCGCGTCGCCGGCCAGCGTCGCGATCGCCCTCGACACGGTCGGGTCCGACGCCACCCGCCGGTAGGCGCCCGGTTCGGCGCGCAGCAGGGCGAGGTCGGCCAGACAGTCCCCGCCCAGGGCGAGGCCGAGCGCCAGATCGGTGATGATCTTGCCCGGATCATGGACCTGCAACGGCTTACGCCACCGGGCCAGGGCGGCTGACAGGTGGCGGTCCAGGCCCGTCGCCGTCACGGTCCGGGTGAGCAGAACCCCACCGGCCTGACCCATCGCGGCCGTCGCGGACGTGTCGACACGGACACGGGGATACAAGCCGGTAATCTTCACCCCGAAGGTGCTCCTCGAATTGGGAATCTGTGGACGTCAGCGATCCACATTCTCCCAAGTCAGGAGCACTTTCCACGTCACCTACGCCAGCGAGTCACCCACCAGCATTAGAGCCCGAGGCTAGCTAGGGACTTGTTGCGATGATCGCTGGAAACCACCGCGTCGCATCGGCCCCAGATTCGAGCGTCGTCGACATCATTTCGTTCCATCGTTTGACGATCCTTCGGAGGGAAGGTAGCCTCACGCTCGAGAGACCCCCCTCTAATGGTAGGAGTTGCCAAAATGTCCTCTATTCTCATTTTCGACGGTGATTGCGCGGCTTGTGATCGGGTCGCTCGAGAACTGATCGGTGTTCCAGGGATCGAACTGGTGGCCGCGTCATCGTCGAAGGGCGCAAAACCAAACCGGGGGCAGTCCCAACCGCTGGTTGAGCAGGATCGAGTAGGGTCAAGTCTCATGAGTTCACTCCAAACCGTCATTAGCGGCTCGTATCGCAAGCACTTCGCCCATATGCTAATTCTAAAGGAGTGTCTTCAAGAAGCGCGTATCCGTGTGCTCGCGCCCGTCAGCAGCGAACAACTGAACGCCGGCGAGGAGTTCATAATCCTGAATGCCGACCCTGTTAGCGATCCCAGGACTCTGCAAGACTCCATCTTCGCCATGATTCGGACGACAACTTTCCTTGTGGTTGCGAACGTGGGTGGATATCTGGGAAATGCAGCCGTTCTTGAAATAGGCTACGCGCTCGCCCAGGGAAATCAAATCCTCACTGTAGAGCCCGTGGCCGACCCCAACTTGGGAGCGTATACGCGCGAACTCGGGAGCGTCTTTCCAGAAATCGTCAGGTCATACCGCGACCAAGTCGCAATGCAAGGCATCTAGCTAGTGACTCGAGCACGCTGGATAACAGCTTCACAAACGAGGACGGCGCTTGGCTTGATGGTTCCGAGCGGAATCATGACACTCACGGCACCTCTTGTTCCGATCGCAGTGCTTGCGAGTGGGGGGAATGTATTCAACTTGACGGTCGTCGGGGCAATGGGCTCAGCCTTGGCGCTTGTCTTGCTTCGGATCGGCCGTAGAAGAAGGACGATACGGCGAATGGCGCCAATCTTCGCAACCCTCGCGGCGATAGGCACTGGAATCGCGGCAAATTTGCGCGTGGAGTTGTTGTTGATCGCTGTCGTTGGGACCCTGGCCACCATTCCTTCTGTCGCATCAGGCCTGACTGGCCAGGCACTTGGGCGATCCAGTCGGCCCGCTCGCGTCCGCCTCTTCTACACACTCGGCTGGGTATCTGGAAGCCTTGCCGGAGGCGCCTTGGCAACTGTGGTGGCACCAAAGCACGCGCTCACGATCGCGGCCCTGGCGCAGAGCGCATGCTTCACATATATCGCACTTCGGCAACAGCGAGGGGAACAAGCAGCCACTCCGCTCGTCGTTGCGGGTCCGAAAGCCACGGCTCGTTGGCCTCGTCCGGTGGTTCATCTATTCGTCAGCCTCGCCCTAATCTCATGCGGAGGAGCCTTTCGGGTCGGACCGCTGGCGGCGATGGCTCTTCAATCCACCCGGATGACCGCCCAGACATATTCTCTACTAATTGCCACCACGCCAATTGTAGAGATAGTCCTCCTGGGCCTGTTGGTCGCAGCTGGGCGGTCCATGACCCTACTTCTTGTAGTCGGGGCTCCAGCTGCAGCCATTTCCTTCTCCCTCATTCCAGCCGCGGAAGAGCCTCTTCTGTTCCTAAGTCAGGGGCTTTTTGCAGTGTACGTCGTGAGCGCTACGGTCGCGACCCTCGACTTTCTGCACGAGAATTGGCCCTCAACGACCACGGAGGACCGCACCTCGTGGACCTTCAGCCTCGAAGCTGTTTCGAACTTCACGGGCGGCGCGTTCGCGAGCGCGTCGGTCGCGCTGGTCGGCATACCTAATGCGTTCTATCTGCCCGCTTCGCTTAGCATCCTTGGAGCGCTTGGTGCAGTTATTGTAGTCCTTCGAATGGCTCGTCACCCAATCGCCAGTGAGTCAGTCAGCGGAGCCAACTCGCCCGATGCCGTCGGTCCCAGCGACAGATTTGGTCGCGTCAGAGGCTCCGGATGACTCTCTAGCCCTGGCATGCGTGATCCTCCCTCGACACGTGCTATCTCTCCACGAGAAAACACGTAACCCCCAACCGCTCACCCCCAACCGCTCACCCCAAAGTTCTAGATTCGATCGGAATCCGCATGATTGATCGTCAAGACTCGCCCCACGCCAATCCCATGTATGTAGCAGATTTGGGGAGCCACAGCATCAAGCTCTATAGACGCCTGGGCGACGGCGTAAAGATGCAAAAGACCCATGCTTGGCAGGTGTTGAAGTGGCCAGCGAATGGTGCCTATCACCACAAGGTGGGAATCTATCTCGACGAACTCATGAGTGGACTTCGGGAGGGTGACGGAGTCGTCGCCGTCGCCACGGCGGCCTTCCGCAATCGAATGGATCTATCCACCGCCGCTCGCTTGGCTTGTGCTGAAAGAGGTATTCCTTTAGAAATCTTGGAGCATGATAGCGAAGCAGAACTACTTGCGAAGACGATTAATGCGGACCCGAATCTTGAGGGGCTAATTGGTGTCAATGTAGGTGGCGGCAGCATTCAACTCGCAATCGGCGAGCAGCGGCACCTGCTCTCAGTCGGAATCATGGACCTTACGAAGCGCTTCCTGCTCGACGGTCTTCCTAGTGAGCGACTGGTAGCGGATTGCACCGACTGGGTCGTATCACAAATGCCGCCGTGGTCAGGGCCGTTTGCCTATCTCGGCGACGAGTTAACCTACCTTATGAGTTTCGGAGTACCCGTGGAGGAGGGATGGTGTCACGTTTCCGACTTCAAGCACTTCGCCAACAAACTAAACTCGCTGCCAATGGACGAGCTGATGAAGCGTTCCCCCTTTGATCCGGGATGGATGAGTGGGGCAATTGGGTCGAATTGCATCGTCCAAGCGCTGCTGCGGAGCTTCGGGACCGAACGCTTTCGCCCAGTAAACGCGAACATCGGCCATGCCGTATTCATCTAGCCCAAAGAGGGGAGTCAAGTGGATATGAGAACGCGCCCAGCGTCTGCGACCAAGAATGACCACCGCGAAGAGCGAGTCCAGAGACTGGATGGGGGATTCGTGGACTATGCATGGTTGAACCTTAGCGTCACCGATCTCCCTCGGCTTGCGCATGAGTCTTTGCATGCCGCCTATTCCTTCGATGATATCTCCTTGCTGCAAGGATTCTATGGATCCTTCTGGCTTGGCGCCCCTGAATCTCGTAGCGTCCTCTTTATACTCCCGAGTGTCCAGCGGGGACCTTTTCAGTCCAAGTATTCGCACGGCGGAGTAACCTGGGAGGGTATTCAATATATATCCATTGATGAAGGTGAGATTGCGTGCCTCTACTCCGAACGCGAAAGCGGTCTGAGGATGATTCGCGGCGAATTGCGGGATGGGGATGGGAGACCCCTCCGGGGCGTCGCCGCACGCGTTGCTGAAGTTCTCGCCGAAGAACGGCGACTGCTGTTTTTCCCGGCCGGTCATCAAGATATGCGACGGAATGTTCCTGCGCCTGATTCGGTGGATCTAATCGTACCGGTCTCACGTACCGCTGGGCGACTCTCGACTGCCTCGAAGGATGGGATAGCCTTTAATTCGGGCTACTTTGTCTGGACCGATGAAGAATTCTCGCAGGATCCCTCTGCGCGAGTACCGGATCCCGTGGGGATGCTGGTCGAGGATGGCATCATAATGCATCCTCCCATCTATCATCGACCGACTTTCGAGATATATGAGGGCACAACCCCTCAAGCGCGCATCGCAGACTACAGCATGGCGGATATCGATGTCTTGATAGCTGGATCTACCTATCCTGGCAGTAGCGCTTGCACGCGCGAGTGCCCCACATGCGCGTCCGACGAGAACCTCGTCGCAATCGTGGGACGGCAAGTCGTCGGGCTTGTCGAACGACGTGGTCGACCGACACCACCTGGTGGTGGCTTTCTCATGGCCGTTGATCCCGACACGATGGCAAGCATTCTTGGAGGCGCCACTGATGTCACTTACAAGCTCCGAGAGAGGGCGATTCCGCGCACGGCTGCGCAAGGTGCTATCCGGATCATCTCTCGGGGGGTTCCGCTGGACCTGACCGTGGAGGCCGCGGGGGTTACTCTCACGACGACGCCGGCCGTTGTCGGCGGCATCCCCCCGAATCACTTGACTGCAAGCGTTCTGCTTAGCGACAAGCGGGCCCAAACCGCGGTCGGCATCCGGGCGGATGGGAGTCTAGTTGTCTGCGTAGTTTCCAGCACTGAGCCTCGAAGCGCTGATCTACGTTTCGACAGTCTTGGGACTTCGCTAGTTAATGTCGCCAACCGAATGATGGAGGAAGGCTGCGTTGAAGCGATGGCTTTCGATGGCGGCGGAAGTGCGGTACTGGCGGTGGAAGGCAAAGTAGTGACACGGCCATCCGATCGGTTCGATGTCCGCCATTTGCCTCGTGAGCGGCTCGTGCCGGTCGGGTGGGTGGTTCGCAACCCAAGCGTATCATCCTGTTTGTCGAGTATAGAGATGGAGATCAGATGAAGCGAACAATCCTACTCCTTGTTCCAGCAACGTCCCCGGCGGTGGGAGGTGGCGAATCGCTGGCTCTGGCACTCATTACTGAATTGGCGAACTCCCATACTCTCTGCGTGGTTTCACCAAGACCACTCGATGTTCGGCTTGCTGACCATGTGCTGAGGCATGATGGGAAGGTCGTCATAGCCGATGCGAAGATCCAGCGGGGAGTCTCCCAGGCGCCCTGGGAGGCCGGACTCTTCGGACTTCCCCATCAACTTCACGACCTACTGGAGGCGACCCATTACGACCTGGTGTGGGCACTTTCCCATGAGTCGGCAATTGCGGCTGCGATTGCGCTAGCGGACAACCCAACTATCCCGCTGGTGACCACGTATTCGGAAATTGCGACAGAGTACTTTCCTTTCGGGCGTGCTCGCGCGGCGTTCGCATACTCGCTACAAAGGGTTGACTTGCATGTAACGTTAAGTGAGACCTATCAGGATGTTGCCTTGGCGCATGGAGCGATTCCTGAACGGGTGATGCTGAATCCGCTCGGGTTCAGTGTGTCTGGGATGCGTGAGGGAAACCCAGATAAGGGGCGGGCCCGCCTCGGGGCGAGTGTTCGCCAGAACGTTGTCTTCTGCCCAAGTAGGCTGAGTGAAAGGAAGGGGCAGCTGGTCTTGCTTGATGCATGGGAGCACGTGGGACGCACGGGCGAGCTATTGGTTCTTGCTGGCGCGGGACACTCGGCCGAGACGAGTTATGGTGAGAAGGTGGAGGCTCGGATCCTTGCTTGGAAGGGTTCTGCTGGTGTCAAGCTCATTGCCGAGGGAGTCCCGCGCGTAGAGATGCCTGACTGCTTGGCTGCATCCTCGGTACTGGTTCAGCCCTCCTTCTATGAGGGTCTCGGATACTCTGCTCTTGAGGGCATGGCTGCGGGGATCCCGTGTGTGTTGACGGATGTCGATGGGTTCAGAACCTTCATGCAGGATGGCTCGAACTGCGTAGGATGTGAGCCGAAGGACGAGGTGACTCTGGGGGCGGCGCTGAGGCGGGCGCTTGATGATGCTCGGCTCCGCCAAGCTGTGATTGTCGGGGGCCTGGCAACCAGTGCGGGTTTTTCAATTGAACTCAACTCCCGGAGAGTTCTTGAGCGCGTGAACGTGATACCGGCGCGAAAGCGCAGTGAGCAAATGTCTGACTGAAGTCTGCCTACTTCAACTCCCTATCGCTGGAGCGGCGATAGGGCAGAGCGCATTGCAGGCGCTCGGCCGGCTCGGTTTCCTGGCTCTTCGCAATCGCATCGCAATCGCCAATGTGATGTCTCAGGACATCGTGGACACGGGTATGTCTCAGGACTTCGTGGACGGCAGTGCTCGGGTGGGTCCGTGCCAGCCGTGCGGCTCGGTGGGCTTGGCGTAGGCGGCGATGAGTGTTCCGTCGGTGTCGGCCAGGGTGACCGTGGTCGCGTCCCAGGTGACGGTGACCTGCTGGCCGGATCGCTTGTAGCTGGCGTAGAACTTGGAGGCGAGGGCGCCGACGTATCCGCCGTTGGAGACGCTGCGTTGCGCGGTCCCGGTGATCCCTGCGGAAGGGTTATGGCCGGCGGTCTTCATCGGGGTGCCCAGCCGCGCGGTCCGCGGCCCGTAGTAGAGCCCGGTCGTCGATGGCCGTGGGTAGTCGATGAGGTACTCACCGTCGTGGGTGAAGATCTCCACGCCCTGCTCGTTCCACAACACGTGCACTTGTTGACCAGCCCGGCTCGTGCTGACGTAGAACAGGCAGCTCAACGCCTTGACCTGGCCGTTGCTCTTGATCCTCACGGTGAGGGTGCCTTCGGCCGGGTGCAGGGCCAGCGGTGCTCTGCTGCGGGGCCGCGCCGTCGGGGTGGCACTCGTCACGGTGCCCGGCGCGCTCGTGCTCGTGCTCGCGCGCGCAGAGGGTGGGATCGAGGGCATTCGAGGTTCGGCGGTCGGCTCGGGGGCGGGCTGGGTGGCAGCCCACGCCTCAGCTGGGGTCTTGCCGTCCAGGGCTTGGTGCACGCGCTCGTTGTTGTAGTAGTCGTCGAACTCGTCGACCAGGGCTTGCAGGGCGGTGAGGGACTTGGCCGGCGGTCGGGCGTTGAGCCACTTCTGCAGGGTCTGGTGGAAGCGCTCGTTCTTGCCCTGCGTCGTGGGGTGGTTCGGCTTACCCGTGATCGGCTTGACGCCCAGATCGATCAGGTAGTCCACCAGTTTGCCGGTGAAGCCGCGGCGGGTGGGGTTGAACGCGAGCCCGTTGTCCGACAGCAGCCGCTGCGGGACGCCCCACCGGCGCACGGCTGTGGACACGACCAGGACGGCCGCCCTGGCCGTCTCCCCGTCGGCGACCAAGGTCGCGACCGCCCTGCGGGTGTGGTCGTCGATGACCTGGTGGATCGCGACCGGGCTGCCGTCCGCCAACGACCATGCGAACGAGTCGATCTGCCAACAGCAGTTCGGCGCCGGGTAGACGAACCGGCGATTGGCCGCACGTGGCCGCTTGCGCGGCTCCGACTTCGATACCCCAGCGGCGGCGAAGGCACGCGCGAGCGTCGCCCGCGACGGAGGTGTCAGGCCCTGCCGCTTCATCCTGGCAACCACAGACAACGGGCCGGCATCCAGCCCTTGCTCGGCGAGCCAGGATCGCACCGCCATAGCGTGCTCGATCACCGCCGGATCCGTCTGCCGAGGGCTCCTGTGCGGGCGACGCGAGCCGGGCTCCGTAGCGCCCACCGGACCCTGTGCCAGGGCTTGACGGCGGACCTTGTAGAACACCGAGCGACTGATTCCGTGGCGTTCACAGAAGCGGCTGACCTCGCCACGCTCTACATCATCAGCCCAGTTCGCGATCGCCCACCGCACATCGGCGGGCACGTGGTTCGATTCCATGACCGAACAGAACCCGACGACGAAGTGTCCACGATGTCACGAGACCGACTGTGCACGATGTCACGAGACAGATGCGTGCACGATGTCCTGAGACTTCACATCGCAATCGCCACTACACCGTCGTTTGCGAAGAGCCGCTATCCAGCCGACTGGACCGCTCAGGCGACGGGGGTGACTGAATCGATCGGAGCCTCAGGAGCTGTCGGTTGACACGCCACTTGAGACGAATCTCACAGGGTTCCGTCGGTGCGGTTGATGCTCGAGCGTGACAGACCCTGTGAGATTTCTCGGCGCATGCCCGAGGCACTCTGCCCGGCTCGTCCGCACGAAGCGCCAGCGGGGGTCATCCAGGCTGAAGGTGTCCGCGTCCTCGACGCGCTCGTCTCTCGCTCTCTCCCGGTCGCGTCTACTTGATCCCGTGAGCCCGAGCGATTTCGTCAGCTTCGGCGTTGGATCCGCGCGCCCGCTGCTCTTTCACAAACACCTGGGTCGGCGGCGTCGAAGCCATGAAGGGGTGGTCGCAGGGGCCGCTGTAGAGACCTCCGCCGGGACCGTTGTAGAGCCCGCCGCCGGGTGAGTTGTCGAGGCCGCCACCGTTGTAGTGGTCGAGGCCGCCGCCGTTGTAGTGGTCAAGTCCTCCTCCGCTATATGCGTCGGCGCCCACCGTTGTAGGGGTCCAGGCCCCCGCCCGGACCCTTGTAAAGACCGCCACCGGGGCCGGTGTAGCGGTCTCGGGGCCACTTCTTAGCCATGAGATTCCTCGCTCTGTCGTTTCGTTGGAAGGATCGCCGGGTTTGGTGCCCGCAGGTCGTTGCGGGGACACCATGTTCGCTACTTCTTGCGCTGGGACAGCGCGCTAGCGGCGATGCTCTTCGTCCGGTTCGACGAGCGCCCGTCGTTGAGGGCCTTTGAGGCCTTCGATGCGACGGCCTTGCTGGTCACCCGGTTCTGTGCCTTCTTAGCCATGCGGCATACTCCTTCCCCACCCACGTCCGGTACGGTGAGGAGGCCACTGACCAAGTGCCTCCGTGCCCTCTCGAACGACCTCGAGGGGGCATGACCGGTTTCGGGAGCCTGCGTGCCCGTGGGTGCGGGCAGCAAGGTGCAGGCCTGCGGCCTGTACAGATGTGGGGAGGATGCGCATCAGTCGTCGTCCTCCGGTGACAGGCCCATCGCGCTGCGAAGAACGCGCGTCGCGGCACGCCGAGCGGGGAAGCTGTTGCGGGTCGTTAAGTTGCCTGCCGTCCCCGACGGCGTTACGACGCCCACGTCTCTCCAGATCGGGTTGCCGAGCGCGAAGATGTCGGGGCCGGACGGGTTGTTGAGCTTGGGGAAGGCCTCGCGGGGCTCGACGCCCTCCGCGTACATCACCGACATGGCGCCGATGAGACCGAAGATCGCCACGGCGGTCGAGGAGATGGAGTTGCGCCGGAAGCTCTGACGCGCCGGGGTGGAGAGCTTGCCGAACTCGGGCCTCACGCTCACCAGAGCATCCCAGGCGTCGATGAGCCAGCGCGACTGCTCATCCAGGTCGGCTGCCGTGACCGGGCCGCCCTTCCAGAACGACTCGATCGCCTTGCTGATGGTGTTGAACGCCGTCAGCTTGTGCGAGCTTGCGGACACAGAGTTCGACAAGACCTCGACGTTGTCCTGACCGAGGTGCGGGCTCTGATTCACCAAGCGCCGAGCCAGCTCCTGCTCCTGCGTCTCGGAGTACGCGTACTTCGCTGTGGAGTCGTTGACCTTGTCACCGCGCGTGTTATAGATCGTCGCGACCTTCTTCGCGTCGGTGTCGTTCAGCAGCCAGATGCGCACCTGGAACCGCGTCTCGAGATTGAAACTCGCCAACGGATTCTCCGCGGCCGCAAGGATTGACTTGATCCGCGATAGAGAGTCCACGGCGCAGTCGAGAACCCCCTCACGAATCGTCAGGCAGACATCGCCCGTCTCCTCGTCGTTCCACTCCTCGTACTCCGACACGTCAGGATTCAGGCGGACCGAGATGTTGCCAATGATCGCGTTGTTGTCGAGGAGCTCCCGTGTCCACTTCTGGATCTTCGTCTTGGTCTTGCCGGTCACGTGCGCCCGGTTGTGCTCCGGGCGGATGTTGCCGGTAAGCGTGAGAAGCCCCGACCGATAGAGGTCGACCAGGTATGCGCCCGTCATCTGGCACTCAAAGTGCGTCCCGCCGGCGTCGTCGACGATGCCGACGTTCCGGATATCCAGCGGAAGGGCCAGCCCATCCGAGTCGATGGCCAAGTACATTCGCCCTCATCTCCCTCCTACGTGTTCTACGTGCATTCTATCAGGACTACGTGTGATCGCACAACAGTACGTGTCTTCAGCGCATCTTCGGCTCGTGGGCCTCACCTCGCCTCCACTTCGGGTCGCCCGAGCTCGATGATTACCGCGACCTCCCGATAGGTGGCCGCCACATCGTCCACAGGCGTCGAAAGTGCCCCCGCGAACATCGGCGCGGTGTGACGCCGTGGTGGGGGAGGGGCGCCTTCCGATGCCGTCCGGACCGCCCCCGCGGCGTGGTTCGACGATCAGGGTCGGGACCCGCCGACCCGTCTGGGCTCCGTCCATGGCGAGCGACGAGCTGCTGACCCATGCGTGTCATCGCCCGAGTCGCTCGCGACCGTCGAAGGGTTCGGAGTCTTACGAGAATGTCGCAGTCGTGATCTTGCCTTGATGTCTCGGTCAAGTCCCGGGGAGTGGTGTAGCGGTTTTGCCGCGTGATCCGGTGGGTTATGCGGTTAGTGCGGGCATGGTGTCGGCTCCGATCTGGTGTTCGGTGGTGGGGACGATGGTCATGCGGGAGCGGGCCAGGACGTCGAGTCCGAGGTAGCGCCGTCCTTCGGCCCATTCGTCGGTCTGTTCGGCCAGGACGGCGCCGACGAGACGGATGATGGCGTCGCGGTTGGGGAAGATCCCGACTGAGTCGGTGCGGCGTCGGATCTCGCGGTTGAGTCGTTCGGTGGGGTTGTTGGACCAGATCTGGGTCCAGACCTCGGTCGGGAACCCGGTGAACGCGAGGATGTCGGCGCGGGCCGCGTCGAGGTGGTCGTGGACGTCGGGCAGCTTGGCGTCGACGTAGTCGAGGAGCCGGTCGAACTGGGCGCCGACGGCCGTCGCGTCGGGCTGGTCGTAGACGCTGTGGAGCATCGCTTTGACCGCGGGCCACATCGACTTCGGAGTCACGCTCATGAGGTTCGCGGCGTAGTGGGTGCGGCAGCGTTGCCAGCTGGCGCCGGGCAGGTTCGCCGCGATCGCTTCCCGCAACCCTTGGTGGGCGTCGCTGGTGACCAGCCGGACCCCGGCCAAGCCGCGCGCGATGAGGTCGGCGAGGAACTCGTTCCAGGCCGACCCGGTTTCGCTGGTGGCCACGCGTAGGCCGAGGACTTCGCGGTGGCCGTCGCCGTTGACGCCGGTCGCCAGCAACACGACAGCGTTGATCACCCGGCCGCCCTCGCGGACCTTCATCGTCAACGCATCGGCGGTGACGAACGTGAACGGGCCTGCCGCGTCGAGTGGCCGGTGTCGGAAGTCGTCGACAATCGCGTCGAGGTCGGCTGCCATTCGCGAGACCTGCGACTTCGAGAGCGAGTCGATGCCGAGGGTCTTGACGAGCTTGTCCATGCGTCGGGTCGAGACCCCGGCCAAGTAGCAGTCCGCGACCACGGTGATCAGCGCCGACTCGGCCCGTTTGCGCCGCTCCAACAACCAGTCAGGGAAATAGGACCCGGTGCGCAGCTTCGGGATCGCAACGTCGACGGTCCCGACCCGGGTGTCGAGGTCGCGGTGGCGGTAGCCGTTGCGTTGCGCGGTCCGGCCCGGGCTGGGCTGGCCCCACTCGGCGCCGACGACCGCGTCCGCGTCGGCCGACAGTAGGGCGTTGATCATGGTCTGCAGCAGCTGACGCATCAGCCCCGGCGAGGCTTGCGCCAGGGCTTCGCTCAACAGGCCGGCAGGGTCAACAATGTGTGGTGCGGTCATCGCGATGGCTCCTCGAGGATTCTGTGGAAGGTTGACTCGAAGGATCACGCGGTGACCGCCTCGCCGTCCGACGAACACGCCGGTGACGAACACGGCGACCGCGCTACACCACTATCGGGGACTCAACTGATGTCTCGCTGAACATGTCGAAGTCTGAGGGGCGGTGTCAGCCGACAGGAGCGGTTGTGTTACCTAAAGGCGCTTTGTGTCATCTGAAGCTGCAACTGACAGTGTCTCGCTCGGTCGTGCGAGACCGCTGTAACACGGCTGTAACATCACGGACCGGTAACGAGGGGTCCGTGTCCGTCGTCGTCGTAGCCTTCGCGGGGCCTAAGAGAATCCTGAGCGACCTGAGAAACGCCTGAGGATTGGGCGGAGCGGGCTTCGGATGCCAGACGTGTGGGGCAATGGGAAGGTGTCGGTCGGAGGAGCGGAGCGGGGGAAGGTCGGCGGGGAAGCCATTGCGGATGTTGTGGGGGTTGGTTGGGAGGTGGCGTGTGGGGGAACGTGAGTGGCTGAGGTCGAGGATGCGAAGAAGTGCCAGGCGGAGCGGCAGGCGTTCGGGCCTCCAGCCCGCGGAGTACTACCTATTCCCCTGGACCCGGCGCATCCTCAGATGTGCCCAACCCATCACGGCCCGCTGTGTCATGCTTGCCTCCGGGTGAAGGGAGCCGGTGTGGCGTATAAACAACTGCCGATTGTGGAGGTCTCCGTCGACAGATTGCACCTGGATCTGAAGAACTACCGGATTCCGGTCGCCCCGGACGACGAGGCTGCGGCGCTCAACTACCTCTTCGCTTCCGAAGACGTGCTTGATCAGATCAAGCTCTTCCTGCGCGACGGCTACTTCGACAACGAGGTCCCGATCGCGGTCAGGGAGGACAGTGCCTACGTGGTCCTAGAGGGAAATCGCCGGGTCAGCGCGCTCAAGGCAATCAGCGATCCGGGTATCGCGCCGGCCCACCGGGCTCAGGTCGAGGAGTTGCGGACGCGCTACGCCACCGAGGTTCCGAACATGCCGGACAAGATCCGGGTGATCGTGGTGCCCAACCGTGCTGCGGCACGGAAGCACATCGCTCGTCTCCACACCAGCATCCCCAAGAAGCGTTGGAGCCGCGATCAGCAAGCCAACTACTACTTCTCTTTGCTCGGGCCTGGGTTCGACGTTCAGGACTTGAAAGCGTTGTATCCGGACGTCGCCGTTGTTCGGTTCCTCCAGATGGCCGCCATGCGCCGGTTCCTGTCCGGGGTGCTGTTCAAGGACAAGACACTCCGTGACTACGTCGTCAGCGCTGACCTGTACATGACGTCGTTTGAGTACGCCTATCGCAACGCAGCCATCGCAGCAGCGATCGGTGTGAGGTTTGACTCCGAAGGTCGAATCGAGCCAGTTCGCAAGAAGCCTGAGAACATCGGCGCAAGCCTGCCTGTCGCTGTGCGTAACGGACTCGAGTACCTGATGAACGGCTTCCGTACGGGAGACTTCAACACCCGCTCGCCGGAGTTCAAGGCCCGCTCACAGGAGCAGGCCGCACTGCTCGCTCGCCTGCTCGGCACCCCCGCCGCCGCTGACGACATCACCCAGGACACTTCAGGCAGTAGCGACGACCGGGCAGCAGGGGCGGGTAGCGGCGGATCGGCGGCGACCGGGGTTGGGAATGGACCTGCCGGCGCAGTGGATAGTGGAGCCGCTAGCTCCGGAGGAGGACGCGGACCCAACAGCCCCGACACTCTGCAAGGGCTCGACATCACCGGCCTCCCGTTCGACCACATCCCGTCGAACCTGAAGAAGCGGGTGCTCGAGCTGCGGTCGATCAATGTCAACAAGACTCCGTCGGCGGCCGCGATGCTGCTGCGTTCAGTCCTTGAGGCCACGATCAAGTGGCACTTCGACGGCACGGCCCAATCCGTCACCGGAATGCTCAGCCAAGTCTTCCCTTCGGTAACGAGCCGGTACGCCAGCCAGCGGTCGTACCGGGACTCGATCAACGCAATCCAGTCCGGTGCCGCGACCAAACCAGGGAGTGTCAGCTGGTTCAACGCCGCCGCCCACAATCCGCACCTCGAAGTGAAGGCCGACGAGGTGCGGGCGGCGTACTCACTCGTTCAGCCTGTGCTCATCCGACTGATGCGCCCCGCCTAGCCGTCCACTGCTCAAGCAAGTTCCCAACTGCCTTCGACGCCACGAGTAGTTCTGAGGCCTTCCCTGGGTACCGCGCCGAGTAGTTCAACCCCAGGCGCCCCTGAAAGTGATTGGCGTAGAGCATCTCGATGAACGATGACTGGTCGTAGGTCATCAACCAGTGCGCCTGGCCAATACGGTCGACCACTGCGGCGAGTGCTTGGTGATCGCGCGCCTCGAAGGCGTTCAGGTACAACAGCGAGCCTGCGTGTACGTACGGCGGGTCGATGTATAGAAACGACGATCTTCTCCTGGCGTGCTTCTGTATCACGGTCCGACCGTCAAGCGCGGTCACCTCGATCGCCGACCGCAGGGCCCCGATCGCGCGAACGCGTTCGATCAGAGTCTCGCGATTGAAGCGCGCGTCGATCTTGTAGCGGCCTGCCTGCGTCTGTCCGCCGATGACGCCGGCGTTGAGCACACCGCTGCGGTTCGTTCGGTTGAGATAGAAGAACGCCCGACCCAGTGCTTCCTGCTTGTTGCCCTTGAAGCGGTAGATCTCACGCTGCCTGCGCCACTCGTCGAGCGTCAGTGGGACTTCGGCGATCCAGTCAACGAATGCCGTGTTGTGGTCAACGACCTGGCTCCAAAACGAGTGCACCGCCGGGTCGATGTCGTTGATGACGAGTTGACTGGCGATGCCTTCGCGTAGCAATGCGATACCGGCGCCGGCTCCGCCGGCGTACGGCTCCACGTAGGTGCAGTTGCGGATGCCGAGGTCGGCGATCAGGTCAGCGAAGAGCCCGGCCAGCGCAGACTTGCCGCCGGGGTACCGCAGCGGCGAAACCGTCCCATATCTGCGCGCAGCTTCGACCACAACTTTCACGTGGTCCTCCCGATGCGCTGACGGTACGCCGTCGTTCGGCAGCGTCCAGAACAGAAGTGGGCACCCATGCGAGCGACGAAGGAAGTTCGACAGATCCCACAGGCGTGTTCGCATCCTCGGCGACTCAAGCGTTCGATGCGAACCTCCCGCCGCAGCTCGTCCAGGGCCGGATCTGAGAGTCGACTGATGGCTATCTCCATGTGACATTTATAATCGTCACACGCTACTACGTCAAGCGGCAGCACAACCGCCTCGGGGGTCGCCAGCAGAACCTCACCCCCGCCCCCAGCACGCCCGCATCCGCGCACTGGTGCCACCGGGCTGAGAGTTGCGACAGATCGGGGACGGTTCTTCGCGTGAGGTAGAACGACCGCTACCGAACTGGAGTTGAACCATGACGTACCGCATCCCGCCCGCTCTGAGCGACGCTCACCCCCACTTGTCCGAACTGCGCGAGGCCGGCGTCGCCCTGCACGCCGCGTGGAACCAGGCCCAACGCGCGTTGACGCGCATGAACTCCGGCTTGTCAGCGGAACTGTCCGCCGTCGCAGCGCCGCTGTCGCTGTCGCGGTGGGTGGCGGTTGCGGACGCGCTCGACTGCGGCGAGCATCACAGTTGGCGCGGCTGGATCGCTGACAGTGCGCACGTCGCCGCGACACGTGCCGGGATGGATGCACTCACTGCTCGGGAGAAGACGCACCACGACACGCAGTGGGCTGCCTACGTGGCGGCGTGCCGCGACTGCGACGTAGCCAAGACGAACCTGCTACGGGTCGAGGAGTCCGCCCGACAGGCCGGGGTGCCGCATCCTGAGGTGTTGCGGCCTCACCGGGACGCCGAACTCCTGGCCTACATCGAGGAGTCGGCGGCATGACGAAGTCGGATATCGGCACTCGGCTGGCAGAGCTCGTGCGTCGCGAACAGGCCGCAGTGAAGCGCGTCGAATCAGCCTCGGTCGGACTGGCCAAGGTCACGGCCGCGCGAGACGCCAAACTCCGCGACCTCGAGGTGGCCGTCGACGACGCGGCCCGCGCGTACACCGACGCGTTGCTCGACCTGGTCACCACCTCAGGCATGCAACGAGCAGCAGCGGTCCTGGATATGAAGCCAGCAGCTCTCCGCAAACTGACCCACCCGGCCGCGCCAACAACTGCGGCCAAGCAGCCGACGCCGGAACCCGAGCCCGAGACCACCAAGTGGGTGGAGTGATGGCCGGCACGGAAGAGAACGAACCAACCGACACCAGTCACACACACCCTTCAGCTGCAAATAGGAACGAGGCAACCCGATGATGAGTGACTACGTGCTGAACATCGCATCCCTTGGCGAAGGGATCAGCATTTTCACAGGGACCGTCGAACCTGGCGAGTACCTTGCCACGATCCGTACGCCTGGCGGCGACTACTTCCCGTTGGGCGAGCCAGGACCCCCGCATCCGCCACGAGTGACCATGAATGAACTCCAGTCCGCGTGGCTGCGGATGATGGACCAGGCCCACAGCCTCGGTGCGGCATGGATGACAGCGCACGCGCCTGAGGACCGCCTGGTCCCCGATGTGGGCGCTGCTGTGTACCCGTCTGTATCTGCCAAGGGCGAGGGTGCTGTCCGAGAGGGGGCCGAGTGATGACTGATTTCAGTGTTGTCAATGATTCCGACCACGCGACGTTGTGGGCCGAGGCCGTGACTGTGTTGACCCAGGCGATCCGGCTGACCTGCCTTCGTGGGGATGGGACTGTGGAGCCTGCCGATTTCGCGGACTTTCTGGTGACGGCTCTGGTGTCGGCCGCCGCCAATGTCGGGAGTGTGGAGCGAGTCGTCGCCGGACGGCCGGGCTCTTGGGAGGCGGGCCTTGTCCGTGATCTGTTGCGGGGGGTGGTCGGCTATGAGGATGAGGCTCAGACCCTGGTCGGTCATCGGACTGAGCCGGTCGTGGTGCCGCTGAACGTCGCGCAGCTCGTGGAGGACTCTGGCTGTCTGCCGACTCTGCTTGAGGCGCTGGACGGGATCGGTTGGCCCGGTGACGGGACCCGCGAGCATCCCTTCGGTGAAGGCGCGACTGCTGATGAGCTGGCTGTCCTCGAGGCGGCGACCGCCGCGCTGTTCGAACGGTACAGGGCATCGTACGACGCGTACGCGCAGGTGTTCGCTGATGCCGTTCGTCTGGAGGAGGACGGCATCGAAGGGCTGCGGGTGGAGATAATGGTCGTGATCGAGACCGATCCGGAGGGGGCTGACGCTGAGGTGCAGAACCCAAGCGAATGGGACAGCGACCCGCTGGTCTGGCGGCTCTGGTCGTCCGCCCGCGAGCGGGCTGGAACGCCGCAGTTGTGATGACGAGCTATCCGGACACGGCCCACAGAGAACGAGGAGACCAGGCATGACGATGTCCACCGGGACGGGGAAGTCGTTTCGGTATGGGTCGCCGATCAGCGTGACGCATCCGGAGGTGGCGGCCCAGTGGGCTCGGTTGCTGAATGGGAAGCTGACTGCCGATGATGTCTCGGCCGGTTCGCGGAGGATGGTGTGGTGGCGCTGCAAGCGTCGGCATGTGTGGGAAGCCCGCGTGTACGCGCGGACGGCGGGTAGCGGTTGCCCGTCGTGCGCGGGGTTCTACTCCAAGCCGCTGAGCGTGACGCATCCGGAGCTGGCGGCGCAGTGGCATCCGACGCGCAATGGTGAGCTGACACCGGATCGGGTGACGGCGGGTTCGGCGCGGCGGGTGTGGTGGGTATGCGACCGGGGCCATGAGTGGCCGGTGAAGGTCTACGGCCGGTCGGAGGGTTCGGGGTGTCCGGAATGTGCCCAACTGCGTGGTGATCCGTTGAGCGTGACGCATCCGGAGCTGGCGGCGCAGTGGCATCCGACGCGCAATGATGACCTGACGCCGGATCTGGTGACGGCGGGGTCCGATAGGCGTGTGTGGTGGCTGTGCGAGAGGCTCCACGAGTGGCAGGCCACGGTGGGTAACCGGGCCAGGGGGACGGGTTGCCCAGACTGCCGGAAGGTACTTGTCACCGAGCGTTGGCCGGAGCTGGCGGAGCAGTGGCACCCGACTCGCAACGTGGGGATGGTTCTGGAAACGTTGACGGTCTGGGACCTTCGGCCGGTGTGGTGGCTGTGTGACCGGGGTCACGAGTGGGAGGCAACCGTCCACTCGCGTGGTCGGGGGAAGGGGTTGTGTCCGGAGTGCGTTCTGGATAAGCGGTCCCTGCCGGTCCTGGCGCTCACCGTTCGGCAGGACTTGCGGGCGGAGTGGCACCCGACTCTGAATGTCGGCATTGACCTTGAGACGCTGACCACGGGAGATCCCCGTTGGGTGTGGTGGTTGTGCCGGGCAGCTCATGAGTGGCAGGCGCCGGTTGCTGCGCGGCTGCCGGCCAGGGGGTGTCTGCTGTGCGCGGGGAGGCGGTATCTGGAGAGCCTGAGCGTCACGCATCCCGAGGTTGCCGCGGAGTGGCATCCAGTCCTCAATGGGGATCTGACGCCGGACCAGTTCACGGCCGGCTCCTCGGCGCGCGTCGCGTGGCTGTGCCCGTTAGGTCACGAGTGGAATACGCGAATTGATACCCGGACCTTCGGGAAGGGGTCTGGTTGTCCAAAGTGTGATCCGGGTCGGCGGCACTACCGGCGAGAGAGTCTGGCCGTGGAGCGGCCCGAGTTGGCCGCGCAGTGGCATCCGACGCTCAACGGGGATCGGACTCCCCATGATGTGACGGCTGGCTCAGGTCGCAAGGTGTGGTGGCGATGTGAAGCCGGTGACGATCACGTGTGGCAGGCGAGGATCGCGCAGCGTACGAAGGGGTCGGGCTGTCGGAAGTGCGCGGGGTTCTACGACAAGCCTATGAGCGTGACGCATCCGGAGCGGGCTGCGGAGTGGCATCCGACGTTGAACGGTGATCTGACGCCGGATGACGTCACCGCTGGGTCGCCACGGAAGGTGTGGTGGCTTTGCCCCAAGGAGCGCCACGAATGGTTCGCCTCGGTCAACAATCATCAGCGTGCGGGTTGCCCTGAGTGCGCTGCGGCACGTCGCGCTCAACGTCTGAAAGCACTCGGTGTCGGCCGCCGGCGACGGCAGTCGCTCGACTCCGGATCGGGTGAGCCCGTTTGATTCGAACCCATCACGCGGAGCGCGAGGCTGTGGATAGATGAGTGGATACGGCGCGTCTGGTACATAGTCATTGGTGAAGCCCCGGAATCCCTCGGGGGCGGATGGAGGTCGGTTCGGTGGATGCTTCGTCGGTCGAGGTGGGCGCGGTTCGCGTCGGCCAAGTCGCGATCGTCGCGGTCGCGCTCTACGGGCCGCCCGTTGGCGCGGATGATCCGGTGCTGGCGGCGTTGGACTACCTGGTAGTCGCAGGTCTGGGGTTCGCCGGGGAGCAGCCGGATGAGGCGTGGGCGTTGGCGCCTGAGGGGCCGGGGCCGGCGACGGTGTTGGCGTGCTTGGAGCTGATCGGCGAGCTGATCGCTGACTGGCCCGAGGAGATGTGCGCGGCTCACCCGGACTGGCCCGGGTTCTACCGCAGGTTCCTGACCGCCCTGACTGCGACGCGACGCGCACATGCCGCCTGACCCGTTGACAACGGCCCTTCGACAGATCCGCTGGCTGGGACCCGCCACCGCCGGGGTGGTGTCGGACACGTTGCCGCTGGACTGGGGAATGCTGGTGGGTGCGCTGGTGCAGGCGCGCCTCGAGCACGGACCGATCCCGGTGATGGACCCGATCGCGGTCCTCGCGGTCGCCACGAAAGCGGCCCTGCGGTCGGCCCCTGCGGGCGGTGCGGATGTCGGCTACCGGGACGTCGCCGCCATGGTGGCCGGGTACCGCGCAACCCAGGGTGAGGACCGTCGGGCCATCCTGTACCGGATCGCGTTCGAGGCGGTCCACCAGGTGCGGCTGCGCACCCAGCAGCAGGAGGCCTCCGGCTGGTTGTACGCGGCAGAGCGTTCCCTCGACGTGGCCCTGTGCCGCCCGGTCGAGCCGACCCGGACGGCGGCCGCACTCGCAGCATGGCTTCCCGCCTTGGCGCAGCTGCCCGCTGGTGACGCCGCCCGGTGGGCCGGTGCTGCGACGCAGCGGACCATTCTGCGTGAAGCCGCGGCCGCGATCGACGCCGTGTGCCTGACGAGCTCGATCGGACCTGAGGTCCTGACCGGGATCCAGCAGCAGCTGATGGACGCGCTCACCGCGTTCACCCCGCCGGCGGCGACACCCTCTCTGGACGCGGCGGCCCGAAGCCTGAGCATGATCGGTTCGGCCCTCGCCGCAGCGCGTCACGAGCCAGCCGAGGCCCGCGCGGCGGCGTTCCTCGCCTCCCATTTCGGGCACGTCGGTGTCGCGGCCACGGTGCTGGATGCGCCGCGCGTCCGGGTAGCGGCTCAGCGGCTCGAGCTGTCGACCCTGGCGTGGGTCGCCGGCCAGATACAAGTACTCCCCCAGCCCGCTCCGGACCCGGCGCCGCTCCCCGCGCCGGCCGAACCCGTGGCCCAGCCGGCTCCGCCAGACCGCACCATCCGAACCTCACCCCAGGTGACCGCGCGCGAGCTCACCGATGCCGGGTGCACCGCCCTGGCCGGTGACCGTGACCGCGGCACCCTCGCCGCGGCAGCTCTCGCCGGCGACACCGACGCCGCGGCACGCTTCGCACCGGGTACGGACCTGCACAGCATCGTCGACGCCGGCCGGGCCGCGACCGCCCAGCTCGCCCTGTCAGCGGCCCCGATGGCCGAACAGGTCGCCCACAGAGCCGCCCCGAGCAACCGCGACGATGTCAGGGCCGACATCCACCTCCGGCTCCTCCAGGCCGCCCAGACGTTCAATCCCGACCTGGGTCGCTGGTACACCTACGCCCACCAGTGGATCCACCACGCACACTCGATCTACGACAGCGCCGGCATCCCCGAACCGCGCCGCGTCCGGCGCATCTTCGCCGCCGAGTCCACTCTCCACGGCAACCTCCACCGCGAACCCAGCCGTCAGGAGATCGCCGACGCGGCCCGGTCGTCCACCGACCACGTCGACAGAACCCGCCTGTTCCAGACCACCGTCCTCGACGAAGCCACCATCCCCCACGCACCAACCGTAGATTCTCCCGAAAGCATCTACCTCGCCGGCCACGATCAGCGGGCCCTCGCCGTGGCCATCAGCTCCCTTGGCCGCGACCAGCAGGCCGCCCTCCTCGGCCGCCTGGACGGCCTCACCCTCGATCAGATCGCCGAACAGGCCAACGTCAGCCCCTCCACGATCAACCGCCGACTCGCCGAAGCTATCAATCACCTACGAGCCATCCTCACCACCCACGACGGCCACCACGGCGCACTCTCGTCCCCACACAACCAAGGCATCCTGACCCATGACGCGAGCCGACCCGGCTACCGCGACGAACGAGGCATCGATTGGTAAGCCCGGCGTCAGCCGAGCTCCAGTGATAGTGAGTGCGGTTAGCTCTGGTCCGAGTCAGGCGTCTCGATAAGCGCCCGGATCGCGTCCGCGGCCCTCTTCGTGCCCTCAGCGATTTGATCCGGGTCCGTCACTAGGTGGAACAGGTCATCCCGGCCTACTGGCTCTCTGTGCAGCCGGCCACCAAGCCCGCTGTGACGGACAGCGGGTACGTCGTTCGAAGGGAGATCGGTAGGGCTCATCCGTGGCTTCCTCTTGTTGGTCTGGTCATCGTCCCGGGACTTGTCGCCGCGCCCCGTCCACCGGCCTGAGGTGTTCATGCCTGCGTTGGTGTCAGCCCTGTCCTGCGCGCCCGTCGCGGTGAGCCTTCACACCGTCTGTGATCTTCTGCTGGAGGACCGTGTCTGTGAGTGCTTGCCGGATGAGCTCTCGGATGAGTTCTTGGCCGGCGACCCGTGCGACGCCGAGCTCGGCGGCAGCGTCGAGGCACCAGCGCGCCAGGTCGGCGTGGTCGCGGGCCGGGATGTCGACGCTGAGCCGGACCGTCCGTCCAGCCGGCTCTGGTGTCGGCACGGATCTACGGACATCCGCTTCTACTGTCTTGGCCTGCCGGCTCTTGAGTCGGGCTGCCTTGTCGGCGAGGTCTTCGGCGGCGCTCATGCGGCGGATGCTCCTTCGATGGTGAGGGTGATGTCGAGGACTTCTGAGGCCACAGCCGCGTACGGTCCGGTCTGCTGGATCGGGTCGCCGGCAGCTTGAGCAATGGATTCGAGCCTGCGGACCTCGGCGCCAAGTACCCGCCAGCCGTCGTCTACGAGCGCTGCCCGCCACACGGCCGTTGATGCGGCCCGGGCGACGGTCCGACTCAGTACCGCCACTGCTGACGGCGGGCACCCGTCTGGGCGAAGCGCTGCGACGTCGTCGATCGCGTCTCGGACAGCGCTGAGGCGCTCGACCTCCATGGGCGTCGGCGCCACCGGAACCACCACCAGGTCAGCGGCCCGAAGTGCCGAGGACACAATGCCGGCCTGCGAGTCCAGCGGCGGCGTGTCGACGATAACCACGTCATGTTCGCCCGCGAGACCGCGCAGCTGCATGTGCAACGTACGGGCCGGAAGAGCGATGGTAGGCATCGGCCATTCCGCACCGTCCGCCCACCGCAACAGCGAACCCTGGGGGTCAGCGTCGACGACTAACACGGACAACCCCGCGTCGTGGAACGCCTGCGCCAGGAACGCGGCAGTCGTCGTCTTGGCACTCCCGCCCTTCAGATTCACAACAGCAATCACAACGGTCACAACCACGTCTCCTCACGGTCAGCCGCATCCAACCGGATACGGGGAGTACGTAACTACGTTAACACGTATCCGCGCCAGTACGTGGATACGTAACAGTCCACAGTGTGCGGTGTGTCGTGGGCTCAGGCGGCCGCGGCCGCAGCGCGTCTGAGCCGGTCATCACCGATCGCCACATAACGCTGAGTCGTTGCCAGCGACGAGTGCCCGAGCAGCTGCTGAACCGCGACGATGTCGCCGGTCGCCCGGTAGATGCAAGTCGCATAGCGGTGACGCAACGTATGGAGCCCAGTACACGTCGGCAGCACCCGTGCAGCGAGCTTGCCGGCCCAGCCCGGAGACATGTGCCCTCCGATCTGGCCAGGGAAGCACCACCCTCCTCCCGCCGTGGTCCGGCAAGCCACCGCCAAGTCCGCCATGATCGGCACCGCCCGCTCCCGGCCCCCCTTGCCATGAACACGGATCCACCAGCCGTCGTCACCGCGCGTCAGGTCGCGCGCGTGGACCTGGACAATCTCGGCTCGTCGAAGCCCGCACTCCCCCGCCAGCCGGATCATCAGCTCGATCATCGGCTCCTGGCACACCGCCACTGTCTGTCGGTAGACGTCTTCAGCGAGCGGCCGCGGCGCCGGCGGCGTGACCGGCACCCGCGGTAGACCGATGGCCGGATTGCAGGCAGTCACGTTCCGTTCGGTCGCCCACCGCCAGAACAGAACCATGGACACTTGAACACTCCGCCGGGTCTCCCGTGACCAGGCCTGCCGCGCCATCCATGACGTGAGGTCATCGTGAGACACCTCGGCGGGTGGCTTCTGTACAGCTCGCGCCATCCGGGCGATGGCGGCTCGACGGGTGTACCTGGTCGTCGTCGCGGCGCCCCCAGCGGCTAGAAACTCAAGCCACGCGCGGATATTCGCTTCCCACCCGGGCGGAAGCGGACGACATCGAGGATCAGAGAAAGTCATTCCGGCAGCATGATCAACCGAGTTATGCCTCGGGTGCAATGGGCGGAATGTTAAGACTCCGAGCAGGGCGACGACCCGGGTGCTGCCGTAGGTGAGTCGGCTACCCCATCAGCCGCTGAGCGGGTCTCAAACTGCGGTTCAGCCACCCGCTTCCACTCGAACATGTCGATGACATCCGCCAGCTGTGGATCAGGTTCAGACGCCGGCTCCCACGCGACGAGGTCGAAGACATCCGTCGACTGTGGATCAGCGGGTTCAGGGTTCAAGTCCCTGGTGGTGTACGAATGAGGGCCTCGCTGACGCGAGGCCCTTTCGTCGTTGGTGCGACCGGCTCCGCCACTGGTCGTACGCAGAACGAAGGCCCGGGAGATTGCTCACCCGGGCCTTCGTCAGGACACTCGCAAGAACCTACTTCACGCCACCGGCTGTCAGGCCGGCGACGATGCGGCGCTGGAAGAACAGCACCAGGACGAGCAGCGGGACCGTCGTGATGACGCCCGCGGCCATGATCGAGCCGTAAGGCGTGTTGAAGCCCAGGGTGCCCGTGAACTGGCTCAGGGCCACCGTGGCGGTCTTCATGTCCTTCGCCTGCAGGAACGTCAGCGAGATCATGAACTCGTTCCACACCGCGATGAAGGTGAGGATCGCCGTCGTGAACACACCAGGTGCTGCGAGCGGAAGGATGATCTTGCGGAACGCCTCGCCGGGGGTGCAGCCGTCGACCATGGCTGCCTGCTCGAGCTCGACAGGGAGCTGACGGAAGAACGCCGTCAGGTTCCAGACGCACAACGGCAGACCGAAGGACAGCGACGGGATGATCGCCGCCTGGTACTGGTTGAGCCAGTGGATGGGCAGCCAGTCGTACGAGCCGGTGAACAGCTTGAACAACGGGATGAGCAGCGTGACGCCGGGGAACATGGAGGCCCCGATGATGATGGCCAGCACGAAGCCCTTGGCGGCGAACCGCAAGCGCGCCAGCGCGTACGCGCCGATGATCCCGAACACCAGCGTGAGCACCGTGGTCGTCACGGAGACGACGACCGAGTTCAGGATCGCCCGGAAGAAGTTGTTCTCAGCGCTGAAGACGCCTGGGTAGTTCGCGAGCGAGAACGGGTTCGGCCAGTAGTCGTTGCTCAGTCCCATGGTGGGCAGCCGGAACGACGAGATGACCATCCAGTAGAACGGCACCAGGCAGTAGATCACGATGAGCGCCATGCCGACGACCGAGGCGACCGTGCCGATCCACCACTTGGCGGGGTGGCTTGGCTTCTGCAGCGCACCGAGCTCCTCAGGGGTGAGGTGCGCGACAACGGGAGTTGCGACCTGGGTCATGATGCCGATCCTCCGCTCGTCACCGTGGTGCGTACCTTTGTAGCCTTCGTCTGCTGCTTGTTCAGGGCATGCATGCGCTTGCGCTGCGCGTTGACCGCCTTGAGCTCCTCGTCGCCCACGACATCGGCACCAAGCAGCTTCACGAAGAGGAACGCCACGAGGACGATGTAGAAGAACAGGACGATCGAGTAGGACGCCGCCGTGCCGTACCGCGTGGCGTTCATCTCCTGGTACGCGAACATCGACAGGGTCTCCACCGAGTACTTGGCGGGGCCGATCATGCCCCAGGGCAGGTCGAACATGCGGAGCGTGTCGAGGGTCCGGAACAGCACCGCGACGACGAGCGCCGGCTTGACCATGGGCAGCGTGATGCGTACGAACGTCTGCCACGCATTGGCCCCGTCAACCTTGGCTGCCTCGTAGACCTCGGCGGGAATCGTCTGGAGTCCAGCAAGTGTCAGCAACCCGATGAAGGGCGCTGTCTTCCAGACGTCCGCGATGATGATCGCCATCTGCGAGTACTTGTTGTCCGCGAGCCAGAGGATCGGGGTGTTCGAGAGGCCGAGCAGCTTGTTGGCCACGCCATCCGTGTTGAAGATGAGCTTCCACATCACGGCGGAGACGATCGTCGGGATGGCCCACGGTACGAGGATGGCCGCGCGGACCAGGCCGCGGCCACGGAAGGCCTTGGCCATGATGAGCGCCATGGCGACGCCGAGGATCGTCTCGAGGACGACGCAGACGATGGTGAACAGGGTGGTGTTGAGGAACGAGTTGATCAACCGGTCCATCGAACCGTAGACCCCGACAACGAGGGTCGGGTGGGCGAAGATGTCGGTGAAGTTCTGGAGGCCGACGAAGCTTGTCCCCGTGTTCACCAAGCCAGTGTTGGGATCGACGCCGCCGTTGGCGCGGAAGAACGACTCCGTGACCGACATGACGATGGGAATGCCGGTGACGAGGAACATCACCAGCAAGGTCGGGGCGAGCAGCATTGCCGCCAACGCACCCTGACCGTCCGAGAATGCGTTCTTCTTACGCTTTGTAGCTACCGGAGCTGTGCGCTCCGCTGTGGTGACTCCCATGGCACCTCCTGAGCGAGATTGGCCCGCTGGCGTGGCACCCGGGGACGGAGCCCCAGGTACCACGCCAGCGACACTACCGAGTGATGCCCTACTTGACGAGAGCTGTGAGCTTCGTCTGGAGGTCGTCCATGGCCGCTTGAGCCGTGGTCGTCCCATTGAGTGCGTTGTACGCGGCGTCCTGGATGGCCAGGGTGACGTCTCCGTACTTCACAGCCTTCGGACGAGCCTGTGCCTTGTCGATCGACGCCTTCAGGACCGGCAGGTACTGGAACTGGCTTGTCAGCGTGGGATCGGTGTAGAGCGCGGTCCACGTCGGAGCGTTGGAGGTCGCGATCGTGTTGGCCTTCTGGTTGTCGGCGCTGTTCCACCACTGGATGAACGCGAGCGCGGTGCCCTTGTTCTGCGAGTAGGTGGAGATGCCCATGTTGTGGCCACCGAGGGTGGACACGCCAGGACCGCTGAGGCCCGGGATCGGGGCGACGGCGAACTTGCCGGCGACCTTGGAGGATCCGTCAGTCTTGTTGGCCAGCGAGTACACGTACGGCCAGTTGCGCAGGAAGACGAGATTGCCGTCCTGGAACGCCTGACGCGACTGCTCTTCCTGCCAGGTCAGAGCGGCCTTCGGGATCGTCCCGTCCTTGAACGCGTCGACTGCCCACTGCACGCCTGCGACGGCCGCGCTGGTGTTGACGGTCGGGGCGCCGCTGGCGTCGAGGAACGCGCCACCGGCCGAGTTGACCATCTCAGCGATGTTGCAGGTCAAACCCTCGTACTTCTGGAACTGACCGCCGTAGCAGTCGATCGACGGGTTCGTCGCCTTGATCTTGGTGCAGTCGGCCTTCATGTCGGCCCACGTCGTGGGAACCTGCAGGCCTGCTGCGTCGAGGAGGTCCTTGCGGTAGTAGAGCAAGGCGCCGTCAGAGGTCGACGGGAACGCGTAGAGCTTGTTGAAGTACGTGCCGGAGTCGACGGCAGCCTTCAGGTAGCCCGTGGTGTCCAGGGTGGACGGGAGCGCTGCGAGGTAGCCGTTGGCGGCGAACTCTGCGGTCCACACCACGTCAACGGAGAGGACGTCGTAGTTCGACGCACCCTTCGACTGTGCGTTCGTGATCATCGAAGCGCGCTGCTGGTCAGCGTTGTCGGAGAGCTCGATGAGCGTGACCTTCTGGTCAGCGTGGAGGGCGTTCCACTTGTCGATGACCTTCTGGACGTTGCCAGAGGTGTCCTTGCCCTGGACGTAGTTGATGGGACCCGTCTTGCTCCACGAGGGGTCCGTCGATGTGGAGGCGGAAGCCCCGGTGGTACCCGTGGAGCTGCCACAGGCGGCGGTCGCGAGGATCGCCGTTGCGGACAGAACCGAAAGGGTGAGCCGGGCCAGCTTGTTCTTGCTTGCCATGAAGTAGACCTCACTTCGTTGTAGGGGCTCGGGCGAGCTTTGCCACACTAACGACTCGCCCACTTGTTGAATCGGTCCAATTTGGTGATCGCCGCCAATTCGTTACCGCTGGAGGTTCTCGGACGAGTTTGAACGAACCAATTTGGGTGCGAATGGGACACTAGCCCATCCATCTGGGCCGCGCTACCGGAGGGAGACAAAAGTCGGAGACGTCACCGATGCTCGACAAAAATCTCTGTCGCGTAAGGGAAATTTCAAGGTCACAAAGTGATTACGACACGGCTAACATGCACGCTGATGGACACCGAAACGGTTCGCGCCAGCGGTCAGGAAGCGGAGGAGCGCTTTCCGAGTGCTCGGACCGCCAGGACGAACGTCACGACGCCCACCGCGGCACCGGCGATGAGAGCCACACGGCCCAGCCGCCAGCCGTACTGGTCCTTGACCTGGGATTTTGCTGACGTGAACTGCTCGCCGGCGAACGCCTTGGCGTCCTCGACGGTGCGATGTACGACGGCCTTGGGGTGGAACTCGCCGATGAGGCCCGCGAGGCTCTCCTCGATCTGGCGTTGTGCGCGATCGATGTCCGCCTGGATCTCGGTGAGCGTACGCTCGGTCGCCTGCTTGGTTGCCATCACAGGTCCTCCTGGTCCGCTGTCCTGTTCCGCCGTCACTCACTCTATGCCACGGTGTGGGGCCTCTGGAGGGCTTGCCTCGCGGACAGGCAGTGACGCTTCCAGCCCCGAGCACTATCGTCGGTTTCATGACGAGTCTGGCCAGCGGCGATGCAGCTCCCGAGTTCACTTTGCCGGACGCCGACGGGAACGTGGTGTCCCTGTCCGACTTCGCCCCGGGAAAGCTCGTCCTGTACTTCTTCCCGGCCGCGTTGACGCCGGGATGTACGACACAGGCCGTCGACTTCACTGCCAACCTCGGCGACTTCGAACGCGCCGGGATGATGGTGGTCGGCATCTCCCCCGACCCGGTCTCGAAGCTCGCCGAGTTCAAGATGAGCGAGCACGTGACGTTCCCGATGCTCAGCGATGCCGACAAGACGGTGCTCAAGGCGTACGGAGCCTTCGGCGAGAAGGTCCTGTACGGCAAGACGATCCTCGGCGTGCTTCGGTCGACGTTCGTCATCGATGTCGACGAGTCGGGCAAGGGCACGATCGAGCTCGCGCAGTACAACGTGCGGGCGGCCGGTCACGTGAACAAGCTGCGTCAGGAGCTCGGGGTCTAGCGCATCGGCCCCGGAGCGGAGTGAGCAGTTCCTTGACCTGGCCTGAGGTAGGAACGCGGCCGGAGAGAAGAACCTGCTCGTCGACGACGAGGCCAGGCGTACGCATGATTCCTTCCCCATCGCGCGACTTTCTTGTTGCACGAATGTTGCACGCTAAGCGGCGGGGAGGTCCTTGAGCCCCATTACCAATCGTGGAACTGGCATTGCTGGGTACCGGAGAAGGGACTCGAACCCTCACGCCTTTCGGCACAGGAACCTAAATCCTGCGTGTCTGCCAGTTCCACCACTCCGGCTGGCAGCGACGAGTGTACGAGAGATGCTGAGCGCGGCCGCACTTTAGGCGGGGAACGAACCGGTGACGGTTCCCGCGCCGTCGTAGGTCTTGTACGTAGGAGAGACGACTGGGAACCCCACCTGTGATCCCGGTGTGATCGACGGGAGCAGCAGCGACGGGGTCGTCCACACGGCGAACGTCCAGCCGGCGACACCTTCGAGGCGCCATAGGACTCCCCAGTACGCCGTGCCCTCAGGGAGGATCGCCTTCGTCGATGCGGGGCTGCCGGAGAACGACGAGCTGGCCACAGTCAGCACATTGCTCCCGGTGCTCTGTACGTTGCTCAAGCTCGCGTCTCGGTTCGTGTTGTCCACGGTGCCGCGACACCCGAACGAGCCGGCGCCGGCGCCGCACGCAACTTGCGGCGTCTCCGACGGCGTCATGTCGTTGTTGACCACAATGATCTTCGTCTTCCACGTGGCCACCCACGTACCCGCAACCACCTCCACCCACGTGTTGTCGGGGATCGTTCGTACTGCGGGAGCAGGACCCACCGCCACGTACGGGACGGCGGGGATCACACCGGTTGCCGGGATCGAGCCGACTGGCGTCACTGTGGCCTCGCCCCCGCTCGGACCGGTCGTGATGACGATCGCGCTGCCCATCGGAGCCGGCGTCGAGACTGGACCCGCTGGCGCGCCCGCGACGTACGGCTGGGTGCCCCTCCCGAGCCAGCCGGACCGTACAGCCGTGGTGAGACCCAGGGCAACGGCGACGATGGCCGCGCCGACGACGAGCAGACGGCGGGTACGGCGTGCTCCTCGCAAGCCGACCTCAGCCCGACCCGCGAGGATCTCGGGGTCGAGCGGTTCTGGCGTCGGCTCGTCGTTCAGCTCGCGCCGCAGGTCTGTGATGTTCATGTCGTGCTCCTCTCGGACCGTCCGGTGATGCCCCGGACGGCAGCAAGGTCGTTGATGTCGGGGTCGATGCGCATGGCCGCCATGGCGTGGTGGGTCGTCGACTTCACCGTTCCTGGTCTGATCCCCAGCTCGGCAGCGGTGTCGGCCTCCGACAGGTCCTCGAAGTACCGCAGCAGGATGACGGCCCGCTCCCGTGGCGTCAGGCGGTCGAGCACTCGACGGATGACCAGGCGGTCCTCGACCGGCTCGTCCTGCGCCGGGCTGACATCGAGCAGCTCCGAGTGAGGCAGCTCCCGCCACGGACGCCGGAGCAGTGAGAGGTACGCGTTGAGGATGCTCCTCCTCACGTACGCGTACTCTCCCCCGTCCCGCGAGATGCGCGCCCACTGGGGATAGCAGCGCACGAGGACACCCTGAACGAGGTCGTCGGCCGAGGGTCTGTCTCTGGTCAGGAGACGCGCGAAGACCAGGAGCCGCGGCGAGTGGTGACGTACGAAATCGTTGAAATGGTCCCGCTCAGCGCCATCCACCGATCTCTCCCTCGTACGGTCCGTCACTCACGTCAATGCGCGAGGGGCCCAAAAGGTTCAGAAAGCCCTACCAACACATCTTCGGTGAATGCCGGGTCGCCCGCAGCCCGTGAGAGCCTGTCTCTGGAGGTGTGCGGAGACGCGGGGGCGTTCTAGCCCTGCTCCGTCTTCGGGTACGCAGCCACGAACGCCGGCATCGTGTCGTTCTGCAGGGCCGTGCCGAGCGCGGTGTTCCCGGCGACGTCCACCACGTCGATCGACTGGCCGTCGGCACTCGCGCCGAAGCCCGTGATGGGTGCTTGCACCATGTGGATCTGGCCCGCGTTGGTGATGCCCGTGAGCGAGGCGCCGAGGGACAGGATCACGTCGTTGGTCATCCCTTGGTCCACGGTGACGTACTTGCCGATGGCGTCGATGACCGCGGTGAGCTTGACCGGGTTCGCCAGCACGTCCGGCGTGGCGACCTTGAGCGCGAGTGCCTTCAGGAACGCGCGCTGCCGCAACGTACGGTCGAGGTCGCCGTTGGGCAGCTCCCAGCGCTGACGCGCGAAGGCCAGCGCCATGTACCCGTCGGTGATGACCAGCGGGCCCTTCGGGAACTGGTACTGCACCCCCCGGTCGTCCCGCGCCACCGATGCCACTGGGTTGTCCACGGTGATCGGGCCGATGGCGTCGACGAGTGAGACGAAGTCGGTGAAGTCGGTGACCACGACGTGGTCGATCCGGGCGCCGGTGAGGGCCTCGATCGTCGACACGGACAGCGCGGCGCCGCCGTCCGAGTAGGCCGCGTTGATCTTGGCCTTCCCGTACCCGGGAACCGTCACCCACATGTCGCGGGGGAACGAGACGAGGTAGACGGACTTCCGGTCCGCGGAGATGTGCATGACGATGAAGGAGTCGCTCTGGCCTTGAGCCGTCCCCCGGCCGTCGCTGCCGATGAGCAGGATGTTCATCGCGGCGTACGTGGTGTTGGCGGGGGTCGTCGCGGACGGAGGCTGGCTTGCTGTCGCGGTGGCGGACGGCACGGCGGCGACCTGGATCTGGCTGCCCGCCGCCGTGAGTGGACCGCGGACGAGCGACACCACGAGTGCCAGGGCGACGACCGAGGTGGCGCCGACCACCCACCTCGTACGCCTGATCCTGCCCGCGCGGGCCACGACGCCGGCCACGTCCAGCGGTGCGTCCAGCGGCTCGTCGTTCAGCTGCTCGTGGAGTTCCGAGATGTTCATGAAAGCTCTCCTTCGACGGAGGTCGAACGCAGGGTCACGAGGCCGCCGACATCCGGGTCGATGCGCATGCGGGCGAGGGCTTGGTGGGCCGTGGACTTCACGGTCCCGATAGACACGCCGAGCGCCACGGCGGTCTCCCTCTCGGTGAGGTCTTCGAAGTAGCGGAGCACGATCACGGCCTTCTGGCGCGGGCTCAGGGTGGCGAGTGCCTTGTGCAGCACGAGCCGTACGTCGACGGCCGCTGTGTCGTCCGGCCAGGCCCGCTCCTCGGGCTCAGCCATCGACCGTTCGAGCCAGGGTCTGGTCCGCAGCCGCGACAGGTAGCCGTTGACGACTGCCTGCCGCACGTACGCGAACGGCTCATGGTCACCGGAGATCCGCGCCCACTTGAGGTAGCAACGGGCGAGGGCCCCTTGGACGAGGTCCTCGGCGAGATGCCGGTCGCCGCACATCAGGCGTGCGATCGTCACCAGCCGCGGTGAGTTCTGCGCGACGAAGTCCGCGAAGTCCTGGTCGACGCCGCTCATGCCACCTCCTTGAAAAGCCTCTGCCCTCCAATACGCAATGGCCGTACGAAAGGTTGGTGCACCTGACCGCACGATCACCGATCGCCGGGGTTATCCACAGCCGCCGAAGGATCTGCTTGCGTTCCGCTCTGTGATGGTTCGACGCTGACAAGGTGAGAACCGCCCACCCCTGGACTCTGCCATCCCGACCGACCAGCCGCTCCGATCTCCTGGCACTCGGCATGACCGACCACATGATCCGTACTCGAATACGAACAGGCGACCTCGTCACCGTGCGACATGGAGTCTTCCTGCGCGCGGACGCCTGGCCCGCGGAGCCCGCCGCTCAGCAGGTGGTACGAGCCCGAGCCGAGCAGGTGGCCAACCCCGCCGGGGTGATCAGCCATCAGTCAGCCGCGTTGATGCTCGGACTGCCCAACCCCGGCTTCGAACGCTGGGTTGAGTTCCCCGTCTCCATCACGCTCCCGACTGGACATGTGTCGAAGGTGGGGTCGGCGGTCCACCACGTAGGACCGCTTCCTCGCAGCCAGGCTCTTGCCGACAGCGACGGTTACCTCGTGACCAGCCCCGCACGTACGGCGGTGGACCTGGCGGCCGACCTGGAACTCCCGCAGGCGCTGGTGCTGCTGGACGGTGCCGCCCGTCTGATCTGCGCATCATTCGTGACCAAGCCACGGCGGCGCGACTATGTGAACCCGACGTATGTGAACGCCGCGCTCGCCCTTCTCTCTGAGGCCGCAACGACCATCCGGGCGACTCGAGCTCGCTTCGCCATCTCCCTGACGAAGCCCTGCCGCGAGTCAGCGGCCGAGTCGCTGTCCGCCGGCTACATGCACCAGGCCGGCATCCCGACACCGTCGTTCCAGGCCGAGATCCGGACCGCGAAAGCGACGTACTTCCCCGACTTCCTGTGGGAGGAACAACGGCTGCTCGGCGAGTGCGATGGCGCGGTGAAGTACAGCGACCCAGGGGCGTACGTCGCTGAGAAGGAGCGCGAGCAAGACCTGCGCGACAACGACTGGCGCTTCGTCCGCTGGCTGCCGAAGGAAGTCATGCTCCATCCCGCCCAGGTCATCGACAGGATCGAACGCGCCCTCGGGTTGTAGCCGTTGGACCGCCGAAGTTGCGCTCATAGTGACGGTCGTTCCGGGTTCCACGCGGTGCAACGTCCGAAGTTGCGCTCCACGGACATCGGGAGACATCCAGTAGCGCAACTTCGGAGGTTCGCCGCCGCGCCGATCCCCTGACCGCCTGAATGAGCGCAACTTCGGAGGTTCAATCGTCCTGGGAGTCCAGGCCCGTGTCGTCGGCCAGCATCACCGGGGTTGCACGTAGGGCGGGGTCGTCGAGGCGGAACGCGCGTACAGGTCCTGACTTCTCCGAGAGCGCGGTCTCGAACCGTACGGTCACCCAGCCGTGGCCGCTCCCCCACACCCAGCCGGCGCCCCAGGTGTCGTGGGTGACGTCCTCGCCGGGCTGGTAGCCGACGGCTGCCTGCCGTACGGTCGGCGCCACCGTGTCGACCTGCAGCTCGTCGGGGCTGGACGAGGCGACCTCGAACAGGGCCTCCTGAGCCGCGGACGTGAAGCCGGAAACGCCGACGCCGATGAGCCGTACGCCTTGGGCGACCTGCGCGGACGCTCCGCGCAGCAGCTGCCGGGCCGACTCGGCGATCACATCGCCAGCGTCGACCGCACCCAGGAGCGTGCGGGAGCGAGTGTGGGTCGTGAAGTCGCCCAGCTTGATCTTCACCGTGACTGTGCGAGCGAAGAGCCCTGCGTTGTTGAGCCGCGCAGCAACCCCCATCGCGTCCCGGGTGACCTTCGCCTCAAGCACGCCCATGTCGGAGATATCCGCGTCGAACGTGTCCTCCGTCGAGATCGACTTCACCCCGCGTTCAGGGCTGACCGGCCGGTCGTCGTCCGCGACGGATAGGCGCGCCAGTTCGGTGGCCCACGCCTGGCCCACCTCGCGCCGCAGCTCGTTGGGGGATGCGCGACGCAGGTCCGCCACGGTCTGGATGCCGAGCCGGTCGAGCTTCTCCGCGGTCACGGGCCCCACCCCGGGTATCGCCCGTACAGCCAGCGGCGCGATGCGGTCGAGCTCCGTGCCTGGCGCGACAAGGTAGACACCGTCGGGCTTGGCCAGCTCGGAAGCCAGCTTCGCCATGAACTTCGAGCTGCCCAGCCCCACCGACGCCGTGAGCCCTCCGGTCGCTTGCGTGACGCTGGCGCGCAGCTCGGCGGCGACTGCCAGGAGCGCCTCGGTGTCGGTGACGTCAACGTTTCCCGCTGCCAGGTCCACGTACGCCTCGTCGAGGCTCAGCGGCTCAACCAACGGCGACAGCTCGCCCAGGACGCCCATGACGACCCGCGAGGCCGCCCTGTACGAACCGAACCGGCCAGACAGGAACGCCGCCCGCGGACAGAGCCGGCGCGCCTCGTGCATCGGCATCGCCGAGTGGACGCCGAACACCCGCGCCTCGTACGACGCCGTCGACACCACCCCACGACCGCCGAGCCCGCCGACGATGACGGGCTTGCCGCGCAGTGATGGCTTGTCACGCTGCTCGACCGACGCGAAGAACGCGTCGAGGTCCAGATGAAGGATCGAGGCGGTCTGCCTCATCGTCACTCCAGCGGTAATGCAGGAGTGATGCGGGTGTACTGGACGAAGTCGAGCAGGGGGCGCGGCGTGCGGGATGTCTCGCGCCAGACGGCCGGGTCGATCTCCGGGAACAGCGCGTCGCCCTCCGGCTCGTCGTGCACCTCAGTGATGTCGAGGTCGGTGAGGTGGTCCCAGAAGAGCCTGTAGATCTCGCCGCCGCCGGCCACCCACCAGCGCCGGTCGGGGTAGTCGTGGAGCGCCGCGAGGGCCTCGTCGACCGAGTGGACGATCCGGACGCGGTCGTCGGTGTACGAGCGGTCGCGGGTCACGAGGAGCGTCACCCGGCCGGGCAGCGGGAAGCCGATGCTCTCGTGGGTGCGCCGGCCGGTGATGAGGACCCCACCCATGGTGACCTTCTTGAACCGCGCGGAGTCCTCGGGAAGGTTCCAGGCCATGCCGTTGTCGCGGCCGATGACCCGGTTCCGCGCGAAGGCCGCGATCGCGGTGAGCGTGCGCTGTGCCACGAGTCTCCTGTCAGACCGCGATCGGAGCCTTGATCCCTGGCAGGGGATCGTAGCCGTCGATGCGGATGTCATCGAGAGTGAACGCGTCGATCGCGGTCACCTCAGGGTTCAGCCACAGCGTGGGCAGCGGCCGGGGCTCCCGGGCGAGCTGCTTCTTCGCCTGGTCGATGTGGTTCAGGTACAGGTGGGTGTCGCCGAGCGTGTGGACGAAGTCGCCGACCTCCAGGCCCGTCACGTGCGCGACCAGATGGGTCAAGAGGGCGTACGAGGCGATGTTGAACGGTACGCCGAGGAAGATGTCGGCCGACCGCTGGTACAGCTGGCAGCTCAGCTTGCCGTCGGCCACGTAGAACTGGAAGAACGCGTGGCAGGGCGGGAGCGCCATCTTGTCGAGCTCGCCCACATTCCAGGCGCTGACGATGTGGCGCCGCGACGAGGGGTTGCTGCGGATCTGCTCGATGACCTGGGTGATCTGGTCGATGTGGCGGCCGTCGGGCGTGGGCCACGAGCGCCACTGCGCCCCGTACACGGGTCCGAGGTCGCCGTTCGCGTCGGCCCACTCGTCCCAGATCGTGATGCCGTTCTCGTGGAGCCAGGCGACGTTCGTGTCACCGCGCAGGAACCACAGCAGCTCGCCGAACACGCTCCGTACGTGGATCCGCTTCGTCGTGAGCATCGGGAATCCCTGGCTGAGATCGAAGCGCATCTGGTGGCCGAACACCGAGAGCGTGCCCGTCCCCGTACGGTCGTCGCGCTGGACGCCCTCCGTGAGCACGCGGTCCAGCAGATCGAGGTAGACCTTCACGACTGCTCCTCCAACCTCGCAAGCAACGGCAGCATCGCGCGTACAGCCTGGCCGCGATGGCTCACAGCATCCTTCTCGTCGGGCGACAGCTCCGCATTGGTGACCGAGTGTCCGTCCGTGACGAAGATCGGGTCGTAGCCGAAGCCGTTGCCGCCGCGCGGGGCGTCGATGACCACACCCTCCATGGTGCGTCGCAGCACCTCCTCGGTGCCGTTGGGACGTACGAGCGCCATCGCGCACACGAACCGTCCCCGGCGGCGCGCCGGCTCCACGTCGGCGATCTGGCGCAGCAGCAGCTCCAGGTTGTCGGTGTCGCTCGCCCCGGGACCCGCCCAGCGCGCGGACCGTACGCCCGGCATCTTGTTGAGCACGTCGACCTCGATGCCGGAGTCGTCGGCGAGCGTGGGAAGACCGGTCACGGCAGTCCCCGCGCGGGCCTTGATGAGCGCGTTCGCCTCGAACGTGTCGCCGTCCTCGGCCGGCTCCTCGTACGGCGGCTCGTCTGCGAGCCCCACCACGTCGAGCGACAGTCCGGCCTGCGCCACGAGGCGCCGGAGCTCGACGACCTTCTTCGCGTTGCCTGACGCGATGAGCAGCTTCACGCCTTGAGCGCTTCCTGCTGCACCCGCGTCAGCGCTGCGCAGCCCGCGAGCCCCAGATCGAGCAGCCTGTCCAGCTGCTGGCGGCTGAACGGCTCGGCCTCTGCGGTGCCCTGCACCTCGATGAGGCGACCGTCGCCCGTGGCGACGATGTTGAGGTCGACGTCGGCCGAGGAGTCCTCCACATAGGCGAGGTCGAGCAGCTCCTTGCCGCCCACAATGCCCACGCTGACCGCCGCGACCGAGCCCTTGAGCGGCTCCCGTACGAGCAGGTTGCGTTCACGCAGCCAGCTCACGGCGTCGGCCAGCGCGACGTACGCGCCGGTGATAGAGGCCGTACGGGTGCCGCCGTCGGCCTGCAGGACATAGCAGTCGAGCTGGATCGTGTTCTCGCCGAGCGCGGTGTAGTCGATGATCCCTCGAAGCGAACGCCCGACGAGGCGCGAGATCTCATGGGTGCGGCCGCCGATGCGGCCCTTGACCGACTCGCGGTCGGAGCGGGTGTGCGTGGCGCGCGGCAGCATCGCGTACTCGGCCGTCACCCAGCCCAGTCCGCTCCCCTTGCGCCAGCGCGGGACGCCCTCGGACACGCTGGCCGCCACGAGGACCCGGGTCTTGCCGTACTCGACGAGGACCGATCCTTCCGCGTGGTCGAGCCAGTTGCGTGTGATCCGTACATCCCGGAGCTGGTCGGCCTCACGGCCGTCTGTTCTCACCATGAGGGCGACCCTATCGGGGGAAACTGACAAGTCCGAGATCGTCACTCGCGAGCTCCGGCAACGGCTCGACGTCGGCGACGAAGTCCCCCATCAGACGCCGCCCGATGCCGGCGAACTTCTCGGGGTTTCCCGTCGTGAGGAAACGGTGGTAGCCCTCGCGCGGAACGGGCTGCAGCAGGTCGCGCCGCGTCAACGAGGAGAACGTCGACTTGCCGCACTCCTCGGCGCTCGAGACGAGGGTCACGCCGTCACCGAGCACGTACGAGATGACGCCGGTCAGCAGCGGATAGTGGGTGCACCCGAGGATCAGGGTGTCGGCGTCCGCCTCCTGGATGGGCGCGAGGTACTCCTCGGCGACGGCCAGCAGCTCGGACCCACCGGTGACGCCGGCTTCGACGAAGTCGACGAACTTCGGGCAGGCCGAGGTCGTCAGGGTGATCTGAGGCGCCGCCGCGAAGGCATCGTCGTACGAGCGGGAGGTCGCCGTCGCCTCCGTACAGATCACACCGACCCGGCCGGTCTTGGTCGCCGCGACGGCCCGACGGGCGGCGGGCAGGATGACCTCGGTGACGGGGATCGAGTACCGCTCGCGCGCGTCGCGCAGGACCGCCGCCGACGCGCTGTTGCACGCGATGACGAGCGACTTCACGCCGAGGTCGACGAGGTGGTCGAGGCATTGCAGCGCGTACGCACGGACCTCTGCGATCGGCCGCGGCCCGTACGGAGCGCGCGCAGTATCGCCCAGGTAGATGATGTCCTCGCCCGGCAGCTGGTCGAAGATCGACCGCGCCACGGTGAGGCCGCCGAAGCCTGAGTCGAAGATCCCGATGGGCGCGTCCCGGCCAGTTGTGGTCACCGCCATATCGTACGAGTTCAGGGTCGAGCGAGCGGACTCCGCGTGGTCCCTTCCCGAGTTCAGCGAGGTCATCGCCGACATCAGCGTCTCGCCCACGGCGGGGCAGCCGGCCGGACCCAACCTGACCATGATGCCGGTCGCATCGATGCCGCCGGTCGTGGACCGGCTCGACCCGGCCCGACGCAACGCCCAGCTCGTTGTAGGAGCTACTGCTGGCCGATCAGGCGGTGATCGCGTCGAGGAGCAGCGACTGGACGTACCCGATCCAGTGGTACACGTCCGCGACCGGTGCGCGCTCATCGTCGGGGTCGAGGTCGTCGACGAGCTCGGCATCCTTGTCGTCGTCGATGCCGAGCCGCGCGCCGAGCACGAGCCGCATGGCGTTGAGCGTGCGCAGCCAGGCGTCCTGCTCCGGCAGCGGGATCGGCACCTCAGGATCGGACGTACCTTCCGCGGGACCCAGCGCCGCGAGCACGATCGCCGCGTCGCCGGCCTTCTGAGTGCGGAGCTCGGCCTCCATCAGACGCCGAAACTCCGACGCCTCCTCGGCGTTGGTCGACGCCTCGGGGAAGAGCCGCGCCAGGGCGGGGTCGTCGCGGTCGAGTGGCGCAACGTCGCGCTCGTTCGCCCAGCGCTCGAGCGGATCGTCCGACCAGGCGGGCGCATCGACGAGCTCGACCAGTTGCGTCGCCATCGACGCGAGCAACCCGATCTCGAACGGCAGGCAGTACCAGATGATGCCGCCGTCGGTGTCCCGTACGAACCCACTCCTCACGCGGCCGGCTCCAGCGTCGCCCACAGCCCGTACGCCTGCATCGCGGTCACGTCCCGTTCCATCTCGTCCTTGGTGCCCATCGCGACGGCCGACCGCCCATCGTTGTGGACCTCCAGCATGAGCCGGGTCGCCTTCTCCTTCGTGAACTTGAAGTAGGTCTGGAACACGTACGTGACGTACTGCATGGTGTTCACCGGGTCGTTCCAGACGATGCACACCCAGGGCTCCTGGCCCAGGGGCTGCTCGTTGACGCGCTCCTGGATGGCGGTGCCACCACCAGGCTGCTCGGTCATGTCCGACATTCTGACAGGGGGAGACGACAACGAGCACTAGCCTCTTGGTCATGACGTCGCCCAGCACCGCGCTGCTGACCGATCACTACGAGTTGACGATGGTTCGTGCCGCCCTCTCCTCAGGCATGGCGTTCCGCCGCAGCGTCTTCGAGCTGTTCGGTCGGCGGCTCCCGGCCGGACGCCGCTACGGCGTGGTCGCCGGTGTCGGGCGCGCGCTCGACGCGCTCGAGCAGTTCCGGTTCGGCGACGCGGAGATCGACTTCCTCACCTCGCACCGGATCGTCGACGACCGTACGGCGCAGTGGCTGAGCACGTACCGGTTCACCGGCAACGTCAGTGGCTACGGCGAGGGCGACCTGTACTTCCCGGGCGCGCCGCTGCTCACCGTCGAGGGCACGTTCGCCGAGGCCGTCGTGCTCGAGACGCTGCTACTCAGCATCTACAACTACGACTCGGCCGTCGCGTCGGCCGCCAGCCGCATGACGCTGATGGCCGACGGGCGCCCGTGCATCGAGATGGGGTCGCGCCGGGCGCACGAACACGCGGCGGTGGCGGCGGCCCGTGCCGCGTACATCGCCGGTTTCAGCGCGACGAGCAACCTCGAGGCGGGCCGTACGTTCGGCGTGCCGACGACCGGTACGGCCGCACACTCGTTCACGCTCCTCCACGACTCGGAGGAGGAGGCCTTCGTCGCCCAGATCTCGGCGCTCGGCGAGGACACCACACTGCTCGTCGACACGTACGGCATCGAGGACGCGGTACGGACCGGGGTGCGGATCACCGGCGGACGGCTCGGGGCTGTACGGATCGACTCCGGCGACCTCGTGGCGGCGGCCAAGGAGGTACGGGCGCTGCTCGACGAGCTCGGCGCGACGAAGACGCGGATCATCGTCACCAGCGACCTCGACGAGTGGCAGATCGCGGCGCTGTCCGGGGCGCCCGTCAACGGGTACGGCGTCGGCACCTCGGTCGTGACCGGCTCGGGACACCCGACGTGCTCGTTCGTGTACAAGCTGGTCGCACGCGCCCAGTCCGACGAGCCCGACGCCCCCCTGCTGCCGGTCGCCAAGAAGTCGATGCACAAGTCGACGGTGGGCGGGCGGAAGTACGCGATGCGCCGGCGCGACCCGAAGGGCTTCGCCGAGGCGGAGCTCATCGGCATCGGCGCCGATCCCGAGGGCGACGGCGACGACCGCCTGCTCCTCCGTCAGCTGGTCACGAACGGGGAGGTCGTCGGGCGCGAGCCGCTGAGCGCCGCCCGCGAGCGTCACGAGGCCGCCATACGCGAGCTTCCCCGGGACGCGTTCAAGATGTCACGCGGTGAGCCCTGCATCCCTACGTATTTCCTCGACGAGCACGGCCACATCACCACCAACCCGTACGACAGGAGCTGACATGACCGATCCCGAGTTCGGCGCACCGGCCGGCAAGCGGGCGCTGATCGTCGTCGACGTCCAGAACGACTTCTGCGAGGGCGGGTCCCTCGCAGTCGCCGGCGGCGCACAGGCGGCGAGCGACATCTCGGCGTACCTGGCCGGCAAGCCTGAGTACGACCTCGTCGTCGCGACCCGCGACGCCCACATCGACCCCGGCGCGCACTTCTCGAACACCCCCGACTTCATCGACTCGTGGCCGCGTCACTGCGTCGTCGGCACGCCCGGGCAGGACTTCCACCCCGGGTTGACGTTCCGCGACTTCGATGGCGTCTTCGACAAGGGGAACTACGAAGCCGCGTACTCGGGCTTCGAGGGCTCGAACGCCGAGGGCCGAGGGCTCGACGAGTACCTCGCCGAGTCCGGCGTCACCGACGTCGACGTCTGCGGCATCGCCACCGACTACTGCGTCAGGGCCACGGCTCAGGACGCGGCGATGCTGGGCTACGTCACGACCGTGCTCACCGACCTCACGGCGGCGGTTGCCCCCGACCGGTTGGACGCCGCCTGGGATGCTCTCGCCGATTCCGGCGTCGCGCTCGGTACGAGCAGCGAGGCCTGACAGAGAAGAACCGCTGGGCGCGCGGTTCATCATGTTAAGTAGGCGAACCGGATGTTCTCATGGCCGATCCGCCATGTGAACGTACAACTCACCCACTTAACATGATGAACCGACGGCGCCATTAAGGCTCCCCGGCACCCCCACGCGCAGGCGGTCAGGAACTCGACGTCGCGTCCCGCGGGGCGCTCTGGAAGCCGTTCATGACGTCAGACAGGCGACGGATGCGGTCGGATCCGTACAGGTCCTCCAGGTACAGCCGCCTGCCGTCGGGGCCGGCCAGCGGTACGCGCCAGTTGGGGTACTCGTCGATCGTCCCCGGCTGGTTCTGCGTACGCCGCTCGCCCGCCGCATCGGTGAGCGACACCGAGAGGACTCGCGACGGCGTCCAGGTGAGGAAGCGGTGGAGGGCCAGCGTGACGTCCTCAGTGTCTCGGTCGTCGGGCGGGAGCGCGCCGCGGTCCTCCAGCATCGCGATCACCGCCGACTGCTCGCGCGCGTCGGCCTCGATCTCGGAGTCCAGCGACTCGGTGAGCAGTCCGAGCTGGTACCGCAGCCGCACATGGTCGTGTGCCAGGTACCCGGCCGTCGGTGGCAGGTCGTGCGTCGTCACCGAGGCCATGCAGTACTCACGCCACCACTCCGGCGCGAGCGGCTTGCCCTCGTGGTCGTACTCGAACCACAGGATCGACGTCCCGAGGATCCCGCGGCGGCGCAGGTAGTCACGCGCCCACGGCTCGACCGTGCCGAGGTCCTCGCCGATCACGAGCGCGCCGGCGCGATGCGCCTCGAGCGCGAGGATGCCGACAAGCGCCTCATGGTCGTAGCGGACGTACGCACCCTGCTGCGGCCCGTACCCCTGCGGAATCCACCAGAGCCGGAACAGCCCGATGATGTGGTCGACGCGTACGCCTCCGGAGTGCCTCAGGATGCCGGCGACCATCGACCGGAACGGTGCGTAGGCGAGGTCTGCGAGGCGGTCCGGCCGCCACGGCGGCTGTCCCCAGTTCTGACCGGACTGGTTGTACGGGTCGGGCGGCGCGCCGACCGTCACGCCGTTCGCGAACACCGTGTTCAGCGCCCACGTCTCGGCCCCGTCGGCGTTGACTCCGACGGCGAGGTCCGAGACGATCCCGATCGGCATGCCGGAGTCCTCGGCCGCCTGCTGAGCGCTCGACAGCTGAGTGTCCGCGATCCACTGCAGCCACATGTAGAACGTGACGAGATCGCCGCTCTCGCTCGCGAAGTCGGCGACTTCCGGTGACGAGGGCCGCCGCAGCGCCTCGGGCCAGTCACGCCAGCTGCGTCCGTACTTCTCGCTCAGCGCGCACCAGGTCGCGAAGTCACGCAGCTGGCGTCCCTCACGGCGCTGGAAGTCCTCGAACGCCATCTGCCGTGCGGCCTTGCGGCCGGCGCGGAAAACCAGCTCGAGCGCTTCCCGCTTGGCGTCCCATGAGGCGTCGCGCTCGACGCGTACGGAGTCGGCAAGCTCTGCCGCCAGCTCCCGTCGGGTCTCGTGGACGGCGTCGCGCTCGGCGGGCGACAACCAGGCGTACTCCGGGATCGCCTCGGGCCGGATGTACAGCGGGTTGACGTACCGTCGGCTCGACGGAAGGTACGGGGACGGCTCCATCGGCGCGACAGGCTCCGCGGCGTGCAGCGGGTTGATCAGCACGTACGAGGCGAAGTGCTTGGTCGCGCTCCAGACGGCCATGTCGGCGAGGTCGGTGAGGTCGCCGACGCCCCACGAGTCGTGCGAGGCGACCGAATACAGCTGGGTCGCGAAGCCCCAGATCCGCTTGTCGCCCATCTGTCGCGGGAAGCCGAGCCAGGAGGGGGTCACGATGAGCGCCGACTCCACCTCGCGGTCCAAAGAGCGCAGCACGATGCGGTGGTAGCCCAGCGGAACCTCCTCCGGTACGGCGAAGGTGGCCTCGCCGATCCACTCCCCGTCGACCTCGCGGTCCGGGTTGGGGTTCTCCACCTGGCGCGCATCGACGGTGCCGCCGTCCTCGAGCCGGATGAACACGTGCGCGCCGGCGCCGGCCTGGACATGTACCGGGAACGTCGTCGGGACTCCTTGCTCGAGCACGACGCACGGCGGCAGCGCCCGCTGCCAGGCGCGCGTGCGATGGGTCCCGACGGCCTCGCGTGCCTTCTCAGGAGTCGAGGCGTCCACCTCGAACGCCGCCAGCACGGCGATGACCGACGCGTCGTCGACCTCGGTGTGGCGACCCTTCCAGTCCCAGAACTCGGTGCTGATCTGGTACAGCCCTGCCAGCTCGCGAAGCGCTGGATCGATGAGTGGCATGCGCTGCTTCCTGACCTGGGCGTACGGAGTCGGGGCCAAGCCTTCCAGCGACGCCCCATGCGTGCAACCGCACGGCCCACACCCTCAAGGCCAGGTAACGGCTGCCACGCGATCGCCCGTCACCGACCCCGAGACGGCGACTTCCAGCGACCCTGTTGTTCCAGCCTCACCGGCGGACGACCTGGGTGCGTGCAAGGAGATCCGGCAGGCTCTGGCGCTTCGGGTGCCACAGGACCATGCCGACGCTGACGAGCTGAGGAAGCCACAACAGGCTGCCGGTCACGGAGAGCAGCGCCCAGAGCAGCGTGCGAGAGACTGCGGCGGGTGCTGTGACCCGATCCTTGCCGTGGTCCAGCGGAGACACAGCGATCCCGACAGCGCGCTGTCCCAGGGTCCTCGACCAGAGCAGCAGGGCGAGCAGCCCGTACGCCACCGTGATGCCGATCTCGCAGTAGTTGAGGACCATGCCCAGGTGGGTCAGATCATCGCTCATGGGGACGGACTGGCCGTTGGCTGCTGCCGTGGCCTGGCTCCAGGTGTACAACGCGCCCCAGAACCGATTCTGGAAGTCGCTGATGAACAGCGGAGGCAGGACGAAGGCGAGGACCGTCACCAGGAAGCCGTCGATCACGGTCGCGGCAAAGCGCCTCGCAACAGACGCCAGCGTGACGCCATCGGCGGTGGTACGTACGGGCACCAGGGCGAACCCGGCCGGGGCCGCCGAAGCGACGGGAGCAGCGCGGCGGACGACCTGTACCGGTCGCGGACCAAAGCTTGGTGCGGCCGTCGCCGCTGGTGGCGAGGTCCCCACCGGGACACCCCGCGACTCCAGCCGGACCTGGTTCGACCATGCCGCGCCGTCCCACCACCGCTGACGGCCAGGGTGCGCGGGGTCTCGGTACCACCCAGGCGGCGGTACGGGACCCTTGCTCAGGGACGGTTCGGTCACATGCCAAGTCTGCCCTATTCGTAGGAGAGGTCTCTTACTCACAGCCCGGGGCATCCCCCCCACCGAGTACGATCCTGCGGGGGATCGGCCTCAGGGACAGCCGCACATTGCGACCTGCACCGCCGCCAGAGTTGAGCTCTGGCTGACATATCGAGGAAGTCACGTGGACAAGATCGGTCGTTACCGACTGACGCAGCGCATCGGCGCTGGGTCTTTCGCGACCGTCTGGAAGGGCCGCGACGACGAGCTCGACGCCGATGTCGCCGTGAAGATCCTCGCCGACAACTGGGCCGACAACGAGGACGTACGCAGTCGCTTCCTCGCCGAGGCCAAGCTTTTGCGTCGCATCCAGGACGAGCGGGTCGTCCGCGTGTACGACATCGGCACGCTGCCCGACGGGCGCCCCTACTTCGTCATGGACTACGCCAACGGCGGCTCCCTGGAACAGCTGCGCAAGCAGCCGGCCGAGCCCGGCCGTGTGCTGCGGCTGTGCGCCGAGGCCGCTCGTGCTCTCGAGGTCCTGCACCGCCACCGGATCATCCACCGCGACGTGACACCGGGAAACATCCTGCTCGACCACTCCGAGACGCAGGGACTGCGCGTCCTGCTCGCCGACCTCGGTGTCGCGAAGAAGATGGTCGACCGCGCCGGCGCGACGATGACGGCCGGCACCCCCGCGTACATGGCGCTGGAGCAGGCGACCGGCGCTCCCTTCGATGCGCGTGCGGACATCTACTCGATCGGCGCCGTGACGTACGCCCTGTTGTCGGGCAAGCCTCCGTTCCCGGTCAAGACACTCGCCGACCTTCTCAGCCGCAACCCGGCCATCGGGCCCGCGCCGATCGCTGACCGCGTGGGCGCTCCGCCGGCGCTCGACGCGCTGCTGAACGCCGCCCTCTCGCCCGATCCGAACAAGCGGCCACAGACGGCCGACATCATGGCGAGCGCGCTCGACCAGCTGGCCGAGGTGCTGCCGGGCGGCCAGACGTACACGCCGCGCCCGCTACCACCCGCCGAGGGCTCTGTCCTGCGTCCGTCGGTGCCTGCGCCATTCGGCACCCCCTCGAGCTTCATCTCCGGACTCAGCCCGGCTCCCGGTGGCCCGGGGTCGATGGTCTCGCTGCCCCCGAACTCGTACTACACGGCTGCACCGACCTCGTCGGGGTACGAGACGCCGACCAGCGTCCTCGCGAGCTACATCCCCGAGGCCGAGTACACCCCTGCCCCGGTCGCCGAGAGCCACTCCCCGCTGTTCTGGGTCTGGGTCATCCTGTCGGCCGTCGCGCTGTTCTTCCTCACGCTCATGATCACGATCTGGGTCTCCGGCTGAGACCGAGCCGCCTACAATCGGGAACGTGAGCATGACTCCCGAGACCCAACGGGCACCAGGTGCGCGGACCATCACCGACGAACGCACCGAGCTGCGCCTCGACGACGGCGACCACGAACGGTTCGCGCACTACGTCGCGAAGCGGACGCTCACCGAGGCGATGGTCATGGGCACCCCCGTTGTCGCTCTCTGCGGCAAGGTATGGGTGCCGAGCCGCAATCCCGAGAAGTTCCCGGTGTGCCCGGAATGCAAGGAGATCTGGGAAGCGCACCCCGACGGCCCCGATTCGAACAATCCCGACGCCTGATCCGCACAACCTTCCGAGCGCCCGCACACCCACTGCGACCAGATATCGGAGCGACAGAGGTTGTGTGCGTCCGCGTCAGGACGCGTCGGTCCAGCGGGGCTCAGGGCTCCGCCCGTACCAGTAGCCTCCCGGCGCGAACAGCCGATCGACGACGTCCGTGAGAACCCCAGCCTCCTCGAGCGTGTCCAGGATCGTGTAGCGAGCGCGGATCGTCTGAGCCTGGAAGTACTTCGTCCGGAGCTGCTCGAGGGACACACCGATCTGGCTCGGGTGGTGGATCGCGCCGACCCGGCGCAGGATGTCCTCGACCTCCGACGCGGGCATGAGCTGCTGGGCCAGCCGGAACCTCAGCTCGGGCCACACCCGGCGGATCCTCTCGAGACGCTCGCGGGCGGCGTCAGGCGGGAGGTACTTCTCCGCCGACGCGCGTACCGCCGACTCGCGGATGATGGGCGCCGGCTGTAGCGCCTCGACGCGGGCGCGATCCTGCGCGGGGGTCGGCCAGGCGACCAGCCGGGATTCGACGTCGATCGAGGAGAGATCGATGCCGATGACGATCTCGTACAGCGCACACATCGCGAGCGTGCCGAGGCCCACCTTGAACCCGTGCGAGAGCGGGATGGCCCAGTCACGGCCGTACCCCTCCATCTCCCACTGGTGGCTGAAGTGGTGACCTGCGCCCGACGCGGGGCGTGACGTGCCGTGCACCTGGATCGCCAGGCCCGACATCTGCAGCCCTTCGCTCAGCGCCTCGACCGCTTCCAGGTCGCCGCGGCGCAGTCCGTCGGGATCGGCGATCGCGTCCTGCAAAGGCCCCTGGACGAGGTCCCAGACGTCCCAGTCGACCGCCTCGATCCCCAGCGCGTCGGAGACCAGCCAGTCGGCGCCCGCCGGTATCTTCTCGAAGAGATCGCCCAAGCCAGTTGCCGTGAGCCGGCTCGGCGCGGCGGCCATTACGTCAATCGGCGCCACGACGGCGATCGGCGCCCGGCACGTGACCGTACTCTTCACACCCCTGACCGTGATCGCCGCGCCTTCCGCGGTGTAGCCGTCGACCGAGGCGGCGGTGCACACAGACAGGTACGGACGCCCGACCATGTCGCTCGCGTTCTTCACGACGTCGTTGATCGACCCGGATCCGACCGAGACGGCGGCCGCACCGGTGGCGGCGAGGATGTCCCGTACCCGGAGCACCATGGCGTCGTCGGCGAACAGGACCGGCTGGCCCGGGAAGACCACGGGCTCGTCGGAGTCGATGCCCGCGGCACGCAGCGACTCCTGGACGCCCGCCCCGGCCGCGGCCCACGTGTTCTCGTCGGCGATGATGACCGCGCGCATCCCGGGCAGATACTCGGCGAACGTCGCGCCTGTCTGGTCGAGGACCCCCACGCCCATGACGACGGCCTTGGTCTGGCCTGCGCCGGCAAGGGCGGTCTGGATCCTGATGGACGTCTTCGCGGGTACTCCTCGAGCAACGGTAGGCACCGCTCGATCTTGCCACCCGGTGTGGCGAGGTCCTGCGAGGATGCCCGTACAGGCCATCAGTTGCACGGAAGGCACCGCCATGGATCCCCTCGTCATCGCCGTGGATTCGTCCACCACCGCCACGAAAGCACTGGTGGTCGACGGGGCCGGCTCCGTCGTCGGGTCCGGCCGGGCCGAGATCGGTTTGAGCACACCGGGCGCCGACCGGTACGAGCACGACCCGGCCGACTGGTGGCGCAGCACCAACAGTGCCGTCAGCGAGGCGGTCATGGGACTGTCCGCTGACCAGCGACGCCGCGTGGCAGCGCTCTGCATCACTCCCCAACGGCAGTCGTTCGCGCTGGTGGATGCGGACGGAGCCGCCGTACGGCCGGGCATCCTCTGGCTCGACGGGCGGGCGAGCGCGGAGGTCGCCGAGCTGGGCAGCGAGGAGGTCCATGCGCTGTCCGGCTTCCAGCCCGATGTCACGCCGTCCCTGTACAAGATCGCCTGGTTGTCGCGGCACGAGCCGGATGCGGTGGCTCGCGCGGTACGGATCACCGGCGTCCACGGCTACCTGGTCCACGCGCTCACCGGCCGGTGGGCCGACTCCGTGGCGACCGCCGACAGCCTCGGGTTGTACGACATGGCGACGCTGTCGTTCTCGCCGCGGCTCACGGAGCTCGCCGGGCTACGGGCCGACCAGCTGCCGGAGCTGGTTCCCTCAGGGTCGCCGATGGGTGAGGTG
>Ga0182021_10000037_pt1 | contig 112408 bp, 110 predicted proteins | sample 612E3MmetaG_FD_120493 | JGI IMG/M metagenome (GOLD analysis project Ga0182021, IMG submission 120493) | Permafrost microbial communities from Stordalen Mire, Sweden - 612E3M metaG (Illumina Assembly) | ecosystem: Environmental > Terrestrial > Soil > Wetlands > Permafrost | place: Sweden... | reverse complement strand
GCCTTGGCGAAGGCGGACCTTGGCGAAGGCGGACCTTGGCGAAGGCGGACCTTGGCGAAGGCGGACCTTGGCGAAGGCGGACTTCAGCAAAACATGATGCCGCGGGGGGTACATTTGTGCTTCATAACCTCGCATGTTTTTCTTTGATTTTATCAGCCAGGGCGTCTAAGGCCGCGAGGTCTGTTTCCCGCGGCAGGCCTTTGCATAATACTGAGCCCAGGACTTCTACTGTGAGGTTGGGGATCAGGGCGGAAATCTGCTCCGCGGCTTTAGTCCCCCAGCCATACGAACCGATAATGGCGGCGTGTTTCAACTTAGGGCGCAGGGCATTGGCAAGGTTGGTCGCGGAAAAAACACTGGGGTGAGGGCCGAAATGCACGGTCGGCGTGCCGATGACGATTGTGGCGGCGTCGACTAAGGAGATGGCAAGTTTGCCCAGGTCGGTCACGGAAAGGTCAAACTTCTGGACTTTGACGTTTCTCTGTGTGAGAGAGTTCATCAAATGATCGACCATGATTTGCGTGCTTCCATGCATCGAAATATACGCGATTATCGCCAGGTTAGAAACTCTATCTGATACCCAATTCCTGTATTCATTGAGGATGTAATCCGGGTTGTCGTAAATCGGCCCGTGGCTGGGCGCGATCAGGTCAAACTTAAGGCCGCTGATTTTTTTAAGATTGTTTTGAATTGCCTTGCGGAACGGCATCATGATTTCCGCGTAATATCTTTTCGCGGCCTCAGCGACAAAGGGGTTTCCTCCGGCGTAGAGGTCTGAGGTGGCAAGGTGCGAGCCGAAAAAATCGCAGGTGAAAAGGATTTTGTCCTCCGGCAGGTAGGTCACCATTGTTTCCGGCCAATGGACCCATGGTGTATGGACGAATTTAAGTGTCTTGTCGCCCAGGGATATCGTTTCATCGTCTTCGACGGTGCGGATCCGGCCGGCCGCAATACCGAGATGGTCGATCAGCATCTCTTTGGCTTTGGGCGTGCAGAGCACTTGTGCGCCGGGGTATTTTCTTAAGACTGCGGGGATCGCGCCGGAATGGTCTTGTTCGGCGTGGTGCGAAACGATATAGTGAATATCCGGTATGCCGTCTAACTGAGCCATCAGGATGTGCTCCATGGCCGGGTCGACGCTGTCGATCAGCGCGGTTTTCTCAGACCCCTGTATGAGATAGGCGTTGTAGCTGGTCCCATCCGGAAGAGGGATCAGCGAATCAAACAATCGGCGGTTCCAGTCGATCGCGCCCATCCATTGGATTCCATTTTTTATCGGCCTTGCTTTCATAGCGGCTGCTCCTTAGGGTAAACCAGGATTTATACGCTATATTTTCCGACAACCTGGATAAAAAATCTTCATAAAACCGTTCGTTTAACTAATATTATAACAAACTCGGCGGATTTGGGTAGGGGTTCTTTGCCTTTTTTTAGGGAATAAAACAATAAAAGTGAATCATCCCCCGTGAAACGCTGGGCTTATTCTGGATGATCCCGCCAAACTGCGGCGGCCTGCCTCGCTTTGCTCGTCAAGGCGGGGATCATTCATTTCCGCTTTAAAAAGCGGAAATGAATAAAAAGAAATACCCCGTCATTACCGCCAGCCCCAGGGGTACGCCGAACGCGGCCCACTCCGAGCTTCTTATTTTAAGCTTTCCTGCCGCGATGATATTGGGAATATTTCCGGGGATGAGCATTCCTCCCGCGAGCAAAAGCCCCATCAGCGCCGATTTTATCTGCAGTAAGCCCATGCTTGGCCCGATCTCGGCCGCCGCGAGAGTCGCGTTGTCGACAATCGCCGAAATCGTATTGACCCAGTAAAGCCCTTGATGGGACATCGTGGATATATATGTGTCGATGATCGGTTTAAAACCTTTGCCTAAAAACACGAGGGCGATAATAAAGAGGTAAACTTTGCCGGCCCTCAGGGAGATATCTTTTAAATTTTCTTCTTTTTCTAAGGCCAAGCCGTGTTTATTACGGCACTTGGCGGGGATCAAGGCCAGGCCCAGTAAGCCGAACATGACGATCCCGGCCGCGAGATAAAGCCATAAATGCCGGAACAGGAACAAAAAGCCGGCATGATAAGGCGCTCCTTTAAGCTTAGCCGTGACAATGGTAGAAAGCGGTTCGCCGATGGGCGTTAACGCCGCGCCCAGGCCGATGGAAAAACAGGCAAGTATTGTCAGGTAAATCTCATATTTTCGCTCGAGCGTCAGGAGAGTGATTATTTCTACCAGCGCCAGGGCCGCGATAATCGCGGTGATCACGCTGGATAAGAATCCCAGGAGAATGATGAGCAGGAAAACGAACAGTTTCAGCCCCAGCGCTTCGGCTATCCGGTTCAGGTTACGCGCGATGGGTTTGCGGCTGAGTTTAAAAAGGTATCCGGCGATAAAAACTGCGGCACTTATCTTTATCGGTTCGCTTAAGGCTTCTCCGGCCAGGGCGGCGCTCCATTGCGAGGTGATGGTAACGCCCAGGCAGCCCATGACGAAGAGAAAAATCTCCAGTTCCTCCTCGACCTTTTTTACCAGGAAAGGCAGGAATAAAGCCGCCGCTAAAATAATAAATAAACCCGCGATAATCATCGAATATGTTGTTTTGAGATTTACCCGTTAGAGAACGAAGTTCTCTAACGGGGTTTACCTGCCGACCAGAAGGTAGGCGGCGGCTGATATTGCTGCGGCGCAGGGTATTGTCAAGATCCACGCCCAGACGATTGTTCCGGCCATTCCCCAGTGCACGGCGCTTAAGCGTTTAATCGAACCGATACCCATGATCGAGCCGGTGATCGTATGGGTTGTGCTTACCGGTATGCCCAGGGCCGAGGAAAAAAATAGAGTGATTGCCGCGCCAACTTCAGCGCAAAATCCATCTACGGGTTTGAGCTTGGCTATTTTTTGCCCCATTGTCTTAACGATGCGCCAGCCGCCGAACATCGTGCCTAAGGCGATGGATAAATAGCATGAGATTACTACCCATAACGGTATGTGAAAGGTTTTACCGGACAGGCCGGCGCTAAAAAGCAAACTGGCGATGATGCCCATGGTTTTTTGGGCGTCATTGCCGCCGTGGCCTAAGCTATAAAAAGCGGCGGAAACAAGCTGCCCCTTGCGGAAAATATGGTCTACTTTCGTCGGCGCGCTCCGGGAAAATATCCAATAGACGGCAACGCCGATCACCGACCCTAAGATAAGGCCTAAGACCGGCGCGATGAAGATAAACGCGACGGTTTTAAAAACTCCGCCTAAGACCAGCGCCTTGGGCCCGGCTTTAACTAATGCCGCGCCGATCAGTCCGCCGATCAAAGCGTGGGAAGAACTGGTAGGTAATCCGAAATACCAGGTGATGATGTTCCAGCCGCAGGCGCCCATCAACGCGCCAAAGATAATCGCTTTATCGATGATGGTGATATCGATAATTCCTTTGCCGATTGTATTGGCGACGTGCAGCCCGAAAAAAAGAAAAGCGATAAAATTAAAAAAAGCCGCCCAGACCACCGCCAGGCGCGGCGAAAGCACCCGCGTCGAGACAACGGTGGCGATAGAGTTAGCGGAATCATGAAAGCCGTTAAGAAAGTCGAAAAGCAGGGCGAGTAATATTAAAAAAATGATTTCGATAGGCATATAGTCAAATATATTATTTGGGGTATCCGGCGACCAGGATATCGGTGTTTGGGTATCAGGGTATCGGGAAGTTTGGTGCAAATATCCCCAAGCTCCTGATTCCCCAATTGCCAAATCCTGATTTCCCAATAAACCAATATCCGCTTTTACAATACGGTAATCCGGTGGTTAGGATATCGGGATTTGGGGATTGGGAAATTGGAGGATCAGGCTTGTTGCCGAATATCCTAATATCCTGATATCCAAATACCAATTTCCCGGTCGCCCAATTCCCTTAATTCAAGCCTGTTTTATCAGTACGGAATTGACCACATGAGCCAGGTCTTCGCATATATCGAGGACCGTTTCGGAGTCCTGATAGATTTCTTTTAATTTAATTACCATGATCGGGTCTTTAGCCGTTTCAAAAAGCTCGGCTAAAACATCGTCGCGCAGGCTGTCGCCGACATTTTCCAGGCGGTTGATCTCGACGCAAGCATCGGTAACTGCCTTCAAATGTTTTTTATCGCGCAGGCCTTTTATTACGATAACAACGGCCTGTACCGATTGTCCGATGACTTCGGCAAATTTTATCATATTTTTGTCGATCCCCGTTAATTTATATACTTTCATCCGGCTGACAATCGTATCGATCATATCGATGACGTTGTCCAGTTCCATCGTAAGAGTATGGATGTCTTCGCGGTCAAAAGGCGTGATGAAGGTTTTATCAAGCCGGCTTATGATTTCGTGCGCGACATTATCTCCTTCATGCTCGATATCGTGCATTCTTTGCAAGGCTTTTTCATCGATATTTCCCCCGGCAACCAATTCTTTAAAATAAGCGGCGGCATCGACGGCGATATTGACCTGTTTGTCGAAGAGGTTAAAAAAACTGAATTCATGGGGTAAAAATTTGCTAAACATGATTTTTCTCCTTAAATTAAGGAAATCGGGATATCGGGTAATTGGGATTGGAAAATCAGGGTATTGGGTTACTTGGTTACCGATTATCGCTTCCTTGCCGTTTCCCCTGATTTCCTAACTTTCCAATCCCCAAATCCTGATACTCTAATTCCCCGATATCCTAAAAAGAAATTCCTATACTTTTAACTTATCGAATCCAGAATCAGGCTGGCGGAATTGTTAATGACATACAGGAACCCTTTGCCGGGAGAATAAAACTTAAGATAGCGATCCCCCGTTTCTTTTAAAATGATTTTTCCCGGAACCAGATTAGTGATGAGCGGAGCGTGGTTGGCCAGGATGCCCAGATATCCCAATTCGCCCGGCGCGATCAGCGAAACGGCTTCTCCCCGGTAAACGGTTCTTTTGGGGGTTACGATATCAAGTTTAAATATTTTTTCCATTTTCGATTGCTTCGGCTTTTGCTATGGCGTCTTCGATTGAGCCTACCATATAGAATGCCTGTTCCGGCAACTGGTCAAATTTTCCTTCGATAATCATCTTAAATCCCTGGATCGTGTCTTTAAGCTTCACGTATTTTCCTTTTAACCCGGTGAATGCCTCGGCGACGAAAAAAGGCTGGGAAAAGAAGCGCTGAATTTTGCGGGCCCGGGAAACAATCAGCTTGTCTTCATCGGATAATTCATCGATTCCCAGGATGGAAATTATATCCTGCAGATCTTTATAACGCTGCAAGACTTTCTGGACGCCGAAAGCGGTATCGTAATGTTCTTCTCCGGTGATCCGGGGGTCCATAATCCGGGACGTGGAGTCAAGGGGGTCGACTGCGGGGTATATCCCCAGCTCCGAGATTTGCCGGGACAGTACGATTTTAGCGTCAAGATGAGAAAATACCGCTGCCGGAGCGGGGTCGGTTATGTCATCGGCCGGTACGTATATCGCCTGGATTGAAGTAATCGAGCCGTTTCGTGTTGAGGCAATCCTCTCTTCCAGCTGGGCTACTTCGGTGGCCAGGTTAGGCTGATACCCTACGGCGGAAGGCATGCGCCCCAGGAGCGTGGAAACTTCCGAACCGGCCTGGATATACCGGAAAACATTGTCGATAAATAAAAGTACGTCTTTTTTTTCTTCATCGCGGAAATATTCGGCCATCGTCAGCGCGGTCAGGCCGATGCGCAGCCGCGCTCCCGGCGGTTCGTTCATCTGGCCGAAAACGAGTACGCTGTTTTTTACTACGCCCGAGGCGTTAAGTTCAAGCCAGAGGTCATTTCCCTCCCTGCTGCGTTCACCGATACCGGCAAAAACCGAAACCCCGCCGTGTTCGGTGGCAATAGTGCGGATGAGTTCCATTACGATAACTGTTTTGCCTACACCGGCGCCGCCAAATAGTCCTACTTTGCCGCCTTTAGGGATGGGCGCTAGCAAATCGATGACCTTCAGGCCGGTTTCCAATATTTCCGTAACCGGCAGCTGTTCCTGAAAATTTGGCGATGGGCTATGGATAGAATTTCTTTTTTTTGGTTCAGCCAGCTCTCCCTTTTCGTCGATCGGTTGCCCCAGCAGGTTGAAGATCCGGCCTAAAGTCTGTTCGCCGATCGGTACCATAATGGGCGCGCCGGTATCCTGGGCGAGCATACCCCTTACCAGTCCTTCAGTGGAACCCAGGGCGATGCAGCGGACCGTATTGTTTCCTATTTCCTGGGCGACCTCCAGAGTCAAATCGATGTTTTTTTCCGGATAAGTAATTTTTACGGCATTGAGAAGCCGCGGCAATTCTTTTTCCGGAAATTTTAAATCCACCGTCGGCCCGATAATTTGTACGATTTGTCCTTCTGCCATATGATTTACTCCAAAATTTCCGCTTAGTTTGTTGAGCCCGTTATGCCCGTTTAGTCCGTTAAGGAAGTGAAGTACCACCGACTTCGTCGGTGGTTTACGTTGACCCCGGACTAATTTCTACGAAATTAGTCCGGGCTAATTCGCCTACCGCCTCATCCTGCGCCCTTCGGGCTTGGATTCGGCGAAGTCTCATTAATTAACGCTACAACTGGCAAAACCGGCTCAACCGGCTAAACGTCTCTTACGCATTTTTCAACGCTTCACAGGAACTTGTAACTTCCATGATATCCTGCGTAATCGTGGCTTGCCGTATTTTATTCCTTTTAAGAATCAATTGCTCAAGCAACTCTTCGGCGTTATCGGTTGCGGTTTTCATCGCGATAGTCCTGGCCGCGTGTTCGCAGGTAAACGCTTCAAGAAGCATAAGCTTCGTTCTGGCCGAGAGGTATTTGGGAATCAGCTCTTCGCCGACCCTGTCTTTATCCGGCTCCAGGATGCAGGGCATATCTTCTACCAATGGGATGTCCAGGCTGAGTAATTTGTTTATGGTGGGGATGTAGACCATGGCGGATTTGTAGTGCGTATAGGCGACATAGATTTGGGAAGCCTGTCCGGCCGCAAAAACTTCGATAAGGCTGCTCGCCAGTTTCCCGGCGGTTTCTTCCGCGTATCGCCCGCGCAGTTCCGTGTATGAATCTAATATCAAAACATCCCGTTTCCGGAAATAGGTCAAGCCTTTTTTTCCCACGGCAACCAACTGTATTTTGTCCTTGCCGCATTTACCGATAAATTCTTCGGCGACGCGGATAATATTATGGTTATAGGCGGCGCACAGGCCGCTGTCGGAAGTAATCAGGCAAAGAACAATCTTGCCCCCGGGATTTCCTTCTCTCAAGAAAGGACTGGACAGTTTCCCGGCGTTGCCAAAGAAGCTATTCAATGCCGCATCTAATTTCGCGTAATAATTTCTCAGCGCCGGGAGAAAGTTATTCGCGGAGTTTAATTTAGATACCGAAATCATCTCTAAAGCGCGCGTCACCTTTTTGGTATTGCCGATGCTGCGGATTCTATTTTTTATAATTTTAAGCGATCCGGCCATGTCCCTCCTGCAAAACTAAATTTATCATTTTTTAAATTTTAATCTTAGTGTCCTTGGTGGTAAAATCTTTATGGTTTTGTTATTATTTGTGGTTGCCTTTATATTTTATTATCCTGCTTAAAGCTTTTCAGGAAAAGCTTGATGGCGTCGTCCAGTTTTTTCATTAATTCGCCGCTCAGCTCTTTTTTTGTTTCGATTTCCTGTTCAAGCCCGGCGTGGTTTTTCTCCATATCTTTGAAGAAATCGGTTTTAAATTTTTTGATTGACGCTACCGGCAGGCTGTCTAAGAAACCCTGAGTCCCGGCGTAAATCATCGCCGTCTGTTTTGATACCGGAAGAGGGCTATACTGTTCTTGTTTTAATATTTCTACCATTCTTTCGCCGCGGGACAAGAGGTTTTGCGCGTTTTTATCCACTTCGGTTCCCAGCTGGGTGAACGAGACTAATTCCCGGTATTGCGCCAGGTCAAGACGCAATTTTGATGCCACCTGGCGCATGGCTTTGACCTGGGCTTTGCCTCCGACCCGGGATACGGACAACCCTACGTTTATCGCGGGGCGCACGCCGGCATAAAAAAGATCGGTGTCTAAATAAATCTGCCCGTCGGTGATGGAAATCACATTGGTGGGGATGTAACTGGTGATGTCGCCCGCCTGGGTTTCGATTATCGGTATCGCCGTCAGCGACCCCCCGCCCAAGGCGTCATTTAATTTTGCCGCCCTTTCCAGTAAACGTGAGTGCAGGTAAAATATATCGCCGGGGTAGGCTTCGCGTCCGGGCGGCCTCCTTAACAGGAGCGATAATTGCCGGTAAGCCTGGGCGTGTTTTGATAAATCATCGTAAACCACCAGGACATGCCTGCCGGCGTACATTAATTCTTCTCCCATCGCGCAAGCCGCGTAGGGCGCCAGGTACTGTAATGACGCCGAGGCGCGGCTGGAAGCGCTGACGATGGTCGTATATTCCATCGCGTTGTATTTCCGGAGAGTCCCGGCGATTTCCACAACATCGGAGGTTTTATGCCCGATGGCGACATAGATGCAATGTACGCCGGTATTTTTCTGGTTGATGATGGTATCGATTGTGATGGCGGTTTTGCCGGTCTGGCGGTCGGCGATAATCAATTCGCGCTGGCCGCGGCCGATGGGGGTCAGGGAATCGATTGCCATAATCCCGGTTTGCAGGGGGTCTTTTACCGGCTGGCGTTGGATGACATTAGGCGCCGGTGATTCTACCGGCCGGTATTTATCCGTTTGCAGAGGGCCTTTTCCGTCAATCGGTTTACCCAGGGCATCAACTACCCGGCCGGCCAGGGCATCTCCTACCGGAACCTGGACGGTTTTTCCGGTTCTCTTTACAATATCGCCTTCTTTTATATCTTTATCCGGATTATCGTCGCCGAAGATCACTATGCCGGCGCTGTCTTCTTCCAGGTTAAAAACCATACCCAGGGCATTCGAAGAAAATTCCACTAATTCTCCGATCATCGCGTCATCCAGGCCGTAAACTTGCGCGATGGCGTCCCCAACCTGCATTACGGTTCCCGTGGATTCCGACCGCAGCTGCGTCTGGTATTTTTCCAATTCTTTTTTTATTACCGAAGTGATTTCTTCCCGATGTAATGCCATATTATACCTTTAGCTCTTCCAGCCGGTTTTTTAGTTCCCGCAGCCTTCCTCTTATCGAACCGTCAATAACCATATTGCCGATTTGCGCCGTTATGCCGCCGAGGAGATTGCCGTCTAAATGGATATAAAATTTAAATTTTCGGTTAAAATTTTTTTCCAACCCCGCTTCGATTTTTTTTATTAATTCTAAATCAAGCGCCGAGGTGGTTTTCAGCAATAACGCTTTTTTTTCCTTGTGAATATAATTTATGATGAGAAAGTCGACAATATCGCCGAATCGGGCAATCCGTTCTTTGGCGATGAGCAACTTTATAAAATTCACGACTTCCCGGGAAATGTTTTTTCCTAACACCCGGCCGATAAAGTCATTTTTTTCGGCATAAGTTATTCTGGGATTTTCTAAAATTTTTAAAAATTCAGGGTTGTCGTGGACAACCGCGCCGTTTAACTCCTGGAGGTCGTCAAGCGCTTTTTCCGGGCCGATTGTTTTATCGGCAAACTCCATGAATGCCTGGGCGTATCTCTTTACAATAATCTCATTGCGCATAAAATGCTTTAGTCGCTAAATCACCTTGACACTAAGATTATAAATACGTAATCTCATTTTAAATTGGTCATTGGCCATTAATCGTTTATCATTTTTTAAAAATTTAAAATGAAAAATGGCCAATGACCAATTTAAAATAGTTTTATGCTTTTTCCCCTTCTTCCAACTGCTTTAAAAAATCCTCTACCAGTTTCCTATCGCTTTGGGCGGTAAGTTTTTCCATGATCAGGTTTTCCGTTGCCTTTAAAGTGAGGTCGACGATATCGTTTTTTAACTGTTGGCGCGCCTGGGAGAGTTCTATCTGGATATCTTCTTTATTTCTTTCCAGAAGCGCCTTAGCCTGGTTGCGTGCCTCATCTTTTATCTCCCGGGAAAGCTGGTCGGCGCGGGTTTCTGCCTCCTGGATTTTTTGACGCGCTTCCTCTTCGATGCGGGCAAGTTTCCCTTCGTATTCCTGTTTCAGTTTCTCGAGCTGGGCTTTAGCGCTTTCGATTTTATTGAATTCCGCGGCAATTCTCTCTTTCCTCTGGTCTAAGATGTTTAAGAATTTCTTCCAGGCAAAAGCCCTTAAAATAAAAAAAAGGATGAGAAAACTTATAATTTGCGCGATAAGTTCCGGCGCGCTTAAAAGTTTTAATAGTTCCATAGATTGCCTTTAATAAAACCAAAAGATCTGCCACCAAGACACTAAGGCACAAAGATTATGAATCCATAATTTTATTTTAAATTTTTCGCTGGACATTTAACATTTTAAATTTTTGAAAACGATAAATGTACAATGTTTGATGATGATTTTAAAATGAATATTTACCCTACAGTTTTCCTTTGTGTCTTGGTCCCCTGCGGGGAGGCTCCGCACTGCCTTTGTGGCAAGTTTTAGGTTTTTTAGATTTCATGGTTTAGAACGGCGAAGCCGACACTAACTATATTTTTGCCATAAGCTGGAAGGAAAGCACGAGCGCGTATATCGTCAGCGCTTCGATCAAGGCGCAGCCGGCAATCATATTAACTAATATTTTCATTGATGCTTCCGGTTGGCGTCCCGTTGCTTCCATAGCGGCGGAAACCGCTTTTCCTAAACCAATCGCCGAGCCAAACGCCGCTATCGCCAATCCGATAGGGATACAAATGGAAAGCGCTATCTTGTAGTCCATATTCCCTCCTTTAAATTTTTTGCTTAGCAAAAAATTTAATTAATGTTCTTCGTGCGGCATTGCCAGGGTAAAGTATATTGTGCTCAAAAGGCAAAAAACCACCGCCTGGATAACTGAAGATAGAATTGTTAAGAACATGCTGAAAACAGCTAAGGGGATGCCGGCAAAGCCGAAACCCGTAGCAATTGTAAGCAGCGCGTCTTCCGCCCAGACATTGCTTCTTAAGCGCAGCGCCAGGCTTAACGGCCGTATCACTTCGCTTACCAGATGGATTAAAAATATTAGAAGCGGAATAAATACGGTAAAGGCGATGATTCCGCGCGGCCTACCCATCATGTGGTCGATGTAGCCGAGCGGGCCGTTTTCCTTGATTGCCGTATATTGCACGTAAAAGAAAACGCAAAGCGCCAGGGCGGCGGTCGTCGATAGGCTGGAAGTCGGTGATTTCATAAAAGGGATAAGGCCTAAAAGATTCATTGCCAGGATATATAAAAATAACGTACCGATGAAAGGAGTAAACTTTCTTCCCTGGGGGCCGATAATGCCGCAGACAAAATCGTCAAAAAAACCTACGATGAGCTCTACGCCGCTTTGCAGCCGGCCGGGAACCAGGCTGTGTTTGCGAGAAGCCCGGTAGGCGATAAACGATAGGATAAATCCCACGAGCAAAGAAAAGAAAATATTTTCTAAGATCGGCGCGTATTCGGGAAACTTCGCTCCGCCAAATCTTTTGCCAAGGATGCTTATGATATTGGGCAGTTCAAAATGGGTTGAAACTGAATGAGTTTCCGGCATATTTTTTTATATTTTAAAATAAATTAAGTAAATTGGGGCTTGGGGGCATTCACCTCTCGCCCTTCTGCCGTTTCCTCTAATTCCCCAGTTTCCCAATCTCCAAATCCTGATTCCCTGTTATCCTGATATCCTAAAAGTAAATTCCTATAATTTTTAATTATTCAGCTATCGCTTATTTTACTAATCAACTTGATAGTCCGCGCGGTTTCAATGCCGCCGGCAATAAATCCCACGGCAATACAAATCATGGAAACAAAACCCGGAGCATTGAATTTTGTTTTTAAATACTCTCCGGCAAAATGTCCCGCCATCGGCCCGGTTGCTAAAATTACAGGGATGTACAGGGCAAATCCCCCAACTTTGATCTGTTTATAAATCTCTTTTTTTTTCTCGGTCATTCCTGCCGCGTCTTTCTCGTTAATCCAAAAAATGCCTGCTAAAAAATATTTTTAACCAAACAACAAGCAGAATTTTTCCCTGCCGACCCGCTTCGACTCGCATCCGCCTCGGCAAGCCGAAGGCGAGACGGGTCGAGCGAGGCGAGCAGGCAGGGCAGAGCCGGAAAAACGCGTTACGCCTGCCTACGGCAGGCAGGCGTTTTTCCGGCTAAGCTGAGGCTTCCGCGTTTAGAGTAAATAATCGCGCCGGAAACCAGCAGAAACGAAATAATAATCGTGGCGATTACGCCGGGATCGGTGCGGCGACAATGGATGATGATCGGTGCCGCCAGAAGCGACACGAGGTTTATCACCTTGATCATCGGGTTAAGCGCCGGGCCGGATGTATCCTTGAGCGGGTCGCCCACGGTATCGCCGATAACCGACGATTTATGCGCTTCTGAGCCTTTACCGCCGTAAAGGCCGTCTTCGATTGTTTTTTTGGCGTTATCCCAGGCGCCGCCGGCCGTGGCCATAAATACCGCTAAAAGCTGCCCGGCAATAATTACACCGGCCAAAAATCCGCCTAAGGCTTCGACGTTTAAGACTAATCCGATCAGTATAGGGCTGACTACGGCGATTAAAGCGAGGCTGATTAATTCTTTCTGGGCGGCAATGGTGCAGATGTCGACCGCTTTTTTATAATCCGGTTTGACTTTGCCTTCCATTAAACCGGGTATACGAAATTGCCGGCGGACTTCATCGACGATCAACCCGGAAGCTTTAGCCACCGCGTCGAGGGTAAGGCTGGAAAATAAACATGGTACCGCCGCGCCAAGGAGCATACCGATAAAAACCATTGGTTCAGAAATACGTATTCCCGTGGCTAACAGGCGCAGGTTTTCCAGAATACCCATTTGCGCCTGGACTTTGGTTACGTCGGTGAGAAACGAGCCGAATAGGGATACTGCGGCGATTACCGCGGAGCCGATTGCTACTCCTTTGGTGATGGCTTTAGTGGTATTGCCTACTGCGTCTAAATCGGCCATGATCTGGCGTGCTTCCGGTTCCAGGTGGGCCATTTCCCCGATGCCGTTGGCGTTGTCGGAAATCGGGCCGAAAGAATCCATGGCGACATTGTTTCCGGTAAGGGTAAGCATACCGATACCGGTCATGGCGACGCCGTAAAGGACAAATACTGTCGGCATACCCCAGTAGATCAGGACTGCCGTCAGGATTGTTAGGGCAATGACAATAAACTGCCAGGCTGACGATTCGAATCCGATGGATAAGCCTTTTAGAATTAAAGTGGCGGAACCGGTTTGGGAAGATTTCGCGATTTCCTTGACCGGCGCGTGCTGGGTATGGGTAAAATATTTAGTGATTTCGTCGATGATGATCGCCAGCAGCAGGCCTACTCCCACGGATAAAAAAGCTCTCCATTCGTGCATATAAAACATTGCCAGGAAGAAGAACGCCACCAGGGAAATTGCCGCTGAGGCGTAGAAACCAAAATTGATACTTTTGAAGGCGTCCCTTGATTGTATATTTTTTTCGTCGCCCTTTTTCTCGCTCCCCTTTACCAGGTAAGTACCGATGATCGAAGAGACGACGCCGATACCGCGCACCAGAAGCGGGAAAATAAGCCACTTTAATTCGTGGGTTATTGCCATCAACGCCAGTCCCAGAATCAACCCGGAGACGATGGTGACTTCGTATGATTCGAAGATATCCGCCGCCATACCGGCGCAATCGCCGACATTATCGCCGACTAAATCAGCGATAACCGCGGCATTACGGGGATCGTCTTCAGGGATATTTTTTTCGACTTTACCGACTAAATCTGCCCCTACGTCGGCGGCCTTGGTAAAGATACCACCGCCGACGCGCATGAACAACGCCAGGAGCGTGCCGCCGAAACCAAAACCTAAGAGGACATCCGGCGAGGCAATGCCGAAAATCATAAAAATTAACGTTCCGCCTAAAAGCCCCAGGCCGTCGGTAAGCATACCGGTAATCGTGCCGGTCCGGTAGGCGATCTTTAAGGCTTCTCCGAAACTTCTTCTTGCGGCGCTGGCCACGCGGACATTACCTTCGACCGCCATGCGCATACCGAATTGGCCGACGATCAGCGAAAAAAACGCGCCCATCACAAACGCGGCGGCTCGGCCCAGGCCTACTATAAGGCGGACCATATCCGGGGTGAAAGTGCTGAAACGTTTCAGCGCTTCTTCGCTCGGTGGAATGACATATACCGAAAAAAACAAGACGCCGGTCAAAATAAAAATAAGCGGTAAAATGCTTTTTAATTGCCTTTTCAGGTAGGCATCCGCTCCCAGGCGTATCGCGTTCCAGACTTCTTGCATCGGGGCGGAACCCTTATCATGGCGCATGATTTGGATTCTCAGCATAAACGCGTAACCCAAACCTAAAAAAGCAATAAATAAAACCGACCAGATGGAAACAACCTCGAACGTTGACGCATTAGCCAGACTGGACATTACCATAATTCCTCCTTAAAAACTTGGTTAGGGTAAGGGTAACGATGCCGGTATGGGCTATGGCTATGGTTAGGGCTTCAAATTCGTATCAGCCTTTACCCTTGCCTTTACCCAAACTGGCTTCCTTACCTTAGCCCTAGCCGAGTATTATTACCGGTTTTCCGACCTTTATGTTGTCACTCTACCTTAGCCGCAGCGATGCTGAGCCGGGTAACGCCGATACCGCTTAACAGGTCCAGGACATTGGCGACTCCCCGGAAAGAACTTTCGTTGTCGGCGTATAACACTACCGAAATGTCGGGATTACTTTTGTATAGGGCCGACATCCGATTTTTCAATTCTTTGGCGGTCATCGGTTTATTTTCCAGATAGGTGATTCCTTCGCTGGTTATCACAATCGAAACCTGCTTGGGCGCGCCGATCGGCTTAGCGGCGGAAGCCCGCGGCAGGTTAAAGCCGGGCTGGGAAAGCGGCGGCGCCATTTTCGCGGCCGCGGCCTTATTCAATCTTACTTTAAATCCCGCCTGGGAAAGCAACGGCGTGGTGATCATAAAGATTACCAATAAAACCAGGATTACGTCGGTAAACGGCGTAATGTTTATTTCGGCAACCGGTTTTTCGCGGCGATGGATTTTATTCATTTACCTTTTTAACCCATAGAAAATAATATCTTTGATTTCCGAGGCGCAGAGTTCCATGTCGATAACAAAATTATTTATCCGCTTAACGAAATAGTTGTAGAAAACGACCGCCGGGACAGCTACCGCGAGACCGGCTGCTGTGCAGACTAAGGCTTCGGCGATGCCGTTGAGCACTACATTTATCCCGCCGGAACCGGCTTCGGAGATATCGTGGAACGCCCTGATAATACCTAAGACCGTGCCGAATAGCCCGATATAAACTGCGGTGCTGGCGATGGTTCCGGTGATGACGGTGTAGCGTTCTAATTTATTTGTTTCGATGGTGGTTTCTCGTTCCATGGCGCCGGAGACTACGGTTTCTTCGTAGCCGTGTAATCTAAGGCCGCTGTAAGCGACCCGGCCAAAAGGAGTTTTAGTATTTTTGCTGATTTCCGCTGCCTGTTTTATTCTTCCGTTTTGTATTTCCGCGCTGATGCGCGCGATAAAGTCCGGCCGTTTCACCCTTGACCGCAGCCAGAAATAGATAATCCGTTCGAAAATAATCGCCAAGGATAGAATCGAACATCCCGCGAGGACGATTATGGTAATTCCCCCTGATTTCAGCAATACCGTTAATTCCATTGTGCCCCCCAACTTTTGCTTGTTCTGTCAAAAACTAACCACAGAGATTCAATCTTTTCTCTGTCCCGGTACCCGATATAACTTATTAAGGTGCGGGACGCCCCGAACCTTAATCTACATATTTAGGAAACGGGGCTGTGCCCTCCGTGGTTGCCTTTCTATGTATTCGTATTCGCCGAAAACCCTTTGATTCAGCGCTTTTATCACCGGGCAGAAGCCCGGGGATTTCCGGCGCGGGGTAAAGCGCGCCCTATCGCGTTTGTCACCGATGCCGCCGCCGCGCGGGTTTTTTGCGACAATTGCGCGTAAAAACCCAATGCTTGCGGTTGTATGCCGATGATGATTGTTTCGCAAGCAATCGATTTATAAAGGTAATCGTTCATGACCTTTATCGGTATCCGATGGGTAGAGAAAGATGCGCCTGTTTCTTTGTCGATATCGACAATTTTAACCGTGCCCGGTTTTTGGTGAAAATCCACCGCATCAGTGATGATGATATGCGTCGGCTTGAATTTTTTTATCTCGCCGGTTAGATTTTCCGGCGCGGTACCCCCGAAAAAAACCTTAACATATTTTAGCTTATTTTTTTTTATGTATGTTTTAAGATCTTGCGCGATAACAATGCCGATTGCATCATCTCCCCTGATCTCTGAGCCAATACCTAATAAGGCAACCCGCTTCGCGTTTCCCAGCCTATTTTTTAGAGTCGTTATCAGTCCGGGCATTGTCCCCTTTGGCATTAAAAACAACTTTTAATTTTTCCGGGTCTAAGCCGGCCAGTTCAAACTCTTCCGTAGTCTCCAGCGCTTTTTTAAAGCAGGAATCGACGCATTGCGCGCAATAAATACATTTTCCTAAATTGATTTCCGCTTCAAATTCTTTATCGCCGATTTTTCTGATTTCGATCGCGCCGGTCGGGCAGTCGCGCATGCACATCTTGCAGCCGACACATTTTTTTGAGTCAAATTTTAATTTCCCCCGGAAACCTTCGGCGATGCCGGATTTTTGCGCCGGATAGTTTATCGTCGCCGGTTTTTTAAACAAAGATTTTATGAGTTGTGAAGCTATTTTCCCCGGCCAGCTCATCGTGGCAATGCTCCTTTTAGGAATAGATTTAATAAAACCTGCGCCAGCGCCAGCGGCGCAAGATATTTCCAGCATAAACTGGTCATCTGATCCATGCGCAAGCGCGCGAAAAGAGTCCGTAAAAAGGCGATAATCGCGACAATTAAAAAAATCTGCGCCAGGTAAACCATGAATAATGGGGCCGGCGGTAGATTCAGGCCGAACGGCATAAATACCGCCGCCAGCAAAGAGGCCGCCGCAATCGTTTCAATGTTAATCGCCATCTTGAATAATGCCAGCGGTTTTCCCCCGTATTCCGTGAACGCGCCGGCGACGATCTCCGTTTCTGCTTCAGGTATATCGAAAGGTACCTTTTCCAGTTTTCCCAGGAGCGCGATCAGGGCTACGGCAAACCCCGGAAGATTAAACAAGCAATATCCGGGATGACGGTTGTAGAATAAAACTATTTCACTGATTGACCATGTGTCAGCGAGTAAGGCCGGAGCCAGAACGCATAAAAAAAGCGGTATTTCGTAAGCGAATAACTGAGTGAGCGTGCGTATCGCGCCGATCATTGAAAAAACTGAGCGTGAGTACCACCCGCCTAAAAAAAAGCACAGCGTGGGAATGGTCAAGAGGTACAGGACTACGATAATGTCCCCGCTGAAATGAAATGCAGCTTGAGGCGAATAAACCGGTATATAAAAAATAGCGGTAATCGATGCGGCCAGCGCGAATACCGGCGTTGCTTTGAAAAAAGACGCATCAGCCTCCCCGGGGATTATTTCTTCTTTGCTTACCAGTTTTATAAAATCAGCAAATGGCTGGAACCATGGCGGGCCGACTCGATTCTGGAGCCGGGCATAGAGCTTCCGGTCTGCATATTCGACGACAAAACCAAAGATGAAGAGAAATAAAAATCCGGGAAAAACCAGGATGTGGAAAAGGGCCTTGAGCATAATTTATTAATGAGACTTCGCCGAAATCAAGCGCAGGGTGCGTAGATTGAGGCGGTAGTCGAATTATCAGCACTAATTTTGCTAAGGCACAATTAGTGCTGATATACCAATATCATTCCGCAATTATCATTGGAAATCTAGTATATCAGTTTTTTTTCATTTTAAAACGATAATTGGTCAATGCTAAATTCATTAATGAGACTTCGCCAAATCCAAGCCCGAAGGGCGCAGGATGAGGCGGTAGGCGAATTAGCCCGGACTAATTTCGTAGAAATTAGTCCGGGGTCAACGTAAACCACCGACGAAGTCGGTGGTACTTCACTTTTTAAAGATGTCTGCCAACTTCTTATTCAAAAGCGTGAAATCTATCCCCCGTTCTTTATGCCACTCGATTCCCTTTAGGCGCAAAGTTTCCCATATCATAGTATGTTTATGTTTTTTATCTTGAGTATCCCGGATCGCTACCAGACGGTCGGTGCAGGAAAAGCAAGGGTCGATCGCCGCTACTACAATCGGCATGTCCGCCAGGTATCGATCTTCCAGCATTTTGGAAACCGCCTGGATATTAGCCAGCGTCGGCGCTCTTACTTTTACCCGGTCGGGTTTTTCCGTGCCGTTGGCGCGGACATAATGCAAGTCTTCTCCCCGGGGAGCTTCATAGCGGCCGATTGCTTCGCCCGGGGGAATTTTGCGCGGTACTTTTACCGTAATGGCGCCGTCGGGAATTTTTTTCATGATCTGGCGCACGATGCTGTACGATTCCATCAGTTCTCCCACGCGCACCAGGGTCCGGCCGTAGACGTCGCATTTATCGCTGGTGATAACTTTAAAATCAAGCTCGGCGTAAGCGGCATAGGGGTCGTCTTTACGCACGTCGCGTTCAATGCCGGAAGCCCGGCCGGTCGGCCCTACGGCGCCTAAATGCTGAGCGTCCTTGCGCGACAATACGCCTACCCCCGACAAGCGTTTTATCAATGTTGTTTCGGCTTGCGCGAGTTCGATATAATATTTTGTCCTTTCTTCCAGGGCATCCATCGCGTTCAAAACTGCTTCTTTTTGCCCGGGTTTAATATCGCGCCTTACCCCGCCGATAGTATTGATGCCGTAATTCACCCGGTTGCCGGTCAGCTGGGCCAGAAGATCCATTACGATTTCGCGGTCGCGCCAGGTATACATCAACAGCGTATCGAAGCCGATTTCGTGGCCGGCTACGCCCAGCCATAAAAGATGGCTGTGAATACGCTCCAATTCGGCAATCAGTGTGCGGATGTATTTTGCCCGGACCGGTATTTCGATTCCGGCGATTTCCTCTACTGTTTGCGCAAAGCAGGTCGAATGGGAATGCGAGCAAATACCGCAGATACGTTCGATGAGGTATAAATCCTGGATGTAAGTGCGTTCTTCACAGGCTTTTTCGATGCCGCGATGGTTGTAGCCCAGTTTTACGCTGGCGGCGGTAATTTTTTCTCCGTGCAGGCTTATTAAAAAACTTTCCGGTTCTTTTAACGCCGGATGCTGCGGCCCGATAGGAATTTGTACGTCACCGGAATTATGCATATTGTTTCTCCTATTATAGTGTCATAGTGTCAAAGTGTCACAGCGTCATAGTTGAATTACTTTGACTCTCTGCCCCTCTGACTCTCTGACGCTTTTGTTAATCCTATCCTTAAACACTGCTTGCCGAAGGCCGGCCTTTCCAGTCCTTGCGCAACGGGTGTTCGCCTTTCGGCCAGTTGTCCGGCAAGGGATAGCTATTTCCCGCGGCGAGTCCGTTGACTGCGATTCCCAGTAAATCGATCAATTCTCTTTCGAAATTGTCCGCCCCGGGAAAATAGGAAGTGACGGTGTTAACTGCTGGTTTTTCTTTGTTTAAGTCAACCTTCAAGTTTACCAGGATTTTACCTTCCCGGTGAAGGTGGTAGATTACGGTAAAACCGTTTCCCGAATCCAGGCCGGTTATCGCCGAAAGCGCGTCAAAGCGCGACTGTTTCACGAGATAGCGGAATACTTCCTCGAATTTTTCTAAAGGTATCTGCGCGAAAATGCGTGATTCTCTTTTGATAATTACTGCGTCTTTCAGGTAATTAAACCGGTTTTCTAATTCTTCTTTTATTTTTTCTCCGTCGAGCATCATTCAAATCCTCCCAGAAAATGTTTACGATAAATTTTCCCAACTAAATACGGTAACAAAACTGTAAAGATTTTACCACTTTAAAATGAAATTCGTAATAACATTTATTTTTCTTCCAGGCTCTTCAGCAGTTTGACTACTCCGTCAATAATCGCTTTGGGACTGGCCGGGCAGCCGGGGATATACGCCGAAACCGGTATGACCGAATTTATTCCGCCCTTTACGTTATAGCAGCCGTCAAAAACGCCTCCCGTGCAGGCGCAGGTTCCTATTGCCACTACGAATTTTGGCTCAAGCATTTGTTCATAGATGCGCAACAGCCGGGATTCGATTTGTTTGGTTACCGGGCCGGAGCACAAAAGTACATCGGCGTGCCGGGGGGTCGCTTTGAGGACTACTCCGAAGCGTTCGATGTCGTAACGCGGCGTGAGCGAAGCGATAATCTCGATATCGCAGGCATTACAGGCGCCGGTATTAAAATGTAAGACCCAGGGAGATTTTAATCTGGACCAGTTGATTATTTTGGTGGCGATACTCATTTTCTACCCTATTTTAAAATTACTGTTTCTCTTAAAAACAAAACCATAAAGATTTTACCACCAAGACACAAAGGCACCAAAACCAACGATTAATTCATTTTAAAATTATCATTGGGCATTGAACATTTATCATTTTTAAAAATTTAAAATGGCAGATGCTCAATGGACAATTTAAAATGAAATCACGCATTTATAATCTTAGTGCCTTGGTGGCATAAATTTCTATCATTTTTTCCAATTGATATGATTTATGTTTTTATTGTTTTCAAATATCACGTTTCACTTTCGTAATAAAACAATCAACCCGGTGATTGCCCCGATTATATAGACTACGGCGATGGCAAATATTTCGGTAGTTTCTACGGGAACTGTAGCAATCGTCAGGGCGGCTACGTGTAAAATAGTAAAGAAAAAAGCAAAGGGAAAAAACTGGCTGTAGTCCGGTTGGATCATGTGGCCTTTGAAATCTTCGCCGCAGGCGTAGGCCTCATTCGCTCCGGACGGTTTCTTTTTTTTCCGGAAAGCGTAGCATGAACAAACCCGGGACAAGGCGATGATCGTAAAAAATATTATTATAAAAGCTACCGGCGGCCAAAAAATTATTTTTTCCATAGTTTATTTCAATGTTTTTTTGGTGCTCTATTAATTCTATGAATTTCTTTCCTGCCGACCCGCTTCGACTCGCGTCCGCTTCGGCAAGCCGAAGGCGAGACGGGTCACGCGAGGCGAGTAGGCAGGAGTGATCGGGAAAATCCCTGCCTTTCGGCAGGGATTTTCCCGATCAGCCTTTCAGATTACTTAATTTTCTCGGGTCAATGCTTTCGTTATGGCGAAACGCCCATAGGATGATGCCGCCCGCGACAACCATGACCACGATCTCGATGACGATGAGGGTGATGACGATTGCCTGCGCCAGCGCGGACCGGCCGCAAAGATAACCCGCCAGGATGATTAAAAGCGTTGCCGCTTTGATCAGGAGCTCCAAGCCGATCATGGCGCGGACCATGTTAAAAGTTGCGGCGATGCAATAGGCTCCGCAGATGAACAAAAGGATGATAAAAATCATAAAATAGGAAAACAATCCTGCCAGGTCAGGGCTCATTTGTCCTCCTTAAATAAGACTACTACGCCGAAGGCGCCGGCCAGAAGAATCACGATCTGGCCGAGAAGATCCAGGTGCCGCAGGTACCAGATGATGTTACGTACATCTTCCTTCGGCCCTGCCGCCGGTAAATTAAACTGGGGTATTTTAAAACACCAGCTTAAGACCAAGCCGGCGGCAATAATTATAAAAGGTAAGTAGCGGAACCTGACCAGTCTTTCTTTGCGCGCAACGGGCAATTCTTCTTTGCTGATCCGGTGCGTAAAGCTTACCGTGGTAATAAAAATGACCGGAATGAGCCCGGCGCAGACCGAAAGCTCAAATACCGCCGCCAGCGGCGAATTGAGCCGGTAGATTACCGCGGCAAGGACCGCGCTGGTGAATGCCAGCCCTACGATTGAGCGGATGAGCCGCGTCGTCATCACGGTCCATACGGCGGCGCTAAGTAAAACAAATAAAAGAATTAAATTAATCAACATTGTCACACTCGATTATTCTTCTTCGCCGAATCTTTCTACTATAAAGCTACGAAGGAAAGGCGTAAGAAGAAAAAATATTTACCGATCATCTAATGCCAGATGGCTTTTAACGGTAAAAACCAGGTATTAAGCATAAACGCGTAACCAAGGCCGCCGGCGATGGTAAAGACAGCAAGTAATATTTCGGCGCAGGCTATCCCGGAAAAATTTTTTGCCGGATTCAGGCCGCGGGAAATTTGTGTTGCCGTCCCGCCTGCCGCCGGCGCCGGTTTGCCTTTATTGAAAAAAATCCGGCGTTCCAGAGAAAGAAAATAGGCCAGCGTAATGATGCTGGCGATAAGAGCCGTCCCGGCATAAATAAATCTACCTTTACTGAATAGCGCCATGACGATAATGAGTTTACTCCAGAATCCCGACAACGGCGGGATTCCCGCCGTAGAAAGCATAGCGACTAAAGAAGTAACGCTGGTAACCGGGCATTTTTCGCCGAGGCCTTCTAATTGATTAATATCGGTTGTGCCGAACCGTTTCTCCAGGGAAGCGGCATTCACGAAAAGCAGTGTTTTAAAGATCGCGTGATTGAAAAAATGAAATACCGCGCCCACGAAGGCGAGCGGCGTGCCGCAGCCCAAGGCAAGGATGATGTAGCCTACCTGGCTGATGCTGGAATAGGCCAGCATCCGCTTGAAATCGTCCTGGGTAAGCGCCGCCAGCGCGGCAAAGACTATCGATATCGCGCCGGCGAATAAAAGTACGTTTTGCAGCGCCGGGGTCAGGGTGAATACTGAACTGAAGAGGCGCAGCAATATGTAGACGCCGGAAATCTTAGTCACCGTTCCGGCTAAAAGTACGGATACGCAAGACGGCGCTGCTGAATAGGCGTCCGGCAGCCAGCCATGGAAAGGAACGACACCGGACTTGATCAGCAGGCCGCATAAAAATAATCCTACTGCCAGTTTAAGAAAAAAACTACCGGGAACATTTGTCAATACGTGATGAACGGCGGCGAAAGATATGTCGCCCGCGGTAAGCAGGAGAAAAGCTACGGAAGTCAGCATGAAAACACTGGCGATGGCGGAAAGCATGAGGTATTTAAAAGCTCCCTCAATGGCGAATTTTCCTTTTTCCAGGGCAATGAGAATAAATGACGCCATTGCCGTGACTTCGATAAACACGTAGAGGGAAAAAATATCGGTCACCAGCACCGTAGCGTTCATGCCGATAAGCGCGACTAAAAGGAGATTGATAAAATTGAATTTTTGTTTTTCCCCCGCAAGGGTATCTTGCGCGGTTAAAAGTGAGACTAACGCTACGATTCCGATGACAAAAAGCATGATCAAAGCCAGATTGTCGACGGCTAAGGGAAAACCAAAAAACTGCCTTAAGCAATCCGGATAAGCGCTCCAGAAGAGCCAGGGGTGAAACGCGGCCAGCAAAACCTGAGCCAGCAGTAAGGACGCGGCCAGGCAAAAAGCGCAACGCCCTTTGAGAAACCCCAGGGGGAAATTGATAATAACCAAAAGAAAAAATGGCGCGAAAATAAATAACGAAGTCATAAGTTCCTTTATTTCTATGAATTAAAACAACTATTATTGGCAGCGATTTTACTTAATAGCAAATAATGTTACCAAAAGTGCGCCGGTCAGCGCCCAGACAACGTAAATTATATAGTAACCGGCATGTGCTTTACGGATTATCATCGAGCATCCGCAAGCCGCTTTTACCGTAAAAAAATCATAAAACCAATCGATGCTCTTATCGATGCCGCTCAGCAAACCGGCAATCCAGTTTACCAGTTTTACTCCCAACTCATAGGGATCGAAATATTTCTTTTCTGCCCACCGGTATATCGCCGATAATACCGGAGCGTGATGGATGTGGTCGGCGGCCTTAAGCCCGCTCCCCTTTATCTTTGCCGCGGCATAATGGTGGATAAGAGCCGCGGCTAATACCGCTATCGTGATGAGGACAAGCGGTAAACTGGACGGCCAGCCCGCGAAATTGTGGTTTTCCGACGCCCGCCCCAGGATCGGCTGAATAAAATCATTAATTGGTATACGGTTAAATACGCCGAAAAAAACGCAGGTTAACGCGAGGATGATCATCGGGATAAGCATGGAAAGGGGCGCTTCCTTTATTCCTTTATCCTCCCGGCGCGGCTTGTCGCAAAAAGCGGCGTGCCCCAATTTTAAGAACGAAGCGGCGGTGAAAAATGAGCCGATCAGCGCCGCCAGATAAAATATCTTTCCCCGTTCCAGCGCCGCGTCGTAGATCAATTCCTTGGAGAAAAAACCGTTAAACGGCGGCACCCCGGATATGGAGGCGGCCGTTACTAAAAAGCAGAAGAACGTTACCGGCATCGTTGAACGCAGCCCGCCGAGCTGGTCAAGGTCGGTAGTGCCGGCCTGTTTTTCTACGGTTCCCGCCGTCAAAAACAGGCCGCATTTATATACGGCGTTATTAAGCATATGAAAAATACCGCCGATTATTCCCGCCGGCAGGCAGGTGCCGATACCCAGAATCATATAGCCGACCTGGCTGATGGCATGATAGGAAAGAAGCCGTTTATAATCTTTTTGGACCAAAGCCATCATCACCGCCAGAAGTATCGTTATGGCGCCTACGGCCATAAGGACGACACTCAACGAGTTATGGCTGTCGAGTTTGAACATGTCCAGGGTAATCCGGGTGAGGAAGTATATTCCTAAAAGTTTTTCCAGCGCCGCCGGGAAAAAAGCCATGAAGGGAAGCGGAGAATCCTGCGCGGCATCGGGGATCCAGGTGTGAAAAGGCATGGAACCGGCTTTCGCGATCGCGCCGATGATTAAAAGAATAAACGCGAGGCTGCCGAGCCGGTCAAGGCCAAGGTGGATATCTTGTATGATCAGCGTTTTGGCGATATACCCGGTTAAAATAATCCCCGCCATCATGCAGAGATCGGAAGCGCCCACGATGATAAATGATTTAGTCGCGGTTTTAAATGCCTGTTTTCCTCCGATGGCAATCAAGCCGTAAATCGTCAGCAGTAACCCTTCCCAGAAGAAAAGCAGGGTCACCAGGTGATTCGCCAGGACCGCGCCGTTGACGAAAGAGAGAGCCAGCAGAAAAAAACCGTAAAATTGCCGCGCGCTGCTTTTATTTTTGAGAAATTCAAGCGAATATAAGCTGATCAGTAAACTGAAAAAGGAAACCGCTAAGATAATAAAACCGCTGAAGTGATAAAGCCGGAGCGCGAAGTCTATCCCCCATCCTATCCAAGGGAAGATGATCGTAGTTTCTTTCCGGAACAATAGCACGGCAATCAAAAAATTAACGAGCGCGGCTAAAAAAGCGCAAACGCCCCGCCATTTTACCGGTAAGACAAAAGTTATGGCGGCGGCAATTAGAGGGATCAGGATAAGTGAGATCATTAATGTTTCCATCATAAAGGTTTAGCCGTCATCTGTTGAACGGCTGCCGCAACTATTCTGTTGGGATATTGGATAAAACACCCCCCCGCTAATGATAAGAACGCGAACAGGGCGACGCAAAACACCATTAACGGTGAACTTCCGGAAACGGGAACTTTGTTCATTTCTCCCAGAAAAATCATATTAAAAGTCCTGAATAAGTACATCAGTGTTAAGAGCGCCCCGAATAGAAATATGCCGGCAATCGCTAAATGTCCGGCCTGAAGGGTTCCCGCGATGACCATGTATTTGCTGAAAAATCCTCCAAAAGGAGGGATGGCCATCACCGAAAAAGCGCAAAAAAGAAACGATATGGCGGTAACCGGCATAACGTGGATCAGCCCTCCCATTTGAGTGATATCTTTTGTTTTAGTCCTCTGCTCGATTATCCCGGCGCATAAGAAAAGGCCGGCTTTGCCTAAGCCGTGCATGAGGATATACAATAAACCGCCGGCAATGCCGATCTCGTTGCCCATGGAGAATCCCAGGAAGATAAACGCGATCTGGCTGACGGTAGAATAGGCGATGATTCGTTTCAGGTCGGTTTCGACCAGCGCCGCGCCTGCCGAAACTAAAGCGCTTAATCCGATGATGACCGGGAAAATAGCATGCCACAGGGCGCCCAGCGGCATGGTGGCGATAAACAACCGGGCAAAAACATAGACGCCGATTTTAACCAGGACGGCCGCGTGCAGCAGGGCGGTAACCGGTGAAGGCGCTACGCCGGCGTCGGGAAGCCAGGTGTGCAGCGGCAGCGTTGCCGATTTAGCTAATATTCCCGTCAGGATCAAACCGATCGCCAAGTTGGAAATAGAGTGGGCCTTGACCGCCGCTTTTATCGCCGCTAAATCAAAAGAGCCCGTTTCGCTATGGAGTTTAATAAAGCCCAAGAGCATTACCAGGGCGCCGAATACCGTAACTAAAAACGCTTTGTCGGCGCGCAAAACATGTTGTTTTTCCCTGAAGAAACCGATCAGCCGCCAACTGGTGATTGCGGTGATTTCCCAGAAAACATACAGGAGTATTAAATTAGCGGCAAAAACCAGGCCCATCATCGCGCCAAGGAACAAAACAACCATAAAGTAGTATTCCCGCTGGTTTTCGTAATGGCTGATGTACTCAAAAGAGTATAAGATGATTATCGCGCTGATGAATGAAGAGACCATTGCCATAAATACCGCCAGGATATCGGCGGTGAGGATAAAATTAAAGCCTAAAGGAAGGTTCAGGATGATATTTATTTCCCGTCCGCCGATAACCGTCGGCAGGATGAAGGCGGAAAGCAAGAATGACGCGAAAACCAGGGTAAATGCCGTCAGGTTTCTTAATTTTACCGAGGCTCGGTCGATCAGGGGCAAAATGGCCGCGCCGATCAAGGGAAGGAAAACCAGTAAAAATAATGCCTGTTCTTTATTCATAATTCATATAATGAGACTTAGATTTTCTCAAACTCGAAGAGCGCAGAGAAAATCTGTAGTCGAATCAATAAAACTTGGCCTGCCGTAAACGGCAGGGCTTAGTTTTATTGCCAGCACTAATTTTGCCGTAGCAAAATTAGTGCTGGGTTTGATACTTCGCCGAAATCAAGCGCAAGGCGCGTAGGTCGAGGCGGCAGTTGATGTGGCATGCGCGCCGATTTCAGTCGGATTATTTGCTGAAAACAAAAAACCAGAGAGCATTTCCTCTGGTGGTATTCTCCTCTTCGGGCCGATGAGGTTAGCTGTGCCCTGGTAGCGTTTTATCCCGTTATTCTTCAGGAGGTATAGTTTATAGCAGAAAAAAATTATGTCAAGATTCAGATATTATCCGGTTGATTACCTCACTTAAATCGATTACGTTATATGGTTTAGGCAGCATGCCTTTAAAACCATACTCCCGGTAGTTAGCCATGACCGGGTCGTCGCAATAGCCGCTGGAAACGATAGCTTTAACCTTGGGGTCTATTTTAATTATTTCCCGTAGCGTATCTTTTCCGCCCATCCCCCCGGGGATGGTTAAATCCATGATCAGTAAAGTAAAAGGCGTGCCTGCGTCTTTATTCTTTTTGTACAAATCAAGAGCTTCCGTCCCATTACGGGAAAATTCAACGTCGTAACCGATATATTTGATTAAATGCCCGAGAGAGCGTAAAACTATTTCTTCGTCGTCCATGACCAGGATTCTTCCTTTTCCGGTTACGATCTCGCCGGAATATTTTCTTTCTTTGTCGGGTATAACCTGAGATGCCGGTAAATAAACCGAAACGGTTGTCCCGGTTCCCGGTTTAGATTCCACTCGGATCTCGCCGTGATGGCGTTTGATAATCGAATAGGTCACGGCAAGGCCGAGGCCTGAGCCGGTGCTTTTCGTGGAAAAATAAGGGTCAAATATTTTAGTGAGATGCTTTTCGGGGATCCCCACCCCTTCATCGTGTACGGTTATGCCGACATAGCGGTCATTTCTTAAGAAAGAAAATTTGCCTTTCCCGCCTTCAATATTTTCCAACCGTATCTCAATCGTACCGCCGGAAGGCATGGCTTGCAGGGAGTTAATCACCAGGTTATCGATAATCTGGTTAAATTGGCCGGTATCTACTTCGACCGGATGTAAATCGTTTTTCGCAAAAATTTTATAACTGACCCTTGAGCCGCGCAGGGCAAACTTTACCTGTTCTTTTACGATATCCGTAAGGTAAACCGATCTTTTGGTCAGGATTCCGCCTTTGGAAAAAGTAACTAACTGGTTGGTGAGGCTTTTGGCTTTGATGACTGCTTGTTCCGCCTCGGTTAAAACTTCATTAACCGGAAGATTCGGGTCAAGGTTGCATTTGACATAGGCAATATTATTTAAAATGGCCGTCATGATGTTATTAAAATCATGAGCGAGCCCCCCGGCCATGACGCTGAGCGCTTCAAGTTTTTGAACTTTCATCGCTTCCGCTTCTATTTTACGTTTCTCCGTCACGTCGCGGAAAACCACAACCACTCCGATAATCTTGTTGTCCATATCGCGAAGCGGGGCTACGCTGTCTTCAATAAATAATTCCGAACCGTTCTGGGAAATAAGTATGCTGTCCAAAGGAAGAAAGGTGACATCGCCGGTTTTTACTGCTTTTTCGAAAAGATTTTCCTGCGGTTTATTGTCGGAGCTGTTAACGATTTTAAAAACTTCCGTAAAAGGCTTGCCGGATGCTTCGGAAAATTTCCAGCCGGTAAGCTCTTCGGCAACGCCGTTCATCAAGTTTATTTTGCCGTCGGCATCGACGGCGATAACACCGTCGCCGATTGACGCCAGGGTTATTTCCAGGCGTTTCTTTTCCGCCGCGACCGCCCGTTCATAACGTTTACGCTCCAGGGCGTATAAAATCGCCCGAACCAGGAGATTCGCGTCGATCTGCCCTTTGACTAAATAATCCTGAGCGCCGCAACGCACCGCCTCCACAGCCAATTTTTCATCGGATAAACCCGTAAGGAGAAGTATCGGCGGTTCGCGGCCCAATTGCTTTAGGCGTAAAAATGTATCGAGGCCGTGGCTGTCGGGTAAGCTCAAATCGAGCAAAACAACGTCGATATTGCCGCGTTCAAGGCGTCCGATACTTTCATCCAGGCGGCCCAGGCATTCAAGCTCAAAAGAAAATCTTCCTGCTTCCTTAAGCATTTCCCTGATAAGGCGCGCGTCGCCCGGGTTATCTTCGACCAGCAATATTCGTATATTGGCGTTATTCATTGTTTACCGGCAGTTTAACGATTATAAACCAAAAGTCTTTTATCTTGCCTATAGTTTTTATGAACTCGTCCAGAGTGACCGGTTTAACGATATAGCAATTGGCATGATTATTGTAGGTTTGCAGAATATCCTGATCGGTTTTCGAACTGGTTAAGATAATAGTAGGGATGGAACATAAAACGGGGTCATTTTTGATTACCGCTAATACTTCATGGCCGTTTTTTTTTGGCAAATTTAAATCAAGCAGGATTAAATCAGGCCTTATCGCCGCAGCGTGTTGGCCGCGTTTAAGCAAAAAATCAATAGCGGCTTCGCCGTCTTTCGCCACAATCAGTTCATTTTTAACCTTACCTTCCTTAAGCGCTTCCTCGGTCAATCGTATATCTCCGGGGTTGTCTTCGACCAGTAAAATTCTTATCGGTTCGCCATGATCATTTTTGTTCATATCAATCCTCCCTTTTTGGGGATAGTAAAATAAAACGTTGCTCCCCGGCCGACCGCGGAATCCACCCAAATATTTCCGCCGTGACGCTCTACTATTTTTTTGCATACCGCAAGGCCTATTCCCGTACCGGGATACTCTTCCCGGGAATGCAAGCGCTGGAAGATAACAAAAATCTTATCTTTATATTGCAAATCAAAGCCGATTCCGTTGTCTTTTACCGAAAAGAGCCACTGCGCGCCGTCATCGCGCGCGGTAAGATGAATGCGCGGCGCGTCAGCGCCTTTAAACTTAATGGCGTTGCTGATGAGATTCTGGAATAACTGGACCAGCAAAATCTCATCGCCGATTGTCGTGGGCAAAGGGTCGTGGGTTATTTGCGCCTGGGTTTCTTGAATTGCTACTTCTAAATTGCTCAAGGCTCGTTGTAAAACTGTTTCGTAGTTAACGGCAGTCATGGGTTCGCGATGGCGGCCCACGCGCGAGTACATTAAAAGCGCGTCGATCAAGCTCTGCATGCGGCTGACTCCATCTACGGCAAAGCCGATAAAAACATCGGCATCATCATCCAGTTTACCCTGATAGCGGCGTTGTAAAAGTTGGACGTAGCTGGCAACCATACGCAGCGGTTCTCGCAAATCGTGGGAAGCCACATAGGCAAATTGTTCAAGTTCGGCATTACTGCGTTCCAGTTCCTGGGTAAACATTTTCATTTTTTCCTCGGCAATTTTGCGTTCGCTGATATCCTGGGCCACGCAAACATAACCTTCCGGCCGGCCGCTTTTGTCTTTCATCAGCGATACGGAAAATAAAACCGGTTTGACGCTGTTGTTTTTAGTCAGAAAAGCAGTCTCGACGTTTTTAATATTTTTGAATGTTCCCCTTGCGGGAGGCGCCCCGGCAAAAATATTTTCAATCGATTTGCCTATGAGATCTTGTGTGTTATAACCTAAAAGATTGACGGTGGCCGCGTTGACCAGGGTAATCTCCCGCTGATGGTTTAAAACCAGAAGGCTGTTGAACATCGAATATAAAATATTATCCAGATATTCTTTGGAAACGTGCGTTTGATCAAGCTCGCGGGCCATGCTGTTGAAGGATAACGCCAGCTGGCCGATTTCGTCGCGGCTTTTAATTTTAACCTGGTAGGAAAGATCGCCGGTTCGTATTTTTTCAATACCTTTCAGGAGCGGTAACAGCGGCCGCCGGACTACATAATTAACCGCCAAAAATATACTCAGCGAAGCAGGAAAGATAACCGCCAGGACTATGGCGAAACTCACCATTTTGACGTCGGCGGTTTTACGTTTAACTACATCGAGGGCAAAGCCTAAACTTACTTCGCCGATTTTATCCATATTTTTGTCGTTTTCCGCGAGAGCGGAAGATTCGCCGGGTGCTGATTTTTTTTCGACGAGAATGGGAATATTGTAAATATTGACATTGCGGTCACGACGATGGTCAATGTTTACGTCTAAGCTTTCCGTATTTTTGATGCGGACATACACCACATCTTTTTCATTTTTCATTACGTCCGATATTATCTTACGTAAGCCTTCGCTGTCGCTGGCAAGCACACTCCAGACGCTGTTAACCGCCACCTGTCTGGCTAAAGTGTTGCCCAGGCTATTTACGTTGTTCATGATCTCTCTGGATTCATGTTTGACAAAATACCAACCCAGAAAAGAGGTGGAAAGCGCGACCAGGAAAATGGTAATCAGGATAATCTTAGTGGTTAGATTAAAACGCACGAGTTATTCTCCGAAAACGAACGAGGCGTCGTTTTCGATATCTTTTGATATTTCTATTGCCAACCGTTTAGCCATAGCTTTATTAACATAATGCTTTAGCTTACGGCAAAAAGCCATTGGTATGTCTGCGGGTTTTTCACCGTTTATTATACGTAAAGCCGCCCCTCCCGCTTGGGCGCCGTTATCCTCATAGTCGGGTTCGGTTGCCAGGATTGTTCCCGCCTGGGCATAAGCTTGGGAAATACCCACAACGGGGACTTTACATTGAAACGATGATAAGATAATATTTTTAAGGACCAATGCTTGGCAAACAAAAGTATCGGGTATTAGCAATAAAACATCCATATTGCCATATTCGACACTATTGATCTCTTTTATAGTGGTAACCGAAAATTTGGTTATGCTTAAACCAAGCGCGCCGGCGGCGCTGCCGTATTCGTCAATCGTTTCGCTATTTTGCTGAGGTTCGTAGATTATCCCTATTTTTTGCGCGCGGGGCAAGGCCTTTTTAACAAACTGCAGGCGTAACAGCGGCTCGATACTCAGGCTCACTATGGCCAGGCGTTTATTTTCTTCGACCGTTTTATTTTTTCGGACAAGTTCCGAGCCTACGACGGGGATGTTTTCAGTATTTTTTAATGATGTCAGGATTTGGTCTTTACCGATAGCAAAAATAACGCGGGGATTAACCGCGCCGGTATTATTAAAAATCCTGTTGTCTCCGGTAAATATTTCTTCGCTGATTGACGCCGCGCCGGGATGCGATTCAAAAAACCTATAGAAGCCTTTTATTATTTGGGCAAAAACGGGGGCATTGACGCTGGGCTTTACAATTACAACTTTAGCTTCTTCGCAGGGTGAAGACAGGGGCCAGGAAAATAAAAACAAAATCAACAATCCATAAAAGAGTTGCGGAGGTTTTTTGTATATCATATATAATATTTTTCCGTATACGATATTATACGATGATAAGAGGGTATTGCAATATTAATCTATTTGTCTTTCATCAACTGAGATAAAACATCATGAAGCATCTGTAAATCGTAAGGTTTGGGCATGCGCGCTTTAAAACCGTATTCCTGGAAATTGGTCATTACCGGGCTGTCGAAAGACCCGCTGGAGATAACGGTTTTCAGGTTCGGGTCGATCAGGAGCAATCGTTTCACGATTTCCTTCCCGTCGAGCGAGCCGGGGATGTTTGAATCGATGATCGCCGCGTCAAAGGGTTCGCCGGCTTCCTGGGCCTGGAGAAATTTTTCAAACGCTTTTTGCGCGTTAGGGGCAGTTTCTACCTGGTAATTCAGCGCTTTGATCATATTGACGGCGGTGGTCCGTATCAGTTCTTCGTCGTCGATGACTAATATCTTGCATCTGCCGCTATAGGTTTTGATGTCGGCTTTTTCTTTCTGTTCCGCCAGCTGGCGTTCCGAGGCCGGCAGGTAAATACTAAAAGTTGTGCCTATCCCGATTTGTGATTCTACCGCGATATAGCCGTCATGTTTTTTAATAATCGAATATACCGCGGCAAGGCCCAGTCCGCTGCCGGTCTGTTTGGTGGTAAAGTAGGGGTCGAAAATCTTCGCGAGGTACTGCGGATTTATGCCGGTGCCCTGGTCGCGCACGGTTATTTTAAGGTATTTTCCCGGTTTCAGGGGGATTTTCGAGCCGTCCTCGAGAACAGTGTTTTCCGCGGTGATCGTTATCTGGCCGCCGTTAGGCATCGCTTCCTTCGCGTTAATCACCAGATTCTGGATGACTTGCGAGATGTTTCCTTTATCTACTTCCGCCGGCCATAAATCCAGGGCGATGGTGAAGCTGGGTTTTACCATAGAGCCGGCCAGGCTGAATTTCGCGGTATCTTTCAGCAAGTCGGAAATCTTCGCCAGGTGTTTGATGGGGGCGCCGCCTTTAGCGAAGGTCAAAAGCTGGTGCACTAATTCGCTGGCGCGCTGTAAAGCGCGTTCCGCGTAGCTGTAAATCTTATATTCTTTTTCGTCGGGCTTATGATACATCTTGACAATCGAGATGTTTCCGATGATTCCCGTCAGGAGGTTATTGAAATCGTGGGCGATCCCGCCCGCTAAAACTCCCAGCGATTCGAGCTTCAATGTTTTTAACAGCTCGTCCTCCATCTTCCGTTTTTCGGTAATATCGCGGAACACCACAACTACGCCGAGGATATTATGATTCTTATCCAGGATCGGCGCCGCGCTGTCGGCGATGATCTTTTCGGCGCCGTTTTTAGCGAGTAGGACGGTATGCGCGGAAAGTTCGCATGGTTTACCGCTTTTCAGAACCGTTTCCACCGGGTTGGGACAGGGTACCCGGTTTCTTTCGTCGATAATATTAAATACTTCATTAAACGGTTTGCCGATTGCTTCCGAATACGGCTGGCTGGTTATCGCTTCCGCGGCCTTATTGAACAACATGATTTGTTCCTGGGTATTGGTGGCGATCACTCCGTCGCCGATAGACCCCAGGGTTACTTCCAGCCATTGCGATTCTTCTGCCAAAGCGATTTCTACTTTTTTGCGTATAAGGATTTGTTCTTTTAGTTCCTTTTCCGTTTTGCCTAATTCCGACGCCATATTGTTAAATGAGGAAGCCACGATGCCCAGCTCATCTCCGGAATTCACGGCCAGCCGGTAATCCAGGTTTCCCCGGGCGATCTGGGCGGCGGCTTTGGTCAGTTCATCGAGGCGCTTTAAGATGATGGCCTGGGCGAACATATGCGTAAAAAAATATGAAATCGCCAGCCCGATGATGTTTAGCAGCAGAATGAAGTAAAAATATACTTTTATCCGGTCATTGATCCGCCGGCACGATAGTTCCAGGTAAAATACGCCTACTGATTTATGATTGACGGTTATCGGATAGGAATAGACTAAAATCGGTTTATTATTCCTTGTTTCGTTGGAGATGATCATGTACCCTTGCAGGGCTTCGTCGATGGATTGTTTTTCCTGGGGCAAAACTGCGTTGCCGCCGGTACTGTAGGCGACGTTGCCGTCCCGGCGCACGAGCTTTGCGGTTAAGACTTCTTCGTCGAATAATCGTTCCAGTTCGTCTTTATCCTTAACGCTTTCGAAATTTATTACTCCGCTTTCCAGGAGGTTAGCGTAAGAAGCGATGCGGTTGATGACCAATCCCCTTTCGTATTTTATCTTATTCTGGATGGTCAGGGCGCTGATCAGCAGGATTACCGTCAGGAACGGCACCATGGTGAATAAGAATATCTTTTTTTTCAGGCTGTAGCCGGAGCGTTTGATGTTAGTCATAATTATAGGTTAGTTTAGCCCGTTAGGCCTGTTGGGCCAGTTGTAGCGCTAAAATCTAACGGACTCAACTGGCTCAACCGGCTAAACTCTTATCCCTGCGCTACTGTTTTTTCGCTGTCTTCTTAGTTTTCGCCATAATCTCCGCGTAGGCTGCCTGCGCGGAGATTTTTCCGTCAAATAATTTACGCAGATTTGTTTCGATAACCCCTCTTAATCCGTCATTTTCTTTACCGAGGATATATCCGGTAGTTTCCGGGTAAAACAGCTGGCCGCCATATTTTTTATCGATCATATATTGAAATTTTTCGAATTGGTCGTTGCCGGCAGCCGGTTCGGAAATATTACCGAGGATACCGGTAGGGCTTTTAGTTATCCTGACCCAGCGTTCCGCGATCTTAGGCAGGGTAAACGACATTAAGAATTTTATCGCCAGGTCGCGGTTGCCTGAATTTTTCATGACTCCCCACGCGGTTTTATAACTGCCGAGGTAATGGCCGCATTTATCCAGGGACGGTAATTCTACCGGAACCATATTGCCGGTTTTGGCTTTATCGGCCGATTCCCAGTAGGTAAACATCCAAGTGCCGTTGACAAAAAAAAGCGCTTTATCGGAAAGGATATCGCTGAAAGTATCGCTCCATTTACCGCGTAAATTTTCCGGCGCCAACGGTTTATATTTGCCGAGCTCTTCGAACGCTTGCAAGGCTTTTAAAAGGGCGGCGTTCTTTTTGAGGGAGCCGGCTTGCGCCTGGGCTTCGGAAAAATCCGGGATCTGGGAATCGAAGAGGCGCTGGAAAAGTATGTAAATTGTGCACCAATCGGTTGATTCATAGAATGGCGCGATATGGGTGCCGTTGGTCTCGTTATATTTATTTACGGCTTTTACGCAGTGCAGGAGGTCGTTGAACGTCATATCTTCTAAAGGTATCTGCAGGCCGATTTGTTCGGCGACTTCAGCGTTATAATAAAGCGCCCAGTAAAAACCTTCGATATGCGGCCCGGCCATGACTCCGCCTATTTGTTGGCGATAAAGCGGGTTGCTGGTGATAAACGGTTTTTGCGTTTGGGAAAAACCGGGTGTTTCTTCGAAGTCTACGCAGTATTTTTTTACCCAGTCGGGGTCTTTCAACTCTTCGGCGATGCTGACATAGTTAGGCGGATGGATTACTACGATATCCCAGGTAATATTGCCGGTGTGGATCATGTCGATGATTGCCCGGGTGTTAAAATCACGTTCTTCTTCGCGGGTCATGGTTTTAAGATTAATTTTTACGCCGGGATTCTGAAACTCAAAATCGTTTTTCACCATATTCAGAAAATCTTCTTTACTTTTTTCGCCTTTCCAGATCGACAACCAGTTGATTTGCTTAGGTTGTTCATAAGCCGGCAGGTTGAAGTCTTTACGTTTGATGATGCGGCGTTGGCCATGCAGCTCGTTCAAAAAAAGCGGTGCCAGCCAGATCAGGAGGATTAAAACCGGTAAGAATATAAGGATATACCAAAAATTTCGTTTCATAGTTATGACTGCCAAAAATTATTATAGACAATTTGGGATAATTTGCAAGAAGTTAGAGCGCGGGCAGAGAAAATATAAAGACCTTTTTGTCCGCAGATTGCTTAGATTGTCGCAGATTGAAAAAGGAAAAACCAAAAACCTACCATCAAGGCACCAAGTCACAAAGAAGAAAAAATAATTTTCACCGGAGAATACGAGGGAAAATTTAACAACGAATTACGGTGCGAAGCCTCCCCTTAGGGACGAATGGCGCGAGTGAATCTTCCCGCGTTAAAACGCGAGGCTTCTTCTAAATAATCCCGCCAAACTGCGGCGGGATTATTCATTCCCGCATTCCTGTCCCGCCCATGGCGGGACGAGCCGCTTTAAAAAGCGGGCAATAAAATCAAGTCTTGCCGTTTACGGCGAGCCAGATTTTATTGTCTGCGGGAATGAATAAAAATATTTTATCACCCTCGCTTCACATTTTATGTACTGCGCTATGCAAATATCGGTTCGACTTTTAACTTCAATCGATACCCAATTCGCGAAAGGACAATCTCTACCATTTCTAAAGTAGAAAAATGCCCTTCCTCGATCTTGGAAATATATTGCTGGCTTACGCCGATTTCCGAAGCTAATTGGGATTGGCTTAAGTTGTGTTTAATGCGGTATCCAATAATCTTCCTGGCAACGTTTGCCTTTTGTTGAATAAGTTCGCGGCGGATTCTAAACGTCGGATCTTTTTTAAGTTTCTCCGCGATATGGTCGCTGACTTTTTTCATGATTAATGTCCCCTTTGCAAGTAGTCTTTTCTTCGTTGTCCCGCCAGCTCTATTTCTCTGGGCGGAGTTTTCTTGACTTTTTTGATGAATCCATTGGTAAATACTATTCTTCCATGGTGATAAAAGAAAAACAATACTCTCGTCTGCCCCTCTTTGCCCACAAAACGCAATTCAAAAATTCCTTCGCCGATATTGTCGGTGTGCGGTTTGCGCAGCTGCGGCCCAAAAGTTTCCAGGAGCTCCACTTTGTAAAAGAAAGCGTCCTGAGTATCGGTATGCAGTGATTCAATAAATTCCTGAACCGGCACCCTGCCGCTTGGCAGCGTATAGTAAATGCAACTATATTTATTCATCCGGCTCACCTAAAGCATACAACAATTTAGTTGTAAAGTCAAGGGAGGCTAAAAATATTTTTACCCATTCGACAGAAGGCCACACCTGTCAGGGCAGGCCGCCTCGCTTTACGGCTCATCAAGGCGATACGGAGTCTAGCCCGAGGATTTTAATGACTTTTTGATAAAGTTTTTGAAACTGGATCGGTTTTTGTATATAGTCGTCCGGGTTGACGTTGTTTTTGAGGATTTCTTCTTTATCGGCAGCGCTGCATAAGATAACCGGTACATCCCGTGTTTGGGGATTGCTTTTTACTGCTTTATAAACTTCAAAGCCGGTCATCTCCGGCATCATCCCATCCAGCAGGATCATATCCGGTTTATCCCGGTTAATGATTTTCAGGGCTTCTACCCCATTTTCCGCCTGGCTTACTTCAAAGCCAGCTCGTTCAAACATATTGCTCGTCGCGCGTCTTATCTCTTCTTCGTCGTCAACGACCAGGATCGTCCATTTTTTGTTTTTGTCCATGCGGCCTCCTATGTAAAAACAAACCAAAAGATTTACCACCAAGGCACAAAGAAAAGCCAGGGATGTATTTTAAAGTATCATTGAACATTTTGCATTTATCATTTTTTAAAAATGTAAAATGGCCAATGATCAATTTAAAATACACAATCTAACCGAAACACACAAGCAACGATTATAAAATAATGCTCTATGCCGCAGTTATTCTAACACCTTACGCGTAAGGTGTCAAATGTATTTTTTTATGTTAAATTGTAGTTATGAGGAAGAAAGATATTAAAGCGAATTATGCGGTAAGGTTAAGGGAGCTGAGGAAGAAATACGCCTACACCCAGCAAAAACTTGCGGAATTGTCCGATATAGAATATAAGCACGTTCAGCGGTTGGAAAGTAAGAAACCCTGCGATATCAAGTTGTCCACGTTGAAAAAACTAGCTAAAGCGTTCGGGATGCCGGTTTCGGCGTTGGTAAAGAACATCGAGTGAGAAAAGACAAAACCTGGGCCTACCACCAAGACACTAAGAAAACAAAATCAAAAAAAATTTTCACCACCCGCTCGCTTTGCTCGCTTAAGGACACGAAGTTTACGAAGAAAGCAAAGAAAAAAATATTGTCCACAGATTACGCAGATCTTTACAGGGAAAAATATAGAAGAATTACGCTAATAACGATTATCTGCTTTCTTCTATTGCCCGCCTTGTTTTATCATAAAGCGGGTAAATCGGCCAAAAATCTTCGCTGGCAAGCATTCTTGCCTTTTGATTATTTTTTTCACATAAAAAATACGGCTTAACGTCGTCGCTTGCAGAGCCGACTCTAACAGTCACTACCTTATAAAGCACACCCTGCTCATCTTTCAGCACCAAGTAAAATTGGCTTTGTATCACCCAAAATCCATAAAAGACTTTATAGCGAACAAACTGAATCGGCACAAATTTCTTACCGCGCGACAAACGCTCCAAGGTAAGACCATGGTCAACAAACCACTTCTCTCCGCCATAATTATCAATATATCTTTGCGTAACAATATTATGGCGGACATTGTTTAGCGTGCGCGTCTTGCTGAAAAATCCACAATACGTTTCATTGTCGCGCCCCACCGCTGCATATTGATCAGCCTGCATAGTAAGAGTAGTATCTTTTAAAAATTCCGGCATCGGCAACAAGGTCTCGGTCTGATTTTCCGGTGAACACCCCGCCAGGCAAAAAATAAAAGTTAACGATAAAAGACAAAAGTAGGCTAAGCGCGCTTTTTTAATCTTGAAAGTAAGCATATTTATTCTCTTTTAAAGATAAACAAGACGTTCTATCCAACTAGTCGCGATATAATTAGCTACGCAACAAATATGTAAGATACCACTTGGTTTTTTCGTTACTGCGCGGTTGCTTATTTATGCTTGAATAAAAAAATAACAATCCCGATCAACACTAATACCAAACCTAACTTTTCCGCGAGGCTCGACTCCCATTTGGCTTCACGTACAGAAAATTTTTTTGGCCGGTGTTCGGTAATAATAAACGGTTTTCCCAGCCCGCCTTTTTTGACAACCAGATTACCGCTGACTGGATCTGTACAGGCATCGCCTAAAACAAAAATATCATCATTCACCTTTATCGCCCCTTCGGTGATATGAAAAGGGTATTCCACAAAAATCCCGCGGCGCGCGATGCCGTTTTGATCCAAAAGCCTGGCGATATGTTCCGGCAAAGGCTTAATTTTTAACGTACCGACTTTACATTTGTAGTCTTGCAGAAAAGAATCTACCTCTGCCGAAGAGTAAGTATAGTGTATCCCTATATCAAAATCGCAACCGTGCGGTAAAATGGCAGCCGCACCGGTATTATCGCGCAATTCAAAAGGTTGGCCAAAACTATTTCCTTCAAGAACCAATTCCCAATTGGAATTCCTATACGCCCAAGGGCGGTAGCGTTCTACCAAAAAAGAATAAGCAACGCAATCGGTAAGGCTAAAAGGGGCAGTTAGTTTTGTTTTAGCTACTGCCTGGCCGTGAAGTTCAACCATACCCTGCGGCATGGAACCAATAGTGCAAGATTTGGCACTGTCGATAATTTTTTTGCGCCTTCGCGCGAAAATATCATATAAATACAAAGCCGCTCCCGCGCAAAAGAAATAAAAGGGCCCGATGGATGTCCAGAATTTATCGGAAGAAATGACAACCGCGTAGATCAAAGCCAAAAAAACCAGCGGCAATAAAAAAATGACAAGTATTTTTAAAGATAATCGCATATGTATTATCCCGCAGAAAAACTACAGGGTCACGAGGTCAGACCCTAAAACTACAATCTACCCTCAACCATCCCCGCTCCTTTCCAATTTTTCTCTTTTCCAATCTGTGAAAATCTGCGTAATCTGTGGATAAAAATTTTTTGTTTCTTTTTTTTATTTTTTTTCTTCAGTCCTCTTTTCTTGTTTTTCTCTGTGAACTCTGTGCGCTCTGTGGTGAAAATTTATTTTATGTTTTTATCTTCTTTGTGTCTTGGTGTTTTTGTGGCAAAGGTTTGGTTTTTCTCTCTTTTTACAACCCCTCCACCGCCATTTCCCTTGGATGTTCGATGGTGTAATCGAAGGTTATTTCTTTATTTTTACCCGCTTCCAGCTCGAACTCCCAGAGATAAATACCTTTGCGCGATTGCCAGTCTTTCTGCGAAGCGTCGGGACTTACCTTTAGCTGTTTTATTTTTATACGGTCGTCCTGGGATATCGGCATCGCTTCAAAGAGCTTCATCTTGATTTTGCGCGACTTGTAATTTTCGATTTTGATTTTGTATTTAAACGCGGTGTTCTTGTTGGGCGACAGGATATTACCGATGATCGTCTCGTCGACCTTCTTTTCCAGCTGTTCGCGTTTTACTTTGACGTTCTCGTCGGCGCCCAGGTAAAGGTCGAACTCTTCGCCGGGGCCGACGTTATCGATTGTGGAACTGCCGACAAACTCCCCGTTTAAAAAGATATTCATATTTCCCGCTAAAAGCTGAAGGTTCGCGGCATTTTTTACCCGACTGCCTAAATAAGCCAGGGCTGAAGCGCGCGGGAAAGAAGAGTAGGTAAAGTCGGCAGTAAGCTGTTGGGTTGAGATCGCCAATTTATTTTCGTTGTTGTCGGTGTCGATGGTGATTTTTTTCGGTAACTTATAAGTGACGGCTACGCCGTTGTCCGCCACTACACTGAGCGGCGCCGGAGCCGCAGCGGGCGCAACCGCGTACTCGACGCCTTCGTCTGCCCCTGCGCCGGCTAGGCTGGCTGTGTTAAAGGCCTCGGCCTGTTTCATGCTATCCATGTAGCTTCTTTTTTTAAGTATCGACACCTTATCTTGCATGTGGATTTCCACGGGTTTTAAAAACCACGGCGCTACATAAGGCAAACGGCCGCCGGTAACCGGCTTGGCGGTCGATACCGTCATCTCTACGTCCTGCCACTTTTCCCCGGTTGCCTGGCGGATAAGCGAATACGATACCAGCTCAACGCGGCTTTTTTCTACATCGGCGCGGGCGTCATAGAGCGGCTGCCAGGAAGCGCCGCCGGCCATGTAAGAAACCGTGACTTCGCAGGTGACCGGCTTGGCGGCCTGTAGTTCGACTGTAATCGTACGTTTTACCTTATTGTTTGAACCGGAAAGGGCATCGAGTTTTTGCCGCAGTGCCGTCAGGCGTTTATCGGCATCACGTCCCTTGATATCCAAAGCCGCGCTGTCTTTGTAATTTTGTTTCAACTTACTGCTTAAAAAATTTAAGGTATTTTCCAGCTCCGGCGCCGACGGCATCTTGGTCACCAGGTCTTTAGGCAATTGGCCAGAGGCAAAAAGCTGTATCGAATCGAGGTACTTTTTTTCATCCCTTAACGCCGTCTGCTCATCCCTTAAGCCGCGTATTTCATCTCCCACTGCCGTGATCTCGGCTTCAACGCTGCGGATATTTTCGGCTGAAGCGGTGGTCAAATATTGGCTCTTTAACGTTGCCCCCATTATTTTTACGTGATCATCCCCGGCGATGGCGCGGATTGAATTTTCTTCTACCTGCGACAGGATATTATCGAAGACTATCGTGTTATCCCCGGCTTCCAATTTCACCTGGGCGACGCGGCTGACAAATGCCGAATCGTTATAAACGGTAACGGCATTGATACGCGACTCGGCTGTTTTATCCTGCGCGTAAACCCCCGCGGCCAAAAAAGACAAAACCAGAAAAGCTAAAAGTTTTCGCATAAAACCTCCTTATTCTTGACCCTTCTCTGCTGTAACGGTAATCGGCTCGCCGATTACCCCGGCGTAAAACACAATAAGTTCAGTAACTTTATTCCCCTCATTTTTACCGTAGTGCCACTTGTTTACGACTTCAACAAGCGAATCGCCGGCCTTTAAATGCAGGGTCTCGTTTTTTTCGGTGATGACCGTCAATTCACCCGCCAACACCACTCCGGCGTTGATCACGTTATGCTTGTGCAAAGCCAGTTGCGCCTTGGGTGGTATTCTTATTTTCAAAATCGTGACTTCCGGCGTTCCGGCGGGATAAGCGGGGAGCTTTTGGCCATCCCAGCTTAAACTACTTTTGGCTAACGGCGTTACCTCAATAGTTTTTAAACTATTGTTAGCAGTGGCGCACGCCGACAATCCGGCCAGGTATAAAACAAAAAATAATTTTTTCATTAGAATATTCCGGCACTCCCTACGGGCGTCAGCCCTTCAGTCGCGCTAACTTCTGGAAACTATTCTACTCCCGCAGGTAATTTTGGCAATGAAATTAACAGACTAAACACAAAACTCCTCGTTATCGTCTAAAACCCTGACATTCCTGAATAAATTCGGATATTTTTTAGCTTAAAAAGTATGTAGGGAAATAATTGTTTTGGGATTCAGGGCTTGAGCGGATTTTTTAATGATTTGACCGCGCTTCCTTGTGTTGGCCGGCTACTCTTCTCCTAAAATAAAAATGTATTTAGTGGTAAATTTTAGGTTTTTACTCGGATTTTATGGTTTAGAACGGCAAAGCCGTCGCTCACATTAGCGAGCGTTAGGTTTTCCGTGGTGAATATTTTTCTGCTTCAGAATAAGACTTGTAAGTATGTACGGCTACCTGGTCAGAATAATGGAATAGGCTCATTATATTAAATCCTATATCCTTTTCTTGGTCGGGAATAATTCTTATAACCCTGGAAACTCCGCTCTTATTTAATAAATCCATTACCTTTTCAATAAAAGAACTCGCGCTTATGTCCATCTGCTCCAAGGAAGATAAGTCGGTGAATACAATAAAACCTTTATTTAGCTTAGGGGCAATCTCCTGAATTTGGGCATAGAATTGCTCTGCCTGTAAGAGATCATAAAAGCCTCCAAGGACGATATCTAATTTATTGCCCTTATCGCTTATTTTTAGGCTAAACATATTTTTCCCCTTAATCAATAAAAGCTTATTAGGAAATGAAACACAGGCGGCCCGTTTACATTCAGGCTGCGTTTTGAGTCAGCTCAGGAGAGCCCTTTGAAGGTGCGGGCCACGCGCTCAAGCACCGGAAGATGCTTTAAAAAAATATCTTTGGGGGCCGAGAAATGCATAACAAAAAAACCCTCTTTAGCCGGCAGGACATAGAACTTTTCCTTGAGTATTACGCTCTCGTCCGATTTGCTCTCAGGATGGAGATAGTGTTTTTCCTCGCGGTCAAACTCAAACGCTTTTCTTTTGTCCAGGGTTTTGGTCGTTACCGGGCTGTATTTGTCCGTCGCCGCGGCCATGTCATCTTGTGAATTGCTGTCCACATAGTCATTGTAATCCTTGAAATATTTGTTGCCTTTGGAAAAGTACGAAACATATAAGGTCACCGGAACCTTTTCCGCGTCAGGGGCAATAAGTTCTATCTGAAAAACCCCCATCCTCTCCTGATCGGCCTTTTTCTCCAACCGCCAGTTCTCAGGCACTTCGCATGAAAAATAGCCGTCCCGAGAGAAGGCCTTGAAGCCTTCGCCTTCCGGTATCAAGGCTTTTACCTTACCATGATTCCCTCCCTCTACTGCGTTAGATAAAGGAGGAAGCGAAGGTTTTTCTTGTTGCGATGATTCATTTTTGCCGCTTCCCGATTTTTCCAGTAATTGAGAAATGTATTCAAGCCCATTTTTTTTAGCTAAAGATAAAGCAGTATCTCCATCTTTATCTTTTAAATCCGTCTTTGCGCCTTTTGCAAGAAGCGCCCGTACTATGGCTGCATCCCCATCGATAACAGCATCGATAAGCGGTGTTCTTCCAGTATTCAGCCACCCTTCATTTTGCGCATCCTCCTGCACATTCACATCAGCGCCTTTTTCAAGCAGGACATATATCGTTTTTGTCTTATCCCCTTCAGGGCCAAAGCGAGAGGAATAATGTTTACATGCTTCAAGCAAGGGGGTAACGCCGCCGCTTTTACCATTCACATCAGCGCCTTTTAAAATAAGGTATTTTACAACTTTAACATGCCCTTGGGCCGACGCCTCTATCAAGGGTGTTCTATCGCCGTCTTCTTTGCCGAAATCGATTTCTGCGCCATGTTCGATTAACAGCTTTACAATTTTAAGATTTCCATACATGGCGGCAGTGGATAACGGCGTTCCCGAGCGTCCCTTTTCGTTTATCTCATCTTCGTTGAGGCCTAAAAGAGCTGCCCTAAGGAATGCCTTTTTATATTTAGCATCACCTGGCTGCGCAGCAATTTTTGCCTTGAGGTCTTGGAATGCCTGGCTACTTTTATAAGCTTCCAGTGCCTTAAGAATTGATTTTACTTTTTTAATATCGCCCTTCTTAACAGCTTCCAACAAAGGAAAGTCGGGCGGAGGAAGAAAATCTATAATTGCGCCGCCATCCCTCTCGCCATATCTTACTGAATTGTTTTGTTCATCGTGGGGGATCCGCCACTGTTCCCAGTCCATACCAAACGCTGGGTTTGAATAAAAAAAGACCGCAGAGCAGGCGCACGCAAGAAACATCGTCAAAATTTTTCTTTTCATCATTATTTTTCCCCTATTCTTGCTTAATTTTCTGACATTACTTTGTATATTTTGTTCATGCGGCGCATCGCTGTCTTCATGTATTCGGCTTAAAAGACGCTATAACCTGGTCGAAAATTTTCATCGATTCATCGGCTATGTCTTCAGGAGCTGAATACTCGAGAACATAGAAACCTTTGTTGCCTTTCAGGATAATGAGACGTTTAAACATCGGGATTTTTACGGGATCGACTGCATAGGGAGGAATAAAGATAAATATTTTTTGGTCGAACTGGCTGGCAGCTCTTCCGGCAATGGTTACGGTTTTGACCGGCCCGACCTTTTCTCCGGGCAAATTCATTCTTTCACGCGGATCGGCATTGAGCTTCAAAAACTTCTCCGCCGACGTGAAATAGCCATGGTCAGGGCCGTAATAGGTAATCGTTATGCTTGAAAATCCGCCGGCTTTATTCTTGGGCCCTTTCAGATTGACCCCATATTCTTTGGCTACCTCACCGCTGGCGATGCTCTCGTACTTTACCCAACTCTTCGGAATTTTTGCCATAAAATAATTTTTATAGCAGCAAAACTCAACTTCTTCAGGATTTTGCGGGATAATTGCTTTTTGAGCATCCTCGCTTATCTTGACCGCCTCATTGCCTGCAAAGGAGGCCAGCACGGATTCGTACTCTGCCAGCCCGGTTTCGGCCGCCGCCATTGAAGAGTAATAACTCAGGACATAAAATCCGTTCTTTACCGGGATGACGTGAAACTTTTCGTAGATGGGAATTTTTTTAGGCGAGATGGTCTCCGGCGGGACAAACTCAAAAATCCTGCGCTCAAAAATTTTAGCGTAATACTTGCCCACCAGCCCGTTCTCCACGGGGCCGTACTTTTCGCCGTCCAGGGCGGCGCCCAACACCGGCCGGGAGTGGGTTGCGATGAATTTTTCGGCTGTCTTGTGCAGCATATTGCCGGGGGCGTAATAGCGCACCGATATTTTTGAAACTATCCCGTCGGCGTCTTCCGGCCCCAGGAACTCCGCGCCATAGACTTTCTTTTCTTCCTGGGACAGCCCGAACGCGGCATCAGCCTTGTACCAGCCCGCCGGGATTTTCACCGTAAAATACCCATCCTCAGTATAAGCCGTCGCCGCCTCCTTTGCGCCGGCCTGGGCGGACGCGCCGGCGGGTAGAATTAAAACTGTTAATGCTAATATTTTGCTGATGTTTATAAAGACTGTCTTTAAAACCGCTAAATTATTTGTTCTGCTCATCTATTCCCTCCGCTATGATTTTTTTCCGTTTCGGCCAGTAAGGATCCCACTTCGGGGCTGCCTGCGCTCCTGGCCCAGTCGGCCGGGGTTTTTCCTTCGTTGTCTTTGGCGCCCCTGTTGGCCCCTTTACCCAGGAGATAACGAACTATTTCAGGTTTCTTGCTTAGCGCGGCATAGTGAAGCGGCGTGACATCATTCGCATTCTTGTCGTTTATGTTGGCTGACTTTTCGCAAAGGAGCTGAACAATCGGAAGATGGCCGCAATACGCCGCTGTGGCCAGCGGGTGTCGATCCTTGAAGTGTTCGCGCATTAACGTCTGCGCCATGGGCGATAAGATTGGATGCGACATTCGTTAAACCCAGCTTGGCTGTCAGGTGCAGGGGGGTTGTGTTATCGACATCCCCGAGTTTTGTGTCTGCGCCGGCGGCAATAAGTTGCAGCGCGGCGTCTTGGCGTTCAAAGGCCACTGCCATATAAAGGGCGGTGCGTTTGAGTTTATCCTGCGAATTTAATGGGGCTTTGGCTTCTATGAGTATCCGGAGAGTATTTGTATTGCCGGTCGCGGCGGCGTATGCCAGCACCATTATCCCATCTTCGGTAATGATGGCTTCAGGCAGCCTGGGATACCGGGCAATAAGAGCTTGGAGGCCATTTACATCACCGGCATCCAGAACAGCCGCAACATCTCTGGCCTGAAGCTCTTTTTCAGCGGCTGCTTTTGCCGCCGGCAAGCTTACCATGGACAATGCTACGAGGAATATCGTCAAAATTTTTCTTTTCACCATCATAGCTTCATGCATTCGGCTTAAAAGACGCGATAACCTGGTCGAAAATTTTCATCGACTCATCGACCATGTCTTCAGGAGCTGAGTACATGATAACATAGAAACCCTTATCGCCCTTCAGGATGATGAGGCGCTCAAACATCGGGATCTTTACGGGGTTGACGGCATCAGGAGGCATAAAAATAAATGCTTTTTTGTCTAACTGGTTGGCAGGTCTTCCGGCAATAGATACGGCTTTGGCGGTCCCGACCTTCTCTGCGGGTAAACTCCAGCTGCCGTCCGGACCGACATCGAATTTCAGAAAATCCTCCACCGACTTGAACCTTCTATGGTCGGGCCCATAATAGGTGATCTTTATGTATGGAAATCCGCCGGCTTTATTCTTAGGCCCCTTCAGATCGACCCCATATTCCTTGTACACGTCAGCATCGCCGATCTCCTCATACTTGGCCCAACTCTTGGGAATTTTTGCCGTAAAATAATTGTTATAGCAGATGAACTTCTCGAAAACCTCTTTTTCCTTTGTGGACGACGCATTCGTTTCGGCGTAGCTTTGATCAACAAAGCAAAAACCAATCATCGCAAAGATGACGGCAGCCAAACACATAAGCCTTGATCTTTTCACCGATATTATGGTTCGATTGTTCATCTGTTCTTCCTGCTTATTTGGACATGTCCATGGGGGTAATAATAAAGTAATCCGAGCTATAAACGTCGGCCGGGCTAAAGGTAATACCCAGGAGTCTCTTTACCGGGGAACTATTTTCCGGGATCTTGCGGCCGGCCTTGGCCAGAACCCATTGGCCCGCCTCCGAGCAGACCAGATTGTCATCGCCGTAAAGGCCATAGTTGGTATTGTCGATCCAGTTATATCTCTTTTCCGGCTCGCTGGCCAGCTCCTTGATTTCCAGTTCCTTGGCCGCGGCCAAGAGCTTGTTGGCTTCCTTATCGTTCAGCGGCTGCGCAACCGCGGCCGCGTAAACCGTGCGGGAACCATACCTCGTCTGTAACTCATCTTCGGTAATAATATGCGGGCCTTCGCCTCCCTTATTGTCCAAAAAGAACTTCTTGCCGTCAACCGTCTTGAGGTAGATCACTGCATGGGAAGCCGGCGATTTCCATTCCCAGGAGCCAAGCCGGTCGCCAAAACGGATCAGCTTACTTTTTACGTCATCCGGCTCAAAAAGCAGCATGTCGCCGGACTTAAGTTGCGCAACCTGCTTATAAGGCAAGGGCGGGGCTTTCGTCTTTAAAGACGCGCAAATCGCGCTGCAATATTGGTTTGGTTCTTTGGTCCGCTGCTGAACAAGTTTCTTCTGGTTTTGCGACCAGGCGGCGGGATCATTCTCCAACTGCTTTTGCTGCGCTTCTACCATGGCTTTCTGCTTGAGGGAATCTTTCGCCAGCTTCAGATTCTGCTGTATGACCTTGTCGCCGGGGTTCAGCTTCAGCGCTTTCTGGTAACAGTCGATAGCGGCATTCCAGTCGCTATTCTGATAAGCGGCATTGCCTTTTTCATTCAGGGCATATACATCAGCCCTGCGTTTTTCTTCTTTCTGCCTTTCCTGTTCAGCCTTTAATGCTTTCTGCTTTTCCTGCGCCGCTCTCTGTTCGGCCATCTGCGCAGCCCTCTGTTTAGCCGTCTCTTCAGCCTGTTCAGTCCTCCACTCCGCCGCTCGTTGCAGCCGATCAGCTCTATCTTCATCTCTCCCTGAATTGTCTTGTCCGTCGCGGGGGATCCGCCACTGTTCCCAGTCCATGCCAAACGCTGGGTTTGAATAAAAAAATACCGCAGAGCAGGCGCACGCAAGAAACATCGTCAAAATTTTTCTTTTCATCATTCTATTTTACTCCGATATACCGAAAAGTTAAATCATTTGTTTTTCATATTCCCCGGCATTCTTTTTCACATTCCTCTTTTGTTTCAAATGGAAGATTTGCTTCCAGGTTACCCTTTTTGTCTGGCCGCTTATTATATTAAGGCTATCGTCAGATAGACAGATGATAGTTACTCTAAACTTAATTTGCCCTCATCGGCGAAGCTGTAGTATCGGTTGTTGCCGATGATCAAATGGTCGAGCATATTTATCTGGAGAGCTTTAGCCGCCCGGCACAATTCTCTGGTAAACTCGATATCTTCCCGGCTGGGCGAGGGGTCGCCGGAAGGATGGTTGTGCACGCAGATGACCGAGGCCGCGAAATTCTGCAGGGCTTTATGAAAAATCTCCCGGATCACGGGGTGGGCGTTGTTCACCGTTCCTTCGACGATTTCCACGGTATCGATGATCTTATTTTTTGAATTAAGCAGTAAAATTTTAAAAACTTCTTTTTTAAAGTCTCTCATCCTCGGTAAAAAAATTTCCGCGGCGTTTTTTGATGATGTTATTTTAAAATTATTTTCTTTGGCTTCTTCTTCGGTGAATCTCCGGCCGATTTCTACCGCAGCTTTGATCTGGGCTATTTTTGCCGTTCCCAGGCCTTTGACTTCTTTCCAGCGCGCCGGATCGATACATGACAGGCCGCGGAATGTTTTAAATTTTTTTAATATTGTTCTCGCCAGGTCGACGGCGCTGCATCCTTTTGTCCCGGTGCGCAGAAGGATGGCCAGCAATTCGGAGTTGCTTAGGGTGTGCTCCCCGTGGCGCATCATTTTTTCTCTCGGCCGGTCTTCTTCGGGCCATTGTTTAATGCCTGTTCTGTGATTGGTGTTTTTTTTGGCTTTGTCTTTGCTCATTGTAGTTTAGCCACCGATTGATAACCACCCGCAAACGTTGGCGGGCATTAATGCTAAGCGATTATTAAAAAAATATAAATATTTAATTTACCGTAAAAAACTTTTTTAGCCACGGATTGTCACTGGTAAAACACTGATTTGAATAAAAAAATACTAGAAAATTTAAAAAAACATGGTTAGTTTTAAAATTTTTTATTCAAAAAATTCGACAAATATATTGCTTATCTGTGGCAATCAGTGTTAATCCGTGGCTAAAATAAACTGGATTGCCGTGTTTTCGATTAACCGCCGGAGCGCTTTACGGTAAATCCCCTTCGGGTCAATTCTGCCAATAAAACATTTCGATGGTCGCCCTGGAGTTCGATTGTACCGTTTTTTATGACGCCGCCGGCGCCCAGTTTCCGTTTAAGTTCTTTTGCCAGTTCCGCCAGCCCGGTGTGATTTAAAGGTATGCCGGTTACGAGAGTAACTCCCTTTCCCTTGCGGCCTTTGGTTTCTCTTGAGACCCTGACAATTCCGTCATTTTTTATAATTGTGTTTTTTGTAAACTTAGGGAAGGCGTGGTTTTTACCTGTTGTCCTGCAATCGTGGGAGATATCGCCGCATTCCGTTGAATATACAAGGCGAGAATCAGGGTTATCGGGAGCGCTCATCTGAATCTATTCGGTTTTTGCCCGGAAGGCCTTCTTGGCCGCCATCCCCTGAACTGTTGCCGGGGATGGTCGCTGTATTGTTCGGAGGCGATTTCGGGATATTTGGAAACCGGCAGGGTCGCTTTGATGATTTTTTCGATATTCTCCACATCCTGTTTCTGGTCGGGTGTGGCAAAAGAAATCGCGTGTCCTTTGTTTCCGGCTCGCGCCGTGCGGCCGATGCGATGGACGTAATTTTCGGAGTCCTGCGGGATGTCGTAATTTATTACCACTTCGATTCCGGTGACATCGATTCCCCTGGCGGCAATATCGGTGGCGACGAGTATCTTGTACCGGCCGGACTTGAAGCCTTCGAGGGCCTGGCAGCGCTGGCTTAATGACCGGTCGGAATGGATTTCCGCCGCGCGGTGCCCCATGTCTTTGAGGGCTGCGGTGATTTTTCGCGCTTCATGTTTGGTGCGGGAAAATAAAAGAACGGCTCCGCGGTATTGGTTAAGTAATTTTCCCAGCAGTTTTAATTTCGCGTCGCGCCGGACGATAAATAATTCCTGAGTGATATTTTCCGCGGTAGTGCCGGACGGCGCGATTTCCACGGAAATAGGAAGTTTCATATGCTGGGACGCGATCGCCATGATTTCTTTAGGCATCGTCGCGGAAAAAAGCATGGTCTGGCGTTCCCGGGGCATTAATTTCAGTATTTGCTCGATTTGCGGGGCAAACCCCATATCCAGCATCCGGTCGGCTTCATCGAGTACGAGGATGAGCACGTCATCGGTGGCGATATTTCCTTGCCAGATGTGGTCGATAAATCTTCCCGGCGTGGAGATGATTACGCGCGGGCGTTTGCGCAACGCTTGTATCTGCGGGTTCATCAGCGCGCCGCCGATCAGACAGGCCGTATGCATCCCAAACGCATGAGTTAATCCCCTGAAGGCTTCGTCGATTTGCATGGCCAGCTCTCGGGTGGGAGCAAAGATCAGTGCTTTGCCATTTTCCACGGCCAGGCGTTGCACGATGGGGATGGCGAAAGCGTGGGTTTTTCCGGTGCCGGTCTGCGCGATACCGACAACGTCTTTGCCGGTAAGCGCTAAGGGGATAGCTTTAAGCTGAATTGGCGTGGGGATTTTAAATTTTATCCGTTCCAGGATTTCGAGGATTTTCGGCGCAATGCCTAAACCGTAAAAACTTGCTCCGGTTTCTTTGTTCTCGCGCGGAATATTTTGGGGATTATTTATTCGATGCGGCATTTTTGTATTATACACCTTAAGCAAAAAAATAAAAGCAATTTATGGGATAATATCAAATTTTTTTGTTATAAAATTTTTGACCGCGTCATGATTTGGAAGTTTTTTTATCTTTTTGGTTCCGGCTCGTTCCGGTTGGGGTCGGATTTTATCAGCCTGAATGTTTTGAGGGAATCCTCGAATTGCGGATTCATTTTGCTATAGAATTCCGGCGATGCGGCAAAAAATATTGCATAATAGTTGTGGGTGTAAATAAATATAATTTCATGAGTCCTTTTGATTCCGCCCAGCGCTGTGGTAAGCCCCTCTATGTCCCAGGCTTCCACACCTCCGATTTTGCGTATTGTTTGCGACAATATTTTATCGCCGATTTTATTTTTGTGCGCGATAACCATTTTTTTTCCTTCTTCCCATGCTCCCGATAGGTTAGTCGGCATGGTCACGATTTGCATCATTGCCCGCGAGGGATCGCCTTTATCTTTAAAAGGAGAAAATGTATTGGAAATGATTTTTTCCCAGCCTCCGGGGATATCAAGGCAAAACATTCCATAGGGGTCGAGGTAGGCATAATTATTGCGTTTCCTCAAGCACCCGTTGAACAGCAGGGCGGTTATCAGGCAAAACAAAACGAGGTATGCAATCGGATTTTTACCGGTCGTTGCTCGGCGTTTTCCCGCCAATATTCTTTCTTTCATTTTTTACCTTCCGTTTTTTAAACTCTCTAAAAATGATTTTATTGCCGCCAGGTATTTTTCTTTAGAATCCAGGAAGGCGTCGTTATGCCTGCCGTTTATTTCGGTAAATTCTTTCGGCGCGGCCGCCGCCTGATAAAGCTTGAGCGCCATTGCCGGCGGTATTATCTCGTCGTCGCGGCTGGCGATAAATAATTTAGGAACGGTTACCCGTTTCACTTTATCGAGAGAATTAAACCGGTCGGCGATAAAGAATCCCGGCACGATAGGAAAGATTTTTTTTGCCATATCCCGGGCGCTGGTAAAGGTTACCTCGGTTATTACGCCCGCCGTTTTTACTTTTGCGGCTAAATCGATTGCTACCGCTCCGCCGAGGGATTCCCCGTAAAGGATGATATCTTCCGGGTTTATTTTTCGTTCGGCGGTCAGGTAGGTATAGGCAGTTTCCGCGTCGGCATAGATACCTTTTTCGTAAGGTTTTCCCTGCGATTTGCCGTAACCCCGGTAATCGATGATTAATATATTTAGCCCCAGCGATTGGAGCATCGCTATTTTATCCAAACGATGCGATAGATTTCCGGCATTGCCGTGAAAAAATAACAAGGTAAATTTAGCGCTACTGTGCGGTATAAACCAGGCGTTTATTTTAATTTTATCCGGGGTGATGAGGCCGATATCTTCAAAGGCCAGGTTTATCAGATTTGGCGTTGCTTCTATTCTTTTTGACGGGAAGAATACGCCGTTGTATTCAATATATTTCACGTAAATAAAAAATAGTGCGAATATTCCCAGTGCATAAACTGCTATTTTAAACATAAATACTTTACAGGTTAGGGCTAAGGTTAAGAAGCCGGTAACAAATCGGCTAAGGTTAAGGTTAGGATGACGGTTTGGGCTATGGTAATGGTTAGGGCTGATATGAATTTACAGCCTTAACCCTAACCCTGACCTATACTGGCATCCTTACCTTTACCCTAACCAAGTTTTATTACCCTACCCGTTTTTAATTATTAACGTATCCCCTTCTTTTATCCCTTTCGCTGCTGATAGTCCCGCGGCGCATTCGATGGTATAGAACGATTTGCGGCAAAACACTATTCGCATCGGCGGGACATTTTCGCGTAGTTTGATTACCTCCATGCTTTTGTCCAGGAAAATGATGTCAATCGGCATCAGCATAAAAAAAGTGTGGATTTCGCCCGCGCGATAAAAAATTAAAGCCTGATTATCCGGGATACTTTTTCGAAACATTAATCCGATGAGGCGTTTGAGGCGTGAGTCGGCCATCCTTGCGTCATCAAAAAGGATTTTATTTCCGGCGTTGAGTATCTGCGGCATATAATTTAAGTAGCTAGTAGAAAGTAGCCAGTAAACGGAAAAGCAAGAAGACATATTTCTTTTTCTATTTACTTTCTACTTTGTGTTTTCTGCCGTTAAGGCGGCGCGAATGTCGTCGGGAATAACCATTGGCTTAAAGCCGTCGTTTACGCATACCAGGACTACCGTTGACCGGGCGATCAAAGCATCCCCGCGGTAGATATTTTGCATAAATACCATTGACGCCGATTTTATTTTTTCAATTTCCGTAACGATTTGTAAAGTATCTTGATATTGCGCCGGCAGTTTATAGTCGATCTCAAGTTTGGCTACGACAAACCATATCCCCTTGTCGCCGAGGCCTTTCAGGTCAAGGCCTTTGTCGATAAGGTATTGCGTCCGGCCTTCTTCCAGATATTTCAGGTAATTGGCGTAATAAACTACTTCGCCGGCGTCGGTATCGTGGTAGTAAATTTTTTTTTCTATAATATTTTTATTGTCCATTATTATTATTCCCGCCATTTTGTCCGGCGGTATCAATCAGTTTATGCTCGTCAGGCGCGTTCACCGGCAGTTCCTGCACATTTTTTAATTTTCTTTCGATGGTGTGCGACTTTTTTGAGGCGTCTTCAACGATATTGGCCGCTTCCTGTAATTTTTTTTGTGTGCGTTCCAGGATTTCGTTAAATTTACCGAATTCTGTTTTTACCGCCCCCAGGAGCTGCCATACTTCACTGGCGCGTTTTTCTATTGCCAGGGTCCGGAATCCCATTTGCAGGCTGTTTAAAATCGCCGAGATTGTCGTCGGCCCGGCCAGTGAAACGCGGTAGTCTTTGCGCAGGGTATCGGATAACCCGGGCTTACGTAATACTTCGGCGTAGAGGCCTTCGACCGGCAGGAATAGTATGCCGAAATCAGTAGTGTTGGGCGGGTCGATATATTTTTCCTTAATATCTTTTGCTTCGGATTTTATCCTTGTTTCCAGCGCCTTTGCCGCTGTTTCAATTGATTCGATGTCGCCTTTTTCCTGCGCTTCGACGAGCTTTTGGTAGTCTTCGAGAGGAAATTTAGCGTCAATCGGCAGCCATGTCGCGGTACCGTCTTTGCCGGGGAGTTTTATCGCGAACTCCACCCGTTCATTGCTCCCGATTTTTGTAACGACGTTTTTCGCGTATTGTTCGCGGGTTAAAATCTCTTCAAGGAGATTTTCCAATTGGACTTCTCCCCACATCCCCCTGGTTTTTACGTTGGTGAGTACTTTTTTTAGATCGCCGACTCCATTGGCAAGGCTTTGCATTTCGCCCAGGCCTTTGGATACCAGTTCCAACCTTTCGCTTACCAATTTGAACGATTCCCCCAGCCTTTTTTCCAGGGTATTGTGCAGTTTTTCGTCGACCGTGGCGCGCATTTGTTCAAGTTTCGTATTATTGTCATCCTGAAGATTTTTTAGTTTTTCTTCGACCGTGGCCCTCATTGCTTCCAGCTTCTGCTCATTCATCCGCGTAAGCGACGTTAATTGTCCGGAAAATACATCAAGCTGGTTTTTTTGCAGGTTCGCGATGTTGCTCATGGCGGCAAGAAGCGAGTCGTTGAAAGATTTTAAATTAGCGCTCATCTCCTGGCGGTTATCTTTCGCGGTCGCGTTGGTCTCCTGGCGGGTTTTTCCCGACTCATCTTTTATCGCGTTCTCTAACCGGGCAAGGCTTTGCTCCGCGTAGTCTAACTTTTCCCGGAACTTTATAATTTCGCCGGCAGGATTTCGTTTAAGCGAAACAAATAAAAATACCAGGTTTATTGCGCTAAGCGCGAGTAAGATTATTAAAAAGGCGGTAGTCATGAGAGTTATTTTAACTTACACGGCCTTGGCGGTCAAGGAGGGAATTTGACGTCAGATAGACAGATGTCAGATAATCAGATATCAGATAATCGGATAACAGGTATCCGCCATCTGTCGTTCTGCTTATCGGGCATCTGCCTATCTATTTATCTGACACCTGTTTATCTGATACTGGTTTTATATCAAAAATAGTTATCTCCGGACGGGCGAAAAATCTTATTTTTGGCGCCGGCATCATGTCCATTCCCAGGCCTCGATTGACATAAAGAATCGTGCTGCCGATATGGTAGATCCCGGATTCGTATTTTTTTCCATATTTGGAAAGAGTGATTATCGCTCCGTAGAACGGCAAGCTGACCTGTCCTCCATGAGTATGGCCGCTGAGGTATAAATCGACGTTGTTCCTGGCGTATTCGATCAGGGCTGACGAATGATAAAGAAATATTTTAAAGTTTTTACCGGCGGAGTTTTGTAACATTGCCGGATTTATTTTTTGATAAGTGTAATTCATGCCGTAGAGGAAGATCGTTTCGCCGTTTTTTACTACGGCGGCGCGTTTATTGTTGAGTTCTTTGAAGCCGGAGTTTTTAAATAAATTTATTTTTGGCCAGTATCTTGCGTCTACATTACCGCGCACCGCGTATTTTATCCCGGCGTTTATGCGTTTAAGCGTATCCTGGAAAACCGGCAAAGCCAGGCTGGTGTTAAGCGCATCGCCGGTAAAAACTACGATATCCGGTTTAAGTTTGTTAATGATGTCAGGGATGCGTTTTTCGTTTACGCTACCCCGGTCGCAGTGCAAGTCGGAGATCTGAGCGATGCGAAAGCTCGTCTTATTTAGTTTGGGAGTGGCGATTTCTATTATTTTTGTTTCCACCCAGTAGGGTTCGATAAAAAAACCGTAGGCAAGGCATAAAACGCTGGCAAGGGTCAGGGCGTGCAGGATAACGATAGGTTTAGCCGGTTTTTTCCGTGGTTTTTTGCGCAGCAAACTAACGAGAAATTTTATTAATAAGACTGATTCAGCAAAGTATAGCGCGGCCAGGAAAGCGAAGAGAATAATAAGGCCGGTTAATTCGCCGAAGCGTAATTCTTTGATAATTGATTTGAGGGATAGACTAGGCTCCATTTAAAAGGGAATATTTCGGTTGGGCTCTTTTTTCTTAAGCGCGTACGTTTGTACTTGGTCTTTTTCGCATATCCCGGCCGGCGCGAACTCATTTTTACTGCGTATTTTCTGGTAAGTGCTTTCCGAAATCAGTATTTCTCCGGGGTTGGCCATTTTCTGGAGATGTCCGGCGATGTCCAGCGCGGCGCTGAAGATTTCGCTGTTTTTCTGAGAGGTATCCGCCACAATTTTTCCCGTATTGATGCCCTGCCGGACACGAAATCCCGATTTTAACGTATTGATCGATTTATTGAACCGGTCGATTTCTTTAAGTATTTCCTGGGCGGTTATTACCGCCTGGTCGGCGCTTTCGAAAATATAGATCGCGCCGTCTCCCGAGCGGGTCAAGATTTTTCCCCGGCGTCTCTGAATGGCGTCATCAACTATTTTCCAATACTTACGAAACGCCAGGAGTACATTTTCCGCTTGTTCTTCCGATTTTAATTTAGCGCTGTCGGCGACGTCGATATCCAGCGCCGTTATCTCACGGACAAATTTTCGATTAATGTATTCTTGAAGTTTTTTCTGCATCTGAAGCGATTCTTCAAGGGTCAGCCCCTGGATCACGGCGATTTTTTCCCTGTCCGGCGGCGTCGGAGGGGTATCATCCGCGTTTTCCGATTCTCGCGGATTTTCCGTATCGTCCGCGGCGATTTTTCCGGCGGCGGCCCGCTTCGTTTCCCATATAACTAGCGCGATCAGCATGGCAATCGCGGCGCGCAGAGTGAAATCCGTCAGGCTAAAAGGAATTTTTTCCTGGTAAAGCGTCAGCACAATAAATTGCAATACGGTAATCATCGCGATGCCGATAACGGCGGCAAGTAAGTCGAGCGGCCATTTTTTTTTCGCGATTAAAAAGTGCAAGAGGGAGCTGGTTACTCCCCAGGCGACGACTTGCAGAAAGACCAGGGGCTGGTAGAGCATGAATTTTAACAGCTTAACCGCAGTGACCAGCGCGCCGCTCAGGTCGAAGGCTGAAAAAGCTTCTTTCAGCCAGGAAAGATTATAGAAAGGCGACTGGGGTTTAGAATTCAGGGCAATAAATTTATAGAGCGGTATCCCGATAACCAGGTTGCCCATAAGCTCTTGCTGTCCGATTATCCCCGCGATACAGCAGGCAAGGCAGGCGATGCTTGCTATAGTGCCGGCGGCCAATTGGGTTTCCGCCAACAGCGGCGCCAGAAAGATTATCAAAAATTCAATGGGCAAAGGCCGGCCAAAAATATTTAAAGCGGCCAGAAAAGGCGCGGCAACGATAAGCAGGAAGATTCTAGGGAAAGGCTGTGTTCTAACGGAAAATATTACCGCGATCACGGCGGCAAGCAGGTACAGGGTAAAAAGTTCCGGGGATTGATACAAAAGACTTATGCCGAAAACCGCCATCGCGGCGAAAATAGCGGTTTTGATAAACCAGTATGCCGAAAGAGTTATCAGCAGAACAAAGGCCAACGTCCACCATTGAGGGAAATAGGGAAATACCCCGAGGGATAAATAGGTTAAAGCTCCGGCGGTTAACGCCTGGAAAATTCTACCGAGCATGTATTATATTTATATTAGAAATACAATGTTGTCAATAGGAAAATTTAAGGGGATCGGGGGGTCGGGGAATTGGGGTTTGGGAATCAGGATATTGGGTGATTGGGTAGTGCCTGATTCCCAGTTTCCCAGTCCCCAAATCCCGATGTCCTGATTTCCTGCTACCCTTATTTATGCGCTTGTTTTTTCTTCGCTGCCGGTTACCTTTTAATGCCCGGCGATGATTTTCCCAGGTAAGCGTTGACGCGTTCTTCGATGATGAGCCGGGGGTTGGCTTTTATTTTTTTCAGGTGTTCGAGCTGAGCTCCCAGCAAATTTATCTGGGCATCGATATTTTTGCCGTAATTATTCACATCGATGCTTGCTTCGACCAGGGAGGTAAGCTGCTGCCGCGCGTCTTGTTCCGGCAGCTTTCCGCTGTGGTACGCCGCGACAATCGCGGATATTTTTTTGCCTAGTTCTTTTTTTTCCAGGTACTTTTGATAAGCGGCCGGGTCTTTTTCTTTCATCTGCTGCATCATCCGTTCTTCCATCGCGTTTTGATTGCTAAGGTTGGATGGTTGGCGCATCGCCGAAGACGGCATTGTCCGGAAAACGCTGGTAGTTGTCGACGTTTTAGTTTGTGTCGTTGTCGTTGACGCCGCAGGTGTTGTGCTGCTGGTCACTTTTTTACCGCTTGATTTAATGACTACGTTCTCACCGTAGGCAAGAGATACGCCGATTGCGCTTACCGCTACGAATACTGATAACACAAATAGTCTCATAAAAATTACCTCCTTATTTTTTTGCTGGCAAAAAAATAATCACTCTTCCGTTTTTACCAACAAAATTATACCAACCAATTCAGTGAAATACTTTTTTCATAATGTATGATTATCTTTGGGTTAAATAGACCGTCTTCTTAATCTTTTTTTCGTCAACTTATAATTCAAAAAATGCGTTTTCCAACGCATTTTTTGAATTATCCGCTCGTATAAACCGCGGCGATCAGGTAGGCTTTATATTTTTTACCCTGGTACTCCACAGTATCGGTAACTTTATTCCAATCGACGTTTTCCGTGGCCTTGCCCAGGGTATAATTATGCACCAAGTCGTCGTTTTGCTTCTGGCCGTAACCGGCGGCATAAGAAGTCGTGATGTAGTCGCCGGCTTCGATTGGGCCGTTAATGTCGCATACCCACACCCGGCCTTCGCCTACCGCATTGACAAAGCCTTTTTGCTCTTTACCTTTGTACCAGTGGCTGTCTAAATCGAATTTTTTCACAAAAACGCCGAGGATCGTTTTATCATTAGGCGAATTCGCCAGCTTTACCGTGGGCAAAGTATAGGACAAAGATATTTCGTCCCTACTGTCCTTGCGCAAGCGCGTCTCTCCGGTAACGCAGACGATCACCCCCGGTTTAAATGCCGAATAATCTTTGGGTAGTAAACAATCGTGCGCGCCGGTAAAAGTGGCATACTTGACGCCTGGCCCCTGCGCTAGAAAGTTAGTCCCGTCTCCATTAGATAAAAATGAAACAAGGGTGGTGCCATTGCTTACTACGCCGATTGCCCCTTGAAAAACTCCACCATAATTAAGTCCCGTACCGGCCACGCCGGTATAGGGATAAATATTATGATCAACTGTGGACCCGCTAGCCTCGCCATAAATACCAAAGCCGGAGTCGGACCGGCCGTCAACGCCTTTACCGTTCGAGTTATATCCTAAAATGCCGTCGCCAAGGTCGGTGAAACTCCAACCATAGATACCTTCGTGAGTCTCGCTATAGCCTTTAACTCCGACACCGTTAGTGCTGCTGCCATAAACACCAAGGGCGTTGGTGCTGTCACCCCAAACACCGCCGCTGAAACCGCCGTCTCCCTTTACACCGTAATCATTATTGTCAATACTAGTGCTATGACCATAAACGCCGATCGTCCCCATGCCATATACGCCGTTACCGGTACCTTCGCCATAACCGCTCACGCCATACGATGTTCCGCGGCCGCATACGCCATCCCCGGATGTTGCAAAGCCAAATACGCCATACGCCCCCCCATTGCCAACCACGCCGGTGTCGCTTAAACCATCGATAATCATACCGGCCGCCGCAGTGATACCATACACCCCGGGCCCTCCGTTACCGACTATGCCACTGCCGCTCACATCATAGCCAATAGGGCTTGCCCCAGCAGCCTCACCACACATGCCGATTGGCCCCGTGCCATACACGCCATATGTCGCTGTTCCATCGCCATACACACCGGTCGGTCCACTGCCATACACGCCATATGTCGCTCCTGCGCCGGCCACACCACTGCTGGCGGGCAGAATATCGGGCGCCCCGCCGCCCCGGCCCATTACACCATATGTAGTTCCATAAGCATATACACCATAGGGGTTTCCGTTGCCATACACGCCCATGGTGTTTGTGGTTGTGCCATACCCCATTACACCGGATGAGGAATCTGCTGTTCCATATCCTTTTACACCGGCGTATGTACTAGTGCCATATACGCCAGCCGATGGCCCAGAGCCATACACGCCGTACCCGTTCAGCCCGGTAGCCGTACCATGAATCGCATCGCCGTCCGTGCTTCTTGATGTATCAAGCGGATAGGCGGGAGTTACCGTCCCGATTCCCACGTTACCTTCAACTATCAAATCGGCGTTGGCGTCTATTGGTGTTCCTGCACCGCCTGACCAGGTATACAGGGAAGGATTATAATAATTATCGCCGATTGCTATTTTCTTCGCGCGGAGTTCATTATAAACTCCGAACGGCGCGGGATAGTAGGTGGTAATCGTGATGGTTTCCTGGGCATAAGCGATCAGGGAAAAAATAGCAAGAAGAAAACAAAAAGCGGATAACCTGATTAATCTGGTGGTTATAGTCATAGCCTACCCCCTTCGTAAATTGCAATTATTATCCCCTTAGGTCGTTGTCGCAAAACCGAGCTCACTTAAAGTATAACCTATAAATCGTAAAAATTCAAGGGATACCCAAAATTTCAACCTCAGCGGAGTCTTGTTAACAAACTGTCCTGCTGCCGGTAAAAACTTCTGTCGCCTGACCTGTTTTTTGGGGAATGAAAAATAAACAGTCAGGAATTAAATAAATTATGTATACTTTTTATATCGCTATAGCAATATAAAAAGTATACAAACTTGTGGAATAGAAATGCTTGCTTGTTAGAGTTTTACCAAGAATATTGTCCGCCGAGGATGATTAGACCTGGTTATGTTTGTCAAAACGTAACCCTAGGCGAAAATGAGGTGTTCCCCAATGTGGCGGAATTTTATATCGGCGGTATGCGGATTAAGCAGGGAAATATCACAATCTTATATTGCAGGTAGAAAACAGTTTTTGGGGGAGCCGGGCAATCAAGCGCTCTGCCTCTACGCGTTTTCGCCAGAGGCCGGAAAAGTCTTTGGGTAAAAACGGATCTTTTACCAATAATTGATTGAATTCATGAAACAATTCCCCGCCTTTGAGGTAGTACTCTTTAAAATTGACTTCGTTTGTTTCTATAATACGGGTGTAGTCATTACAGCTTTCTATTAGTTTGTCGTAACGGCTATCGAGATTTTGTAAATTCCATGCCCGGTCAGCAATCTCATCGATATTTTTTCCGGCAAAAAAATTACCTTCGTATATGCAAAGATATTTCAGTAATCCATATTCCCGGCATCGATGGTTGATTTGATGCGTATAGTCGTAGCAGGAAGCCCAGCAGCTGTCCTGAATCATCCCGAATCCCAGCGCCTGCAGGTTATGCCGTAACCACTCCCGGTGTTTTTTGCTTCGCTCGGGGATATCGTAAATAACGAGGCGCCATTTTTTATCCCATTTTTTTTGAAACTGTTGCGCTTTTATGTCTATGGCATCCGACAGAAAACTGTATCGCCGGTCTTTATTAAAAGAAAACTGAAGTTTTTTTGCCTTAATTTTACGGATATAGCCTTTTCGGCATAACGATGCGGTTCTATTGTGTAATCTTTGCCGCGAATACAATTCGAATAATTGCGAACCGTGCAGGGCTTTCGGCCAAAAAGGCGGGGTGGAAAAAAAGAGGCAAAAATATAACATTTCCAAACTTTCTCTTAATAAAAAATCCGTCGCGTCGTTCATGCCGTATTTAACTCTGTTTAATGTTTTATTCATGTTTTTGTGCCAAGGTTATGTGTTGTTGCGATAGCGCTGGAAAATATGAAATATTTACGCCATAGGAACTGTTTTTTTAGGAGTATATTAAAAATATTGCTATAGCAATATAAAAAGTATACAAAAATTAAGTAAAAAAACAAGTGTATTTTTTAAACGGCAATCTTGTATTTTTTTAATTCTTGCGTGGCTTGTTTTAAATTTCTGAACTGGACGCAATTGAGGGAAAGTTTCCGGGCGGGGGTAATCAGATCCGGACGGTCGTCGATGTAAACGATTTGGGAATATTTGCATCCTGCCATTTTTTTCAGTTCGGCGTATATCTTTTTTTCCGGCTTGACCGATTTTACCTTATAGGAAAGAACGAGTTTGTTAAAAATATCAAAAACTGCGGGATATTTTGCGTAAAGATAATTGAAATGCCATTCGTTGATGTTGGAAATCATATATAGCGGGTAATGCTGTGAAAGTTTTGCGGCAAAGTCGATTACTTCCGGCATGGGGAAGAATATTTCGTTCCAGATGACGATGAATTCGTCATGGCCGATGTCAACGCCGAATTTATTTTTAAATTTTTCATAAAATTTTCTGCCGGAAACTAAACCTTTTTCAAACTCAAGGGCGAAATTCTTATAGAATAATTCTTCGATCACCTGAGCATGGGGCGCGTTAATCCTCCCTTTTAACCGGCGCAGGGCGATTGCGTAGTCAAAATCAAATAATACTCTGCCTAAATCAAAGGCAATAGCTTCAATCATATAAAATAAAAACCAAAAGATTTACCACCAAGGCACTAAGCCACAAAAAAGCGACATTAGATGAGGAAAGAATTATTTTTTAATCTTAGTGTCTTGGTGTCTTTCTGGCAAAGTTTTTGGTTCAGAAATAGAGATCTCGTTCACCTTTTTTAATCTTTTCGTAATACTCGATCAACTTCGGATAAATTTTGGGCATTTTTTCTTTTATTTCCGCCAGTTCACGGTTGATGACTTTTTCTCCGATTTTTTTCGTCGCCGGCCCGGCGAAATCGTCGAGCCACTCTCGGAAGGTGAGGATCGCGTTGAGTTTGCAGAATTTTCCTTCCTGTCCGGTTTTTAAAAGGTCCATAATACATTCTCCTGTCCGGCCGCAGCGGTAGCCGGCGGTGCAAAAAGAAGTGATATAACCCATGCGGCAGAATTCCGCGATTAATTCCTCGAGGCTGCGGGTATCGCCCAGCAAAAATTGCTGGCGTTTGGTTTCTTGTTTACCGCTGCTTCCGCTATAGGCGCCGATGCCGATACGCGTCGAGGCGTCGGTCTGGGTAACGCCTAATTGTATCGAGCGGCGGCGCATCTGGGGCGTTTCCCGCGCGGTGATGATCATACCGGTATAAGGGACGCTTAAGCGGATTACCGTGATGAGCTTTTCAAAATTACGGTCAGATACTTTATGGCGTGAATCTATCGTATACGGCGCGTTGGCCGCCGGCTCAAGGCGCGGGAAAGAAATCGTGTGCGGCCCGATGCCGAATTGTTTTTCCAGTTCCCGGGCGTGGGCGACCAGGCCCATTACTTCGAATTTCCAGTCGTATAAACCAAAAAGCGCGCCGATGCCTACGTCGTCGATTCCTGCTTCGAGAGCGCGGTGCATCGTGTAAAGCCGCCATCGGTAGTCTGATTTTAATGTTCCCCGGGGATGCAGAGTGGCATAGGTATCGTGATGGTAAGTTTCCTGAAACACCTGGTAGGTGCCCAGCCCCGCCCGTTTTAAAATTTTTAATTCGTTAACGGGCATCGGCGCGGCATTGACGTTTACCCGGCGTATCCGGCTAAAGCCGTGTTTTGTTTTGGCCTTAACCTTGTAGATTTCTTTTATCGTTTTGACCATGTATCTCACATCAGCCCGGGGGTGTTCGCCGTAAACGACAATCAGGCGTTTGTGGCCGATTTTTCCCGCGAGGACTTCGGTTTCTTTCCGCACTTCTTCGAGGCTTAATATTTTTCGCTTTGCTTCCTTGTTGCCTTGCCGGAATCCGCAATAAAGGCAGTCATTCAGGCAAAGATTGCTCAGGTAAAGCGGGGCGAAAGTGACAATTCGGTTATCATAAACTTTTTTCTTGATCTGTAGGGCGGTTTTTTCCATTTCCCGCAGGAGGCCGGTATCGGTGACGTTTAATAGCGCTGCCGTTTCGTCGAGGGTTAAGGTTTCAATCGCGAGGGATTTCGCTAAGATGTTTTTTATTTTTTCCGGGCCGGGATGATTATTTGCTTTAAGAGTTTTAATTATTTCATTATCATCGATAAAATCCTTGCCGTTAACCAGGTATTTTTCAAACTCGTTTTTTTTGATTCGATTCTTCGCCCAGTTTTTCACGTCGATTGATTTTTTTATCATAAGTTCTCGGCTGTAGAATTTGAATAAAAACCTAAAACCTACCACCAAGACACCAAGGCATAAAGAAAAGGTGAATTTTCTTGGTGGCTTGGTGTCTTGGTGGTAAATCTTTTGGTTTTATTTTATCTGCGATCATCAGCATTTTCTAATCAGTGATCCTCTGCGTTTTCTCTGATTCCCAAATCTGTTGGCGCCCTTCCCAGGGATTTTAGGAGCGAGACGGTCGTTTCTATTTGTGAAGATATGCTATCGCCGGAGTGCGCTTTATTGGGATAAATCTCGTAGTGCCGGCGGTACTTAAGCGGCGTAACATTAAGCATAACTGTATTGCCGCCGCTTAGCAACCCTTGCCGCATCCCGGAAGGATCAACCGTCTCCAGGGCCGTGGTTACGGCGATCTTCGCGTTGGCGGCGTCAACCAGCCGGGCTAAAGCCATGACTTTCAGGACATCCGTGGATTGTCCCGGCGGGCATGCTGCCAGCGGCGTACCGGGATGTGGTAAGAACGGGCCGAAAGAATACATTTCCGGCCGCAGTTTTTTTGCCAGCTTGATATCGTCAAGAATATCGGCTACGGTTTGCCCGGGGATGCCGATTAAAGAACCGGTCATGATGATGTAGCCTAATTCGTAAGCCCGGCGGATATGAGCCAGGCGTGTGTCGAGTGCGCGCCCGGGATGAAGCTTGGCGTAAAGCTCAGGGTTGGAAGTCTCAAAGCGCATCAGCATTGCCCGGCTGCCGGCGTCATATAGTTCCTCCAATCCTTCCATGCCGAGTTCGCCGAAGCTTACGCAAATCAAAACTGCCGCCTTTTTCTTTATTCCTTTGATAATCCCGGATAATTGTTTTGCGGTGAAGCCGGGGTCTTCCCCGCTTTGTAAGACTAACGCCTGGAATCCGTATTCTTCGCAGGCTTCGACTGCCGCGGCGATGATTTCTTCCGGCGTCATGCGATAGCGGGTAATATTTTTATTGTGGCGGGATATGCCGCAATATTGGCAGGCGCTTGCGCAGTGATTGGATATTTCGATGATGCCGTGCACGCAGCAGGAATTTTTATGGTACTTTTGGCGCAGGAAATTAGCTGTCTTGAAAAGTAATTCTATTTCCTGGGGGGCGGCGAGACGGAATAAATATTCAAGGTCGTCTTTTTTAAGGGTTAATCCTTCCATCGCCCGGTCTAAAATCGTGCCGGTTTTCTTATTAATATTTTTTTTATCGAGATCCAGCCGGGAAAGGCGCAGATCGGTGTCCTGAAGCTGGAAAAAAATCTCACGCCAGGCTTCGATGATCTCCCCCGCTTCTTTTTCCGGCACTTTTTTTATTATAAAACCGCCCTGGGCGCAGACATAATCGCCGATTTTCAAGTCGTAGAATTCGTTCCGGGCTTTTTTCTCTTCGCCGAAGTAGTCGACAACGACGGTTTTTTCGTTGATCGCTTTAATTTTTCCGGGTATCGCGTAGCACATTGTTTAAACCTCAAAAATAAAACCAAAAACTTACCACCAAGGCACTAAGATTTTTATCACCAAGACACCAAGAAGAAAAAACTTTCTACTACCCGCTCGCTTTGTTCGCTGAAGGACACGAAGCTCACGAAAGAAAACAAAAAATAATTTTCAGCCACAGGTTAACACAGATGGACACAGATAAATATAAAAAAATGTTTCCCGCAAAGTTCGCGAAGAAAATAAAAATCTTTACCGCAGGCACAAAGGATACAAGAAAGCTTCAAGGTATTTCCCGCAAAGGCGCAAAGTGCGCAAAGAAAAACAAAACTAAAATTTCGCCTGATTGGGCGAGTTCACAGAGAAAAAATATATCTGCCCCGTTTTGCACTATTTTTATTAAACCAATTTTTTATTCTTTTTCTCTATTTTTAAAAAAATGTTTGTATCTTCCGATTCCACATATTCTGGAGATAGGCAACTTATTTTATCGCCTTTTCTTATTTGTGCAATTTGCGTGATTCGTTGTTAAAATTTTCCCCTAGTTTTCTTATTTTTTATTTATCTTTTCTTTTTCTTAATCTGCGTAATCTGTGGACAAAAAATTTTTGTTTTTATTTTTTCTTCGTGAGCTTCGTGCTCTTCAGCGAGTACTCAAGCGGGTGGTGAAAATTATTTTCCCAATTTTTTATCCTGTCCATCCGTGTTCATCTGTGGCCAATAATTCTAGGTCTTATTTTTTTGTGTCTTTGTGCCTTCGTGGTAAATCTTTTGGTTCTGTTTATTCTATATCAAACGAAACCACGTCCACCCTCTCCGCCATGAAACAGGTAATCTCTAATTCCACCCCTTCCAGGATCGTGCCTTTAGCTAAAACGCTGAATGTTTCCCGAAACGAAGTTTCCTTTATGCCGGTTAATTCACCGATTTTCAGGCGTATTTTGGTTACGCGCCGGCCGCCTTCCTGTTTCGCGTGTTCGACGATACCTTTGATTATCGGTTCGATGATGTGCGTTTCGTGCATAGAATATAGAAAAAATATAGATATAGAAAACCATAAAGATTCACCACGAAGGTCACGAAGGTCACGAAGAAATTTTTTATAAATGCCTGATTAGTGTTTTTGTGCCTTAGTGTCTTGGTGGTAAGTTTTTGGTTTTTCTTTAGTCGCTTCGATTATCAATCTTGAAACTTCACCGACGGCTTTTTTAACCGGCTCCGACAATTCTTCCCCGAAAGAAATATTTTCCGGCTGTATCGCCAACAGATATATATCGGCCTTGATCCGGCTTTGTAAATATTCGATAAAAAGTTTCGGCGAAATATTATGCGTGGTGAATCCCGAGTTGGCGATTTCCTCGTTTTTCAGGATCCGGTATTGCCCAGTCTCTAAACCCAAGTGCGCCGCGTCGATGAGTATTACCGTATCGGGTTTTTCTTTGATTATCTTGCCGCTGTGGTTTTCCGGGGCGCTTCCCGCGTCGATGCATACTGCGGCGGTATGATTTTTTAATCTTTCGATAATTGCCGGACCCAATCCATCGTCCGAGCGTAAAGTATTGCCTATCCCGACAAAAACAATTTTGCCCTTTAGTATATCCTGAAATATATTTTTTGCCATATTAAAGTTTGACCAAAGACCTTTGATGTATTTTCAAAATTTTCTGAAAGAAAATTTTGGTCTTTAGTCTTTGGTCTGTTGTCTTTAGTCTAATCTTAGTGCTTGGTGGCAGATGTTTTGCTTTTTATTCTTTCGTCGTCAAGGTAGTTTCCCGGCGGCAGCGGCTGCAGAGGATTTTTACCCGGTCGGAACGGCCGAAGTCTTTTAACGCGGAAGTGATATTTTCGTCGATTATACCCAGGCCTTTCAGCTTTGACAGGTAAAGGGTGGGGTTAGAAAAGCTAAGTTCCCCGATTCTTTCGGCGATCCATTTCAGGTGGTCTTTGCAAGCAATGACCGCGCCGCAAATTTCGCATAACTGTAATTCTTTTTCAATCTCTTCCTGGGAAAGTTTGCGGTCAAAAAACGACAATTCCCAGTCGTTGGATAATTTAATCCCCTCTTTATCGGCAAGGCAGCCGGCTTCGCACTGGCCGCAAAAAATACAGGTGTCGGTATAGTGGATCATTTTACGCCGTGGCGATTTGTCATCGATGATATCGACTGATTTTATCGCGCGGACCGGGCAGACCTGTTCGCAGGCGGTGCAGCCGACACATTTAGCTTCGTTGAACTTAGGTTGCCCCCGGAAACTGGGATAAGGCCTATGCGTTTCGTAAGGGAATTTTGAAGTATACGGCCCTTTCCACAACGCTTTTATCGCTTCGATTAATTCTCTCAGTTTAGGCAATCTCATTTATCCCCGTTTTTTTTAAACGGCTCTATTCCGTTCTTGAGGGCCGCCCGGCTTATTGCGTGGGCCGCCGTCGGAGTCGTCAATAATATAAAAATCATGCAGATGATGATTTTCGCACCGGCGGCGTTAAGGCCGGTTACCAGAAAGGTCCCGAATAATATGCCGCATGTCCCGGCAGTGACGCATTTGGTCGCGGCTTGCATGCGGTTATAAACGTCGGGCAGCCTGATGATGCCGATACAGCCGATCACATTAAATGCCAGCCCAATACTTATAAATATAAAACCTGCGATAACCATAGTTTATATTCCAGTTTTTTTCTTGTGGTTTTGCCACAAGGTATTTTCTCGAAGGGAAGGTTTGCTCGCCAAAAGTTTCCAACTTTTGGCGGAGTCTCGCTCTTGACGGAGAAACCGCAGGTTTCCAAATATATAAATCAATTCCTGCTTCGCAGGAATTGATTTATTCGTCGAAGCCCTTTCCTTCCAGGTATTTTGCCAGGGCCAGCGTGCTGATAAAGCTTTGCAGCGTCCAGGCAATCGCGATGTCAATATACCATGACCGTCCGGTGGGGATGGTAAGGATCGCGCATAGCCCCACGAGCATAACGCCTAAAATATCCAGAACGACGATCCGGTCGGCTCCCGTCGGGCCTTTAATCAGGCGCCAGAGCAGCAGCAAACAGCAAAGCAAAAGGATAAACAGCGCCCGGCCGAAAAAAGCGACATGAGGCAAGTCGTGATAAAAAAGAAACGGCAGAGGTTTTATAATGATCAACCCGATTGCCGACATTAAAGCTATTGCTCCGATAAACCACTTCAATCTTTTCATGTTATTCCCCTTATTTTTTTGCTTAGCAAAAAAATAATTATATAAAAAAATTCCGGAGGGAATTTTTTTATTCAAAAATCTTTTTCAACAGCGGTTCGAACTTACCCGCAATCAGCCGTGTCGCGGTTTCGCTGTCTTCGGCCTTAACGTTAATCCAGTGAATATATAAAATACCTTTATCTTTATCGATATTGACGCACATCGTTCCCGGAATAAGGGTAATTGAATTGGCTAAAAAAGTAAGCCCGATATCGCTGGTCAACGATGTTTTTATCTGAACGATCCCCGGGTTAATCGGCAGGTCAGGATGCAGAATACGCCAGGCAGCGTCAATATTGGCTTTGAGGCACTGCCAGGCAAATAATGGTAAGTAGCCGATTAAAAAATACCCCCAGCGAGAAGGGCGCGTGAACAATCGCGTTCCGTCGATAAATAAATCGCCGCAGAGTAAAGCCGTCAAGCCGGCCGCGGCAATGCCCGCTAAAAGATGCTGGCTGTCCGGCGGCCAGGATAAAAGCATCCAAATCGCTAAAGCGGCGATGAATAAAGCTAACCTGCGCCTCACTTTATTCCTCCCAGAATCATTAAGCTATGGTTTATTCCTTCCTGCAGGACTCCGCCGGCTTTGCCCAGAAAAATTTCACGAGCGCCGGCAAAGCCCAGTATTCCGCCGATGACGCAGATGGCCGCCAGGATGGTCATGGACAAGCGCATCAGCCCCGGCACTTCTTTAATGTCGCCTAAATTTGTGTTGAATTCGCCACCAAAAGCATATTTCATGACCTTGGCGAATGAGGCTAAGGTCATGATGCTGACTAAAACCGCCAGGAAGGCGTAACCGAACCGGCCGGCATCGACTAACGCTACGATAATGATTAGTTTGCTCCAGAAACCGTTGAGCGGCGGGATCCCGGCGATGGACATCGACGCGACCAAAGCCGTGGCGCCGGTTACGGGCATCTTTTGCGCCAAACCGCCCATCTTTCTTAAATCGCGTGTTTTCGCGGCATATTCGACTGCGCCGGAATTTAGAAAGAGCAGAGATTTAAATACCGAGTGGTTAAAAAGATGGAACAGGCCACCGAGGATGCCCAGGGGCGTCCCCAGTCCGATACCTAAAAAAACATAGCCGATCTGGCTTATCGAATGATAAGCTAACAGGCGTTTAAAATCCCACTGGCCGATCGCCGAGAATACTCCTACTGTCATCGATAACGCGCCTAAAAACATCAGGACAGCGGAAAACTTCGCGTCCATCCCCAGCACATTAAAAAATAAGCGGCATAATGTATATACGCCTAAGGATTTTATGAGTACGCCGGAAAGCATCGCGGAAATGGGCGCCGGGGCAGAAGGGTGTGCGTCGGGAAGCCAGCCGTGAAAAGGTACCAGCGCCGCCTTAAGTCCGAATCCCATTATAAACATGACGGCTACCATCAACGAGATGTTGCTTTTGCCTTTTTGCAGCAGAGCGCAGGCGATATCCGCCATATTGAGCGTTGAGGTAAAACTGTATAATAGCCCGATGCCGAGAAGAATGAATAACGACCCGACTGCGCTCATCAGGGTATATTTAAAGGAAGCTTCCAATTCATGACGTCCTGTCCCGAAGGCGACTAACGCAAAACTTGCGATTGAAGCAATTTCTAAAAAGACGAACAGGTTGAAAATATCGCCGGTGATCACAACACCGTTCATTCCTGCGACCATCAATAAGAATAAAGCGAAAAATTTTCCTTTTGAGGTGTATCGTTCCATGTACGGCCCGCTGTAAATTGCGATTAAAAAGGCGATTAAATTTACCGTGACCAGCATAAACGCCGAAAATCCGTCAATCACCAAAGTTATGCCCAGCGGCGGTTTCCAGCTGCCCACGTTATAGATTAAAATCCGGTAAAGACCGACTGCTTTAACCGCGGCCAGGGACAATATCAGCAGCATTCCCGTAACAATCAGCCCCATCGCGTAAGGAAAATGTTTCATCCTTTTCTCTAAAAGAGAGATCAGGAAAGCTCCCCCTAAGGAGATGACGATAAAAAGCGGAGCGATATTCGCGGCAGCAATCATCCTTGCAGCTCCTTGATTTTCGTAACGTCGAATGTTTTATATTTCTCGTAGATTCGCAAAGCCAGGGCGATAAGTATCGAGGTAAACGCCAGGCCGATGATAATTGAGGTTAAGGCCAGGGCCTGGGGAAGCATATCGACCATGTTTTCGATACGCGCGTTCGGCGAAAGAATCGCGGAGCGCCCTTCCCGGCGGTAGCCCAGGATTATGAAAAATAGGTTGACCGCGTATTGCGCGATGATCGTCCCGATGATTATTTTGATGATATTGCGCTTGCGCACGATACAATAGATGCCCAGACAGAAAAGAATAAGGCACAATAGATAAATCATTACCGGTCATCCTCCCGATTTATACGTAAAAGTATCAGGGCGATAAAAATAGCAAAAAGCCCTGCTCCTACCTTGACGCCGATGGCGATATTATATAAAGGCATAATCCCCGCGCTGAACAATCGGAATGGTTCGCCTTTACCGATGAAATTCAGTAAAAAATAACCGCCGGTAAAGCCCAGGCCGGCAAGGGCTAAAAACATCAACGCGCCTAGATTTTCAATGAATGATGCCGCCGCCCGGGGTAATTTTTTAAAGGCTGATTCTTTACCGTAAGCGAGCATCAACTGGATAAACGCAAGGGCGATAATCACGCCGCCCACGAATCCTCCTCCCGGAGAAACGTGGCCGTGGGAAAGGATGTATATGCCGTATAAGAAAATCGGGCCGGCGGTAAGCCGGGTTACGGTTTTTACGATTAAAGACATCCCTTTATCTTTTTCGTTATTCATTGTCCAGCCCTGTTTCTTCGTTTTTTCTTCCCTTTCGCCGTAAAATAGTTAATACGCCGATTACTGCCGTAAAAAGAACTGCTGCTTCGCCCAGAGTGTCGTAAGCCCTGAAATCAAGGATTACCGCGGATACCAGGTTGGTTGCCCCGGTATCTTTTAATCCTTCTTTTAAATATGCCGATGAGGTTTTTATCGTCGGGTAGCCGAATTGCGGCAGCTCTTTGAAACATTTAACCGCGGTGAAAATAAAAACAAAGATAAAACAAACGGTAATGACGGTATTTACCAACCACCGGCCGCTGGTGGAAAAAGGCAAGTCTTCTTTCATCGTGGCCCGGATTAATATTATCAGGCTTAATATTTCCACAATCAACTGGGTGATTGCCACATCGGGAGCTTTAAGGACAAGGAAGGTTAACGAAAGCCCCAGCCCGGTTGCGCCCAGCGCGATTACCGAGGAAAGTAGATCTTTCGTTTCGACGGCGATCGCCGCGGCGACGATGATGAAAATCAATAAGATGTATAAATCCAGCATAAGCGCCCCTTTATTCTCCTTCGCCGAATACCCTGTGGCTTGCCACAGGGATGAAGGCTTCTGGTATTTGGCTTCGGAGAAATGAAGATAGATACCCCGCGGGCTTGCCGCGGGGAGTACATTTGTGCTTCATTTAATGCTCAGCGCGTAAAACAATATAATCATCCCTAGAAGGCACCAGGCCAAATAATTGGAGATTATACCGTTGTGCATACGGTTTAGTATTCCATTAAGCCAAAAAACAATTTTTTTGCCTGATTCGTACAAGTCAAAGTTTTTCTCTTCCGCTAACCGGTAAATATTTTTAAAAGGCGGCGCATCGCTTATTGTGTTATAGAATTCGGTCCCGGATACGCGCATTTGAGGATGGTCTTCCAGGATCTCGCCGCCGATAAAGTTCCGGGTTTCCCTCGGTTTTTTGTTTACGCCCAGCCAATAAAATAATAAGCCGATAATAATCGCCGACAATAATAAAATCGTCGCAAGCGGAGAATTCCAAACCCCCGGAAAAACTAATCCGGGACCGACGCTGGGGATGATATAATTTTTTAACGGCAGTTGGTAGGCGAAGACGCCGAATAATACGCATAGCGCCGCTAAGACGATTCCGACCGCAAGCATCGGCAATGGGGCTTCTCCCTGCTTTATGCTCGCGTTGGTTTTATCCGCAGGTTGGCCTAAAAACACCGCGTTAATCAATTTCATGAAGCTGGCTAAAGTCAGGGCGCTGCCGAACATTGCCGCCGCGAGGTATATCATCCACAGGGTATTTCCGGTTTTGGCGGAATCCACGATTGCCTGGTAAATCATCCATTTGGAAGCGAAGCCGTTAAAAGGCGGAATGCCCGAGATGGCCAGCGAAGCGATTAAAAAAGTTATAAAAGTAACCGGCATAAATTTAGCGTAACCGCCGAGTTTATCCAGATCGGTCGTGCCGGCTTTTTGTTCCACGTTGCCGGCGGAAAAAAAGAGGCATGATTTATAGATGGCATGGTTGAGCATGTGAAACAAACCGGCGGCGATTCCCAAAGCGGTTCCCGTACCGATACCTAAGACCATGTAACCGACCTGGCTTACGGCATGGTATCCCAGCAGGCGTTTCAGGTCATGCTGGACCAGCGCCATCATTACTGCGGCTACGATAGTGATGCTCCCCATAACCATTAGCAGGGTGTTCATCGCCGGGTTCATTATAAATAGATTTAACGACAGGCGGCAGAGCAGATAAATACCCAGAAGTTTGTCTAAAGATGCCGGCAAATACGCCGTTACCGGAGCCGGCGCGTCCTGGGCGGTATCGGGGATCCAGGTATGGAACGGCATTAATCCGGCTTTGGCGAAAGCGCCGCAGGCTAAGCACAGGTAAGCGGCGATTGCCGTATTCGAATCTAACGCTATCTTAATCTTAGAGATTTCCAGGGTACCGGTGATTTTCCAGACCATTGCCAGGCCCAATAACATTATCGCGTCGGAACCGCCGATGATAATCAAAGCTTTCTTGGCAGTGGCCGGAGTATTTTTATTTTCTCCAAAACTGATAAGAAGATATAAAAGCAGGCCTAAAAATCCCCAGAACACTATTAACACCAGAAGATTGCTTGAAAATATAACACCTAAAGATGCGATAAGGGTCAATAAAATATAAAGGTAGTAGGGAAAAATATTTTTTCTTCCCCGCATAAAATCAAAAGAGTAAACCGCAGTCAATAGGGTAAACAAAACCGCGAATAGCCCTATAAAAATTGAAAGATTGTCCAGTAATAATAATTGCCAGAAATTGTCCATAATTACTTTTGGCCGTATTTTTTTCTGATTCTCTCGGTTTTTTCCTGAGAAAGCTTGACCAGATTTTGGCCGTTATAAAGATGTTTTCCTTTTATGTCGCGCACTGCCAGTCGTTCCGTGCAACAATAGCAAGGGTCAATCGCGGCGAGGATTATCGTCGCGTCCGAAATGGTTTCGCCTACCACGGTCGCTTTATAGGTGGGGAGATTCATAAAAGTGGGCGCCCTGACTTTATGCCGGACCGGCCGGTTGGTGCCGTCGCTGCGAACGTAGTGAAAACATTCGCCCCGGGGAGCTTCGATGCGGCCGATGCCTTCACCCGACGGTATATTTTTTATGCCGGCGTCGATTTCCCCCTGAGGAAGCGCCGTCAAACAGGCTTTTAATATTTTTATCGATTCAAATGCTTCCAGCACGCGGAGCAAAAGTTTGTCGAATACATCGCCGTTGGGAGTAACGATTATTTGCCAATCTACTTTATCATACGCGGCATAGGGTGAATTTTTTCTTACGTCTTTAGCGACGCCGCTTGCCCTTGCGACTGGGCCCAGCGCCGAATAATCTATCGCTTCTTCTTTGGTCAGTATTCCTACGCCTTTGGTGCGCGCGTGCAATACCGGGTCGTCAGCTATGGCTTTTTTAAGCATTTCCAGCGTAGGTATGATTGAATCGATTTTTTTAAGGACAACCGGTATATCCTCGGATTTAATATCGCGGCGTACTCCTCCGGGCTTGAACATCGCGTAGTTATTGCGGTTTCCCGAAAGGATTTCCATGACGTCTAAAATTTCTTCTCTTAATTTCCAGGCCCACATGTAGACAGTGTTGTATCCTAAAAAGTGCCCGGCCAGCCCCAGCCATAAGAGATGGGAATGTATTCGTTCGCCTTCGGCGATGATCGTGCGGATATACTGCGCGCGTAAGGGTATTTCTATTCCGGAGATATCTTCGACGGCTTCGACCAGCGCGAAGGGGTGGCTGGTCGAACATATGCCGCAAATACGTTCGACTAAAAATGTAGATTGGTCGAAAGTCTTGGATTCCGAAAGTTTTTCGATGCCGCGATGGTTGTAGCCTATCCGGACGTCGATATCCACGACGCGCTCGCCTTCCACGGTAAGCGTGAAGAATTCCGGTTCTTCCTGTAAGGGATGATACGGCCCGATTGGTACTATAGTTTTTTTTGACATATGTTCTAGATGATGATCGCTGATAAAAATAAAGGCAATTGATAATTATTTTTTATCTGTGGTCATCTGCTTCCTTTGACCTGTGATCATCTGCGCTTACAGAATTTATACTCCCCTGTCCCTTATCGCGTCTTTATCCCATTCCTTATAATCGTAGCGTAAGGGGTAAGAACCATCCGGCCAGTTTTCCGGTAAAAGCAGTTTTCGCAAATCCGGATGCCCGGTGAAATCGATGCCGAGCAATTCGTGCATTTCCCGTTCAATCCAATTTGCCGCTTCGAAAGTTTTAGCCAGGGAATCGATTCGTGGTGTATCCCGGGAAAGTATTACCCGCAGCGAAACGGTCAGGTTTATATCGTCAAAAGTGAAATGGTAAAGTATTTCGATATGCCGGCGGCAGTCTATCCCGGAAGCGATATTGAATCTTGCCCCCAGGTCTTTAAACACATAGGTAGAGATTTTGACTAACGCCTCCGGTTTTATCCCGACATATAACCGCCGGGGCGATTTATCGAAAAAATCAATAATATCGTCTTTAAACCGTTGTTTTAAATTGTCGAGAATTTCTTGTTTTTGCATAAATAGTACGAATAAATTTTTAAATCATTATAGAATATTGTAGGGGCGGATCCGTGTATCCGCCCGTTACGATTTATTTTATTATCATTGAATATTTTATTATTTTGTAACGGGCCGACACATAGGTCGGCCCCTACGATATTTATTTTTTCGCCGCGCCCTGTTTTACTTTTTCGATTAATTTAACTACCCCCGCGATAATCGCTTCCGGCTTAGGCGGACAGCCCGGTATATAAATATCCACGGGAATTACCTTATCGATCGGCAGCGGGCAATTATAACTATCAATAAACATACCCCGGGATAGCGAGCATTCTCCGATGGCTACGACGAAACACGGTTTGGGCGCCTGCTCGTAAACGAGCTTTACGCGTTCCATGGCTTGCCGGTTTCCCGATCCGGTGACTACCAGAATGTCCGCGTGGCGGATGCTTCCGACAAGTTGTATCCCAAAACGCTCGACATCGAAGCGCGGCGTCAGGCAGTCCAACAACTCGATGTCACAATTGTTGCAGCTGCCGGTCGATAAATGAAAAATCCAAGGAGACTTTAACAACGCTTTTGTTTTTATGTTCATATATGTACCAAAATTTATATTGTAGGGGCGGATTCGTGTATCCGCCCGCTAGGATCTATTTTATGATTATCGGATATTTTGTAACGGGTCGATACATGGATCGACCCCTACAATCAAAATATTACAATCCCATCATCGCTAACGCCACCGCGATTATCGCGATAGCCGTCACCGGCCCCCAGAAGAATCTCAGCGCCTGATCGATCCGCACACGGGGGTTGGTATTGCGGATGACGGTTATCAGGACGACGACGGCAAGATATTTTAAAAAACCTAACGCAATTCCCGCGGCGCTTTGTGTTTGCCAGCCGCCCATAAACATCAATACCAGAAAAAACGGCAGTATAAAAAAAAGGATACTTTTGGTTAATTTAAAAGCGGCTAAGGTTTTTCCTGAGCATTCGATTAGCGGGCCGCCGATGATCTCCGTTTCCGCTTCCGCGATATCGAAAGGCGCCAGTCCCAGTTTTGCCTGGACGCATAGCAGGGCTGCCAAAAATGCCAACAGCCCCGAAATGCCGGATATAAACATCCCGTGGTGCCGTATCGTTAATATCTCCCCCAGTTTCAGGGAATAGCCGCTTTTTATTATCGGCACAAATATCGCCAGTATAAAGGGAAGTTCATAACCTAAAATAAGTTTCATTTCCCGCGATGAGCCTAAACTTGCCAGGGGATTCCCTGAGGCAAATCCGGTAACGATAATAGCGAGCGACGGTATCGTCAAAAGATATAGCGTAACGATTAAATCGCCCAAAAACGTTTGCTGAGGGTTAATAGTGTTTATCCAGAGAATAGTTGCCGTCACCATGACGCTCGCCAGGCCGATCAGCGGCGCGCCCAGAAATATCGCGCGCGAAGCACTTTCGGGGATAAGAGTTTCTTTACCCAGAAGTTTCACGATATCGGTCAGCGGCTGCAGTAACGGCGGCCCGACGCGGTATTGCAGCCGCGCCGTAACCTTGCGGTCAACCCAGCTGGCGAATAGTCCAATTCCCGCGCTTAATATAAAACCATAAATGAATAAATATATTAGGTAAACCATAAGAACCTACTCGGCTTCGGTAACCGTTAATCGGTTGCGTAGCTCGTTACGGTTATCGTCTATCGTGTTTTGCCGATAGCCGAATAACGATTAACGATTCGAGTTACGCAACCCTTTAACGCTTTACGCTTTATCTCTATCCCAGTGTATCGAATGAACGATCAAGTTATCGCCCGCTAAAAATGTATTTTTATCCAACTCGCTATCGGCCTTAACTAGTTTTACCGCGCTATAGGGACAAGTCTTTATGCACAGCGGTTCGTCTTTTTCATTTCTCCGGTCAAGACAAAAGTCGCAGGCGTGGATTAAAAACGGGACACTCTCCGGATAAATCGTGCCGTAGGGGCAGGCGTGCGAACATGATTTACAGCTGACGCAGCGCATATTATGGCGAATCAGTAATTTGTTTTTATCTTTTTGCTGTTCAAGAGCTTCCCGGGGGCACGCCGCGACGCAGTGCGGTTCTTCGCAGCGGCGGCAAACCAGAAAATACGTTGCCAGCTCTCTGATAGAAGTAATGCCGTTATTGCCCTGGTTTTGACGGTGATATAAATAACTGCATTTTATCACGCATTCTTTACAGAGGCTGCCGGAACAGATATCGAGATCGACATAGAGCCGCACGTCGTTTCCTTTCTGCGGGGTTACGTTGGTTTTTCCTTCGTGTATTTGCTGCGCGCTATTATCCATAATTTTTTGCTCCGCAAAAAATTATCCGCATCCCCTTAGGGATGAGGAGAGACATTAAAATTGTTATTGAACTTTTTTTCAGTTTTCGTTTTCTGCAAATCCGCTCGTAGGCGGATTTATTTCTAAAATGATTATGCGGTTTACCGCATAATCATTTTAGTCCCAGAGCTCATGAAAATTCTTTATCTGGTTATAGGTAAACACCGGTCCGTCTTTGCAGCAATAGTATGTTCCCAGGCGGCAGTGGCCGCATTTGCCGATGCCGCAGGACATATTTTTTTCCATCGAAAGATAAAGATTATCTTCCTTAAAACCGAGCCCCAGTAATTTCAGGGTTACAAATTTCATCATGATCGGCGGCCCGCAAACAATAGCTATGCCGCCTGGGCAATCCATTTCCAAATTTTCTAAAATTGTCGTAACCAGGCCGACATTGCCCTGCCATCCTTCTTCGCTTTTATCGACCGTAATTTTAAAATCCAGCGCGTGCTGTTTCGGCCATTCGCTGATCTCATTCTTATATACCAGTTCTCTGGGATTTTTACAGCCGCCGCGAAAAATAAGATTTTTCAATTCGCCGCGCATTTCAAAAAGAGTATACATCAGGCTTCGGATCGGGGCAAAACCGCAGCCGCCGCCTACGACCAGGACTTCCCGGTTTTTGAATTTATCGGTAGGATAACCGTTGCCCAGGGGGCCGCGCACTCCGATAATATCGCCGGGTTTCAGCAAGTGGATTTTCGATGTTACCTTACCGACTTTCATCACCGTCACTTCCATGATTTCTTTTACCGACGGCCGCGAGGACGGCGTAAAAAACGCTTCTCCGGACCCGGGAATAGTAATCGCGACAAATTGGCCGGTGCGAAATTCCATTAGTTCCTTAGGCCGGAAACGAATGGTTATAATCGTAGGCGTTTCCGGGATAACTTCAAGCACCTGCGCTTCGATCGGCCGATAAGGATTCTCTTCTTTGCTGGGCATCAGCGTTACTCCATCAAAACATTTTAAATTTAAGAATAAAAAAAGGTAATCAGAAACCAAAACTTTTGTCCACAGATTTCACTGATTTTCACAGAAACTATGGATCAAGGTAATGTTAAAAAGCGAAATTAAAAAATTAATCTGTAAAATCTGGGCAATCTGTGGACAGGGTTTATTGCTTTAACGTTATACTGTTAAATCCACCAGTTTCCTTAATATTCTACGTATATCTATTTTCGCCGGGCAGGCCGAAATACAGCGGCCGCAGCCGGTGCAGGCGTAAACGCCGGCAACCTTGGGAAAATAATCAAACTTTTTCTCAAACCGGTTGCGCAGCCGCATCCATAACTTTTTACGCGGGTTAGCGCCGCCGGCGACCCGGGCAAAGTCCTTTATCAGGCATGAATCCCAGATGCGTAAACGATCCATATTCTTTTCGTCTTTCTGGTCGTAAAGCAAAAAACAGTGGCAAGTCGGGCAAATCGTATTGCAGGCGCCGCATTCGACGCAGGTCTTCGCTTCATCCTGCCATAACGAAGCGTCATAGTTTTTATCGATGATTTGTTTATACCGCGTTTGATCGGGTATGCTGTTTTCTTCGATATTTTTTTCCACTTGTTTTATCATATTGCTTCTCAAGGTTTCTTTTTCTTTTAACAAGCTATCGCCGGCTTGGGATACCAGCGCGGAAAATTTATCCACGACGCCCTGTCCTTTCGTTGAACCGATTTCTAAAATAAAACCACCGGCAATCGGAGAAAGATTTAAATCATAATCTTCCTGGGGGTACGGTTTTATGCCTAACGCTAGACAGAAGCAGGTATCGATGGCGCAGGTGCAATCGCAGGATAATATCAGATTATCGCGCCGCGCTTTAAGATAAAACGGGTCGGGATAATCATGGTTGCGGAAAACATGGTCTTGAACTTTGAAGCCTTTTAAATCGCAGGCTTTTACGCCGACGATGCAAAAAGGTTTTTTCCCATCCTCGGGCATTTCCGGACGAAAATCGCGCGCGATGGTTTCCCGGGCGCGGGAAAAAAATGCCTTCATCGGTTCGAACGGCCGGACTTCGCCCAGGGTTATATTTTTATCTAAACTGCGATAAGGCTGGTAATAACGCTGGCGGCCTTTTTTTACGGGGGCATAAACTAAAAAATCGTCCCCCAGTTTATCGAGCATTTTGTATAAATTATTCGTAGCTATATATAGCACGATTTTCCTGTTTATACCCCGTCAGGTTGCGCGGAGGCGGTTAATTGTCCGACGACTCCGGTTTTGATCACCGCGTTGGCAAAATAAATCGTATTTTCCAATTCCAATACCAGGTTTACGTTATTGATTACGACATTCTCGGGGCCATGCAAACGCATGGGCGCGAAATTTAATATTCCCTTTACACCGGCTTGGATCATGGTATCGGCAATTTGCTGGGCGGCAAAGTCGGGAACCGCGATGACCCCGATTTTAATCTGGTTCTGGCGGATGAAATTTTCCATTTCGGCGATGGGAAAAACCGGTATTTCTCCGGCCGCGTTTTGCTTTACGGTATTGATGTCAAATCCCGCGATAATTTTAATACTTTCTTTTTCGAAACCTTTATAATTCAGCAGAGCGGTTCCGATATTACCGATGCCGGCTACAACGACTTTATGGATTTCATCTTTTCCTAATAGCCTATTTAGATTATTGATAAGGTCGTCGATTTGATAGCCGCCCTTGCGGGTTCCGGAAATGCCGAATTGAGAAAAGTCTTTACGTACCTGTGTCGCGGTAACCCCCACGGCATCGGCTAAATTATCGGAAAAGATTTTAACAAATCCCAAAGATTTAAGCCGGTATAGAGCATTTTTGTACCGCGATAGGCGAATTACACAATTTTTGTTGGTTTTCATTGTGGGTATTATATGTTCTTTTTTTCACAACATTGGATAAAGTATACTACATGATTATGCGTAGTCAAGCATTTTTTGTGATTTTTATCACATCGAAACTAGTATTTCCTGTGCTTTTTTGAAAACTTCCTGGGGGGTAATCGCGCTCAGGCAGAGAAATTCTTTTACGCAGTTGTGGGCGAGGCAATTCCGGCAGCCGACATCTTTATGGAGATAAAACGACCGTATGCCGACTGGTTTCCAGCGGGTCGGCGAAATCCCCGGGTTCTTACGGCTGAAAATAGCGATTACCGGAGTTTCCATCGCCGCGGCGATATGCGCCGGGCCTGAGTCGTTAGAAATTAAAAGAGCGCCGCGTTTCATCAGGGCGCCGGTTTCCGCCAGGCTTAAGCGGCCGCGCAAGTCAATCACGCCACACTCGCTTACTAAACGTTCAGCCAAATTTTTATCTTCCGCCGCGCTGATAACCGCTATTTTGTATTTAGTATCTTTTTGTAACAATCTGATTAATTGTAAAAAATAGTTTTGCGGCCAACGTCGCGAGGGACAAGAAGCGCAAGGATGGATGATGATTATTTTTTCTTGAGGCGCGACGCCTTTTTCTTCCAGTACGGCATTTACCTTATTAATTGAATCTTCCCTGATGGGGAAAAAAATATTTTTGTCTTTGATGGGTATGTTTAAGGCCCGTAATAAATCCAGCGTGTATTCGATTTCGTGTTTTACCCCTTCCTGTTTTAGGTGAGGGATTTTTTTTGTAAGGAGCCAGCCGTTTTTTTTATCCCAACCGATCCGCTGAGGTATGCCGGCCAGGAAGGAGATGATATGAACGCGGTTGGTAGGATGCAGGATGATCACCCAATCGAATTTCTTTTTGCGTAAATAAAACGAGAATAAAAAGGAATGGAATAAACTATTTTGTTTTTTATCTTTGTCGTAGAGCACTACTTCATTTAAATCGGGATTAGCCTCAAAGATATCTTTAGCATAAGGCCGGCACATAAATGCGACATACGCTTTTGGATAGGCCAGGCGTATATTTTTGATAACCGGCGTGGAAAGAATCGCGTCGCCGATCCGGTCGGTGCGGACGATCAGGATACGTTTGGGGTCTTTTTTTGGGTTTATTTTAAAATTATCATTTAGCATTGGACATTTATCATTTTTTAAAAATTTAAAATGTGTAATGGTCAATGAACAATTTAAAATGAAATTACATTAAAATGTTTTCCACGGCGGTGGCAACAAGTTCGGCGTCTATTTTCATGCAGACATTATTATAACCGCAGGACATCATATCGCACGGCGCGATGGGGCAATCGCGATTGGTCAAAACTACCGATTTATCTGAGCTGGGACGGCTTCGTTCCGGCGGGGTCGGGCCAAATAACGCTACGCAGGACGTGCCCAGGTAAGACGCCAGGTGCAAAATGCCGGAGTCAACCCCTACCAGGGCCATTGCGTATCGCGAAATGAGATGGGGTAATTCCCACATCTGCGTTTTACCTACTAAATCGATAACGTTACCTATCGAAAGAATATCTTTATAGAAATCCCGCTCGCTATTTTTCCCTAATATGACAAGGGGATATTTTTTATTCATCCGGCTGACCAGCGCTTTTATCGATTCGTAAGGATATTGTTTTAACGACGAAAGCGATGTGCCGGCGATAAAGATTGCTTGCGGTAATTTTAATGCGTCGAGCCTGCTCTCTTCTTCTTTTGTAAGGATGAATTTACCAGGCAAAGAGCTTTGCCGGCCGGGGACACATTCCTGGGCAAGTTTTAAATATTTATCTTTCAGGTGCATATTTTTCGGGTACTTATTACGCCGGAAAGGCGTCCGGTTTTTACAATTGATCAGCGCCGGAATCGCCGTATTCTTAAAATCGACGGCGACCTCATATTTTCCCCATAATGACAGGACAAATTTAATTTTTTTTCCGATGCCGGCGCGCTTATCGAATAGAATTGTTTTGTCTACATGGCTATGGCGGGAAAGCATATCCTTTGTCGCCTGGGACGCAATCGCCGTTATTTTATCACCGGGGCAATTCACCTTAATAAAATCGAGCGCCGGCAGCGCCATAAACACATCGCCGAGGTTAGTGGGAAAATTGATCAAAATTCTTTTATCCATAAATTCGGCCTAAATAACATTTCGGCGCGTGGCCGAATTTATCCGTGATAATCAGTGTTAATCAGTGGCTGAAACACTTTTATTGTTGCGGTGATTTTTTCGCCGCCAATATTTTTTTTGTTTCCGCCAGCACTTCCTCCACCGTAATTTTTTTCATGCATAGGTTATCCGCGCAATTTGTTTTATAGCACGGGATTTTGCAGCCAACGCTCGAGTTTATTATTTTTACCGCTTGGCCCCGGGGGCCGGTTAATTCTTTCGCAGTAGGCCCGAATAAGACAAGGGTATTAATACCCATGGCAGCAGCTAAATGGGCCGGTCCGGAATCATTAGAGATAAAAATGTCGCAGCCGCTGATTATAGCGGCTAAGTCTCTTAAAGTTGTCTTACCGCATAAATCATAGGGTTTCATGCGTATACCGGACTTGACTTCCTCGATGAGTTTGCGTTCTTTTTCCTCGCCGATGAGGACAATCCCGCAATTTGTTTCCTTCACAAGAGTATCGGCTAATTTTGAAAAGTTTTCCGCCGGCCAGCGTTTTAAATCCCAATTGGCTGAAGGGTTGAGCCCTACGATAAAAGCATTGCGCTTACGCGTTTCGCCAAAAAAATCAGCGTATTTTTTTTGCTCGTCGGCAGTGATAAAAACTTCGCCGGATTTATCCGTTACAGGTATGCCGTATTTTTCAAAAAGGCCAAGGTAGTAATCTTGCCGGTGAATATTTTCTGCCGGCGGATCGATCCGGTTGGTCAGCAGCAAGAAGTTTTTGCTCCGGTTGTAGCCGACGCGCGTTTTTATCTCGGCGAGAAAACAAAGAAAAGCACGGGTCCATGAGCGATGGATTAAAAATACGGTATCGAATTTCTTTTTCTTAAGGGTAAGGATTAATTTTATCTTAGCGAACAGACTCCGGCCGTTATCTCGCTCGTCAAAAGTAATTATATCATCGATAAAGGGGTTATTCTGGAAAACTTCCCGCGTGCGTTCCGGAGTCATCACCGCTGCATAAGAATCCGGATATTTATTTTTAAGCGCGCGAAACGCCGGGGTGGCCATAACGCAATCCCCCAGCCAATTGGGCGTGACGACTAATATTCTGTTCATTTTTATTTAGGGTAACTGGGCTGCCTCAGGGTGAAGCTCCAAGGGAGCGGAACCCTGAATAACAAGAGGCCAGCGCCGTTAGGCGGTGGAGCTTCACCAACCGATTTTTTTTAACCGCTGCCATATTGCTTTATTTTGCGCCGGCACGGCTTTTACAAAAAAAGCGTTAAGCCGCTCCAAAGAATTGAGTTTTTCCTTGGCCGGCAGAGCCATATAATTCTTTAAATCATCAAGATTATAATAATCATCTGCGTTTTTTTCTTTCTTTTTCGCTTTCATTCTTTAGCTCCCGTATTTTCATTAAAGCTTTAATGTCAATCTTGTCTCTTTCCCGGCCGGCTTTTTTCTTTAAAACAATTAAATCATTTATTGAGATAAGCGGTATTTTTATCTTGTCGGCGCAGACTTCTTGCCGCCGCTTATAGGCTTGATCGAAGTCAATATATTTAACTACCATAATATCAATGTGTTCTATCGGATCGGCGGGATTGTAAAGCGAAAATACCTTCATGTGTTTTTCTTTTACCCACTTTTGCCTTTTGGCGACATCGGCTAATTCTTCAATTTTAACAGGCACCCCGGGCTTTAAGCCCAAGGCTTTTGCCATTGTTATGAATTTATTCAGGTTGGTTTTATTAAAAAAAAGTATAATATCTAAATCGCCGGTTGCTCGATAAAATCCATGAAGGTTTACCGCAACCCCGCCGATAACGAGATATTTAATTTTTTTATTTGCCAATTCTCTGAATATCCGCTCAAAAATCATATTTATATTTTACCACGAATGACACCGTGTTTCACGAAGAAAAATTGAACCTAAAAGTGTAGGGAAAAATTGGGCGCAGATTTGTTGGATCGGCGAAGGTAAAACTAAAAAATTTCACCACCCGCTCGCCTTGCTCGCTCGAGAACACCGAGCGCACAGAGAAAATACTTTTATTCAGCCACCGACTGTTATGGATAAAACTGGTTCTAAAAGATAATATAGTCCACAGATTTCTCAGATTACTCTGATTAAAAGAATAAGACGATTAAAAAATAAAAAATTTGATGTTCATGTTTTAAAATATTCTAAATAAATTTTTTTCTTATAATCTGTAAAATCTGAGCAATCTGTGGACAAAAGTAGTTTGATTTATTTCTGTTGTGATTTTTGGTCTGTAGCCTGCGGTCTGACGCCTGAAGTCTACTAGTAGGGTTTTTTTGGTTTCTTAAAAAAATTATAAATCCCGCTCAGCTTTACCCATAAACTGACACCCCGGTCGTCATTGGTTATTTTAATCCTCCGGAGGGCAAAGCGGTCGATATTTTCCGAGAATCCGCGGTTGGTGGTACAGGCGCATAGGTAATCGGCGCTCCTCACTTCCTTCAGCGTATGTTCGTTAAAACCGCCCACAGGATAGGAGATAGTTTCAACAGGCGTTTTGAATAGTTCCTCCAGGCTTTTTTTGGAATCGAAAATTTCCCGGCGCAGGATAGTGCTGTTTAAATCAGGTAAATACGCGTGCGTCAGGGTATGGGAGCCGACGGTTACTTTCGTATTTTTCAGGAGCCAATTAATGTTGTTTTTGGTTAAGTAATTGGGAGAGCCGATTTCGTCGACCACTACAAATATTGTAGCGGGATAATCGAATTTTTTTAAAATCTCTATGGCTTTTAGGTTATCGCGGTAACCGTCGTCGAAGGTTATAATCGCGATATTTTTCGGTATCGGTTTTTTGTCTTTGAGCATCCGGCAGTAATCGTCGAGGGGTATAACTTTGTAATTTTTATCTTTCAGGAACTTCATTTGTTTATAAAATACCTGCGGTTTTACCGCGGCGTAATTGGTTACCATATTTTCATCCAGCGAATGATACATTAATATGGGAGGAGCATATGTCGAGTGCAGGTGAAAATAAAAATAACCAAACCAGACGACGAAAAGTATTAACGCTGATTTTATAAAGTTTTTTATAATTTTTTTCATAATGAAACTTCACCGAGCTCAAGCCCAGGGGGCGTAGAGCGAGGTGGTAGTTGAATTACCCAGCACTAGCGAAGTGGTTCGAGAATCTCCTTATATACATTTTCCGCGCCGCGCGCCATTGCTTCAAGGGAAAACTTAAACGCGTCTTGATATCCCTGACGGGTCAGACCTTCGCGTAAATCTCTGTTCGCGATGAGTTCCTCTACCGCGTTTTTTAACGCGGGGGCCGTATATTCGTAAAACAGGAGGCCGTTTACCCGGTTTTTAATTATTTCCGCTATTCCGCCGACGTTAAATCCCACCACCGGGACTTTTTTAAAAAATGCTTCGACCACGGCATAGCCAAAGCCCTCTTTCCGGGAAGGCATTATCAATACATCAATTATATCTAAAAAATCGCCGGCGTCCAAGCAATAAAATGTTACAAAATCACGGCAATTTATTTTTTCGATAAATTTTTTCAGATTTTTTTCCAGCCGGCCCCTGCCGGCGACGATGAGATGGATATTAGGGTGTTCTACGGATAATTCTTTTATCGCGTCGAGCGCGAGGAAATGCCCTTTTTCTTCGGAAATACGCCCCAGGATTCCGATGAGAAAATCGTTATCGCTGAACCCATAATCGGCCTTACGTTTATTTTTTACCGAGAAGTATTTTTCGTCGACGCCGTTGTAAACAACGCGTATGTTTTCCGGGTCGAATTTCAAATCATTAACCAGATAGTTTTTTACCGCTTTGCTTACGGCGATCGAACGATTCCCGGCTAATTTAAACAATTTTCGCGTCAGGCCGGGCTTAAAAAATCCATGGAACGCGCTTACGTAAGGAGTTTTATATATTTTGAAAATAAGCCAGGCGAGAAATTGCGTAACCCTGGTATTGGCGTGAACAATCTGAATTTTTTCTTGCTTCAGGAATCCCGCCAGGTAAAAAAATGATAAAAATACTTTAGGGCTTAAGATTGCTTTGGTTTTTATCGGGATGAATTTATAACCGATGCCGTTTTTAGCTAATTCATCTAGCCATTCGCCCTTGTCGCTGCCGATCCAGACGGTATGCCCCAGAGATTTAAGTCCGCGCGCTAAATTAATTACATAGCGCGAGATTCCCCCCGTATTCAGATGAGTGGTCAGGATAAGAATGTTCATTAGTTCTTCATAAATAAGGCTATCGGGATATCGGGGTATCAGGATTTGGATATTAGGGGACTGGGATATTAGGTATTTCCTAATACCCTAATCGCCTAATTCCCAAATCCTAATTTCCCGATTTACCAATCCCCTTCTTTTAGAGCTTAGTCAGACATATTCGCCAATATTTCTTTCAGAATATGAAAAACTTCAGAGGGTGTTATGTGTTCCATGCAGGCGTTGTGCTCTTTTTGTTGCCGACATTCGGGTTGATAGCAAAATAAACACGGCGTATCTTTTTTAAAACATACGCGTAGATTGTCGGATTGAATGGTGTGGCGTCGGGGATCCGTAGGGCCAAAAAGGGCAATCACCGGAATATTTAAAGCGCAGGCCAGGTGCAGAGTTGCCGTATCCGGGGTAATAAACGCTTTTAATTTTTTTATTACTCCCGGGAGTTCCGATAGCGATATTTTACCGCACAGGTTTATGACTCTGTTCGATATGTTCGCTTCGATGTTTTCGGCAGTTTTTTCTGTTGTCTTGTCGCCGATCAGGACAATTTTAAACAAGGGGAAATTTTTTTCTGCCATATCGATAAAATGGGTAATGTTGTCTACCGGCCAATTTTTCGATTCCCAGCGCGAAGAGGCGCATACGGCAATGCCGATGTAGCTGCCGTCGGGTAATAATGGTTTTGTTTCTTGTTTTTGTTCCCAGAAGACAAGTTTTTTTTGTTTTAGCGTAATGCCTAATAATTTTAATATTTTTTCCTGTGAGTTTAAGGGGTTATCTTTAGTATCGTAAGGTACTTTTTTTGTAAGCAGCCCTCCCCAGCGCAGCTTGAAACCGAAGGAAAAAGACGGTAAGCTTAAAAAAGAAATAAGATGAGAGGCGCGGCTATTCTGTAGATCAATGATGTAATCAAAAGATCTACGGCGTAAATTTTTGGATAATTCCAGGATATTCTTGAGTTTTTTATAATCGTCGCCGACGGTGATTATTTCATCGACATAGGGGCAGCCGTAAAAGAAGGGAGAATATTTCTTTGAAGTCAGGAGGTTTACCTTACTGTCGGGAAAATTTTCTTTTATTGCTTTCAATGAGGGCAGAGAAAGAATAATATCTCCCAGCGACGATATCTTAACCGCGAGAATCCTTTTAAAGCTGATTGTTTTTTTATAAACATCGCGCGTTTGCTCCAGGCATTTATCCATGCTGTATAGATTTTCCGCTTTCTTTCTTCCGTTCAGGACGAGACCATTGGCGAGAGCGTCATCTTTAATAACGCTCAGGATACTATCGGTTAGCGCGTTGCTGTCTTTAGGGTCAACGAGGATACCGTCAACTTTATCTTCGATTACCTCGTTGAATCCGCCGACGCGTGTGGCGATAACCGGCACGCCGCAGGCAAATGCTTCCACAATGACCCTGCCGAAAGATTCGTCTTCGATCGATGAAGCGATAAGCATGCGGGCGTCTTTCAGGACATTTTCAACATCTTCGCGAAATCCTGAAAATTGAACATTGTATTCCAGGGAAAAACGCTTCGTAAGTGTTTTTAGGTAATTATAGTAATTCATCTTGGTTTTATCCGGGGCGCCGACGATTTTTAATATTAAATAGGGATTGGTGCGTACCAATTTTTTAAAACTTTCAATTAAGTACTCATACCCTTTTGCCGGCGCGATGCGGCCGATGCTGACGATAGTATTGTTGTTGAGGCGGTGCCGGTAATCGGTAAATTTAAATTTATTCAAATCCACCCAGCGGTTGATAATAACTATTTTTTCCTGCGCTACGCCGAAATTTTCCTTCATGTGGCGGGCGACAATTTTAGAGGGGCAGATTACAAATTTTCCCCAAGCCATCGGTTCGCTCCAGAACCGATTACTGTAAACTCCGTGCGCGGTGGTAATAAAGGAAGCGTTGGTCGCGCGCGAGGCGAAAAATCCTATCCAGGCGGGGACGCGGGAGCGGGCGTGAAGTATATCGATATTTTCTTTTTCGATTATTTTTCTTAAAGGATTTATTAAAAGCAGCGAAAACGGCGATTTTTTATATATCCCGAGGCAGTAATGGTTTACTTTTTCCTTTTGTATTTCTTTTGCCAGCGTTCCGCCGCCGGAAATGACAATATTCTCGATATCGCTGCCCTTGAAGTAGCGTACCAGGTCTACGACTCCCCTCTCTACTCCGCCTACGTTCAGGAATGGGATGGCCTGTAAGACACGCATTTAGTTATGTCCTCTTTGATGATTTTGAATGTCGGTAAAGGTTATGGTAACGATGCCAGTATGGGTTATGGCTACGGTTAAGGCTGCAAATTCGTATTAGCCTTAACCATTACCTTTACCTAAACGGGCTTCGTAACCTTAGCCTTAACCTAGCAGTATTACAATATCTTTTTAATCGCCGCCTTAACCGCTTCCCGGTTGTCTTCAAAGATAGTCGAGGTTTTCAATTTTATGCCCCTGATACTATAAGGGTGATATAAAAAGTCCACGTCTTTTTCTATTGATTGCAAAAAAACCTTATGCTTGTCTACATGTTTTTCCAGCAAGACGCAAACGCACGGTTTTTTTAACGATAATGTTTCGGAAATCATGGAAATACTTTCGCTGGTGACAAAAACGGCGTCGGACATTCCCACGAAACCTTCGAAAACGAAATCGTAATTTTCCCGGTTGGCGTAAACAATCTTTTCCACAACTCCGGAGGCGGCCAGCTCTTTGTTGATGATCGCTTCTGCCGCTTCCGGCGTGCGGCGGGAAGTGCTGGCGAGAATTTTATAGTTATTCAGTTCGGCAAATTTTTTTAATTGGCCGAGAAATATCCCCAGGTTGTCGACAAATTCTTTTCGATCGCTGCGCGGGCCACCCAGAAAAAGAGAAATTTTTTTCCCGTCGGCAATATTGAATTGCTTTTTACATTCGAGTATCTTTTCGCTGAAGTTGGCCGGATAGGACAACGCGCCTCTCACTTTGACTTCGTTATCCGACCATGTCCGGTCATGCTCCGGGATAAGGCATAGGTCGAACCGCCTTAAGGGGATATTCGAACGCAGTATCGTTATCGCTTTCGCGCCCAGGCTGGAAGCGATTATCCTATTGACCGGCGAAACGAAGCTGCCGGTACTTATCACGACATCGGCGTAAGTGCGTTCTAATTGTTCAAATGTGTTTTGAGTCAAAAGGTATTTAAGGCAGCGGCCGCAGCCGAGGCAGCCCCGGGAAGAAAGAAGCGCGCATATTTCGCAAAGATTTCTGGTTAGTTTATTCTTATACTTCACTTCGATGATTTTGCTGCGCATGGCCAAACCTTCTTCTTTCAGGAATGACAGCAACGCCTGCGATTGCTTAAGGTGGCCTAGTTTGCCGTCGCTTAAAATAAGAATATCACGGTCGTTCTTATATTTGAAGCGTTTATGCTGCCAGAGGTAATTTGCCGGGTACTGCGTTAAATGGTCTTCATACATTTTGTTGATTTCCCGCAGCAATTCATTATCGTTTTTATTGGTCACATCCAGCGGCCCTTTCAGTTCGGAAACATGATTGAAGAATTTGGTACGGCGTGTGAATCCGACAAAAATATTTTTGTTAAATTTTCTGGCGATATGGATCGCTCCGGTAGGCATCGGCACGCTGTGGCCAAAAAAGTCTACCGGGGGGGCGTTATCCTCTGCTCCATGGTCGGCCATTAACCCGACAAGCCAGCCCTGATGCAGAAATTTTATTATATCTTTCAGGGAAAAGCATACCTGTAGTTTGTTCTGTTGCCTTAATTCATTTAAAAATTTATCAAGTTTTTCATTCTTTTGTTTTTTTACCAGGATCGCATAGGGTATTTTTTGCGCCAAGGCAAAATTAAAAAACTCCCAATTTCCGGTATGTATACCTACGATAACGCCGCCTTCTTTCCCAAGCTTATCAAGGCCTTGCAAATGCGTGTATTTTAATAATTTGGGAGCAATTAGATTCTCGACGATGATCAACCCCAAATTGGAAAAACTTTTTCTGGCGATGCGTTTTATTTCTTTATTAGTTTTATCAGGGAATGATGATTTTATATTACGGAAAGCTATGGTTCGCTTGCGCGGGTTGGCATAAATGGCCAGTCCGATTGTTTTTCCGAAAAGAAAGGAAAACCACAGCGGCATTTTCAGGAGAATTTTTTGAGCTAATTTTATAAAAGTATACATATTTTTAAAAAACGGTTAGGGCAAAGGCAATGATGCCGTTAAAACTTGGCTAGGGCAAAGGTAATGATGCCAGTATGGGTTATGGCTACGGTTAAGGCTGCAAATTCGTATTAGCCTTAACCATTACCTTTACCTAAACGGGCTTCGTAACCTTAGCCCTAGCCGGTTTTTTACCGGCATCCTAACCCTGGCCATAGCCCGGTATTTATCATACCGGCTTCGTTATCCTAGCTTTAGCCTAATCATTTTATTAAACAATTTTCTACTTCTCGTAAGAAATTTTCGCTGTCTTCGATTATCATCTCTATATCCATGACGATTACCCGTATTTTCCCCGGCGGTAAACCGGGAAGATGGTATTTATCTTTGCGGGTTATTATTATATCGTTTATTCCTTCATCTGCCAGCTCATTCTGAATTTTCTCGAATTCCTTTTCGCTTAATTCATAGTGATCGGGGTAAGTTATTTTTTTCGCCACTTTTACCCCTTCTTTGCTAAGCATCTGGAAAAAACCATCGGGGTATCCGATAGCGGTAAGCGCCGCTGTGGGGCGGCCGCTAAAATCCCCGGAGTTAACGATATTATCCCGCAAATCGCAAAATTTTTTTATTTTATACCCGGAGGTAAATATTTTTAAATGAGGGGACTTCTTTTTTGTTTCGGACTTGAATTCATTGAGGCCGGCCGCTTGCTCAGCGTGGTTAATAACAAGTATATTCGCGCGCTTTAACGAAGACAGCGGTTCGCGAAAGATTTGCGCCGGAATCAACCGGCGGGGAAGTTTTAATTCTCGCGCGCCCATCACTACAATATCGCATTGCCGGGCGAGCTTGCGGTATTGGAAACCGTCATCAAGAATAAAAACGCCGTACTTTTCCGATAATTTTCCGGCTAACGCCGCCCGGTTTTTATCCGCGTAGACTATCGCCCCACTTTGTTCGATTAATTTATTTTCATCGTCGCCGTATCCGCGGCGCAATATCGCGATTTTATAGCGCGCGGATAATTTTTGGTATAAATATAACGTGAGAGTTGTTTTACCGGTTCCTCCCCACGAAAGATTCCCGACACTGATTATTTTTTTTGTCGAATAAAAAATAGGGGTTATTTTTTTATCGTAAGCGAAATTGCGGATACCGACAACCGCGCCGTAAATCCCGGATAAAAATATCAACAAAGCGCGGAATAATACCGCGGCAATGTTTTTGTCATCACCGGCGAGGAAATCCACATACCATTGTTTTAATCCAGATTTAAGCATGATATTATTAATTTAACGTTATTTTCCGTGGCGCCGGTTTGCTCACGAAACACCTTAGCGCAATTCTTTTGTAATTTTTCGCGTTCGTCTTTATCGTTGATCAATAATATTAGTTTTGATGTTAATTCTTCCGTATCTCTTACCTGAATCCCCGCTTTTTCCGCATGGACAATTTCGGCGATATCGCTGAAATTGTCCATGAACGGTCCGAAAATCGTCGGCTTTCCTAACGATATCGGTTCTAAAATATTTTGCCCGCCATGCTTTACCAGGCTGCCGCCGACAAAACAAATATCGCTCAGCGCATAAAAATAGAGTAATTCGCCGATAGTGTCGAGCAAAAATACGGTATCGTTATTAACTTCGTTTTTTTTTGCCGCGCTCAGGCGTAGGGGTTTTAACCCTTCCGCGATTATCAGTTTTTCGATTTCCGGCGTTCTTTCGATGTGACGCGGCGCGATAATCAGCTTAATATCGCTGCGCTTCTTCCGGATTTCCTTGTACGCTCGCAGTGCGTATTCTTCTTCCGGACAATGGGTGCTGGCTGCAATTAAAACGATATTCCCCGGCGGAGCGATAATCCCGGAATATTTTACTTTAACTTTGGTCAGCGTATTGTTATCGAGATTTATATTATCGAACTTCATGTTACCGGTAATTTTTATCTTACTTTCGGGACAACCTAAGTCAATAAAGCGTTGCCGGTATTCTTCATTTTGAACCGCGACTATGGCGCATTCTTTTAACGCGTATTGCACGATAAATTTAAAACGTTTATAGCGATTGATAGCTTTATCGGAAATTCTTGCGTTAATAATCGCAATCGGTATGTTTTTCCGCGATAAGCGAAAAAACAGATTGGGCCATATTTCTGTTTCCACGGCGATGAAAATTTTTAAATTGAACGTTTTAATAACGTGCCTGATAGCAAACGAGATATCGAAAGGGAAAAAAATTATTTTCGCCCGGCCGGGATACCTTTTTTTAGCTAAGCGATTGCCGGTTAAAGTGGTGGCAGAAATTATAATCTCGTAATCGCCGTATTCTTTCAGTTGTTTCAGTAAACCGTCTAAAAGATTGACTTCGCCGACGCTTACCGCCTGAATCCAGATACATTTTTTTCCCGGCGGCGGCGCCGGTTTGGTATCGGTAAACCCCAATTTTTCCTTCAGGGCGGCGAAAGTTATTTTTTTGCGCCAGAAATAAACCGGGAGATATACGATTAGCCCGGCAAAAAAAATAATATCGTAAAAAAAGAAAACGATATTTTCGATAAAAGCTTGGGATTGATTTTTTTCGGTTATATCGGGCATTGAATAATTATAATTTTAGAACATCAATCTACGCCTGCCTTGGTGAAAACTTTCTTTGCCTCTATTTTTTCTTTGCGTACTTTGCGCCTTTGCGGGAAAGGTTTCCTTTAAGCCCGCGGATGTGCCTTGTCATAAACTTTTTTCAACGTATCCATGGTTAAATGGGTATAGATTTGCGTCGTCGCGATGCTGGAATGGCCTAATAGTTCCTGGACGCTGCGCAAATCCGCGCCGTGATTCAGCAGGTGCGTGGCGAATGAATGGCGAAAGGTATGCGGTGAAATACTCAAAGTGATTGACGTCTGGTGTATATATTTGTTAACAATATTTCGTACGCTACGGTCGGTCAGGCTTCCCAGCCGTTTGTTTACTAATAAGGAAGGATTTTTATCATTTCGGCGGTCGATATATTTTTTTAACGCTATAATTGCCGGTTCCCCCAGGGGCAAAAGCCGTTCTTTTTTTCCCTTGCCGATAACCTTTGCGATTCCGCTGATTAAGTCAACATCGTTAATTTTTAGCGATACCAGCTCCGCGACTCGCGCGCCGGTAGAATAAAGCGTTTCCAGTATCGCTTTATCTCTTAGCGTCATGATATCGTCGCCTTTGGGGGCGTTTAGAATCCGAGAGATATCTTCTTCGGTTAAAAACTTCGGCAAAGGTTTGTCGAGTTTAGGGTAAATTAAAGATACCGCCGGGTTATTTTTCATTTCCCCTTCTTTTACCATGAATTTAAAAAAACTTTTCAGGGTGGAAATTTTTCGCGATAAGGTCCGTTTATTGAATTTTTTTTCGCTCAACGAACTCAAAAACTTACGTAAAAGAAAATAATCGATATCTTTTATGTCTTTCCCGCCGGAAGATTGGAGAAAGGCATTGAATCCGCGAAGGTCGATCTCGTAGTTTATGATGGTATGGGATGAGTAATTTTTCTCGATATTGAGGTAATTGAGGAATTTGTCGGTGTAATAGGAGAAAGGTATCATTTTTTTGCTCCGCAAAAAAATCTGTTCATCCGCTTCGCCCCGATACGCCTGAATATCGCGAAAATCTCTTTCAGACATTTTCGCGAAGCTTTCGGGACTCCGCTTATGCTTCGCGGATGAAAAGGCAGCCTATTTTGCTGGGGGATACCGGCGATATCAATATCGGTTATCGATAGAATAGGGCCTTTATCCCGTTAGTACGGTTAGTGAGGCGATTTATGTTAGTTAGACGGCGATTGCGCCGGCGTGTTACTTTCGTTGTTTTTTTCCGGCGTGGTTTCGGTTGTCGTCGGCGCATTGTCTATTGCAATCGGGGTTCCGGCTGCGGCGATCGGTGGCCCGGCTGTATCGGCAGACGTTCCGGCTTCCTCGGAAGGCGGCACTTTGGCTTCTGTGGAAGCCAAAGTGGGTAGATTCCGTGACGTGTAGCGGCAGGCGGGGAATTTACTGCACCCGTAAAACGCCTGGCCTCTTTTATTCCGGCGCTCGATGAGCATGCCTTCTTTGCACAGGGGGCATGCCGTATCGGTCAAGATGCTTTCCGCGTATTTGCATTTGGGAAAAGTGGAGCAGCTTAAAAACTTCCCCCGCCGCGACCATTTTATCACCATGGGGCTGTGGCATTGCGGGCATTCTTTATCATAGTAGACGACATCTTTTTTGGCGACTAACGCTACTTCATCCACTTTAGCTTTAAAGGAAGGATAAAAATCTTCGATAATCTTTTGCCAGGTTATTTTGCCTTCCTCGACTTCGTCAAGCTTTTCTTCCATTGAGGCAGTAAAGTCTTCGTTCATAATCGTGGGAAAATGCTCAAAGATGAAATCGTTGACCTTCATGCCTAATTCTGTAGGCGTAAAGTATCCCTTTTCCCGGCGGATATAATTTCGCCGTATCAAGGTCGAGAGGGTGGGCGCGTAGGTAGAAGGCCGGCCGATTCCTTTCTCTTCCATAATTTTTACCAGGGAGGCATCGTTAAAATGCGCCGGCGGCTTAGTTATGTGTTCGATAACTTCCATCCCCTCTACTCTAACAGTCTCATCTTTGCTCATAGATGGTAATGCGATTTCATTGTCTTCCCGGTCTAAGATTTTTAAAAATCCGTCAAAGATGAGCCGGCGTCCCGACGCTTCGAATTCCGCTGATTTAGAAGATAACGATACCTTTGTATTTTCATATACCGCTTCTTTCATGAAGGAGGCAAGAGTGCGCTTCCAGATTAATTCATAAAGTTTTAGCCCATCTTCGTCTAAATATTCTTGAATGTCGCCATATTTACGCTGGATACTGGTCGGCCGGATAGCCTCATGGGCAAATTGAGCCCCCTTTTTTTCTTTATAGCGGTGTTCCTGAGCCGGCAAGTAATCATTCCCGTACTGGCTGACGATGAAATCCTTGATTTCATGTTTTGCCTTGGGGCTGATATGGAAGGAATCGGTACGCATGTAGGTAATAAGTCCGGCTTGTGTTCCCCCGATATCGATACCTTCATAGAGTTTTTGCGCGACCAACATTGTTTTCTGCGATGAAAAATGAAGGCTGTTAAAGCCGTCCTGCTGCAACAGCGACGTTATATAGGGCGAAGGCGGTTTTCGTCTGGTTTCTTTTTTTACGATATCGTTAACTCTGAAGCTTTCGGTTTTTATTTCTTCGATGCATTTTAGAGCTTCTTCCCGGGAGGCAAAAACTGCCTTATTCCCTTTATAATTCTGGAGTTCGGCTTCGAAAATATCCCCCCTTATGCTGAATTTTGCGTTTATCGAATAGGTTGTTTCCGGAATGAAAGCTTTTATTTCCCGTTCCCGGTCGACGATGAATTTTAACGCGACCGATTGGACTCTTCCCGCGGAAAGGCCCCTGACAATTTTCTTCCAGAGCAACGGCGAGAGAAAATAACCGACGATTCGATCGAGGACGCGCCGGGCAACCTGAGAATTTACCTTATTCATGTCGATTTGCGCCGGTTTCTTAAAAGCTTCACGCAGGGCGTCTTCGGTGATTTCATGAAATTCGACCCGGTAAAATGTTTTTTCTCCTTTTTCTTTGGATAGTTTTTGTTGTATGTGCCAGCCGATTGCCTCTCCTTCCCGGTCAGGGTCGGTAGCGATATAAATCGTCTTTAATTCATTCGCTTTTTTCTTCAATTGCGATATTATTTTTTCCTTACCCTTGATTACGTGATAGTCGGGGGCAAAGCCGTTTTCTACGTCAATCGAGAGTTTAGCTACGGGTAGATCGATGAGGTGGCCCATAGAAGGGATAACATCATAGTCTGGGCCTAATATCGCGTGGATAGTTTTGGCCTTAGTCGGTGATTCGACGATTACTAAATATTTACTCATTCTCTTTTCTCATGCTCCCTTAATTGTAAATGCCGCTCTAATTTAAAACAAAAAATTTTTACTACAGAAGGCACGGAGAGGAAAATATTTAAGATAAATTTTTCAAACTGAATACGACAACAAAACCGTAAAGATTTTACCACCAAGACACTAAAAATATTTTAAGATTTTATTTTTTCTTTAAAATTGTTTAAGATGATTTTCAGGAAACTTGTTGAAAACATACAACAAAACCAAAAGATTAACCACCAAGGCACCAAGAAATACTAAAATATAAATAACTATCTTTTTCTTTGTGCCTTTAGTGCCTTGGTGGTAAATTTTAGGTTTTTATCCATATTCTGTAGTTTATATTTTATTCTCTGCCGACCGGCGTTTTGATAAAACGCGACGGCGCGGCTTCTTTTATTAATCCTTTCAACTGCAGGCCCAGAATGATCTTATTTATCGTTGCCGGCGTTAGTTTAGTTTGACGCATGATCTCTTCGATATATGTCCCGCTGGAGCAAATTGTATCGAAAACTATTCTTTCATCCTTGTCGATGTTTATTGTTTGCCCGCCATCTTCCTTTTTAAAATCAATATTAAGCTCTTCGATTATATCTTCTATGGAGTCGACTAATTTTGCCCCGTCTTTTATAAGGCTATGGCCGCCCTTGCTTAACGGCGAATCGGCGTTACCGGGAAGAGCGAAAACCTCCCGGTTTTGCTCCATGGCCAGGCGCGCGGTGATGAGCGCGCCGCTTTTGGCCGCTGCCTCCACGACTAAAACTCCATGCGACAGGCCGCTGACAATGCGGTTACGCCGGGGAAAATTTTCCTTTAACGGCGGCGTACCCAGGGGGAATTCGCTGATTAAGGCTCCCTGAGAGCATATTTGTCCGGCTAAGCGGATATTCTCTCGCGGATATATATTCAGTAATCCGCTGCCTAAAACCGCGACGGTTTCACCGTTACGCAAAGCCGCTTTGTGGGCCGCGGTGTCAATCCCCCGCGCCAATCCCGAAACAACCGTAATGCCTAACGATGCTAATTTATAGGAGAATTCCTCGGCCATGGAAATCCCGTATAGCGTAGGAAGCCGCGTGCCGACGACCGCAAATAAAAATTTATTTAACGCCGCAATATTGCCTTTTACGTATAAAACAAGCGGCGGCCGGCTTATTTCTTTCAGGATGTTGGGATAATCCACGTCAAAAATATCAATAACGTTAATTTTTTCTTTTTCAATGAGCTTTAATTCTTTTTCCAGAGAACCGGAATCCCGTACCTGCAGGATTTTTTCGATATCTTTTTCATCGAGAGAGGCGATTGATTTGAATTCCGGCCCCTGGGCTTGGAGTATTTTATCGGTATCGTCAAAAAACTTTATTATGTCTTCAGTTTTTTGAGGTGCTAAATCAACGAGATTTAAAAGTATCGAACCGGTCTTAGCCATTTTTATTTTTTTCTCCGCAAAAAATAAAAATAATTTCGTTTGCGATTTTTTGCGGAGTTTTATTTTTTGTGTTTATAAAATAATGCGCTTTCCGGTAATAAGGTTTGCGGTATCTTAATAGTTGCTGTATCCGCTTCAACGGATTTGCGACATCAAGCAAGGGGCGTCTTTTTGTTTTTTTTATCCGTTCCCAGATAACCGATGCCGGAGCGGTAAGGTTAACGATTATTCCGGTATTGCGCATAATCTCGGCGTTTTCTTTATTGCAGATTACGCCGCCGCCGCAACTGATTACCAACTTGTTTTTCCGGGAAATTTTTTTGAGTAATTTATTTTCCAACTTACGGAAATAGGTTTCGCCTTTAGCCTTGAAAATATTTCTTATTGTCTGTTTTTCGTTTTTTTCGATTGTCCGGTCCATTTCGATAAACTCCCGGCGCATTTTTCGCGCAAGAAATTTACCCACGGTAGTCTTGCCCGTGCCCATGAAACCAACGAGATAGATATTGTTCATGAATTTTATATTTTGTCAAAATGCTGCCGTAGGGGCGAGGTAATAAAATTTGGTTTGCCGCAAAGCGGCAAAGCTTAATTTTATTACCTCGCCCTCTAATCTATGATTGATTTTGCAATTATTTTTTAGAGGGCCGGGCATGCCCGGCCCCTACAGGATTGTTTATTTTGTGTATTTTTTAATCAATTCCAACGCGATGATGTTGCGCTGAATCTGGTTTGTCCCTTCATAAATCTGGGTGATTTTGGCGTCGCGCATAAATTTTTCTACCGGGTAATCGCGCGTGTAGCCGTAACCGCCAAAAATCTGCACGGCATCGGTGGTAACAGACATCGCCACATCCGAAGCATACATCTTGGCCATGGCGCTGGGGGCGGAAACATCTTTGCACCCCCGGTCTACCATTCGCGCTACAGTGTAAATTAAACTGCGTGCCGTTTCGACCTTGGTGGCCATATCGGCAAGCATCCATTGTATTCCCTGGAATGAACTTATGGGTTTACCAAATTGAACACGGGTATGAGCGTATTCGACCGCCGCTTCCATTGCCCCCTGAGCAATGCCTAAAGCCTGCGCGCCGACTCCCGGCCGGGAGTGATCAAAAGTTTTCATGGTAGCGATAAAACCAGCCCCTTCTTTACCGCCTAAAAGCTGGTCTTTATGCACTTTGCAGTCGGTGAAAATCAATTCGCGGGTGGAAGAAGCGCGAATCCCCAGCTTCGCCTCTTTTTTACCAAAACTGAATCCTTCCATCCCTTTTTCTAAAATAAACGCCGAGATACCGCGCGGGCCGCGGGCTTTATCGGTTACGGCAACCACGCTGTAGGTTTGCGCGTCGCCGCCATTGGTGATGAAGCACTTGGTACCGTTTAAGATATAGTAATCACCTTCTTTGCGGGCAATAGTTTTAATGCCGGAGGCATCCGAACCGGCTTCCGGTTCGGTCAAGGCGAACGCGGCCAGCTTATGGCCGCCGGCTAAATCCGGCAGGTATTTTTTCTTTTGCGCTGCGGTTCCGCCGATTAAAATCGGCAGGGTACCTAAAAATGACGCGGCATAAGCGGTCCCGACACCGCCGTCTACGCGGCAGATTTCTTCGGTGGCGATGCATAGTTCCATAAGCCCTGAACCGGGCACACCGCCGTATTCTTCCGGGATGCACAGGCCGAATAAATCGGATTGGCCCAGGATTTTCATAATTTCGGCGGGGAATTCTTCTTTTTCGTCGTATTCGCGCGACACTGGCTTGATCTTTTCTTCAGCGATTTTTCTCACCAGGTCTCTTAGCATCTGTTGCTCTTCGGTTAAATTATAATCGACCAGAAACATTCGGTCCCTCCTTTTAATAGCGCCATAGCGTCAAAGTGTCAGAGCATCAGAGCGTCAGATCAGAGAAGAGTTTAATTTCGATGTTGCTTTGACACTGTTTTATTGTTTTGCAAAACGAAAAATAACCGCCTTTTCGTTACAATTGGGAAACGAGACGCAGTTGATGCAGTCGCTCCATATTTTATGGGGCAAATCTTTCTTGTCGACTTCCGTAAACCCCTGTTTTTTAAAGAATCCGTCTACAAAAGTAAGGGCAAATATATTTTTTAAACCGAGCTGCTTTGCTTCTTCCAGGCACTGCCGGACTAATTTTACTCCGATGCCGCGCTTTTGATAATTTTTAGCCACCGCCAACGACTTGACTTCGGCTAAATCTTCCCAGCCGATGATGTGCAGGGCGCAGCAGCCGCAGACCTTGCCTTTATCAGTATACACCCAGAAATCGCGGATATGTTCATAAATATAATTTAGCGAACGCTCCAGCAGCTTTCCCTTTTTTGCCCAAAAGGCAAGAAGGTCGTAAATTCCCTTAGCATCGTCGATTGCAGCTTTTCTCAGCATAATCAAAGAATTGTAATCCGATTTAACCCTAATGTCAACCCGAAAAACGTAAATTTTCAGAAAACAAAGGGCTGGATACATTATCCAGCCCTTATAAATATCGACGTTTGCCTGGTTGTCGTTACTTTTTCTTTGTTTCTTTCTTCGGTTTAGGCACGACTTTTTTATTCAAAGGCGTTCTAGGGAGCTTGGCGAAATAATCCTTCAACGCGTAATACGCCGTTTTTGGCAGGCGCTTGTCGATATAGAACGTGCCCCAGGACACTTCTTTTTCTTCGCTGCTTAAGGCTGCGATACCAAACCACTCCTCGTTCATATTTAAGTTATCCTTGGCGCGGACGTCGTTAAAGTATGAGCCGTTGGACCACCCCGCTTCTTTGTTATGGATGTTCCAGTCCGGCTGGTAGCCTTCGTTATGTTTCCACCATTCGTCGGTCCACTCAAAAATAGTCCCGCCCAGGCAGTTGCCGTCTTTCTGGCCGCTGAAAGTAGAGCTGTTGTAGATTTCATTCCATTGCGATAGGAGGTATTTAGCTTGCGTATCCTGGTCTTCGATATTTTTGAAAGCGTCGTAAGAGTCGCAGCCAAATTCCGAAAGAAACAGCGGTTTATCAAAAAACGATTTAACTTTCCGGAACAAGCCGGCGAAAGTTTTGCCGCGGTAAGCGATAATCCCCAGGGCGTCGATGTCCGGGCAATTTTTAGCGGCGATATTAAGGTAGTTTTCTTCGCCGTTACTCATAACCACCGGATGGATTTTGTCGATTTTTTTGATTTCCTTCACCAGTTCATTGATAAATTTATAATAAATTTCTGCTTTGGCCATTACCCTTTGCGCTTCTTCCAGATTTTCTATTTCCGGAGACGTCCAGAAGCCGATTTTTCCGGAAAAAGTATAGTTATTTTCGTTACCGAGAATCCACATCAAAAGGCCTTTTTCATCTTTCAGGGCGGCGATAATTTTGAGTATCCTTTCTTTGGTTTGTTTTTGAAATTCCGGGTCGGCATAATTAGCGCCGGGATAGCTCCAGAGGCCTAACCAGTCGCTGGCCAAGGTGTAAATGCCGTATTTATCATGCATCTCTTTGATAAACTGTTTGACTTTTTCCAGGTCGCTGTCCACGGAGTAGATCCGGACGCAGTTGATGCCTGCTTCTTTCATCAGTTTTCCGTCAACCAGCCAAGGCTTTTTTTCGTCGAGAAAAAAATCTTCGTCATATCCGGCGCCGATCGGCCGCGGGCTGTAAATCACGCCCTTCATCAAAAACGGTTTGTTTTTGACATAGAGAGTATAGCCGCCTTCTTTGGAAGTTTTGATGATTGCTTCCTCGGCGTAAGCTAGGCCGCTGATTATGCTTGTTCCTATTGTCAGAATAGCAAAAATTTGCCGGATACGTTTCATATATGACTCCTATTCGTTCTAAGATGTCAGCTTCTTTAATGTTTTTTAGGCCACTGATTGACACGGATAAAGCACAGATTTCAATAACGAAAAATGTTATATTTTTAATCCGTGTTCAATCCGTGTCCATCTGTGGCTAAAAATCTGGAAAATTTGTTGTGTTTATTTTCTTAAATCCGCCGCAGGCGGATAGGCTATAAAAATATTGCGGCATACCGCAATATTTTTATTCGTACTTAATTTCGTCTAAATAGAATACTATACCATTTCCGCCATTAACGTCGGTGTTGGTTGCCCAGCAAAAACCGCCGATTATGTAAGAAAGGTCGCGGCCGGTCAGGTCGATTTCGTATTGTTTCCATTCGGTCGTTAAGGTAATCGGCCCGATGCTGTTGCTGTCGGAGTCGATATAGTCGCCGCTGGAGATGCCGCCGATTTTGAATTCGTTGATGACTTCCCCGCCCTTATCGCCTCTTACCCAGAAGGTAAGTTTTTTCGCGCCGGTTAAATTAAAACCCGTCTTAGGAACTGTCCCCCAGTTATTGGCCGGTTGCTGCCAGAAAATTCCTGCCCAGCCGGTTCCCGACTTATTTTCATATTCGACGCGGATACAGGTTTGGCCGCTAAAGGGAAGGTTTTTCCATTTAGGGTCGAACTTTAAGTCTTTGGCCGCCGTCGCCGGCATCCAGCCGCTGGGGATATAGTGGTTGTCCAGCGAACCGGCGTCGGAATAGACATAAAACGGGAAATTTATCTTCTTTTCCGTTTTCTTTAAATCTTTTTCATAAACGTAACCGATATTGTCGAGGTAAATGGTTTGTTCTCCGCCGGCCTGGTCGGCATTAAAAACGAGACACAATCCGCCGTTTACGTAAGAAAGGTCTTCTCCCGCCAGGTTAAGGGAAAACTCCTGCCACTCTTTGGTTAATTTATAGGGGCCGTTTTCTACGCTCAGGGAGTCAGCGTAAGGAAGCGGTTCGTTGGTCGTCTGGTTTTTAGTAATGCCCCCGATTTTGGCGATAGTAATGACTTCGCCGCCGTTTTTCCCGCGCGCCTTAAATGTAAGTTTATTAAAACCGCTTAAGTCATAACCGGTATTTTTTGTTCCCCAGTTATTTTGGGCCGATTGCCAGTAGATACCCGCCCAGCCCTGTCCGGCTGATTTTTTTGCGCTATAAACAATCTTAAGACAGGTAGCGCCGCTGGCCGGATTATCGGTGGACTGATCGCTAAATTGTAAATCGTTGACATCGCCCATCCAACCGCTGGGGATAAAATGATTTCCCGTAGCGCTTTTTTCGGTGAAAATATCAAACTTTTCGCCGGTTACTTTTTTCGCTTTTTTCTCCGGCAGCGCGGGGGGGGTAACGGGAGCCGCCGCGGGAGCGGCTTCTGCCGCTATATTTCCTGTTTGCGTGGTTGTGTTTACGGCTTGCGCGAAAGCCACAAAGCTGAATAGCCCCAATCCTAAAAGTGTTAACCCAAGAATCTTATGCATTGTTTCCGACCTCCTTCTTTTTAAGGATATCCAGGTATTGGGTAATTAGGATTTGGTGATTAGCCTATTGGGATATTAGGCGATATCCCCAATTTCCTAATCTCCAAATCTCCAAATCCTGATACCCTGATGTCCTAATATCCCTCGTTTTTACTTTTTGCCCATAACTCCTGATACGTAAAGTACGCTTTTTTAAGCTCGCGTAAATAGGGCGAGTTTTTGCCGTTTCCCTGGCCGCAGATACCCAGCCACTCCTCATGCATATAGCCGTCCAGAAACGGCCCGGACCATAATCCTTTTTTATCATGATAAAACGGTTCGTAGGCTTTCCACCATTCGTCGAGCCATTCAAAGGCGTATCCGCCGACGGCATTACCCGCGCCAAAGCCGCAGGAGTTATTTTTTATGTCCTGCCAGGCGTTACGATGGTATTGGGCCTGGAACCCTTCCGCTTCCGGCAGGGTATAATTCTTTGCGTAAGAAGCCGCGCCGTACTCGGTGATCATCGCCGGCCGGTCAGCAGCGCGCTTCACCTCTTCCCAGAAGTCAAGAAAACCATATTTCCCCCGGTAGGAATTTGCTCCGTAGACGTCGACGTCGGGGCAGTTTGCGCCAAAGATATCCAAATCGAGCGTATCGCCGCCGGCGATACCAACGGGACGCTTTTGGGGGTCGAGCGATTTTATCAGCTTTGTCGCCTCGTTGACAAACTTAAAAAAGCTTTCCGGTTTTTTATTGGCGTTACAGCCATAACCATAAACATTTTCGTTGCCTAAAAGCCACATTAAAATAAAAGGTTCGTTTTTAAACTCCTCGACCATTGCTTTGACGCATTCCAGCATTTTCGCTTTTTGGACGGGATCGTCGTAGTCGGTTCCCTGTTCCCAGCTGGCGCCGCTGCCGATGGCATATTTGCCCAGAAAATCGCCCATTGCCGTATATATCCCGTAATTTTCGTAAAGTTTCCGCAGGAGTTCTTTATTATTCAGCAATGAAGGATTATCCTTAAACGGTTTCTGATAAAGGCGGATGCAATTGACGCCCATTTCTTTCATCAATTGGAAATCGCCCGTGATTTTTTCATCGGGGTCACGGGTATTATTACCGTTAGTATCGACCCAGGTTTCAAACGGTGAATCGATAATATCGTTTTTATTCACATCCTGTGTAGTCCAATTATCCAACGTCCCTTTGTCCGGAGATTCGCCGACTCGGGTAGGGTCGTAAGTTATGCCGTGGATCATAAACGGTTTTTCATCGACCAGCATTTGCCAGTCGCCGCTTTCGTATTTGACGAATTTTACCTTTCCTTCGCCGCGCGTTTGTACAATTTTACCTAAAGCGCGCGGTTGGGGATTCGAATCCTGGGGAGTAGTTTTGACGAATTTTCCCGGAGTTACGATAAATACATCATTGGTAATATCGGCGTCAAAATCGTTAATGATCTGCAGGGAAGCGCCGTCTAATTTAAACCCTAACTCAGGATTCTCTTTTAAAAGATATTTGATGCGGTAAATCGCGCTTTTGCCGGGATACCAGGGAGTATGCCAGCAGGTCCAGGCGATGGTTTTGGGAAAGTGCACCAGCAACGCGTAGTAAGCTTTTATCGCCTGCTTTACCAAGCCGCTGCGCTCCAGTATTTCCGCCATATAAAACAAGCGCACGTTATCCGGCTCCGGCGCGATGCTCCACTTATAAAACGCCGCGTTCATATCGCGGCTATCGAAAATTTTCCAGTGGTCGTATTTGGCGAGTTCTTTTCTTATCCGGGTAAATTCCGGGTCTTGCCGAACCGAAGCGGTATTGGGGTAAATGCCTTCGCCAACCGCTTTAGCCAGGCCGACTGTGTCTTTAATCGTGTACTTATAATCTTTCGTGCCGCTTCCGGTAAACTCGCCGTATTTTGCGTAATCTATGGGGAATTCCGTTCCTTCGTCGGATAGCGTGACTGAAGAAATTTTAGTTGAGCCGTAATCGGAGTCATCATCGACTTCACCGGTATGTATTTGGTTTATTATTTTTTTTGCTACTTCTTTTATTGACCACTCCCATCCTTTCGGGTCGAAGACTTTAGCGAAAGGGTATTTATCGATAACCGTATTTAATACTTTTTCCGCTTCCTCGTTTTTCCCAAGGTCGCGTAATGCCTCGCCTTTGATAAAGTAACACGCCGCGACATCGTTCATCGTAGTGAATTTTTTCCGTTCGCCGATCGGTGGGAAACTTTTTACCGTTGCTGCCATCGTATCGGCGTCGACGCCGAATTTAGCGATACATTCGTCGGTGACCTTTAAACGCTCTTCGGGTTTGGCTGCCCAGGCTTTACCGACATATTCTTCGGTCGGAGAAATTGCCGCCGTGACGTTGCCCGTTGGAGCGATTGCGGTGGAATTAGCCTGGGCGAAACATACCCCAAGCCAGAGGCTGCATAAGGCTACTAAAAATATTAAACACTTTTTTGTTATTAATCTCATAAGGCTTTTTAAACTACCGACCTTGTTAATTTTCACGAATGATTGTTGTTGTTATCTTTTAAATTTAAAATGGTAACTGTTAATTTAAAAATTTAAAATGGTTCTGTTGCCTTTTTATCCCACCACCGCTCCCGCGGTCAATCCTTTGATGAATTGTTTCTGCATTTTTAAATAGAGAAGAATTATGGGAAGAGCCGCGATGGTCAACGACGCCATAATGCGGGTATGAGCGATGATGTTGCGGTTATAAACTTCCATCAGCCCGACTTGCAGCGGCATAAGTTTATCTTCAGTGAACATCAATGACGCCAGAACAAATTCGTTCCATACGGTAAGGGCGTTAAAAATTATCACTACCGCCAGGGCCGGAGCGATTAAAGGAAGAGCCACATTCCACCATATCTGCAGGCGGTTACAGCCGTCAATGCGCGCGGCGTCTTCCATATCGCGTGGCAGCTGATCAAAAAATGTTTTAAGCAGGTAGATACTGAGCGACAAACCCATATTGGTCATCGCGAAGACATAGCCGATCCGGTTGACCAGATGAAGTTTATTAAGCAAAATATAAACGGGGACAAAACCGGCGGGTAAGGGTATCATCATCGCCGCCAGGAACATAAAAAATATAATATTTTTTCCGGGGAATTCTAAACGGCTGAAACCATAGGCGGCTAAAGAGGAAATCACCACGATAAGGAGCACCGTGATGAAAGTGTACCAGACGCTGTTCAGGAAGTAAAAGCCGAGTTTACCTTCGATAATCGCGCTTTTATAGTTTTCTATCGTGGGGTTTTGCGCTAATTTCAGGCCGTAGTCGCTGCGGAATTCCGTCTCATGTTTGAACGATGCGTTGACCATCCAGAGCAAAGGGAAAATGCAGCTCAGCGCGATGCTTAATAAAAAGGTATGCAATATAATCAGGGTGATGATTTTTTTAACCCGGTAGTACATTTCGATAATACTCCCTATTTAAATAACGATTAAACGGTTACTAAGGGTTACTAATAGTTACTAAAGGTTACAAAACTACCGACAGCAATTACACATTACCATTAGTAACTAATGGTAACTATTATTAACCAGTAGTAACCTTTCTCTAATTACTCACCACGCCCCAGCGTTTTCGCACCTGTTTGGAAATGTGCAGCATGGTAAAAGATACGGCAATCAGAATGATCCCCAGGATAACGCCTTCAGCGCAGGCCAGGCCGACCTGATTGCCGCGCAAATGGTTATATATTTTCATCACCGGCACCTCGGTCAAACCTCCGGCGCCCCGGGTCAAAGCCAGGATCATCGCGAACGCCTGCATTGTGCCTAAAATAGTAAGAACCAGGACCATGGCGATGACCGGCATCAACAACGGTATGGTTATCCGGCAAAATTGCTGCCAGGCGTTGGCGCCGTCAATGCGCGCGGCTTCGTAGAGTTGTTCCGGTATGGTTTGCAGCCCAGCCAGGATGATCACAAATGCCCAGCCGAATCCTTTCCAGCAATGTACCAGAGAAGTGGTAAGAAGTACCAGGCCGCTGCCCAGCCAATCCCTGGCCGCAAATCCTAAGCCGATTCGGCTAAGCCATTGGTTGAGGATTCCCGGGTCGGAAATAATAATTTCCCGGATCAGCAATCCGATGATGATTTCCGAAAGCACCGGCAGAATGAAGAATACAACGCGGTAAATTTTTCCCGTGCGTGTCGCTTTGTCTACTCCCAGAGCCAGGGCGAAGGCGAGAAGGTTTTGGAAAGTCAATGCCCAGAAGGTTATGAACGCGCCGTTATAAAGAGCGCGTCCCCAGTTTTTATCGTAATAAAGGACTTCCTTGAAGTTAGCCAGGCCTACCCATTCCGATGTATAGATCCCGTCCCCGCGCTGAAAGCTTAAGACAAAAGTATAAATAAACGGGTAAATATAAAAAATCGAAAAAATCAGCAGCGCCGGTAAAATAAAACCGAAATTTTTCGCTTTATCCATAAAATAATTATAAACGGAATTTTTCCCACATCGAAAAAAAATACGCTTTGCGTATTTTTTCGATTCGGTCACTGTTTTTTTACCCTCTCTTTGACTTCCTGGATTTCTTTTGCCGCGTCTCGCGGTTTTTTTACGCCCATCACGATTTGCTGCAGGTTCTGGTTCATTATTTCTAAAACACGGGAATCTTCGTTGCACGGCCAGATATTGGGGTGAGTGAGCTGCCCCATGCGGGAATTCAGTTCGCTTAAGATCGGCGGCAATGTTTTTTCGCAGCCTTTTATCGAGGGAAGATTATTGGTTTCGATGATCAGGAAATCCTGCTGGTTTTTCGCGGTAATCCACTTCAGGAAATTTACCGCTTCTTCTTTCAGGGGGGACGTATTATTAACCATGAACGACGAACCGGCTCCGCCCCACAGTTTGACGGGGAAATTATTGGAAATTTTCGGAAGCGCGAAAAATGAATATTCCAGATCGGGGTTCAGCTGTTTGTAAACATTGACCGACCAGCTTCCGTTAAAGGAGAAAGCCGCTTGTTCTTTGGAGAAGGCGTCTTCCGATTCTTTATTGATCATTGTGGTGATATTGGCGTTAAGGATCCCCGCGTCTTTTAATTTAACGAACAGGGTAAAGACTTCCAACCAGTCTTTGTCGGTATAAGGGACTTCGCCTTTGATGGTCTTTATGAATTTATCTTCGCCCATCAGATTTATCGCCCATTCGGTAGCCATGCAGTTCACCAGCCAGCCTTCTCCCCAGCCGCAGACAAAACCGTTTTTACCGGTCTTTTCCTGGACGGTTTTCGCTTCGCGCACAAATTCATCGAAAGTGCCTGGTAATTTATTTGGGTCTAAACCGGCTTTTTGCAGCAAAGCTTTACTGGCGACAAAACCCATGATGGTAGTATCGATAGGGACGCCGTATATTCCCGGAATGACACCGTAAGTGTTTGCGGTGGTAAATACGTTTACGTCTAAAGCCTGGGGGTAGAAACTGTTCTTCCAGGAAGCGCCGTCTTTTTCCATATAGGGGGTTAAGTCCGCGATATGCTTAGCTTTTATAAAAGAGCCCATCGTGCTTTTTTCGCCTAAGATGCCGAAAATCTCCGGCAGGCTTCCCGCTCGGGCGGCGGCGATTACTTTTTGCGAATAAATGTCGGGGGGGAAGAATAATTTAAATTCGATGGTTACGCCGGTTTCGGCTTTATATTTTTGCGCCAGGGTGTTGAACGCGGCCTGGCGGTCATTCATCCAGTGCCAGATGACTAGTTTTTTTTCTTTTGGCGCTGAGGCTTGCGTCGAGTTGTTGCAGCCGCTAATGGTTAATAATAAGAAACATATTCCGAGAAACCCCATAAATCGAAACGAGTGCTTCATGATATCTCCTTATTTTTGCTACGCACAAAAAATAATTACATCCGCTGATTCGACAGAGCCGGAATCGGGTTTTCCACCCCTTCTTAGTTTTGTTTTTGTCGGCTTAGTATGGCTAAAGTATTATAATCTATCACAACTTGTATTTAGTGCAAATGTTTTTTAATATTTATAATAATCCGCCGGCACGCTTTGCGTTATGTATTTTACCGCTTCGATGATGCAAACCCGTATTGCTTTTTCCATGGGGGTTTTGGAATATCCGGAAAGCCCCGCTCCCAGGCCGAAATTACCCAGAAACCCGATGCCGATGCCGCCTTCGGCGTCGGTGGCTTGTCCCTGGACGCGCGTTGACGCCAGCACTTCCGAGGTTGAGGCGTCGACGATGCGTATGTCCAGAGCCATGTGCGCTTTGTTCATCGAGCCGCCCAGCATTCCCCCTAATATTCCCTTTCCCGTTCTTCCTCCACCGCCGATGCCGGCAGAACCGCCGCTGGCGTTAGGCTCAAACTCAGTAACTGCCGCGGTAATGACCAAGTCGGCAGTTTTAATCTTTCCCCGCTGCGCGCCGCCCTGGCCTTGTGCCGCCGCGCCGCTGGCCGCCAATTCCTGTTCCTGCATCAGAGCTTTTAAAACCTGGCGCTCGACGACTGAAAATCGGTTTGAGCTCATCAGCGCGGTTGTAAGCATTTCTTTTAATCCTGTGCCGATTTCACCTGTGGCTTTCGCGGCCTTAACGTCAAAATCCGCCACGGCAATCCTTGCCTTAGGGCCGTTATATTGTGCCATTTCTCCCGTGCCGGCGTTATTGTCGACTTGCGCGGTGGGCTTAAACAACTGAGCGTGGCATAACGATGCTGATGCTAAAAGCACTAAGGCGATTAAAGCTTTTTTCATATCGTATTCTCCTTGCTTTGCTGGTTATTTCAAAACCAATCTTACCACAGAAGCCATAGATATTTTCCTTAAACCTTTCCGTAGAAACTAATTTTATCCACCGATATCCCAGAAAAAATTTGTTTAAAAAACCAAAATAATTAACCACAAGATTCTATTCAAAAAGCTAATTCTAAAAACAATTTCTAACCACAAGATTTCGCTAATTACACTGAAAAATATAAATTCCGATAATGCAAAAAAATTATAAAATCAATCCGGAAATCAGTGAAATCTGTGCAATCATGTGGTTACAGTTTTATTGTTTTTTTAATTTATTTCCGCTTCAATCTTTTGAATCAGTTTCTCCGTGTCTTCGATTATCGACGCGGGAAGCAGTTTTAATATTTCTACGTCGTGTTTTATCGATTTAAGGGTTGCGAGAAATCTTTTTATGATAATCTCATTTTGTTTTTCCCGGGCTTCTTCGGGGTCGAGTTCCTGGCGCTGCTTGATAAGCTGAGTAAGGCCTTTTTTTATTTCTTTAGCGTCTTTTCCCCGCTGGAAAACATCTTTCCGGAGATTTTCATAATCCCCGGGATCCAATACTTTTTTGTCTTTAACCATGCGCAGGACGTTTACCGCTTCATAGTTGGGGACGGATGAAGTTTCCTGATCCTGGATATAATCTTTCTGGAGATATTGCGGTTCTTCTTTTTCCAGAAAACAATATGATTTAAGTAATTTCATCGCCGTGTCTTTGCGCACGCCGATCTCTTTGGCGGCGTAGGTTTCGAATTGCTGGTAGCCCCATTCCCGGTAAATTTTATCTTTCCAGATTGTGTAAAGCGCCTGGCCCAGGGCGATCCAGGAAGTTTTAAAATCTTTCGCTTTGTTCAGGACCAGGGCACGCAGTGAATCCGGGTCGGCGTCTTTGATCCGTTCTTCGATTTTTCTTATCCCCGCGCTTTTTAATTCAGTCATATTCGCTTCTCCTTAAGAATGTTTGTGGCATTTTTAAACCTGATTAATACAAAACCGTAAAGATTTTACCACAAAGACAAAAGCTTAAAACCGAACCTTACCATTAAAACACCAAAATAAAAACAAAACCAAAATATTTACCACCAAGATGGTATGTTAATGTGTCAATCTTCTCCTAAGGGGATATAATTATATCCAAAGGGAGGTGTCACATGATACATACCTACAGGCCCAGTGATTACGATATTTTTATCGGTAT